>Ga0210389_10002489_pt1 | contig 14497 bp, 10 predicted proteins | sample IncBWH28OmetaG_FD_160127 | JGI IMG/M metagenome (GOLD analysis project Ga0210389, IMG submission 160127) | Forest soil microbial communities from Barre Woods Harvard Forest LTER site, Petersham, Massachusetts, United States - Inc-BW-H-28-O ...
GACGAGGCGGTCGCCGCCGTCACGCAGGCCTTGGCGAGCCGAGGGCAGCTCAACCGCACGCAACTGGCCGACGAACTGCGCGAGCGCGGTATCAAGGGCAGCGGGCAGATGCTGATGGTCCTCCTCGCCCACGCCGAGCTGGATGGGCTGATCTGCAGCGGAGGAATCGCCGACGGCGAGCACACCTACGCGCTCATGGGCCAACGCGTGCCGACGCTACGCCGGCTCGGGCGGGCCGAGTCCCTGGCCGAGCTCGCCCTGCGCTACTTCACCGGGCATGGCCCGGCCACCGAACGGGACCTCGCCTACTGGGCGACGCTCACCCTTGCCGACGTGCGCGCCGGCCTGCAGCAGGTGCGCGACCGGCTCGACTCGTTCCAGCACGACGGGCGCACCTTCTGGCACGCCCCCGCGGACGTCCCCTGCGGGCCGCTGGAGCCCGCGGGCCACCTCCTGCAGATCCTCGACGAGACCTACCGCGGCTTCCAGGACTCCCGCTGGGTGCTCGATGCCGCCGGCGACGTGCCACGCACCCGGGAGGTCGCGACCGGGATGGCCCTGGTCGACGGGCAGCTCCTCGCCGCCATGCGACGCACTATCGCCAGCGACCACGTGCGGTTCGACCTGCGGCCATACCGAGCCCTGGCGCCCGCGCAGACCGAAGCCCTCGATCGGGCCGCCCAGCAGTACGGCAAGTACCTGAGGCTCGACGCCCGGCTCGTCGTGACGTAACCCGCTCAGCGGCGCATGGCCCGGGCCGTCTCGAGGAGGTGGCTTCACGGCGCTGAGTGGTACTCCACCACCGCCACGCCCAGCGGGGGCAGCTCCAGCGGCCCGTCCACGGAGTTCCCGGTGATCAGGTCGGTGCCACCGGGCTCGACCTCCAGCGTCGCCGCCGAGGCGTCGGAGTGGTTCAACAGGAACAGGAAGCTCGCGCGTTCCCCCACCCGCCGGGTCGCCTCGACGAACTCCGGCGCCCCGGTCACCACCGGCGCCACGCCGGCCGCCTGCGCCGCGCGCAGCAGCGTGGCGGCCAGCCCGGCGGGCTCCAGCCGCGTCCCGATGTAGATGACCCGGCCGTTCCCGAGCTCGTTGAGCAGCACGGCCGGACGGCCCGCGAGGTCCCCGCCGGCGTAGCTCGCGACGGCTTGCGCCGACTCGGGGTAAATAGACTCGGCCCACCAGTCCGCGCTGAAGGTAGCGCCATCGGCGAAGGCGACCTCGAACGACTCCCCCTCCCGCGCGGGCCAGTACTCGTCGATGTAGGCGCCGATCAGGCGGCGGAAGGCCCCCGGATAGGCGGGCTGGCGGACCTGGTTACGCTCGTCGACGACGCCGGAGAAGAACGAGCACACCAGCGTGCCGCCGCCGGCCACGAACTCCTCAAGCGCCGTGGTGAACCGGTCGCTGACCAGGTAGGCGTTGGGCACGATCACCATGTCATAGCCGCTCAGGTCGGACGCCCCGCTGACCAGGTCGACCGCGTGGTGCGCCGCCAGCAGCGGCCGGTAGTGGTCGGTGACCAGCGCCATGTAGTCGAAGTCGTTGCGCGGCAGGCCGTGCGTCAGCGTCAGGCCCCACATGGAGTCCCAGTCGTGGTAGAGCGCGATCCCCGCCCGCGAGCCGGTCCCCGCCACGGCCGCGACGCGCGGCAGCTCGCCGCCCAGGGCCGCCACCTCCTGCCAGGTGCGGGCCCTTGTCCCCGAGTGCGGCAGCATCGCCGAGTGGAACCGCTCGTGGCCGCCCCGGCTCGCCCGCCACTGGAAGAACAGCACGCTGTCGGCCCCGTGCGCGAGGGCCTGGTAGGAGCCCAGGCGCATCCGGCCGGGCCGCTTGACGTTGTTCACCCGGCCATGCGCGGCGGCGCTGGCGGCCTGTTCCATGAGGATCCAGGACTGCCCGCGCAGCGACCGCGTCAGGTCGAAGGCGAGCGCGGCGCCGACCCGGGAATCGTCCGCGCCCGGATTGGGGTAGATGTCCAGCGCGACCGCGTCCTCCTGCGCGGCCCAGCGCCAGTAGTCCGCCCGCCCGTAGAAGGGCATGAAGTTGGTGAGCACCGGGATGTCATCACGGTAGCGGCGCACGATGTCGCGCTCGGCGGTGAAGCACTCCAGCAGCGCGTCGGAGGTGAAGCGCGCGAAGTCCAGCCGGCGTGCCGGATTGGACCACGACCGGGGCTGCTCCGGCGGGCGCACCTGGTCCCAGGAGGTGTAGCGCTGGCTCCAGAAACGCGTGTACCAGGCGTCGTTGAGGGACTCCAGGTCCCCGTACCTTTCCCTGAGCCACATGCGGAACGACGACGCGGTGCTCGCGTTGTAGGCGACGGGCCCGTACTCGTTGCCGATATGCCACATGGCCAGCGCGGGATGGTCGCAGTATCGCCGCGCGAGAGCGTCGGTGATCGCGGCGGCGCGGGCGCGGTAAACGGCGGACGTGGGGTCGAACTGCAGCCGGTTCCCGAAGCCGAATACGTGGCCCTCCTCGGCCACCGGCAGCGTGTCCGGGTGCTCGTGGGCCAGCCAGGCCGGCGGGGCGGCGGTGGGGGTGGCCAGGTCCACGCTGATCCCGCCCGCGTGCAGCAGGTCCATGACCTCATCGAGCCAGCCGAAGGCGTACCGGCCCGGTTCTGGCTCCAGCGAGGCCCAGGCGAACACGCCGAGGGTTACCAGGTTCACCCTGGCCTCCCGCATCAGCGCGATGTCCTCATCCCAGGTGGCGCGATCCCACTGCTCGGGGTTGTAGTCGCCGCCGAACGCGATCCCGCCGATCCGGGCGCGGAACACGTCCATCCGCTCGCCCGGGGTGCCTCCCGCTCGCTCCGGGTTCCCCGACCGCTCGCTCGGGGTGGCCCCGCTCACGCGGTGAACCGCTCCTTCACCTGCTCGATCATGGACCGGGAGCTTATTAGCAGCGCGAGGCAGCCGACCGCGGCGAGCAGCAGCGCCACCGGCTCGGTGCCGAACGCCGTCACCAGCGCGCCAGCGATCAGTACCCCTGCGTTGCCCAGCGCGACCAGCGGCGTGCGGCCGAGGAAGTAGGCGGCCAGCCGGGCCACGTCCACCGCGCGGAACGCGAACAGCGAGGTGATCACCATCGCGTTGGCAAGCCACAGGGTGCCTGCCACCGCGATGACCACCAGCAGCGCCCGCCACCATCCGGGGACGCCGCTCGCGTGGCCGTGCGCCAGGGCCATCGCCACCATGGTCGCCACCGCCAGCCAGGGCACGTAGACCCGCAGCACCCCGGCCGCGTTGAGCCGGTACCCGCGCCAGAACGCCGCCGCCGGGTGCAGGTCGGCCAGGTCACCCGAGCGCCGCCACAGCGCGAACAGCGCGGCGGACGCGGCCGGCCCGGCGGGCACCAGGCAGGCCGCGTCCAGCGGCAGGTTGCTCGCGTCGGCCCGCAGCAGCAGCAGCGGCACCAGGCCGGGGGCGCTGGTGAGCAGCAGCAGCCCCTCGGTCACCAGCAGCGTGTACACCAGCGCCGCGGCCCGGGCGAGCGGGCCGGCGCCGAAGGCCCGGCCCCCCCGACTTCCCGGTGGCACTGTCCTTCCCGGTGGCACTGTCCTTCCCGGTCGCCCTGTGCTTCCCGGTCGTACTGCGTTGGTGCTCATCGGGCGGACACGCCCCTGTCAGCCGTGCTGCTGCTTGTAGGTGGTGTACGCCTGGTTGTAGGTGGACACGAACTGGCTGGCGCCCTGGGAGTTCAGCTCGCTGACGTACGAGTCCCACTGCGACAGCGGCCGCTTGCCCAAGATGAACTGCAGCGTCTGCGACTGCACGGTGTCCAGCAGCGTGGTGCCGGTCAGCGTGGCCGACTGCGTCTGGGTGGTGGTCAGCGGCGCGGGCGGGGCCAGCGGCGAGATCCCCCAGGAGGCCATGCCCTTCTGGAACGCCAGCTCCGCCGCGGGGAACTGGCTGTCCAGGAGCTCAGTGGTCCCGGTGTAGGTGACGAACACCCCGTTGAAGAAGCCGAAATCGGCGTTGAGCTTCTTCTTGCCGGCCGGATTCAGCCCGGCCCAGGTCACGTCCGGCTCGAGCTTGAACGTGCCGTCGGTGACGCTGCCGGTGTAGGTGACGCCCTGCACGCCCCACTTGGCGAAGAGCTGGCCCGCGTCGCTGTAGTACAGCCAGTCGATGAACTGCATCAAGGCGGTGAAGTTGGGGCTGGACAGCGCCTTGCTCGAGATCATGACCCCCCCTCCCGAGCTGATCCGGCCGGAGGCGTTCTGGGCGAGCGTCTTCCCGAGCGGCCCGGCCGGCAGCGGGAGCTTCACGATCGTCTGACCGGAGGAGAGCGTGGCCTGGTCGGTGACCACGCCCTGGGCGTTCTCGCTGATCACGAACGACTTGCCGGAGGTGAGCTTCTGCAGCGCGATGGTGTCGGCCTGGGTGAAGCTCTCCGGGTCGATGAGCCCCTGGTTGTACATCTGGTTGGCGAAGGTGACCATCGCCTTGTACTGCGGCATCGTGCCGGCGAACACGAAGGCACCAGAGCTGGCGTCCCAGTAGGCGCCGTTGTTGAAAGCCTGGTAGCCCCAGCCGGCGGCGGTGCCGTACGCCGCCGACAGGATGTTGAGGAAGTTGCCGCCGGGGGTTGGCTGGTTAAACCGGTCGGACAGCGGATACAGGCCCGGGTGGGCGTGCTTCATCGCGAGCATCATCGACTGCACGCCGGTCCATGTGCTTGGCGTCGGGATGGCGAGCTTGTCGAGGATGTCGCCGCGGACGCCCAGCGTGTAGTCCTGCCACACGCTCTGCAGCAGGGACGGCAGCAGGTAGTACTTGCCGTTCGCCTGCCGCAGCTGGTTCAGGTCGCCGTCCAGGTTCCACTTGGCGACCTTGTCCTGGAAGTTCGGCATCAGGTGGACGTAGTCGCTGACGGCGAGGATCGCGCCGCCCGCCACGTACTGGTCCTCCTCGCCCGGGTAGATCTTCGGGATGATCATCGGCGCCTGGCCGGCGTTGATCAGCGTGGCGGTCTTGGTGTTGTAGTCCGCGAACGGGATCACCGTCGGGTTGAAGCTGACGTTGGTCATCTGCTTCAGGTACTTGAAGAACGGCCAGTTCGCGTTGTACGGGTAGGCCGGGTTGCTCAGCATCGCGATGGAGAACGTCAGCGGCTCCGTGGCCTTGAACTGGGTGCCGACGCCGTAGCTCTTCATGGCGCCGGCCTGGCTCCCGGCCGACGCGCTGCTGCTGCTGGGGGGATTGCTGCAGGCGGCGACGGCGAGGGCCGCGGCGCCGGCCCCGGCGCCCGCGAGGAACTGGCGTCTGGATGGCTGGTGCATGGGGGAGCTCCTTCCGAGGGCTATCCCTTAACGGCGCCGAGCGTGACGCCGGAGACGAAGTAGCGCTGGATGAACGGGTAGACGAACAGGATCGGGACGGCGACCAGCACGACGGTCACCGCCTGGATGTTGGCCGCGATCTGCACCTGGGTTCCGGCGGACTGCTGGCCGCTGGCCACGCTGGTCACCGAGTCGACGACGTTGCGCAGGTAGACGGTGACCGTGAACAGGCCCTGGTTGTCCATGTACAGGAACGCGGAGAACCAGGAGTTCCAGAACATGACCGCGTAGAACAGCGTCATCGTGGCGATGACCGCCTTGGACAGCGGGAGCACGATGCGCCACAGGATGCGGTAGGTGTCCATGCCATCGACGGCCGCCGCCTCCTCCAGCTCCGGCGGCATGTTCTCGAAGAACGACTTCATCACCAGGAGGTTGAAGATGTTGATGGCATTGGGCAGCGCGATGGCCCACACCGTGTCCCGCATGTGCAGGAAGCTGACCAGGACGTAGTTGGGGATGATGCCGCCGTTGAAGAACATGGTGAAGACGGCGATCCCGATCAGCACCTTGCGCCCGCGCAGGCGCGGCTTGGACAGCACGTACGCGTAGCACGTGGTCACCACCATCGCGACCACGGTGGCGGTCACCGTGTAGAAGATCGTGTTGCGGTAGTTCTCCCAGAACAGCGGGTCGCTCATCACGTGCTCGTACGTGGTGAGGTTGAACCCGCGCGGCCACAGGTTGACCTGCCCGGCGTTGATGTACCTCTCGGAGCTGAACGACTGGGCCAGCACGTTCAGGAACGGGAACAAGACCGCCACCACGACGAGGGCCAAGATGATCGCGTTGATCACCCGGAAGACCCGGTACCCCCGGGTGGGCGGCGGCCATGGCCGCGCCCCGCGTCCTCCCCTGGGCACAATGCCGCCACGCCCCGGGCCGCCGGCGGGCCCACGCGGGGCGGCCTTGCCCAGGGCGGCCAGGCGCGCGCCGCGCGCGGGCGCGCCCTCGGTGACCGCGGGCTCGCTTACCACAGGCCCGATCCCAGCACCCGGCGGGCGAACGTGTTCGCCGCGAACACCAGCGTGAGCCCGATGACCGACTCGAACAGGCCGATGGCCGCCGCGTAGCTGAAGCTGCCGGAGACGATGCCGACCCGGTACAGGTAGGTGGAGATGACGTCGGCCGTGGGATAGGTGAGCGGGTTGTAGATCAGCAGGATCTTCTCGAAGCCGACCGACATGAACGTGCCGATGTTGAGGATCAGCACGACGATCATCGTCGGCCGGATGCCCGGCAGCGTGATGTGCCAGGTCTGCCGCCATCGGCCGGCGCCGTCGATCCTGGCCGCCTCGTAGAGCTGGGTGTCGATGGTGGTCAGGGCGGCCAGGTAGAGGATCGTCCCAAAGCCCGCGTACTGCCAGATCTCCGAGGACACGTAGGCGCTCCGGAACCAGCCAGGGTCGTCCAGGAACGTGATGGGCGCGTGCCCGACCCAGCCCAGCGCCTGGTTCACGATCCCGTTGGTGTCCAGGCCCTGCATCATGATCGCCGCGACCACGACGGTGGACAGGAAGTGCGGCAGGTAGGACACGCTCTGCACGAACCGCTTCGCGCCCCGGCCGATCACCTCGTTGAGCAGCAGCGCCAGGATGATTGGCGCCGGGAAGCCGAATAGCAGGGCCAGGCCGCCGAGAATGAGCGTATTGAAGAAAACGTGCCAGAAGGTTGGATCGTGTACGACCTGGTCGAAGTAGTAGAACCCGACCCACTGGACGCCGAAGAGCGGGCCGCCGGGCAGGTACTGCCGGAACGCGATGACGTTCCCGATCATCGGCAGGTAACGGAAGATGGCGAAGAACAGCAGTGGCAGGACCGCCAGCGAGTAAAGCTGCCAGTCCCGGCGTACGGTCGCGCGCCAACTGCGCCGTGACGGGCGCGGCCGCGATGGGCGCTGCCACGGCCGCGGCCCTACGCTGCCCATGTCGCCTTGGCCCTTCACGCATCTCCCTTGATGGCACGACCCGTTAGTAAGACCGTTCCCGAAAGTTTCGGAAATGTTTAACTATGAGGTAGGGCAAGCGTAAAGTTGATTACAGATTCGGGTCAAGACCTAATTACCATGATTTATCCGCACCCAGTGGGTGACCAGCACCGCGGGGCCGGCCAGCAGTCCGAAATTATCGGAAAATCGTCCTGGATTTTCGACGGCGGCTCAGTAGATCCGCCTGCCCCGCTCGTCCGCGATCCCGGACTTGCGGAAGAAGTAGCTGTTCACGACATCGCGCCAGTCCGCCGCGTTGGCGACCTGCAGCTCAAGCCGGGCGCGCACCTGCTCGAAGCGCACCGGGTCGACGTGCCCGGCCAGCGACAGCCACGTCGCCAGCAGTCGCTCCGCACCCTGCGCGCCCTCGAAGTGCGAGTCGTAGATGTGCTGGATCACCGTCTTGCCGGACTTCAGGAGGTGCTGGTACGGCACGTGATGAAAGAAGAGCAGCAGCTCATCAGGGCAGCTCTTAAGGTCCTCGTACACGCGGGCCAGGCCCGGCTCGTACTGCGCGGTGAACCCCGTCCCGGTCTTCACCGTGCGGTCCACCCCGATGCCCTCGCGGTCGGCGAAGTGGTAGGTGCCCCAGCGCGAGTACTCATAGCCGTCGATGCTGGGGCCGTAGTGGCTGCCCGGAGTGACCATCCACCCGACGCCGAGCGGCGCGGTGTAGTTCTCGTAGACGCGCCAGGAGCCGAGCAGCATCCCGGTCACCGCCGAGGCCACCGGCTCGGCCGGGCCGAACGTCTGGCTGACCCACTCGGCCGCCACGGCCGCCGGGTCGATGCCCGGGTCCCAGGCCAGCCTGCCGAAGGCGTAGAGGTTCGCCTGGGCCAGCACGTGCCCCGTCCAGCTCGGGTCGTCGCCGACGTTGGCCACGCCGACGACTCCCCCGCTGATGACCTCGCCCAGGATGGTGGCCTGCCCGCCGGCGACCGCCGGGGATGACATGACCTCGTGCCACTGCGGGTGCAGGAAGCACAGGTCCTTCTGCTGGCCGGTGTACTCCTGGGTGATCTGCACCTCGATGGCCTGGCGGGTGCGGCGCAGCGCGGTCAGCAGCGGGGAGGCGGGCTCCCTGACCTGGAAGTCCATCGGGCCGAGCTTGGTCTGCACGATCACGTTCTGCGCGAACGCGCCGTCCAGCGGCATGAACGCGTCGTAGCAGGCACGCGCCCGGTCGGTCAGGCGGTCGCGCCAGTCCTGCCAGCAGTCGTAGACGAAGGCCCGCCACAGCACCACGCCGCCGTGCGGGCGCAGCGCCGCCGCGAGGACGTTGGCGCCCTCGGCCTGGCTGCGCCCGTACGCCGATGGGCCCGGCCGCGACTCGCTGTCCGCCTTGACCTGGAAGCCCCCGAGGTCGGGGATGTGCGCGTACACCTCCGCGACCTGGCGCTTCCACCAGGCGGCGACGGCCTCATCCAGCGGGTCGGCGGTGGGCAATCCGGACAGCGCGATGGGGGCATCGAAGCTGACGGACAGGAACAGCCGGATGCCGTAGTCCCGGAAGATGGCAGCCAGCCCGGCGAGCCGGTGCAGGTGGTCCCTGGTGAGCAGCCGCGCCGCCGCGTGGGTGACGTTGACGTTGTTGACGCACACCCCGTTGACCCCGACGGAGGCGAGCAGCCGCGCGTAGTCGCGCACCCGGCCGGCATCCCGCGTTACCTCGCCGTCGGCGAAGAAAATGGACTGTCCGGCGTACCCGCGCTCGACGGTGCCGTCGATGTTGTCCCAGTGGCTGACCACCCGCAGCCCGTTGGCGGTCCGCTCGGCCCGGTGCAGGGACGCGATGTCCTGCCCCTCCTGGAGGGAACGGAAAAGGGCGAAGACGGCGTGCAGGCAGCTGGCCTGCGTGCTGCCGGTGAGCACGATCGTTCCCGGCCGGGCCAGCGCACTCATCATGACGGCCTCGCCCTCGCCCGGTCCCCCGAGCGCCGCGCTCAGCTCCGCCGCCGCGTCGGAGCCGGGGGCGGCGATCAGCACATGCGGCTGCGCGCAGTCCTCGGGTACCACCACGGGCACCGTGCCGGCCAGCGCCGACAGGCCGGTGACGAGCTCCGCCAGCGCGGTGCGGAGCACCGCCGAGCCACCGCTCACGGCCACTCGCGACAGCGTGTCCCGCACCTCACCCGGCAGGCCTGGCCGCGCCGGGTAGCCGAGCCAGCAGTCGTACATGTCCGTCGTCATCGCGGGTTCCTCCCGTCGAATTCGGTGAGCGGGGCCTGGCCGCCGGGCCGGAACAGGCCATCGCCCACCTCGGCGGCGAGGGCGCGGTAGCCCTCGGGGTTCAGGTGAAGGTGGTCACCGTCATGCAGCCCGGGAAGCACCCGCGCCGGGTGCCGAGGGTCGCGCACCGCGCGGTCGAAGTCAAGGACGGAGTCGAGCCCGGTGAGCCCGGCGACGCCGCGCAGCCAAGCGTTGACCTCCTGGCGGGCAGCCTCACGGCGGCCCTGGGCGTCGTCGTAGGGCACGTTCCCCCCGAAGGGCGTCAGGGTCGCGCCGTAGACGCGGATGCCGCTGGCGTGGGCCCGGATGATGATCTGCTCATAGGCGGCCATCAGGTCGGCGGCGGCCTGCTTGGTGGCGGCGTCGGTCGGCTCGGCGGTGCCGAGGTCGTTCACCCCCGCGAAGACGACCAGCCAGCATACGCCGCTGACCGCCAGCACGTCCCGGTCCAGCCGGGCCAGCACGCTGGCTCCGATGCCGTCCCGCAGCACCCGGTTCCCGCCGATCCCCTGGTTGACTATCCCGGCACCGGAGCGCAGCCGGGCGGAAAGCTGGTCCGGCCAGCGGTCGTTCCCGTTCGTGGTGGAACCCCGGCCATCGGTGAGCGAGTCGCCGAGCATCACGGCCACCCCGGTCCCCCGCGGCGCGTGCGCCTCCACCGCGGACAGGAAGTACCAGTGGTCGACCGCGACCGCCCCGGGCAGGTGCTCATCGTGGACGTGGCTGCCGGGCAGCAGGTGAGACGTCGTCCGCGAGCCGGGGTGCGCGGTGACTCCGCCCGCTGCGCACCCGGCGGCCAGGTACAGCGTCACCGTGAGGGTCGCATCGGGCTGCAGGGGCCAGCCGACCGGATCGGAGACCAGGTGCGCGCCTGGCGGTATCACGGCGGCGGGGCGGCCGCCCCAGGTCAGCGGGCGGGACGTCCCGTCCGTGATCGAGCTCGCCCCGGACCGGCCGCCTTCCGGCAGCGCCACCGCGGCGCTGGTGATGGTCAGTTCCGCCGCGCCGAACGCGTTGGATAGCCGCAGCCGGAACGCCGATCCGCCCGCCGACACCCGCAGCGTCTGCCGCAGCGTGGCGTCGGCCAGCACCGCCCCGTCCCGGGTGAACGGCTCGGGAGGCAACTCGGCCGGGCCGATGTGCACGGGCGCGGCCGTCCAGGTGGTGATCCACCGCCGGCCGACGGTGCCCGCGATGGCTGCGTGAATCATCGTGATCAATCTAACCGAACAAATTACGACATCATAGCCCCGCGGGCCACGGGGTGATGAGGGTCGCGTGGCGGCTGCCTTTGAGGTGCAGTTTTCTGGGTCAGGGCCGCACGAGGACCGTCAGTGCCTCGCGGTCGTTCATGATGCAGGCGCGGGCTGCTCCAGGCCGAGGGCGTCCAGCGCGACGAGGACGCCGCCGGCGAAGGCCACCGGCATGACCACGATCGCCACTAGCGGGATCATGCAGAGCAGGGCAGCCGGGAGGCCGAGGCCAACCGCGAGCATCCGGCGGCGGCGCAGCATCGCGGTTCGGTGGCGAAGGTCGATGCCGCGCCGGTAGAACGGGACCGCGACGACCTCCAGCGCCATGAACCATGCGGTCACCAGCGCCCCCAGGACCGGGACCACGCTCTGCCCGGCGACGGGGAGGAAACCGGCGAGGAACAGCAAGATGGTGAACATCAGCGTGCGCAGCAGCAGCACGATGCCGTCGCGGACGCCCAGCAGGAACAGCTTCCGCCACGACAGGTCGACGTGGCCCTGGGTGACACCCAGGTCGTCCTCGATCCGCTCGGCGATGTGCTCGTAGAAGGGCCCGCCGACGATCAACGTCACAGCGGTGAACCCAACCAGCCCGAGCACGACCGCAGTGCCGGCCAGGGCGAGGCCTGCGGCGAACCGCGTCGCCGCCCGCCACCCGCCTGGCCAGTTGGCCGCGAACGGCGTGACAAGCGCGGAAAGGTGACCGAGGTTAGCGATCAGCGCGATCAACGCGCCCAGCAGGATCGCCGTGGTCAGTACCGCCGGAAGTACGCCGATCAACAGCAGCTTGGGCCGGCTGGCCAGCAGGCCCACTCCCCGGCCGAAGTACCGGACGCCGGTAAGGAAATCGCGCACTGTACCGGAAACCTCCGCCGGGATGGTCGGCCATGTGGTCATCAGCTAACCAGCAATGCCGCCTTCATGCGGCACCGCGCTGGATATCCCCGCGTCCTTGAGGATCGGCGTCGCTAAGCATGGCGCCAAAATTACCCGGACTCGCCCACTGAGAATGATCGCATCCGGTCGATGCCGAGCCCTTGCTGTTGATCTTGCGAAGGGAGATCCTGAAAGCAGAGCCTTGGACGGCGACCGGCGGCGGGCAACCCGGGTGTCCCGCGTAGTTGGAGGGGATCTCATGAGGCGAATCAGCAGGATGGTGATGGGTGCGGCAGCCAGCGCGGCACTGCTCGGCGGGATCGGGGGCGCGGCACTCGCGGCCGTGCCGATGACGGGAACCGCCGCTGCCACGGCGATCGAATATGGGACGACCCACGTGGTCCCGGTCTGCAATCCCACTGCCATCGAATACGGGATAGCCGGGTGCTCCGGAACGTGACCACCATCGGGTAGGCCTACGAGCCGGGCCGCCTAGCTGACCAGGACGCGGGTGTTGATCGCGGTGACCACCTCGCGGGCGGAACTGATCGCCCCGTGCTGCCAGGCATCCTCATACGACAGCCAGTCGCCGGCGTAGTAGATCCGGCCCGTCGGCTGGACCAGCGGCTTCATGATCGCGCTGTCCGGGTTCACGCCGCCGTGCCAGGCCGCCTCCAGGTGGGGAATGTACTGCCACGACTGGGAGAACGACGAGGCGAACTCGGATATGTACTTGGGGCCGAAGATCTGCGAGCCGAGTTGGAGCGCGCGCTGCTCGCGCTGGGCCGGCGTCATCTGGCCATACTTCGTGGCGTTGGCACCGGTGTTGTAGTACCCGACGATCACGCCGCGCTTGCCGTGGTAGCCGTAGGACGGGGTCCAGATGACGCTCAGGTCCAGGTCGGTGTCGGTGATCCCGCCATACAACCGGTAGTCGGTCTCCCACCAGCGGCTCTTGTACTCCAGTCCGATCTTGCTCGCATACGACGGCCTGATGGCGCCGAGCGCGGCCTTCGCATCAGTGCCGATGTTGCCGGCCAGGGCCGCGATGTACCACGGCGGCATGGCGGCGATCGCGAAGTCAGCGGTCATCGTCTTGGTCGCGCCCCAGGGGTCGGTGTAGGTGACGGTCACGGCGTCGCCGTTGTCGGTGATCCCGGTGGCCTGGGCGCCGAGCATGATCTTGTGCTCGCCGATCGCGCGGGTGAGCGCCATCGGGATCTGATCCATGCCGCCGACCGGCTGGAACATCATCATGGCCATGTCGTACTCGAACTCGAACGAGAAGTACCGGCCGACGCCCGAGGCGAAGACCTCCTGCAGGGTCGGCACGTCGCCGAGGACCGTGCCGGGCTGCCCGGCCCCGCCGGGATAGACGGCGTAGCCCCGGTTGGATCCTCCGCTGTAGGTGTAGGTGCTCCGGCTGATCGCGCCCCAGCTTTCCAGGAACGAGATCACCGCCGCCTTGTCGGTCGCCGAGAGCGTGTCGTCGAGGGCGCCCTGGTTGGTGGCCTTCGCGAGCAGTTCGCTGACGTACCCGTACACGTCGGCCTTCGCGGTCCGCCACCGCACCGGGGCGGTCATGGTCGAGGAGTTATAAAGGAACGCGTCGGCGTTCTGGTTTGAGAATGCCTCCACCGGCACGCCAAGCTCACGGCAGTAGTCGAGGGTGACCATCCACTGGGCCAGCCGGGCCGGGCCGCAGTTGACGTACTGGCCCTCGCTGAAGTCGCAGACCTGCGTCTGCCCGAATGTGTCGGTCTGCGTAGTGCCCTTGCGTGCAGTGAAGTTGCGGCCGCCGGTCCGGCCGCGCGGCTCGATGATGGTGCAGTCATAGCCGGCCTTGCCCAGCTCATAGGCGGACACGAGGCCCGCGATGCCGCCGCCCAGGATGACGACCTTGGCGGGCGACCGGTGAGTCAGGCGGAAGTCCGAGGCCTGGGGTGCCCGGAATGCCCTGGTCCTGGCCGCGGCCTCGGCGGTAGGCGCGAGTCCCATCGCCCCCATCGTCGCGAGCATGGTGCCCGCGCCCCCCGCGATCCCCACCGCCCGCAGGAAGCTCCGGCGGGTGTGCCCTCCCGGTTCGTTGTCCTGTGATGTCGTCACGACGCGCTAGCTCCTTTTCACCGTGATCACTCGCCTCTAAACAAGACATTGATGACGATGTAGGGAAAATGTTGCTATCGCGTTTCCGGGCCTGGGATCTGCTGTTACGCGTTAACTCCTTCTTAGGAAGAAGGTCGTCGGCCTCCTGGTGTCAGGCGAAGGTGAGCTGGTGGATGTTCCAGCCGCCGCTGTCCTGGTCGATGGTCAGGGTCTGCTGCCCGGCCGGCAACGTGACCGTCACCGTGACCGTGGTCCAGGTCTGCCAGCCGCCGGTGGCCGGGACGTTGATGTTCCCGGACAGGCTGGCCCCGGAGGAACTGGCGATGTGCAGGCCGTCGGTCACGCCACTGGGCGAGGCCAGCCGCAAGGTGACCGTGTAGCTGCGGGCCGTGGACACGTTGACCGCGTACTTGAACCACTGCCCGGTCGCGGTCCAGCCGATGTCATCCCCGCACCCGGTGTCCGTGCAGGCCTCCAGGTCGACACCATCGCCGCGGTAGCTGTTAGCCGTGCCGTTGACCGAGGTGACGTTGTAGGCCACCCCCTGCCCGCCGGTGTCATAGTTGGCCGCCTGCACCGTTCCCGGAACCGCCGCCGCGGTACCGCCATAGGGCGCCTCTGAACTCCCGAAGGTCAGGTAGCGGATGTTCCAGCCGCCGTTGTCCTCATCGACGGTCAGGGTCTGCTTCCCGGCCG
>Ga0210389_10002490_pt1 | contig 14496 bp, 8 predicted proteins | sample IncBWH28OmetaG_FD_160127 | JGI IMG/M metagenome (GOLD analysis project Ga0210389, IMG submission 160127) | Forest soil microbial communities from Barre Woods Harvard Forest LTER site, Petersham, Massachusetts, United States - Inc-BW-H-28-O ...
TGCCCACGGCGCCACCATCCGCGCCCAGGCCGCCTCGTTGGAGCAGGAGCACCAGTCCATCGTGCGTGATGTGCTGGCCGCCGGCGACTTTTGGGGCGGTTCGGGTTCGGTGGCCTGCCAGGAGTTCATCACCCAGTTGGGCCGCAACTTCCAGGTCATCTACCAACAGGCCAACTCCCACGGCCAGAAGGTGCAAACCGCCGGCAACAACATGTCCAGCACCGACTCCGCCGTCGGCTCCAGCTGGGCCTGACGCGATAAGTTAATCGTGAAATCCCGCGAGCCGGCACACCCCGAGTGCGCCGATCGGCGACACTTGCCCCCACACGACGTCCCGATGGACGTAGTCGCGCGGGTGGAACGATCCGCTCGCCAGCGCCCCGATGCGAACGCGGTGACGTCACCGGACGGGCACCTGTCGTATGAGCAACTGTGGTTGCGAGCGCTCGCCCTGGCAGGGCAGCTGAATGAAACGGGTGTGCGCCGGGGCGATCCCGTTGCGCTGTGCTTACCCCGATCAATCGAGCAGATGGTAAGTGCGCTGGGCGTCCTGGCTGCCGGCGGCTGCTATATAGCGCTAGACCCGGATTACCCCGACGACCGGCTTGAATTCATGCTGGCCGATTCGGGTGCACAGGTCGTCGTGGCAAAGGTGGATGTGGCCGCGCGAATTGGTGCACCCCGCGCGATAGAGCCGATGAAATCTGCCGCGTCGGCACTGGCTGCTCCGGTAACTGTCGCGGCCGGGGATCCCGCCTACATCGTGTACACCTCAGGGTCCACGGGCCGCCCGAAAGGCGTAATCATCGACCACGCCGGCCTAGGAAATCTTGTTGACTGGCATGAGAAAGCGTTCGGTATCACCGAATCCGACCGAAGCGCGCTGATATCGAGTCCCGGCTTCGACGCGGCTGTCTGGGAGATCTGGCCCTGCCTGGCCGCTGGCGCGTCGCTGCACGTGCCGCCGGAGCGGGTGAAAACCGATCCCATCGCGCTGCGTGATTGGTTGCTGGCCGAACGCATCACGACAACGTTTGTGCCGACGCCGCTGTGCGAGGCGGTCATGGCGCTCGAGTGGCCCGACACCGCCCCCTTGAGGGTCATGCTCACCGGCGGCGACGTGCTGCACCGCCGCCCGAGGGCGGGTCTGCCGTTCCGGCTGGTCAACAACTACGGCGTCTCGGAAGCCACCGTGGTGTCGACCTCGGGCACGGTCACGCCTGCCGATCCAGCGGGCGGGTGCGCCGACCTACCGACGCTCGGTTCGGCCATACCAGGGGTCAAGCTGACTGTGGTCGACCCCGATGGTCAGCCCGTCCCGCCCGACACCGCCGGCGAACTCGTCATCGGTGGGGTTTCGGTCGGCCGCGGTTACGTGGGTCATCCAGACCTCAATCGGGCTAAATTCTTCGTCGACGCGGCGGGCTGCCGCCATTACCGCACAGGCGATTTGGTGCGGCTGCGTGCCGACGGCCAACTGGTTTACCTCGGTCGACTCGACGAGCAGGTGCACATCCGGGGCCTGCGGATCGAACTCGGTGAGATCGCCGCAGTGCTTGACCAGCACCCGAAGGTGCACACCAGCGCCGTCATTGGCCTCGGAAACAACGGCGCGCAGCGCCTCAGCGCCTACGTGGTCGGCATCCCTGGGCGTCCTCCGGGAACCGCGGAATTACGGGAATACCTCTCCAAGCGACTGCCACCGCACATGGTTCCGGCTGACTGCACGGTGCTGGCTGAGCTGCCCACCACCGCGAACGGCAAGATCGACCGCAATGCGCTGCGCGAGCGCGGACCGCAGATCGCCGGACGCGACGAGTTGACCGCTCCACGCGATGATCTCGAGCGCGCGCTAGCCGCCATCGTCGCCGAGCAGCTCTGGCTAGCCCAGGTCGGGATCGATGAAGATTTGTTCGCGCTCGGCGGCCATTCGATGCTTGGCGCGCAACTGTCCATCCGTATCGGCGAACAGTTCGGCATCGAGGTGCCCCTTCGTTCGATTTTCGAAAATCCGACCGTGGCCGAGATGGCCGTCGAGGTCGAACGGCTGTTGATGGCCGACATCGAGGCCATGAGCGCCGACGAATTGATGGAGGCCGTGGGCCGCAAGAGTGACGACACAACGGGGCCCGAGACAATAGCGGCCAGCGGGAACGTCGACGGATGACGACGCACACCCGGGCGCTAAGCCTCTTCCATTTGCTCGATCCAGACGTCCTCGCCAACCCATACCCGCTGTACGCGCGACTGCGTCAAGAGTCCCCGGTGCTGTGGGACCGATTCCTGCACGCATGGGTGGTCACGCGCTACGACGACGTCGCCGAAGTGCTCACGCGATTCCGTGCGGAACGGACCCCGGGACCCGACCGGCTCACCGAACTCGGTATGCAGCGAATGGCGCCGGTAGCGCAAGTCATGGTCAAGCAAATGCTTTTCATGGATCAGCCGCAGCACCGCCGGGTCCGCGGCTTGGCATCGGCCGCATTCACCGCCCGCCGCGTGGAGGTGCTCCGCAGCCACATCCGCGACATTGCCAACGATCTGATCGACCGGGTCGCCACGCGCGGCGAGATGGACGTGATGAACGACTTCGCCAACCCGCTGCCCGCCATCGTCACCGCCGAAATGCTGGGCGTGCCAACAAAAGACCATGAGCAGCTGAAAGATTGGTCTCAGGTGTTTGCGCAGATGCTCGGCAACTTCCAGCACAATCCGGATGGTATCGACGGCGTGCTGGAGGCGGTCTCAGACATGACCGCGTACTTCCGCCAAGCGCTGGCAGGGCACTCTGGTGCGGCCACCGACGGCCTGATCGGCGCGCTGAGCCAGGCACGGGTGGGTGGTGACCGGCTCACCGACGACGAGGTCGTCGCCAACACCATCGTGACCATGGTGGGCGGCCAGGAAACGACCACCAACCTGATCGGCAACGGACTGCTGACCCTGCTGCGCCATCCCGCCGAGCTTGCGCAACTGCGCGATGATCCAGACATTCTGCCCACCGCGGTTGAAGAGCTGCTGCGCTACGAAAGCCCCAGTCAGCACACCGCACGGATCTCACCCTGCGATATGGTCCTTGGCGGTCAACCGATCGAGCAGGGTCAAGCGGTTATCGCCGTGATGGGCGCCGGTAACCGAGATCCGCAACGCTTTCCGGATCCTGATCGACTCGACCTGACCCGCCAGGACAACCGCCATCTTGCATTCGGCTGGGCCGCGCATTTCTGCTTTGGCGCACCGCTGGCCCGGATCGAGGGCCAGATCGCGTTCGAGACTCTTCTGCGGCGCCTGCCCGATCTCGAGTTGGTCGGCGGTCCGCCGCAATGGCGGCCCAATCTGGGACTTCGCGGCCTGACGACGCTTCCTGTCCGGTGGCACGCATGAGCACCGTCGACACCGGCCGGCTTGACGAGCTGCGGCGCGCGCTCTTGGAGCAACGAGTCCGAGTGGCCGGCTCGTGCCCAGCGGACGAACCGCACGCGGTCACCTCCCGAAACGCATCCGGCCCGCTGCCCGTTTCTGCGTCGCAGGCTCACCTGTGGCGCCTCAGCCAACTCGCCCCCGAGTCACTTGCGTACAACGAACTGATCGAGATCCGCAAGACGGGCGCAATCGATGTCGAGGCGGTGCAACGCGCGCTATCTGTCGTGGTATCCAGACACGAAAATTGGCGAACGACCTTTGCGTGTGTCGACGGTGTGCCGCACCAATTCGTCGGCGAACCAACAGAAATCGACGTGCCGCTGTTGGACCTGTCGTCGCTGGAACCAGAGGAAGCCGAGCAGCGGGCGACCGGCATCGCCGTCGCCGACGCTGCGCGGCCCTTCGACCTTGCCTGCGGGCCGTTGATGCGAGCACGGCTGATCCGTATCACGGATGACGATCACCGACTGTATCTCGGTATGCACCACGTGATCTTCGATGGGGTAACCCTGCAGCGTGTCCTGTTGCCTGAACTGATCGCCGCATACCGCGCCTACGCGACGGGTCAGGCGTTGTCGCTGCCGGAGCCCGCGGCACAGTACAGCGATTACACCGTCTGGCAACAAGATTGGCTTTCCGGGCCAACCGCAGCGGCCCGCATCGCTCGCTGCCGCGCTCGGCTCGCGGGAGTGACACCGACACAACTGCCGATCGACCACCCGCGGCCCGCGCGACGACGGTTTACCGGTGGGACGATTGCGCTGACAGTCGAGCACGCGACTGTTGAGGCGCTGCGCGACGCCGCTCGACGTGTCGGTGGCACTTTTTTCCATGCGCTCGCGGCGGCATACGCATGGTGGCTGCATCGCTATACCGAATCCACGGACGTGGTGTTCGCAACCCCACATGACTTGCGTCAGCACAAGCGCCTGTTCACTGTGGCGGGCTATTGCGCCACCCCAGTGGTCGTTCGCTGCGAGGTGACGGGCCAAGAGACCTTCATCGAGCTGCTGGACCGCATGCGCCGCGTCGTTACGGATGCGATCAGTGACGCGGTCCCGCTCGAGACCCTGGTCGCCGAACTTGGCGTGCCGGAGGCTCTGGAGAACTTTCAGCTTTTTCAAACCCAACTGAACCTGGAGCCGCCCATGACCTCCCCGGCCGACGACTGGTCACTGCACTTGGGAGAAGCCAACATCGGTAACGCCATGGGCTCAACGAAGTTCGACATCAATATCGAACTGGACGAGCGGACCGACGGGCATTTGGCGGGCCGATTCTTTTTCAGTACCGAGCTTTTCGACCCCCACACAGCACAGGACATGGCTGCGCACTTGGAACGTTTGCTTGAAGCCGCAGCTGGCGCACCCGACATACCGATCGCCCAGTACGACGTCGGACTTCGCGGCCTGACAACTCTGCCGGGGCGGCGGCGCGCATGACCGCAGTTGACGCCAGCGAGTCTAGCGAAGCGCGTCGTGCGCTTCTGCAACAACGTGTGCAGGCGGCCACGTCCCGCTCGGCAACCGAGCCCCGCCGGGTCAACCCGCCAACCAGATCCAGCCTTGTGCCGCTCTCCGCCTCGCAGGCCCAGCTGTGGTACCACAGCCAACTGGAACCGGACTCGTGCGCGTACAACGAGGTGATCGCGATCCACAAGACAGGCGCGCTCGACGTGGATGCGGTGTGCCGGGCGATCAATGAGGTGGTAGCCAGGCACGAGGCGTGGCGAACCACGTTTGTCACTGTCGACGGTGCACCGCACCAGTACGTGCACAAGCGAGCGGTAATCGACCTGCCGTTTGTGGATCTGTCACAGCTGAGCCGCGAAAAAGCCGAACGTCGGGCGATCGACATCGCCGCCGCCGATGCACTGCGTCCCTACGACCTTGAACGCGGACCACTGATCCGACCACACCTGATCCGGATCACCAGCGACGAGCACCGCCTTTACCTCGGCCTACACCATCTGATCTACGACGGGGTCACCCTGCACCAGACCGCGTTCCCGGAATTCGTCGCGCTGTACCGCAGCTACGCGACGGGTAAGGCGTTGTCGCTGCCGGAGCCCGAGGCACAGTACAGCGATTACACGATCTGGCAACGAGATTGGGTTTCGGGACCAGTGGCAGCCGAGCGAATCGCTCGGTGGCGCACCCGACTTGCCGGCATCACACCTGCGCCGCTGCCACTCGACCATCCCCAACCGTCCCGGCAACGATTTTCCGGCGGGACAATTCCGGTAACCGTTGATGCCACGACCGTTGAGGGGCTGCGGAGCGCTGCCAGGCAGGCCGGAGCGACCTTTTTCCACGCGCTCGCGGCGGCATACGCATGGTGGCTGCATCTCTACACTGAGTCCACGGAAGTCGTTTTCGGTACGCCATGTGACCTGCGGCATCGCACGGACCTATTCAATGTGGCAGGCTACTGCATCACCCCGGTCGTCCTACGATGTGACGTGTCGGGCGAAGAGACCTTCACCGCACTGGTAGGCCGAATCCGTCGCGTGGTCATCGAGGCGCTCAGCGATGTGGTGCCGTTCGAGACCCTCGTGGCCGGCCTCGGCGTACCGCGAGATCCGCGCAACAATCCGCTCTTTCAAACGGCATTGGTAGTTGAGCCCCCGCTGACATCGCCGGCTGACGACTGGTCGCTGCACCAGATGGAATCCGACGTTTCAGACGCGGTGGGATCGACGAAGTTCGACATCAATATCGAGCTGGACGAACGGCCCGAAGGACACGTCGCAGGAAGGTTCCATTTCAGCACGGATTTGTTCGACCGAGAGACGGCACACGAGATGGCACGGCACTGGTGCCGGTTGCTCGAAGTTGTTGCGGCCGCGCCGGAGCTACCGATGACCGAACATGATCTGGTTACCCCAGATGAGCGCCGGCGCCAGCTCAGCTGGAATCCTCCTGCGGCACAAGGCGCCTCGTCGCAATGTGTCTACGACATCATTCGGCTGCAGACCGAGCGAAGGCCTGATGCGGTAGCAGTACAGGTCGGTGATGCGGCGGTGACCTATCGGCAACTGGACGATCGCGCTTCGGCAATCGCCGCCCAGCTGTCTGCCGCGGGCGCCGGCCCTGGCACGATGGTGGCCATCCTGCTCGACCGCTCGCCAGATCTGGTGGCGGCCATAATCGGAATCCTCAAATCGGGCGCGGCGTGTCTGCCCCTGGATCCCCGCCAGCCAGCCGAACGGAACAACTTCTGTATTTACGACGCCAGCGCGGCCATTGTTCTCACTGACCGTCAGCTGCCGACTGGCGGCGGCCCGGTCACGGCCACCGTCATCCACCTCGACGATTTCCGGCGACATGCACCTCAGCAGGTCGCCCCGTTAATCGTGTCCCCAACCGACCTCGCCTACGTGATCTACACGTCCGGCTCCACCGGCCGCCCCAAGGGTGTGTTGGTGGAACATCGCAACGTCACCAACCTGATGTACACCATGTTCAGCGAGTTTGGCGTCACCGCGTCCGACACCGTGTTGTCGGTGTCCCCCATCAGCTTTGACATGGCGATTGGCGACATCTTGTGTGCGCTGGGATGTGGAGCGCGACTCGTGCTGGCGAGCGTCGAGCAGGCGATGGATGCGGTTGCACTAAGTCGGCTCATCGCCGGCAGTGGCGCGACATACATGATGGCGACGCCGACCACGTGGGGGGCGCTCGTCGCCGCCGGCTGGAGCGGAGACCGTCATTTAACGGCGGCTCCCGCCGGCGAAACGCTGCCCAATGCGCTTGCGCAGGCACTGCTGCAAAGGTGCCGGGCAGTCTGGAACGCTTGGGGTCCCACTGAGACGACCGTCGTCGCCGCGGCCGCTCGGCTGGCCGACGGGGACACTGTCACGGTGGGAACCCCATTGTCGGGCGTACGCGTATACGTTGTTGACCCGCGCGGGCGGATGCAACCGGCAGGGGTCCCCGGTGAGATCGCGATTGGCGGCGCCGGTGTGGCTCGTGGCTATCTCAATCAGCCCGAAGAGCACACGCGTCGGTTCGGAGACGATCCATTCCATGTCGGCGGGCGGATCTACCGCACCGGCGATCGTGGCAGGTTCTTGCCCGACGGCCGACTGCAACACCTCGGCCGCTACGACGACCAGGTCAAGATCCGCGGCTTTCGCATAGAGCCGGGCGAGGTCGCATCAACACTGTCCGAGCACCCATCGATCGGCGCCTGCGCGGTGGTCGCCCGTGAGGCACCCAACGGTGAACAGCAATTGGTCGCGTATATCGTCGGCGAGCCGGGGTGCCCGAGCGACGCCGAGGCACGTGATTGGCTACGTCGCCGCTTACCGGAATACATGGTCCCTAGTGCGTTTGTGCATCTGAGCGCGCTGCCGACCACCGCGAGCGGGAAGCTCGACAAAGCCGCACTGCCCGCACCGTCGCCGCGGGGAACAGGCCGCATCGGCGCCCAGCCTCCGCGCAACGACACGGAAAGGCGCGTCGCTGCGCTGTGGGCTGACCTGCTGGGCGTACCCGTATCCGACGTCAACTCCGACTTCTTCGATATCGGCGGCCACTCGCTGCTGGCGACCCGGCTGACCTCCGACATTCAGCGGGCATTTGGTGTCGCGCTGCCGCTTGCGGCGTTCGTCGACAGCGGCAGGACCATTGCAGAACTTGCCGAGTTACTCGGTGCCGAAAGCCCCAGCAGGACCGACGAAGTCACGTCCGGCCCACCGCTGCATTTCATCTTCGCCGATCTTGCGTCGGCGATGAGCCTGAGACACTTTACGGCGCAGTGGGGTGCCGCCCAGCCGGTACACGCGCTGATCCCCGAACAGCCAGGCGGGCGGTTCGACCGATCCGTGACCATCCAACAGCATGCCAGCCAAGCCCTTTCGACGATCCGCAACCGGCAGCCGGATGGTCCGCTTGCGCTGGTCGGCTACTCGTTCGGGGGGCTCCTTGCCTACGAAATTGCCCGTCAGGCTGTCGATGCCGGCCAGCAAGTCGACTGGCTGGGCATTCTCGATACTGCGGCACCATCGATTGCGCAACTGCTGCGGGCGCAGCTGACGCTGCGATGGCAGCTTCGCCGGATACGCCGACACCCCGCGCGTGAGCGGTGGGCCAAGTACGCCGAAGTCGCGCTCCGGGTGCTTCGGAGTGGCCCCGGTGCGCTGTGGCCACAGGACGACTTCGACTATCGCGGTGCCGTAGAGATCGCATGCCGCTATCAGCAGCCCGGACATGAAGTGCCGATGCACGTGTTCGTGACCGAGGGCTCCGCAGCCTATATGGAGGCAGATCTGTTGGGTTGGGAGCAATTTCACAAAGGAACGTTGACGGTGCATCGTCTTGCCGGTGACCACGTGACCCTGCTCGAGCTGCCCGAGGTGGAGCAGCTCGCGCGGATGATGCTCGAGTCGCTGCGTAAAGCAAGGGCATCGACACGCGTAGGACGCCCCGTGGCAACGCTGCGGGGACGCGGGGCGAAGTGAGTCCGGCAGTGGCTTGCACGCGAGGAATCATTTTGGCGGGTGGGACCGGATCACGCCTGCACCCCATCACGTTGGGAACCAGCAAGCAACTGGTCCCGGTGTACGACAAGCCGATGGTGTACTACCCCTTGTCGACCCTGATGCTCGCGGGCATACGCGACATACTCGTTATCACCACTCCCACGGATGTCGAAGCATTCGGCAGGCTCTTGGGAGATGGCGACCAGTTCGGGATCTCGATTTCTTACGCCGTCCAGACCACCCCTGATGGGATTGCCCAGGCTTTCATCCTCGGCAGGCGGCACATCGGAGCGGGGAGTGTAGCTTTGATACTCGGCGACAACATTTTCTACGGCCCCGGGTTGGGAACGCACCTCCAGCGACTCAGGGACATCCACGGCGGAACGATTTTCGGCTATCGTGTACACGATCCGCGCGCATACGGCGTAGTCGAATTCGACGAATGCCATCGCGTGTTGTCCCTGGAGGAAAAGCCGAAACACCCTCGGTCGCACTACGCCGTTCCCGGGTTGTACTTCTACGACAACGATGTGGTCGAGATCGCTGCGGGGCTGCGGCCATCCGATCGTGGCGAATACGAGATAACCGACGTAAACCGTGCATATCTCGAGCGGGGGCAGTTGTCGGTTGAGGTGTTACCTCGAGGCACGGCGTGGCTCGATACGGGAACCTTTGATTCCCTTCTGGATGCAGGCAATTACATCAAGACCATCGAGCAGCGCCAGGGCCTCAAGATTGGTGTTCCCGAGGAGGTGGCATGGCGATGCGGCTTTCTCAGCGACGACGAACTGCGTGCGCGGGCAGAGCCGCTCGTTAAATCGGGCTACGGAACCTATTTGCTGGATCTTCTAGGTCAGTTGAACGGCGACGAGGTAACCGGGTTGGAAGTGAGGGTTCATGAGTTTGGCTCCTCACTCTGCTGACCCGCCGCGGGACTTGCCGATCAGCGACGTCGATATCACGCATCCGTCGCGTGCGCCCGAGTTGACCGGGCGCCAACAGGCGGTTCCCTCGCGCGTCAGCGCAGACGGGCGCTGTCGGGGTCAGCACCACTGGGGCTGGAAAGCACGCATTGATTGGGTGCGCGCGTTCATCGATCAGGCCCGCAGCGACTCACTCATCCGGAACAGCGTGTTCATCATGGCGACTACGGTGGTGTCCGCGGCGTTCGGCTACGTGTTCTGGCTGCTGGCAGCGCGTCTGTACAGCCCGGCGATAGTTGGACTGACGGCTGCGGTCACATCGGCCACCACCATCGTGCTGCTGTTGTCCAGCCTCGGCGTCGGCGGGATGCTCATCCAGTCGCTTCCCCGACAGCCGAAGGGGACCGAGTGGTCGGCCACGTTCTGGGCGGGGATGGCGACAGTGACGCTCTTTGCCGTGGCACTGTGTGGGACTGGCGTTGCGGTGCTTCCGCTCATCTCCCCCGAACTGATGGCGCTGCGCGGCATGGGCTATGCGGCCGTGTTCGCCGTCGGCACTGTCGCCTGGACAGTGGGCGCCACGCTCGACTACGTCTACCTCGCCGAACGCAGAGCGAGCGACGCGTTCAGCCGCAACTCCGCTGCCGCCGCCGTCAAGGTGCTCATGCTCGGGCTCCTGGCATTGGCCTTTGGACCGGATGCCTTACGTCTCCTCGGGGCATGGGGAGTCGCGGCCGTGTTCGGCCTCGGCCTCGGTGTGGCGTTGCTCGTCCGTCATATCGGCGTCGCGCGACCGCCGAGGTTTTCGGTCCTGGTTCGGACCGCTCGGGGGTTTCGCTCCCGCGTCACCGGTCACCAACTGATCGGGATGGGTGCGGCGTTGTTACCGTACCTGCTCCCTTTACTCGTGACCGCGCGACTCTCCGCGCGCGACAACGCCTACTTCTACACGACATGGATGCTGGCGGGACTCTTCCTGGTCATCGCACCAGCGTTCTCCCAGTCCTTGTTCGCCGAGGGGATGCACCGGCCCGAGGAGGTCGGCGCGCTGGCTCGGTCGCAATTCAAGATCATCGGCGCCATCCTGGTGCCTGGCTTGGTGACCATCCTTGTTTTGGGTGGGACGTTGTTATCCGCCTTCGGTCATGCCTATGCCGACCACGCCGTCGGGCTGCTGAGGCTGGCCGCGCTTGCCTCGATTCCGGACGCGGTGACAAATGTGTACGTCGCGGTACTCCGCGTCGAGGGGCGGCTCACCGCCGCCGCATCGCTGACTCTCGGGACCGGCATCGGCACCTTGGTGATCTCGTGGTTTCTGCTGCCCCTGATCGGCATCAGCGCGGTGGGTTGCGCATTCCTGGCAATGCAGCTGTGCGGATGCGTATACGTCGTCATCGATTGGCGTAGACAGAGGTCGCGTACTCAGGCGCAAATCCCCCGTCATCATCAGGAGATCCGGTGACGGCCCGACCCGAATTCCTTGCGTCCACCAATGGCCACGGCGCGCAGGAAGGGGCGACAACCGGGGTGGCGACACTGCTAAGGGCCGAGCGCGTCGTGACAGCTCAGGCGCAGATATCTGCTGCAACCGAACAACTTCCGATGCTGTTGCCCGCGCAGGAGCCGCGGTCTGCTCGAGTCGGCTATGGCTGGTTCGCCTCGATCGTGCTTTGCAGCGCGGCCGGCCTGTGCGTTCTCGCGGTGGCCGACGAAGCCAGCCGACGCCAAAATACTTCCGGCCCAACATATATGCTGTTTTGGCTCGGCGTTCTGCTGATCTTCGTTCCTATCGCGTTTTGTGTTCTGGCACGCGATGTCAGTACGCGGGAACGGCTAACTCTCATCGTCTTTCTCGGACTCGCTTTGTACTTGGTGAAGGTAGTGGGCTCGCCCTACACCTTCACCTTCGTCGACGAGTACGTCCATGTGCGCAATACCCAGGCGATTATCAGCATGCGCCACCTGTTCACGTGGAACCCACTGCTGGCGACAGCGGCTTACTATCCGGGACTGGGTGCACTGACCGGCGGTGTCGTGGAGCTCACAGGATTGAGCATGTTCACCGCGGGCCTGCTGGTCGTAGGCATTACACGTGTCCTTCTGTGCGCCTACTTCTACCTCATCTTCGAGAGCGTCACGCATTCGGGTCGGGCAGCAGCGCTCGCCAGCCTCATCTACATGGCCAACCCGATGTTTCTGCTCTGGGGCTCGACCTTCACCTACGAGAACCTCGCGCTTCCTCTCGGAGCGTTCGTGGTCTGGTGGATCGGCCGGACACGCAAACGTGGTGGCCTTACATCGATGGTGGTAGCCGTGGCGGGCATCATCGCCGTGACCGTCACCCATCATATTGTGGGGTTCGCCCTGGCAGGCCTGCTCGCAGCCTGGTGGTTGGCGGAGCACGTCGGCTGCCGTGCTACGAAAGCGGCGCGGCGGCAGGTCGGAATCCTGGCAATAGTGGCTTGGTGCGCGGTGCTCACGTGGTTCTTCGCCGTGGCGCGGCCGGCCCCGACGTACCTGATAACGAATAATCTCCTTCCGGCCCTGCAGGACACATTCAATGTGATCACGGGGCACACCGCTCCACGCCAGCTGTACCACACCTCCATGGCCCCGCCGGCTTGGGAACCCCTTGCGGGTTTCGCCGCTGTTTTCGTGCTCCTGGCGGCCCTGCCTCCCGGCCTGCTTCACGCGCGCTGGTCTTGTCGCCGAGCGCCCGCGGCCGTCGCCACGGCGCTGGCGATAGCCTTCCCGCTCACCTTGGCGCCGCGTTTGGCTTCGAACGGTGTCGGAATATCGGGTCGGTCCTCGGAATACGTTTACACCGGCCTGGGCTGTGTTATCGGTCTGCTGTTCGCCGCGGCAGCATCGAAATGGTATGCCTGGCGCACCAACCTGGAGGGCGAGCGTGCTGACCGTCGCCACAGATGGCGGGACTCATTCATTCCCACCTGCATTGCCGCCGCGCTGGTGACCGTAGTGTTCGTCGGCAACGTGACCGTGGGCACCCGGTTTCAAGAGCGGCTCCCGGAGGGAGCCCACCCGCAGCACTATGAGAGGACAGTGCAGCCAGACGTCGTTGCCGCTTCGACATGGGCTCTGCAGCATCTCGGGCCGAACCAGATGTTCGGTGCCAACACTATTGACTCGTCGGCGCTCGGCACCTACGGAGAGCAAGACCTCGCCGATCAGCCCCGGCTATGGCCCGTATTCTTTGCCGAATCGGTCAATAGCGACGTCGTGAAAGACATCAAAAAGCTTAGGCTGCGGTACGTCCTGGTCAATTGGCGGATGACACGCGCGGCGCCGGAGGTACCTGATTATTATGTCGACGCGCTTGAGCCCGAGGCCCGCCAGTACCTCCATTCGTTTCCGGCGCCAGCCCTCGAGAAGTTTTCATCCGACCCCTGCATCCAGTTGATCTACGATGCCGGACCCATCCAGATATATGACCTCTCGCAGATCGAAAGGGGTACCTGCTCATGAGTCTCGTGTTGCCCCTTCCACGCCAAAGAGGTATGACGAGAAGCCCTCGCCGCCTGTGGTTTTTCACGTTGTATGTCGCTGGCTGTGCCAGCGTGGCGACGGCAAAGGGCTACGTGGGGTACTCGACCGCCGCGCCTCTGCCTGTCCCGCAAGCAGGTCAGATCGTGCTGGGTTTGCTCATGGTGTTCGTGGTCCCGGGTATGTCTCTCGTGTGCGCCGCGCTTCCCGAGCTTCAGTCATGGGTCGAACGGCTGCTTGCCAGCGTGGGAATCAGCGTCATTGTGGCAACGTGCGCCGCGGTGCTTCTCGCGGCCACACCAATCGGCTTTTCGCGCCAACCTTTTGGAGAGTTGTTGGGGGGAATTGCGGCCGTGCTGTCGGTCGGCGGACTCTACCGTTCGCGATTGGCCGCCGCAGTCTGGAAGCTCCGCGCTTGGATGAACGCTTGGATGAAGAAGCATTCGATTGCTGAACAACGTGAACCGCAGAGGCTAAACAACTCGGCGAAGCGTCAGCAGAAAATAGAGACCGACGATCGCCGATCCGTAGTCGTTCTCAAATTCTCCTTCGACGGCAAGTCCGACGGACCGAGGGCTTGACCATCATGCGTCTCGACTGGCTACAGACAAGGCGGTATCACCGAGGTCGGCCGTACCCTTTTGGTAGTAGCAGGGCTCGAGCCTGCCCTGATGGGTCCGCTGCACATATAGAGGTGAAGGGCGTTCCCCGGGTACTGGTCATCGGTGCCGGCACCCGCTTACTCAGCGCGATGAGCTATTACACCATCCAGCTGACCAACGCCCTTGCACAGCGCTTCGCCGTTGCCATCATCCCGATGCGTCAGCTCATTCCGACCTTCCTATATCCCGGTCGGTCACGGGTAGGGTCCATTTCCACCCGTCTCGAGCTTGACCGGACTGTGGCGGTGATGGGAGAGATTGACTGGTTCTGGGGGTCCGATTTGGCCCGTGCCGGGTGGCGCCTGCACGCATGGCGGCCCGACGCCGTCGTCTTCCAGTGGTGGACCGGCTCAGTGCTGCACACTTATCTCTTCCTGGCGCTGTTTGCCCGGCTACGCGGAACCCGCGTGGTCGTCGAGTTCCACGAGGTGCTCGACACTGCAGAGCAGCGGATACCGCTCGCCAGGGCATGGGTGCGGCTGCTGGGACGGCCGTTCTT
>Ga0210389_10002491_pt1 | contig 14491 bp, 11 predicted proteins | sample IncBWH28OmetaG_FD_160127 | JGI IMG/M metagenome (GOLD analysis project Ga0210389, IMG submission 160127) | Forest soil microbial communities from Barre Woods Harvard Forest LTER site, Petersham, Massachusetts, United States - Inc-BW-H-28-O ...
ATCACGCCCTCTTTAGCGACGCGAATGGCCGCGTGGTGAATGGCGACGGCGTACTTTTGCTGGTTGCTCGCGACATGCAATCCCGTGGCATTCTCGCGGGGTCCACCATTGTTGCCACAACCATGTCGAACATGGGTTTGGAAATCGCGCTGCGTAAAGCGGGCGTCCGCATGCTCCGCGCCAATGTCGGAGACAAGTACGTACTCGAGGAGATGCTCAAGACCGGCGCGATTCTCGGCGGCGAGCAGTCCGGCCACATCATTTTCCGTGATGGAGAAGCAACCACGGGAGATGGACTTCTCACCGCTCTGCGAGTAATGGAAATCATGGCCCGAACTGGCAAGCCTCTGGCGGATTTGATCGGGGACCTCAAAGTCTTTCCGCAGACCATTCAGAATATTCGGGTCCGCGAAAAGATACCGTTTGCCCAGGTGCCTGAAATCCAGCGTACGATCGACGCGGCAGAACGCGAACTGAATGGCAACGGACGCGTGGTCGTCCGGTACTCAGGCACCGAAGCGCTCGCCCGGGTCATGGTGGAAGCGGAGTCCGAAGAAAAGATGCGGGCGTTGGCGGGAAATATTGCCGGTGCGATTAAGAATGCGCTGGGGGTTTGATTATGTGGTGACGGGGAAACTCGTTCGTCCGCCGAGCTCGGCAGTGCTGCTGTCTATGAAAACATTGTTGTCCAATGCCGCTGCGATATGGAATTTGCTCCTTCTGCTCGCAGTGATCGGAACGCTGGCCGGCTTCTTCTACTGGTTTGGCGTACGAAGGCTGATCAGGGCCAGACGAATCGCCACCTCGCGCGATCGACGATTGCTGCGGGAAGCCGCGGAACGCGAATCCGACAGCAATCGATCCTGAATTTCTATGTGACCCTGTGTCCCTGTGGTAAAGGGGTCAAGGCAAGACGTTATTCGAGGTCTCGCCAGTTCGACCCAACTCCAATTTCCACCAGCAGCGGCACGGTCAGCGGATGAACTTTTTCCATCTGCTCCCGCACCAGAGTTCGCATTACTTCGATTTCAGCTTCCGGAACCTCAAACACCAGTTCGTCATGCACCTGCAACGTCATTCTTGATTTCAGTCCGCGCTCGCGTAGGTCCGCATCAATGCGAATCATTGCAATCTTGATCAAGTCGGCCGCCGTTCCTTGCAGAGGCGTATTGACTGCTGTGCGCTCGGCGAATCCCCGCAGGTTCGCGTTCTTGCTATTGATGTCCGGGATGGGACGCACGCGCCCGAACAGGGTTTTGACCTTGCCCTCGCGCCGGGCTTCATCCAGAGTTCGATCGATGAATGCGCGCACGCCCCCGTATCTTTCAAAATAGGCGTTGATGAACTGCTTGGCCTCGCCGGGCTCGATCCCTAAATTTTGTGAGAGTCCGAATGCCGACAATCCATAGACGATTCCAAAATTCACGACTTTCGCTTGCCGGCGATGATCAGGCGTAACCATCAGCGGCGGCACACCAAACACTTGAGACGCGGTGAGCGTATGTATGTCGTCGCCACGACGATATGCTTCAACTAACAGCGGGTCCTTCGAAAAGTGTGCCAGCAAGCGCAACTCGATCTGCGAATAATCCGCAGCCAGCAGCACATGACCTGGCTCGGCTGTAAACGCCGCGCGGATCTCGCGGCCCAACTCGGTGCGAATTGGAATGTTCTGCAGATTCGGATTCGCCGACGACAATCTTCCCGTCGCTGTCCCGGTCTGCCCGAAAGTCGTATGCAAGCGGCCACTCGCAGGATTCAGCAGGGCAGGTAACGCATCGACGTAAGTCGATTTGAGTTTTGTCAGTTGCCGGTATTCGAGCACCATCCGTGGCACATCATGGCTCTCCGCCAATCCCTCCAACACGTCGACGGCAGTCGAAATTGTCTTCCCCTTACCGTATTTCACCGGCTTGGGCAGATTTAACTTGTTGAAGAGAACGTCGCCCAACTGCTTTGGCGAACTGATGTTGAACTCAATCCCGGCGTGCTGGTAAATCTCTGTCGCCTTGGCGTCGATCTCGCGTTCCAGGCGCGACGACATCTCCGCCAGAGCCGCACGATCGATCTTGACCCCTGCATGCTCCATGCGCGCCAGCACCGGCACCAGAGGTAGATCTATTTCTTGGTACAGCTTGAGGAGCCCGGCTTCTTCCACTTCCCGTCGCAGCGCGGTTGCGAGCCGGCCTGTGATGTCGGCCGCTTCGGGTAGCGTCCCGCTGAGTTTGAGGTTGAAACGCCGCAGTGCCACGTCGGCTAAGCGGTGCGATGAGTAGGTCGGGTCGAGGAGGTAGGAATACAGCATCGGGTCATAATCTACGCCGGCCAGCGTGATCCCTTGACGTTCCAACACGTGAGTTGCTGATTTGTAATCATGAATGGCTTTCGGCAGCCTTTCGTCTACCAGAGCAGCCTTCAGCTTCGACGTCGCTTCTTCTGCCTCGGAGCTAACAGTGACTGCTACGCCGTGCGTGGACGAAATCGCGACATCCCGCGGGCGCTCGATCGCCTGAGGCTCAGAGGTCAGCGCCAACATGCCACTTCCCGATTCTTCCTCTTCAGTCTCCTCTTCGGCAACTTCTGATTCTGCTTCCACCGCGACCGCCAGCGCGGCTGCCGATGAGACGGCCTTCAGTACCGCTTCTACGTCGGCGGCCGATTTCGCTTCGGTGTAATGCGCCTCACTCACTTCGACGACCGGCAGCAATTCTTTTAACAGTGAACTAAACTCCAGTCCCGTGAAGAGCGCCCGTAGCGCTTCTACATCCGGTTCGCCCAGCTTCATCGCATTTACGTCCAGCTCAATCGGGACATTGCAATCAATGGTGACCAGCTTCTTACTCAACAAGATGTTGTCACGATTATTCTGGAGCGATTCGCGGTAGGTCTTCTTCTCGACTTCCGCAGCGCGGTCCAGCGCTTGCTCGACCGAACCAAAACGCCGGATGAGTTCAACCGAACCCTTGTCGCCAATGCCGGGGGCTCCCGGAATATTGTCGATGGAATCGCCGCGCAGGGCCATGATATCGATCACGCGCTCGGGAGGCACACCCAGAATTTCCTCGACCTTCGCGGCGTCGCAGATCAGATTGTCCTTGGGCGGGTTCAAAACGTGAATCCGGTCGTTCACCAGTTGCAGCATGTCTTTGTCGCTCGAAACCACATATACGGAATAGGATTGGTCGATGGCTTTGCGCGCCAGCGTGCCAATCACGTCGTCCGCTTCATAGCCTCCGAGTTCGAGGATTGGAATCCGGTAGGCTTCGAGCGCTCTTCGAATGTAGGGCAATTGCTGCGCCAGATCTCCAGGCATCTCTTTGCGATTGGCCTTGTAACCGTGATATTCGACTTGCTGGAAAGTCTGGGTCTTCAGATCGAACCGCCGCACGCTGGTAAGGCCTTCAGCCTGCTGATCGCGAAAGGTTGGCGCGGCTACATCGAATACCGCTGCCAGATACTCTGGCGAAAAATCATCGCGCAATTTTCGCAACATGTTGACAAAGACATAGGTCGCCGCCGTCGGCAAACCTGTTTTGGTGGACATCCCGCGCTGCCGCGCCATGGCGTGGTATGCGCGGAAGATGAAGGACATGGTATCGATCAGGAAAATGGATCCAGGTTCGCTCGGAACAATCTTCGGCCTCGGCGGGGAAGTGGACGGCGCAGCGTCAATGACCGCGCTCTCGACCGAAGCAGACGAGGATTTCTTTCGGGGAGACAACAGATTAGTTTAGCAGCAGGCCAGTTGAATCGCCGCGGCAGAGAGGTGGCTAGTACGTCTCTACTGAAAGCTGATCGTAAAATCAGCCTTGACGAACTTAGTCTTGGGTCCGCCACCCGAGTTGCTGAAAACCAGATGGTATTGCTGAGACTGGTCAAGTGTATGGGGCACCTGCCAATCGACCGTCTGATCGTGAGCGGGAGTCAGTTCGTAGGTAGTGCCTCCCGGCCGGCCTTGCAGGAAGTCATTGAATTCCTGTTCATTCAAGAGCATCAAGCTAACATCGGCAGTTTGGTCGCTGCTGGAATCAGGATCGCGACGCTTCGTAAATGACCGGAAGTCGCCGTGCAACCTTGGAAACGACTGATGCGGAGGAACAACGAAGGCAAACTGCTCATACTTGCTCAACGAAAATACCCCGTGGACGACATTCTTGGGTTCTTCCGTGCTGAGATGGACCGGGCGATCAACGGACAACACGGTTTCCTGGGGCGGGTCCGGTAGTTTTGCCTTTTTCGAGCAACTGCAGACAAGCACTAGCAAAACGATCAGCGGCCATACGGATTTCGCTTCCTTGCAATCTTTGCACACCTGCTGATTTTCCTACGACCTCCCCTCTATTGGACAGGTGACCGAAGTCACCGGTTCGGCCTGCCGTACTCGGTGTTGTAGTGCAGCTTAATTTCTCCGCATGTGCGCTGCTCCGGCGAATAAACCACACAGGTATCGAACGGACGCGAATATACGTGCAGACTGACCGCTCTCTGATTGAATTCGCGCGGATTGTATACCCGGTGGACGGGCTCCATGGGATCGACGGCGCAGGGATGGGTCGGGTTCATCTCTACAGTGTCCGCAGTCTCCAGTTCGCAAGTTCCTTCCTCCAGTTTCTGGGCAATCAAGCGATAGTTCTCGACCAGCAATCGACCCATGGGGACGGCCATCCAGCAATTCTGATCCCGGTGATTATGGACCGAACTGCCTTGGCCAACCTCCCAACAGATCGCCATCAGTTCATAGAGCGGCGTCTTGTCAATCAAGTTGCGTGTGTAGTGCTGCCGATCCCAGGTCAAATAGGGCGTCAGAGTATCCGGCGTGACCAGCGTACTTTCAAGAAATTTAACGATCGGGTCGGTGCGATCGAAGGCCGGTTCCGGAAACTTTCGAAGCTCCGCAACAAAATCCTGTATCGAGACCTGCTTAGAAAGCGCTTGTATTTCCATGTTTCACCCCTTGTGCGAGGCTTAGTATATCGCCTCGGGAAACAGACGCGTGAATTCATCTAGACCTGCAGGCAATGACGCCCGCGCCTACGTTCTCAGGGTTTATTCCAGGAACATGCAGTCCCCATAAGAATAGAACCTGTATTTTTGCTCGACTGCATGCCGGTAGGCCTCCATCACAAGTTCTTTTCCTCCCAGGGCGCACACCAGCATCAGGAGGGTGGATTGTGGAAGATGGAAATTCGTCAGCAGTGCACCCACCGCCCGGAACTCAAAGCCGGGATAGATAAAGATATCGGCCTCGCCGCTGCCATGCCGCACTGTGCCATTTCTCGACTGAGCAACCGCATATTCCAGAGTGCGCACAGTCGTGGTTCCGACCGCAACCATGCGCCGTCCTGCGCCGAGGGCGTGGTTGATCTTTTCGGCTGCGCCCGGAGAGATTTCGTAATGCTCACGGTGCAATCGATGATCTTCCACGCGATCCACGTGTACCGGTTGGAAAGTTCCGAGGCCAACGTGAAGAGTGATCTCCGCCGTTTCTATATCTCGATCTCGAAGTCGATCAAGAATCTCTGGCGTAAAATGCAACCCCGCAGTCGGCGCTGCCACCGAACCGCGTTCGCGCGCGTACACGGTCTGATAGCGGTCTCGATCGCCGGGGAGATCGGCCCGATCTATATATGGCGGCAGAGGCACATGCCCGAACCTCTCAACCAAACCAAAGAAATCCGCTGTCGGACTAAACCGAATGCGGCGCTCCCCGAAACTCCCACGGGCTACTACCTCGGCTCGTAGTCCGTCTTGACCAGAGAACAGCTGGTCTCCAAAGAATAGCTGCTCTCCCACGCCAATTTTGCGTCCCGGGCGAACCAGGCACTCCCACTCGTTTGGATCCTCCGACATTTGTCGGGTAAGCAATACCTCGACCCGGCCCTTGAGAAAGTCGTGGGCCGCTGGGTTGCGCAAGCTCACGGGCTGGGCCTTAGCCCCGCTTCGGGTACCGTAGAGGCGCGCCGGAAAGACCCGCGTGTTATTGAATACCACGAGATCATCCGCCCGAAGCAGATCGGGAAAGTCACGAAACCGGTCATCGTGAAGCGCACCCGATTGACGGCTTACCCTCAGCAGCCGGGACGCAGCCCGGTCAGCAAGTGGTTGTTGGGCGATCAATTCCGTGGGAAGGTTATAATTAAATTCTGAGACTAGCACGCGCCTCTGATTATAATTTTCTAGAAGTTAGGATGCTCACCCGTGCATGCCGAAACAAACGGATTGTGTTCCACAAAGTATGTGCGATACCATACGTAAACTAGTTCGCGTCCGCTTTCTCCCAGCAACGCCTTAAATTGATGCCCAGTGAACGCCAATATCGACGCGAAATGGTCCTCTTCGGGCAGATGCTACACCAGCGCGGCTACGTCGCCGCCACTGACGGGAATCTGTCGGCACGTCTTGACGACGACCGCATCGTGGTCACTCCCACCGGCATGAGCAAGAGCATGCTGCGCGCGTCCGATATGGTCGTGGTCGATTTGGAGGGCCGCCGGCTCGCCGGTAATCGCAATGTGTCCAGCGAACTTGCCATGCACTTGCTGATCTACAGGCTGCGCCCGGATGTGAAGGGGATCGTGCATGCGCATCCCCCCACTGCGACTGGCTTTGCTGCCGCCGGACTTCCGCTCAACCAACCGCTGGTCTGCGAGGTCGTTATCGGTCTGGGCTCCATCCCGCTGGCGAAGTACGGTACTCCAGGGACGCCGGAACTTTCGGATGCGCTCGAGCCACTTGTCCCACAGTACGATGCCATCCTCATGTCGAACCATGGAGTGGTTGCCTATGCGGACACGCTCCATCACGCCTATATGAAGATGGAGACGGTCGAGCACTTTGCCCAAATCGCTCTGGTAACGCATCTTCTGGGACGGCAGCAGCCGCTCGAGGGCGAGGATCTCGAAAAGTTGAAATTAGCGCGGACCCGATATCAACGGGCAAGCTCTGCGCTTCCACAGCCTTGCAGTATGGTGGCCGGCAACCACCGCGACCGCTCGCACGCGAACGCCAGTTCGTTGCGTCTTGAAGACACAATTCGACCCCGTAACAAGGATTTCCGCAGCCAAATCAAAGCCGGCAGCTAACAGCTTTCAGCCATCAGCTGTCAGCTTCTCAGCCAATTCATCTACCCTCACGCACTGTCATCTTGAGCGGAGTAGCTGCTTCGCGCAGTGAAGCGGCTACGGAGTCGAAAGATCCCTACCTGCTAAGTGACGTCGAGGGATACTGCGACTCCGCCCAGGACGCAGAGCATGAAGCTGAGAGCTGGCAGCTGCCCCTCTCACTCCCCTCCGATCCTGAACCGCATCCCGGCCCGGAAATTGGTTCCCAGAGCCGGATACCCCACCACTTCCTGATATTGTTTGTCGAAGATATTACCGACGTTGACGTATGCGGTAACTCGCGAGGTAAGCGCGTACCATCCTCCCAGATCAACACGCACGTAACCCGCTGCGTGATCGATGCCGAATCCGAGAAAATCCGAATCCTTTCTCCTGCCCACAAAACTTCCGGCCAGGCTCCCGCCCCATCGCCTTCCCAGATAAGTCAGCAATGCGGTCGCGGAATTCTTCGGGCGACGCAACAGTGGCTGGCCAACGCCGAAGACCGTGGTATCACAAAAATTCGCAGCCGTGCACACCGGAGCTTGCAGGATCTCGGTCGACGTATAGGTGTAAGCCGCATTCAACGATAGGTTCGTCAGAACACGCCCCTGAAACTCGACTTCCGCGCCCTGTGCGAAAGACTTATCCACGTTTACGTATTGCCCGATGAACGTAACCGGATTGGTCGAGTAGTCGATCCGGTTGTAGAAAAGATTGTTGAAGTAGGTTCCAGTCAAGGCGTATTTATTTCCAAAGAGATTTTGAATGAATCCCGCTTCGAACGCCCGATTGCGCTCCGCCTTCAACGCCGGATTGGGGACGCTGAATGGCGGACCGGCAAAAGTCTCTTCCAACCGCGGCTCCTTGAAGCCGGTTGCGTAGGAAAATCGCAGCCGCGTGCCAGAAAAAACTTCGCCTCCGCGCAGCGCCAGCAGGGTCAATGCAACGCGCGGCACGCCGGTGTTGCCGAAAGCGCTGTTGTGTACGAAACGCGCGCCCGCGATCACCGACAGCCGGCCCAGCGTCAGTTGTTGCTGCCCGTAGACGTCCTGGTTCAGCCGCTGGCCGTGGGTCAGAGGTGGGAAGTTCAGGTCGCCGACGAACCCGTTCTCGTCCTCGAAACGGTAGCCCACGGTGGTATGCGCCCAGCTGCGCTCGATGTAGTCTCCCTGGTACTCAAAACCTGCGCGATTAATATCGGAGACAGCGTGCGTCGGGAAGTCGTCCACGCGGTCAGGATCGCCGTTGAGGTTGATGTTGGTGTAGCGGTAGTTGTAGTCGAAGCCGGTGAAGCGATGCTGCCAGCGGGAAGGCCCGACGACGATCAACTCCACACCGCCCAGGAGAGTGTTCAAATGCGACGCATCATTCGGATCCGGCGGTTCCAGGGGCGTGCCATTGAAATTCCATTCTCCGGAGAGTCCGGTGTTACTGTTGGAGTGGCGGACGCGCACCCGGAGAGAAACCCGGTCGTTGATCGCCACCCCAAAATTTCCGCCCTGCAGCGAATTGGAGTAAGCATTGTTCACGCCTTCGCCGTTGGTATTGAATTGCTCTGCGAAAGCGTTGTAATCAAAACGGCCGTACGCCCCCGCCAGGGACGCGTAGCCATTCGCGGTTGAGAAGTTCCCGCCATCGGCGCCGAAACGAAGTTCGGGAGTGGCCGTCGTGCCGGTCCGCGTCCAGACTTGCACCACACTAGTCATCGCGTCCGACCCATACAGCGTGCTCTGTGCCCCGCGTACGAATTCCATGTGGTCTGCTTCCGTCATTGGAAGCGTTCCAAAGTCAAAGGTCCCGCCCGGCTCGTTGACGGTGACGCCGTCCACGATCACTTTGTTGTAAGTAGAATCGCCTCCGCGCACAAACAGCGAGGACAATCCGCCCTGTTGTCCCGCCGTGTTCACGACCGCGCCTGGCAAGAACCGTATGGCATCGTCGGCCGAGACTGGGTTCATCACTTGAATCTGTCCGCCGCTCAAGCTCTCCACATCCGCACCCGCTGCCTCAGTCAACACCGGACTACGAGTGGCCGTTACCACCACACTTTCCGCCGCCTGAGCCAATCCCAGTTCGACCGTGATAATTTCACCCGACGGCGAAACGTCGGCTGTTTTCGCGGCAAAACCGGGGGCAAGAACACGAACTTGATATGGACTCGATCCGACCGCACGAAACAAGACCAGCCCTTCGCCGGACGTAATTCCTACCGCCGCAGGCGTTGTACTGCCCCGCAGCCTCAACACCACTTGCGCCCCGGCCACGACCGCCGATTGAGGATCAACCACTTTGATTTTGATTTCGGCGGCCGAAGCTGCCGCCAGCAGGCAAATCACACAGGTAAGAATCCGAAAGAACCGCATGCACTGCTCCTTTATCTCGCGAAAGGGGTTAGTGTGGACGGTTCGCGCCAGTCTCCTGGCTTTGCGAGTGAGGACAGCTTTCGCTGTCCGACGAATGCAACCAGCCTTCCCAGGGTTTACCCAGTGACCGATTGCGAATTTCCTCGCTTACAGTTGCGCGGCAGCGCGGGATTCTCACCCGCTTCCCTCCTCATCAGAACCAACAAGATCAGATCTGACAAAGACGCGCGAACCAAAAAGTTGTGAAAGAACAAAAAGCCACTTCCCGGATTCTGACGAGAACCAGGGAAGTGGCATTGTAACCCAACCGCAACGGTTCCTCTACTGCACCGTCACATTGACCGGAGCAGAAGGGATGCCGTTGGCGACAACCACCAGACTGCTGGCGCCTGTCTCTGCGGTTTTCGGAACATCGAAATTGGTCGACACAATCTTCGTACCTGTGGCGACTCCCATGGTGCTGGGATTGTGCGTCCGCGCGTAGATCACGTGCTTGGTGGCATTGTTGGTGATGCGCACCAGGGCGTAGCTGCTGTTCATTTGGGCATCGTCCCCGTAAGCGGCGCCGTGCGTCAGGCCGTTGAACTGAGTGCCTGAGATCTTGTAGGTGTCGCCGCGGGTTACGCTGCTCGGGGCGGTCGTGATCGTCGGCGCCCATGCCTTCTGGAATGTTCCCTTGGCAGTGTAAATCTCGGCATCGATGGTCGCACCATCCGCTAAGGTGTAGAGGACCTGGCCAGTAGGCAGCACCAGCAGCCGCCCGAGGTAAGAGGTATTGAGGTTGCCCGTTTGCTTGGGCAAAGGGGCGCTGATGAACTTACTTCCATTGAACTCATAGAAGGAAACAGGGGACTGGAAAACTAGCGGGCTAGTCTCGCACAGAATGTTTCCATCTGGCAGCACAGCCGCGGGAGCGTCGGCCATATCATCATTGTTCGGAAAATCAGGGCCAGCGGTCCACTTGCCTGTTTTCGTGTTAAAGATCGCGGTGTGTCCGGTACCAGTGCCGTTCGCTCCCATCGCAAAAACCGTTCCTTCAGGCCGCAACAAGGCGGGCCCGGTTTCCTCTCCAGCGCTGATCGAGAGATCCACGATCGTGCTTCCAGCGGTAGTCCAGGCGTTTGTCTTGGGATTGAACATTTCCGAGTTTGGCGTGTTCTGTGTGTCGACCAGCAGGACTTTGCCGTTGGGCAGCAGCTCCATGCCTTCCTCGGCATAGTCGTCGGATTTGCCCGATCCTTTGATGGTCCAGCCTAAGGTCGTGGCATTAAACAGCGCGCTTTCGGTCGTGAAGTTCTGTCCCAACAGGAGAGTGCCGTTGGGCAAAACGACCGAAGGAGAATCGCCGATTTCACTCCAGCCACTGGGCGGGTTCACGTTTGTCCACTTATTTTTTATCGGATCGTAGATGGCGCCCAGATTCGTCTCGTCCTGGCTCAGGAAGTTGTATTCTCCACCCTCGACCAGTACTCGACCATCGGGCAGCACTGCGGAAGCAAAGTACAGCGGCGCATAGTCGGAGGGCATCGAGCCCAATTTCTTCCACGTTCCATTGAGATAGCTGCCGGTCTGATCAGGCGTGAGCGCCCACCAGTTCGGAGAGTTATATTCGTGCACCATCGCCCTGCCATCAGTGAGCAGGACAGCGGTATCGGTTTGAAAGGTGGGCGGATGCTTCAGCGATTGCCACTTCTGTGCGTTGGCAAAACCAGCCAAGGCCAGGCAGGCGACGAGTGCGATTCCTGACATTTTCAGCGTCTTCATATTTGTCCTCTTGCGACTTCCCTCGGAAGGGACGCGCAGAAACTCTGGGGGTTGAGTGGCGCAGTGCGTCTGGCACTGCGGTAAACGCTCTTGAATCCGTGAAGGGTCTCACAAATCGAAGAAACAATTTGCGGCACAAACGTTAGCCCGAAGCCTCATCAAAGTCAACGCCGCATTTGTAAAAGATTTGTTTTCAGAGAATAGAAAATCCACTCGTCTTGATCCCATCGGAACAAGACGAGTGGACAAAATGTGATCAACTGTTTTGTTATTAGTTTACGGTCACCGACTTGGCAGCCGACGGGATGCCGTTCGTGACCACAACCAGACTGCTGGCCCCGGTCTCAATGCCAGCTGGCACCGTGAAGCTAGTCGACTCCGCCAATGCGCCAGTCTGAACCGCATAGGTGCTCGGGTTGGTCGTCTTGGCGTAGAACACGTGCTTGGTTGCATTGTTGGTGATACGCACCAGCGCGTAATTGGTGGCATCCTGGAAGTCATCCCCGTACGCTGATCCTCCCGAAAGCCCGCTGAATTGCGTACCCTTGACCACATAGGTCTTTCCGTGAGTGACCGTGGCCGGGACCGACGTGATCTTCGGCTGCCAGGCCGCCTTGTAGGTTCCTTTCGGAGTGAACACCTCGATATCCGCGCTGTAATCGCTGAACAGCAACTGGCCGCTCGGCAGCATCAGGAAGTGTCCGTAGAACGAAGAGTCCTGGCTCGCGTTCGGCGGTCCCGCGATCTTCGCCAGTTTCGTCCCGTTCCACTCATAGAAAGTGGAAGGTGTGCTACCAAACCCGGGGCTGGCCATCACGATCACGTTGCCGTTGATTTCCAGCGACGCGGGAGCGTCAGAGCAGTTATCCGTGCCCGAGAAATTCGGACCGGCCGTCCACTTTTTTGTTTTCGTATTATAGATCGAGGTGTGCCCTGCTCCGCTGCTGTTGGCGCCAGTAGCGAACACCGTGCCGTTCGGCATCAAAACCGCCGGTCCGATTTCTTGGGTTCCGGGATCTTCCAGCCGGACGATCGTGCTTCCGGCGCTGGTCCACTTCTTGGTCGTGGGATTGTAGATTTCGGAATTAGGAGCATCGATTGCATCGACGGTCAGGACGTCTCCGTTGGGTAGCAAGTTCCATCCTTCTTCGTCAAAGCGGTCAGCTTTCCCCGTGTTGGTGATGTTCGTCCAGGAAAGGTTCTTCGGATTAAAGTAGGCCTGGTCGACTCCATCGCAGCAACTGGCCTGCATGTAGGTTCCATTGGTCAGAAGGATGGCTTGAGCGTCACCGATGTTGGCCCAGCCGGCCGGGGCATTCACAGGCGTCCATTTGTTTTTCACCGGATCGTAGATCGCCCCCAGGTTGGTCCAGCATCCGCCGCTGCAGTTGTTGTTGTATTCGCCGCCCTCAACAATGTATCGGCCGTCAGGCAGTACGACGGAACCAAAGAATAGAGGACCATATGCGGCGGACGTCTTGGCGATCGGTTTGACCGTGCCGTTCACGTAGCTACCGGTGTTGTCAGGTGTCAACTTAAACCAATTCTGCGGATTCGGATCCTGTTCCTCGTGGATCAATACCGTACCGTCTGTAAGCAGAGCGAGTGCGCCCGCTTGGAAATTGACTGGATGCTTCAACGCTTGCCACTTCTGCGCGCTGGCAAGACCAGCCAACGCAAGCAATGCGAGTAGGGAAATCCCGAGCTTTTGCAACATCTTCATTTTTGTCCTCTCCTGGGTTTGGGGTCCTCTATGGGCGGGTTCGAACGGGGGAGCTTCAGAACGTTGCCGCCAAAGATGAGACTTGTAAATCAATCAAAACATTCGCCGCAGAAATTTACTCGCAGACTGCAGTGAAGTCAATGTGGCCTTTCTTCTCCTAACCAGCGCACCCAATGTGGGCGCGGGCGTCCTCGCCCGTGCTACACCAACTTCAAATCTCGTGGCTTCCAGACAAGCGCTCCCTTGAGAAAAAGGGTAAAATACCACGATGATTTCTCAGGATCTACTCGACATCCTGGTCTGCCCCGTGTGCAAGAAACCAATGCAGCATAGGCAAGAACCGGGAGAAAGCCTGAAGTGCACCGAGTGCCGCCGCGTCTACCCGGTTCGCGACAACATCCCGATTCTGCTGGTCGACGAAGCCGTCATCGACGCCTCTTAAATTCTGCCTTCCCACAGCCCGGTCTCAACTCGACCTATTAATGACCCGATCTGGGCAGGCTGCGCCCTTTTCCGTGCCAGAATGACACCTTGTGTCAACCTGCCCAGACTAGACCACCCTTAGTCGAGCTGTATTTACGAGCCTCCCCGCCACCGCAACTTATTGCACCAAAATGCGTTTAACTAGATACAGGCTTCCGGTGCCCGGCATTTGCGACGCCGGCTCCGCTACGGCAACGAAATTGCATGCAACGGAAGCAGCACTAACGGAGTCTAATAGCTTAAGAGTGGGACAGGGTCGGAGGTGAGACGGCCATGAATGACAGATTTAAGGAAAGATTTTCCGTTAACGAGCTGACGGCTTTACGGAACGATCTGCTGCAAGGCGGTTTGATCGATTCCCGAGAGGCCGCCGAACTTTTGCAGGTATTCCTCATGGGAAGGGGTTACGGTGTTTCGCCACAAGCGGCTTTCGATGCCGCTGGTCGCGTGGAAATGTCCGGCTGCTCCATCCCGGTATTGCAAAGCGAACTCGAAAACCTGGCATTGGTCATGTAATGCCGGCGAATACAACGTTTCGCCGCGGGCATGAGTCCAATCAGGTGAGAGTGAAGTTAAGAGTGAGGTAAAAAATCTGAGGGGAGTTTCACAACCAAGTCAATCCCCAAAGGGTGAGAAAAAGAAAGCCGGGCTAACCCGCCCGGCTTTACTTTTTTGGACAATGGAGCGACGGGCGTCTCCGCCTGTCCGCCAAGCAAATTGATTCGTGATAGCCTTTGCTCGCCGTTGAATTGATTTTGATGGCGCAGGGACTTTCAGCGCGCGATAAATGCATTATTTTCGAACCGGCTTTAGCCGCTGATTTCGATGTTTTTCCGCAAGCTGTTTAGCGCTTCGAACAACGCTACCCGGGCGGCTTGGTCATGCAAAAGATCACCATCAAAACCCGCAAGAAACGCGAAGTCCTGGACATCACCGATACAGTCGAATCCCTGCTCGAGAAAAACCACGCGCAGGCAACGGGAATCTGTAACGTGTTCATCCTCCACACCACGGCCGCGCTAACTACCGCCGACCTCGATCCCGGCACCGATCTC
>Ga0210389_10002494_pt1 | contig 14485 bp, 9 predicted proteins | sample IncBWH28OmetaG_FD_160127 | JGI IMG/M metagenome (GOLD analysis project Ga0210389, IMG submission 160127) | Forest soil microbial communities from Barre Woods Harvard Forest LTER site, Petersham, Massachusetts, United States - Inc-BW-H-28-O ...
TGTGCGCCTTGAAGGTCACGATGAGAAGTCGGGGGTGGCCGACCTGGCAGACTCGCTGCGGCCCGCGGGCTCCTCCCACTCCTCTTGCCGCCCGAGGGCGGTGAGGTCGAGGAAGTAATAGGAGCCCCCGGTGGACTCCAGGCCGCGGGCGTACTGGGAGTAGGTGTGGAACACGCGGCCGTCCGCCTGGAGGAAGCAGCTCAGGCCTGGCATGTCGTACGGCTGGTCGGCCGTCTTCATGCTCTCCTGGCCTGCGGCCGCGTACTCGTCGAGGGAGCGGTAGTTGTACTCGCCGAAGCCGCGAGAGGCGTCGATCGTGACGCCGAAGTCGTAGTTGAAGTCAGACCCGGACGACGAATACCAGGGCAGGTCCCATCCCTTGCTGGCTTTCCAGCCCTGCAACTTGGCCAGCGGTGCCCGGGACACCATCGCGTAGCTGGTGTCCCGGATGTGGAGGTGATCCAGGAAGCCGCGCGATAGCTCGTCGGTGCCGGCGCTGCAGCTTGAGCAGCCTTCCTCCCACTCCGGGTGGAACATGAAGTGGTAAATGATCAGCAGCGGACGGCCCTCGAAGATGTCGATGAGGCGCACCCTGCCGTCCGGGCCGTCGAACTGGTAGTCCTTCACGATCTCGACCATGGGCAGGTTCCGGCGCTCGGCGCTGAGCGCGTCGCGCTGCCTGGTCAGGCTCTTCTCCTTCGCCAGCAGTTCCTTGCGAGCGGCAACCCACTCCTCACGCGTGGCGATCCTGGGAAGGCTCACCGTGGCCTCCTTGCCTGCGATTGCGGAAACTGATGCCTGGTCAGCTTAGTGCCGCCCGCGGCAGCATGCCGGGGCTGACGTCGGCTGCCGGCCGCACGATGGTGAACGCTCCGAGGTGCCACGCCTGGTAGCCGATGTGGCTTGTGCCGCACCAGGCCTCCAGCGCCCCGACCGTGGGGGACACGGTGATGAGGAGGTAGGCGGGGTCTGGGCTGGCGGCCACCGCTGCGGCGATGGGCGGGTAGCGGTCGTTGTCGTAGGGAGTCACCAGCGTCCGGCCTTCGGTCTCGAACATGACGCGGTAAGCGATCCAGTATGGGGCGTAGGCGTCCTTGACCTGGTGGGCTGCCAGGAGGCTCAGCAGCGTGGAGTCGTTGACCGGCATCGCCACATCGGGGGCGGGGAAGGCCACGAGCTCCCGGCCCGGCTCGGCATGAAGTCCCGCCGTGCCGAGCGCGCAGGCGAGCGCCAGCCCCGCGATCGCTGTGCCGGCAGTTCCAGTGCGGGCAAAGGTTCCGGCGCGGGCAAAGGTTCCGGCGCGGGCGAAGGTTCCGGCGCGGGTGAAGGCGATCCCGATGAGGAGGGCGGCCATGGGGACCGCGAAGAGCACGTAGCGGCCCTGGCCCGCGTGGTCGGCGAGCGGGATGTAGGCGTAGAGGAACGGGAGCAGTGCGAGGGTGAGGATGGGCAGCCGGCAGCGGGGTGCGCGGCCGGCAAGCACGGCGGCGGCCGTGGCGGCGAGCGCGGCGGCGGCTGCCCACGCCAGGGCCTCGCCGAGGTGGCCGCCGACCCACGCGAGTGAGCCTTCGACGCGCACTCCAAGGGCTATGGGGGCCTCGGTGGAGAAGAACTGCCCGAAGCGGCCGGCGAATCCGGCAGCAAGGCCGGGCTGGGAACCCGGCATGCGCACGTTCGTCCAGGAATGGGTGGCGCCGAATATGAGGGCGGGAAGGCCGCCGGCGGCCGCTCCGGCCCCCATCGCGAGCAGTCCCAGGCGCAGGCGCGCGATCGCAGGGGCGCACCAGAGCGCCGCCGGGATGAGGAGCTCCAGCGACATCGGGCTCGACCACAGCGCGAGGCCGCACCACCATCCCGCCACGGCGCAGCGCCGCCAGCCGCGGTCGCCCTGGTTAATCCTGGCCAGCGCGCCGACCGCGCACAAGGCGATGGCGAGCCCGACCAGGTAGGTCCCGCCCGGCTTCACGGACCGCCAGAGGAACGATGCGGGCCATACCCAGAATGCGAGCGCCGCGATCCGCGCCGCGGGGTCTCCGGCAAGGTGCCGGCCCGCCCGCCACAGTGCGACTGCGCACAGCGCGCTCGACAGCGCGGTGGTGGCCAGCAACTGGCTGGTGCCGACGCCCGCGACGGCGAGCACCGCCGCGGTGAGCGTCGCCTCCAGGCTTCCCCCGTAGGACTGCCCCCACATGTACGCGGTGAGCTGCCCGTGGTGCAGCAGTCGCAGCGCCATCAGCCCGATCACCGCGCCGTCGGAGGTGAGCGTGCCGATCGGGTGCGCGGCGGCCCACCACCGCTGGGCCGCGCCCGCCAGGATCACGGCGAGCACCACCACGGATGACAGGCGCTCCAGGGACGCCAGCCGGCGAGACCTCCCTGGCCGGCGTGGACGTGGCGGATCGCCGCCGGCGTCTTGGCCAAAATCCCGGCCCCCGGCCGGGCCACCCCCGCGGGTCGTCGTTCCCATGACGGCAACCCTTCCGCAGATCGCGGCCAGATCGCGTCAGGCTGTGGGCCAGATTCGCGCGCCTGCCCAGTACGACGGGCTGACGCCCGCGGGCTGATGTGCGCCGTGGCAGGGCAGCGGGGGCTACATTTAGCCTTCCTGTATAAGGTAGCTTTGTTACCAGTTTCGAATTTGGGGGGTGGCGATGCTGCGTCGGCGGCGCGGTACGATGCTCGACCTCCGCCGCGAGAACAGGGCAGCTGTTCTTTGGTCGCTGTATTTCAGCCGCCCGGGCAGCCGCCAGGATCTCAGTGGCGCGACGGGGCTGAGTCCCACTTCGGTCACCAGCGTGGTCCGCGAGCTGCTCGATGACGGCATCATCATCGAGGCTGGATCGGAGGGCTCCGATGGCGGGCGACCACGCATCCTGCTCGACATCAACCCGAATTACGGCTACGTGATCGGTGTCGATGTTGGCGAGACCCGGGTCCGGGTGGAGCTGTTTGACCTAGCCATGACGGAGAGGGCGAAGGCGGAGTACCCGCTGAACCCCGCCGAGCATGATGTGGACGTCGTCGTGCGGGACATCGCGTCCGGGCTGAGCGCGGTACTCACCGACGGGGGAGTGGACCCCGCCGCCGTCCTCGGTGTCGGAATCGGGGTACCGGGGATCGTCGAGCAGGGCTCCGAGGTTCTCGTGCACGGCCAGACCTATCGGTGGGACGCGGTGCCGCTTGAGCGGCTGCTGCGGGCGCACACCGATCTGCCGCTGCGGTTTGAGAACTGCGCCAAGAACATGGGCCAGGCCGAGTTGTGGTTCGGCGCGGGGCGCGACGTCACGAACGCCGTGGTGGTCCTGATCGGATCCGGGGTCGGTGCGTCGCTGATCTGCGGCGACAGTACCTACCAGGGGGCCACCTCCAGCGCGGTGGAGTGGGGGCACACCACGATCGTGGCGGGCGGCAGGCGCTGCCGATGTGGTTCGGCGGGCTGCCTGGAGGCATATGTCGGCGCCGAGGCGATCCTGGACCGGTGCGGCAGCTCGGCGGCGCTGCCTGGGGACGACGAGGAGTCGATGCTGGCGGCGCTCGTCTCCGGTGCCAGCTCATCGCCCTCGGCAGACGCCATCTTGGCGGAGACCGCGGAATACCTAGGCGTCGGCATCGGCAACTTGATCAACCTGTTCAGCCCGGAGCGGGTCATCCTGGGCGGCTGGGCTGGCCTGCTGCTCGGCGGCAGGCTGCTGCCGGCGATCCGCGAGTCCGCCCGGCGCAACTCGCTGCGGCACGCGTTCGCCGGGACGTCGATCGAGCTCGGCCGGTTCGGGCCGGAGGCGGTCGCGCTCGGCGCGGCGACGCTCCCGATGGAGGACCTCCTCAACGGCGCGTCCCGCCCACAGTTCCGCTAGCCGGCGGGCAGCGAGCTTCGGCCTGCGGTCGCGGGTGAACACACCCTTGAAGTTCAGCGAGAGCGGCCGGTGATCCGCCTGCGCGGTGGCGAAGTCGGCGAACGCCCAGATGTGCGTGCCCACGACGTTCTCGTGCCGCCCGGCCTCCTCGAGCAGCCGCTCGAGGAGGGCTTCCTGGTACTCCTCGGTCCACATGGCCGGCGGGTCCGCGTGGCCGCCGGGAATCGCGTCCGCGCCGAACTCGGTCAGCACGACCGGCTTGCGCCAGGACCGGCCCAGCCGGTCCAGCGTGCCGCCGAGGGCCGACGCGGCCTCGTCGAGCCGGCCAGGATGCCGGTACCAGCCGGGGTAGCTGTTCAGGAAGATGATGTCGGCGGACTCCAGGCCCGCCGCGTCCGGCAGGTCGGTGGCGTACCCCACCGGCCGCGTGCCGTCCAGCGCTCGCGCCGAGTCGCACAGCTCACCCAGCATGGCCGCGGCCGCGGGGTGGTTCATCCGCGGCTCGTTGGCGACCGACCAGGCGATGACGCTGGCCCGGTTGCGGTCCCGCGCGACGAGCTCGGCGAGGAACCTGAGTGCGAGCTCCTGTCGGCGCGGCAGGTCCTGGCCGTCGAAGTAGAGCCCCACCGCCGGGGTCTCCGCGATCACCAGCAGGCCGAGCTGGTCGGCGATGTCGAGGGTCTCCTCGTCGCACGGGTAGTGCGCGGTGCGAAACGAGTTCGCGCCGAGCTGGCGCATGAGTAGCAGGTCCCTCGTGGCGAGGGCCGGATGAGCCCCGCGGCCGAGCACCGGGAAGTCCTCATGGCGGCCGAACCCGCGTAGCTGGATCGGCCTGCCGTTGAGGTGAAGCTCCTGGCCGGAAACCTCGACGGTCCGGATCCCGCAGCGCAGCACGTAGCGGTCAGCCAGCTCACCCCGCTGGTGCAGTTCCGCGGTCAGCGTGTGCAGTCGCGGGCTGGCCGGTGACCACAGGTCGTCCCATGCGACGTGGTGCGGCGGCGTGACCGGCTGGCCATCGAGGGCCAGGGTCAGCGCACCCTCGCCGGAGGTCTCGGCCGCGACCTCAAGCACCGCCCCGTCGGGTGCGCCGGTGGTCCGCAGCCGCAGGTCGCGGATTCCGTCCCGGGGAGTGACGACCAGTTCCACGCGCCGGTGCAGGCCGGCGTAGGGGAAGAAGTCAAAGGGCACATCAGGGTGGAACACCCGGCCGTGGGTGTGCTCGGATGGCACCAGCCCCGGTGGCACCCGGTCCCGGCCGATCTGGCCGACAACGCGGACGACCAGCACGTTCTCACCAGCGCGGAGCGCGTCGGTGCAATCGAGCGCGAACGGCAGGTGGCCGCCTTCGTGCCCGCCGAGCCGCCTGCCGTTCAGCCAGGCCTCGGCCGCGTAGCAGGCCGAGCCGAACCGGATCGCGGCCTCCTGCCGGGCCGTCAGCGGCGGGGCCTCGAAGCGCCGCTCATACCATGCGGGACCGAGGTCGTCCCTGGCGCCGGGGAGCTGATCGTTCCACGAACCGGGGACGCCCACCGGAATCCCGCCGGGCAGCCCGCGCGACCAGTCACGGTCGCCGAGCCTGACCAGCCAGACCCCCGACAGGTCCAGCGCGGTCCGGCGCGCGTTGGTCTGCGGACGCAGGTGCGCGCCGTCGGGCATCGGGTGGTCCAGGTTCACGGTCATTTGACGGCTCCCGCGGTGAGTCCAGTGACGAGGAAACGCTGCATGAGCAGGAATCCGGCGACCACCGGAATGCTGACGACGATCGAGGCGGCCATGATCTGGTTCCAGTAGATGTCGGTCTGCGTGGAGTAGTCGCGCAAGCCGACCGCGAGGGTCCTGGTGGAGTCGTCCGTCATCACGGACGCGAACAGCACCTCGCCCCACGCCGTCATGAATGCGTAGACCGCGACCGTGACGATGCCGGGGATGGACGCCGGGACCACCACGCGGAGCAGGGTGCCCAGCGGGCCGCAGCCATCGACCAGCGCCGCCTCGTCGAGGCTGCGCGGAATCGAGTCGAAGTAGCCGGCCAGCAGCCAGATGGAGAACGGCAGCGAGAACGTCAGGTAGGTGATGACCAGGCCGGTGCGCGAGCCGAGCAGCGCGAACCCGGTCGCGTTCCCGATCGACACGTAGATCAAGAACAGCGGGAGCAGGAACAAGATCCCCGGGAACATCTGGGTGGACAGCACGACCAGCGTGAACACCCGGCGACCGCGGAACCGGTAGCGGCTGACCGCGTACGCGGCGAACGTGGCCAGCAGGACCGACACCACGGCGGCGCTGGTGCACACGATCACCGAGTTGACGAAGTATTGCGCCAGCGGGACGGTGCGCCACATCTGGATGTACGGGCTGACCGTGATGTGCGTCGGGATCCAGCTGAACGTGCTGGTCACGTCGCTCAGCGGCTTCAGCGAGCTGCTGAGCATCACGTAGACCGGCAGCAGGGCGAAGATCGTCAGCACGCCGAGCACGATCCGGCGGGTCCAGATGAAGCTCCGCGGTGGTGCCATCGGCGCCCGCTTTGCCGCGGCCTTCCCGCCGAGCCCGCCGAGGCTATGCATCGCGGCGCCTCGACGTGATCAGCAGGTAGCCGCCGGAAACCACCAGCAGGAACAGCAGCAGGAGCACGGACATCGCTGAGCCTTCCCCGAAGTTCCAGGTGAGGAACGACGCATCGTAAATATGCACCGAGATGACGTCGGCGGGCTGTGGCGCGGCGTTGCCGAACAGCACGTACGGCGTCGTGAAGTCGTTAAAGGTCCACAGGAAGAGCACCAGGACGAGCACCTGGTTGACCGGCCGCAGGGACGGCATCGTGACGAGGCGGATCCGCTGCCAGATCCCGGCCCCGTCGATTGCCGCGGCCTCATAGAGCTCACGCGGAATGGACTGCAGCCCCGCCATGATCACCAGGAACGCGAACGGCCAGTTCCGCCACACCGACACTGTCACCAGCGCGATGAAGCTGTTGTCGCCCAGCAGCCAGAAGGTCGGCCTGCTGGTTATCCCGAGCTCGTTGTGCAGCACGTAGTTGACCAGGCCGTTGTTGTACTGGAACATGAACGCCCAGGTGATGACCGACGCGTACACCGGCAGCGCGTACGGCGTCAGGAAGATGGCCCGGAGCACGCCGCGGCCGCGGAACGGGTCCTGCGCGAGGATCGCCGCGGTGCAGCCAAGCAGCCAAGATAGGCCGACCGCGATCGCGGTGAACGCGCAGGTGACGACGAACGAGTGCAGCAGTGCCTGGCCAACGGCGCCGTTAAAGTCGGCCACGATGCGGTAGTTGCCGAGGCCGGCCCACGGCGCGTGCAACCACTGGGCCAGGTAGAGCTGGGTGAGCGCCCTGAAGCTGGTGTACACGCCGACGACCATCGGCACCAGGTGGACGAGCAGCTCGAAGAGCAGCGCCGGCAGCAACAGCAGGTACGGCACGGCGATCCGGCGAAGCCGGCCGGGCCGGCGGTGGCGGGCGCCGGCCCGATGACCGGTCCCGCCCGCCCGGGCTTGGGCATGCGCCGGGCGGGCGGGGGTTGGTGTGCTGGCTCGTGCCAACGCTTACCCGGTCATCTGCGCTTGTGCGCTGGTGAGCTGCTGCTCGACCGTCTGCGCGCTGACCGGACCAGACGCGGCGTCCGCCATCAGGTTCTTGAGCGCGGCGCCCACGAGCGTCTCGAACTGCGCCTCTGCGGGGACCTGTGGCAGCGCCACCGCGCTGGTGGCGAGGACATTGCGGATCACGGTCAGTTCCGGCGAGGAGAACGCCGGGTTCGACTGTGCCGCGCTGACCGGCGGGATGCATCCGTAGGCCTGGCACAGGATCTGCTGCTCGGCCGGGCTTGTCATGAACTGGACGAACTTCTCCACGGCTGCGAGGTTATGCGTGTTCTTGAAGACGGCGATGTTGATGCCGGCCACCATCGAGTCCACGTTGGTGCCCTGCCCGGGAGCGCCGGACTGGACCGGCACCGGCGCGATTCCGTACTGGCTCGGTTGCATGCCGTGGTTCTTCAGGTTGGCGCCGGCTGCCTGCCACATCAGCATGCCGACCTTGCCGGTCGCGAAGTCGGAGATGGACTGGTTCTGGTCGTACTCCGCGTCGCCGGGCGACACGATCTTGTCCGCCCCCATCAGGTTGACGTACTGCTGGACGCCTTGCACGCATCCAGGCCCCGTGAACGTCGGGCTGCCCGACGAGCTGAAGAAGCTGCAGCCGTGCTGCTGGGCGAAGATGTACGCGTTGTGGATGTTCTCGGGGGTGCTGGCACCCTCGAGGACCAGGCCGTACTGGCTGCCGTGGGTGAGCTTCTTGCCGTCGGCGACCAGTTCGTCCCAGGTGGCCGGCGGGCCGGCGATGCCGGCCTGGGCGAACAGCGCCTTGTTGTAATACAGCGCATAGGCGACTGAGTACAGCGGAACCGCGGCCGGCAGCTTTCCGGTCGCCCCGGTGGAGCCCAGGGCCGAGGACACGAACTTGCTCTCGCCACCGATGGCGGTGAAGTCCTGGCTGGACCATGGCAGCAGGGCGCCGGTGACCTGAAGCGAGGCCGACCAGGTGTTGCCGATGTTGACGACGTCGGGTCCCTGGCCGGAAGTGGTGGCGGCGGTGATGCGGTTCAGCAGGTCAGCCCAGCCGATTACCTCGAGCTTCACCTTGATGCCGGTCTGCTTGGTGAACTTCGCCAGCTGCGGGTTGAGCACGCTGTAGTCGTTGCTGATGCTGCTGCCCTGGTCGCTGGCCCAGTAGGTGATCGTCGCGCCGGCTCCGGAGCCGGCGTTGCTGCTGGTGCTGGTGCTGGTGCTGGTGCCGCCGCAGCCCGCGATGGTGGCCGCGATCACTGCTGCGATGGCGAGTACGGCGATGGGGGGCGGTCGCACGATACTGACTCCCGTCTTATTCCATAGCTTTATTTAAGGTCGGTTATAAGAGGCCGGCCGCTGGCGGGCCTGAATGAACCGGGTCCGCCAGCTGCCATCTGGGGTCCGCGTTGAGTGGCAGACCGATGAGCCGAACGTAGCCATGGCAGGCAACTTTCGTCAAGCCTTAAATGAAGGTGCGATTTATACGCATGCTCCCTCGGGTGACGGATCACACCGCGCGATGACCATAGACATGCCTGTGATTTTTGTGGCTGATGTGACTAAAGGGTCGTCTATTTCCTCAAGGTAAGAGGAAACTGGCTGCGAACGGTCTTGACGGATGATTTCGGGACAGTTACGTTGCAGCTTAAAATAAGCCAAAATTCAACTTATTTCGGTGGTGACGTCACTCGCGGAAGGGCTGGCCCAGCTGCGGCGGCACTACCGGGCACCACGGTGCCTGCCTGAGTCCCGCTCTTGTGAGAGGACGTCCATGAGCCTCCTAATCCGCACGCTGACGCGCTGGCGCCGGCACTCCCGCTGGCACGTGGCGGGCACGGTCATTGCCGCGCTGAGCGTGGCCGTCGCGTGCCTGTCGGCGTCCGCCATCAGCGCCGGGAGTGCCGCCGCGGCCTCCTGTGGCACGACGAACCTGGCGTTGCACCAGCCGACGACGGCATCCTCCATCCAGGGCCCCAGCTGGCCAGCCTCCAACGCCACCGACGGCAGCCTGTCCACCCGCTGGTCCAGCGCTTTCTCCGACCCGCAATGGCTCGAGGTCGACCTCGGCTCCACCCAGGCCATCTGCCAGGTCGTCATCCACTGGGAAACCGCCTACGGCAAGGCCTTCCAGATCCAGACGTCCAACGACAACGCCACCTGGACCAGCATCTTCTCCACCACCACCGGCACCGGTGGCACCCAGACCCTCAACGTGTCGGGCAGCGGCCGTTACATCCGCATGTTCGGCACCGTCCGGGCCACCCAGTACGGCTACTCCATCTTCGAATTCCAGGTCTTCGCGGCCACCAGTGCCGGCAACACGGTGACGGTGACCAACCCGGGCGCCCAGGCCTCGAAGGCGGGGACCGCCGCGAGCCTGCAGGTCCAGGCCACTGATTCGGCGTCGGGGCAGACGCTGACCTACTCCGCGGCCGGGCTGCCGGCCGGGCTTTCGGTCAACTCCTCGACCGGGCTGATCTCCGGCACCCCGACGGCAACGGGAACCTCGACGGTCACGGCGACGGCCACGGACACCACCGGGGCGTCCGGCTCGGCGTCGTTCAGCTGGACGGTGAGCCCCGCGGGCGGCAACACGGTGACGGTGACCAACCCCGGCAGCCAGACCTCGACCGTAGGCACCGCGGTCAGCCTGCAGGTGCAGGCCAGTGATTCGGCGTCGGGGCAGACGCTGACCTACTCCGCCTCCGGGCTGCCGGCCGGGCTGTCCATCAGCGCCTCCGGGCTGATCACCGGTACTCCCACCACCGCGAGCACGGCGGCCGTCACGGTCACGGCGAAGGACGGCACCGGGGCGTCCGGCTCGGCCTCGTTCAGCTGGCTGGTCAACACCGCGGGTGGCGGCGCGCCGCCGGCGTCGTTCTGGGGCAACGTCAGCGCGATCCCGGCGGCCACCCACGTGCTTGAGGTCGCCATCGTGAACCAGACCAACGGCCAGTACCCCGACAGCCAGGTCTTCTGGACCTTCAACGGGCAGACCGAGTCCATCGCCCAGCAGCCCTACATCGACATGCCCGCCAACTCCGCCGGGCGCATGACCTTCCACCTCGGCACCCCCACCAGCCAGTACAACGACTTCATCGAGTTCACCGTCGGTTCGACGTTCATCAACGTGGACACCACCCGGGTGGACCGGTTCGGCCTGAAGCTGGCGCTTCTCCTGCACGGCCACGACGGCTCCAGCCAGGAGGTCGGCGAGAACTACGCCACCTTCCAGGAGACCCGCGCCGCCACCTTCGCCCGCTTCCAAGCCTCGGTGCCGACCGAGTTCAAGGAACTGGCGACCGACCAGGCGCCCTTCGGCATCCCCTCGCCCGGCAACGACCCCGCCTTCCAGGCGGGCGGCCAGTACGCCAACTACTTCAGCGCCTACGCGGCCGCCAACGGCGACACCACCGACTCAACCGCCCAGATCTTCGGTTGCAGCGGCACCCTGTCCAACAACCCCACGCTGTGCGCGGGCCTGAACCGGCACGTGGCGCAGCTGCCAGCCGCCCAGCAGTCGAACCCCGCCAACTTCTACCTGGCCGCCCCGGCGAACTACTACGCCCAGTTCTGGCACCAGAACGCCATCAACGGCAAGCAGTACGGCTTCCCCTACGACGATGACGCGGGACAGTCCTCCGACATCTCGATCACCAACCCGCAGTACATGGTCGTCGCCGTCGGCTGGTAACGGCAGACCTCGCCACCTCGCCACCTCGCCGGCGGTGCCAGCGGCACCGCCGGCCCTGGTGGCCGCGCCAAAGGACTACTAACCATGCTCAAGCCATCCCCCCATGGCAAGCTCCGGCACGCACTGCGATCCGTGCGGCCGGCGCTGTGGACAGCGGTGCTCCTGGTGACGGGAACGCTGTTCGCACTCAACATGACACCGGCGCTGGCCCACGCGGCGCCGGGCGCCGCCAGCCAGCTCGCAGCGGCGGCGCCGGCCAACACCGCGGTCACCACGTTCAAGAACGACGTCGAACGCGACGGCGATTTCAGCAACGAGACCATACTGAACGAGTCGAACGTCAACGTGAACCAGTTCGGCAAGCGGGTACAGTACCCCGTCGACGGGCAGGTGTACGCGGAGCCGCTCTACCTGCCGAACCTGACGGTCAACGGCGCCGCGCACAACGTCGTGTTCGTGGCCACGGAGAACGACAGCGTGTACGCGTTCGACGCGGACGCTACCAGCGCCATCGCGCCGCTGTGGAAGGCCAGCCTGCTGCCCGGCGGCGCCACCGCGGTGTCCAGCAACGTGAGCGGCTGTGGCGACCTGACGCCGCAGATCGGCATCACCAGCACGCCGGTCATCGACCCGGCCACGGACACGCTGTTCGTCGTCTCCTATGACACCGAGGGCGGGAACGAGGTCTACCGGCTGCACGCCCTCAACGCGGTGACCGGGGCGGACAAGTGGCCCGCCATCGTCTTGAGCGGAACGGTCCCGGGGACCGGCGCCGGCAGCTCCGGCGGCAACGCCAGCCTCAACGCCGTGAAGAACCGCCAGCGCGTCGCGCTCTTGCTGGAGAACGGGAAGATCTACATCGGCTTCTCCTCGTTCTGCGACATCGGGCCCTACCAGGGCTGGATCTTGAGCTACAGCTACAGCACAACCGCGTTCATGCAAGCCAACGTCTATGACGACGTCCCGAACGGGAGTGACGGCGGCCTCTGGAGCGGCAGCGGCGGAGCCATCGCCGGCGACCCCAGCGGCAACGTCTACTACGTCAGCGGGAACGGCACGTTCGACGCCAACACCGGCGGCCCTGACTACGGCGACAGCTTCGTGCGGCTGAACGGCTCGCTGCAGGTGCAGGACTACTTCACGCCCTACAACCAGCTCTGCCTTTCCCAAGGCGACGTGGACCTCGGCGCGGGCGGGCCCCTCGTGATCCCGTCGGCCAACGTGGTGATCTCGGCGGGCAAGGAGGGGCGTCCCTACGTGGTCAGCACGACGAACATGGGCAAGTACACCGCCGACCCCAGCCTCGTCTGCGGAGGCACTGACTCAAGCGTCACGACGATAGACAAGGTGCAGCAGGAACTGCCGCCAGGAACGGTGGGATCGCTGTTCAGCACGCCGACGCTGTGGACCAGCCCCACCGGGGCGCAGGACGTCTACTTCACCCAGTCTAATGGCCCCACCAGGGCGTTCACCTTTAGCGGCGGGAAGCTTTCGGCGGCCGCGACCTCCAGCTCGTCAGGGAACGGCGGCGACCCGGTCGTCTCGGGCAACGGCACCACGGCCGGCACCGGCATCGTCTGGGACCAGGACTTCGGCGGGGAACTGCACGCCCTCAACCCGGCGAACCTGGCCGTCGAATACTGGAACAGTGGCATGAACTCCAGCCGCGACGGCCTGCCCGGAGAAGTCAAGTACGCGACGCCGACCGTCGCGAACGGCGAGGTGTTCGTGGGACTGCCGGCGGGCCTGGCCATCTTCGGCCTGCTCGGCACCACCCCGCCGCCACCGCCGGCGGCGCCCACCGGCCTGGCCGCGACCGCCGGCAATGCCTCGGTGGCGCTGGCCTGGACCGCGAGCTCGGGTGCCACCAGCTACAACATCTACCGTGGCACCACCTCGGGCGGCGAGGGCGCCACGCCGGTCGCCACGGCCGCGTCAACCAGCTACACCGACACCGGGCTGACCAATGGCACCACGTACTACTACAAGGTCAGCGCGACCAACGGTGGCGGCACGTCGGCGCAGTCCAGCGAGGTGCACGCCACGCCGTCGTCGTCGGCGCCGACCAGCGTGCAGATCAGCGCCGGCGGCCCGGCGACCGGGACCTGGGCGGCCGACGAGGACTTCTCCGGCGGCGCGACCTCGGCCACGACTAACGCGATCGCCACCACCGGCGTGACCAACCCCGCTCCGCAGTCGGTCTACCAGCACAACCGGTACGGCAACTTCACCTACACGATCCCCGGCGCCGTCCCGGGAGCTACCTACACGATCCGGTTGCACTTCGCCGAGGAGTACTGGACGACGGCGGGCTCGCGGGTCTTCAACGTCCTGATCGACGGGACGCAGGTGCTGACCAACTTCGACATATTCGCCACGGCAGGCGGTGAGTACAAGGGGGTGGTCGAGCAATTCAACGAAACGGCTCCGAGCAACGGCACCTTCACCGTCCAGTTCGCCACCGTCAAGGACAACGCCCAGGTCAACGGCATCGAGATCCTGTCGTCCTCGAGCCCGGCGCCACCGTCGACGCCCACCGGCCTCGCCGGGATCGCCGGCAACGCCTCGGCGATCCTGTCCTGGAACGCCACCCCGGGTGCCACCAGCTACAACATCTACCGCGGCACCACGTCAGGCGGCGAGGGCACCACGCCGGTTGGCACATCCACAACGAACGGCTTCACCGACACCGGGCTGACCAACGGCGCCACCTACTACTACAAGGTCAGCGCGACCAACAGCGCCGGCACGTCGGCGCAGTCCGGCGAGGTGACCTTGACGCCGACGACGTCATCGCCGCCGCCGCCGTCGACCCTGCAGATCAGCGCCGGCGGTCCCGCGACCGGGACCTGGCTTGCCGATGAGGACTTCACCGGCGGCGCGACCGCGGCCGTGACGAACGCGATCGCCACCACCGGCGTGACCAACCCCGGTCCGCAGTCGGTCTACCAGCACAACCGGTACGGCAACTTCACCTACGCGATCCCCGGGTTCACCGCCGGGACCAGTTACACGATCCGGCTGCACTTCGCCGAGGAGTACTGGACGACAGCGGGCTCGCGGGTCTTCAACGTCTCCATCGACGGGACGCAGGTGCTGGCCAACTTCGACATCCTGGCCACCGCCGGCGGAGAGTACAAGGCGGTGGTGGAGCAGTTCACCGCTGTCGCCCCGACCAACGGGACGCTCACCATCCAGTTCTCCACGGTCAAGGACAACGCCCAGGTCAACGGCATCGAGATCCTGAGCGGATGACATGAGAAGACTGGCACCACCGGCCGCCACGCAATCCGTGGCGGCCGGTGGTGACCTGCTACTACCGGGCCATCAGGCCATGACAGACTGATTG
>Ga0210389_10002495_pt1 | contig 14483 bp, 9 predicted proteins | sample IncBWH28OmetaG_FD_160127 | JGI IMG/M metagenome (GOLD analysis project Ga0210389, IMG submission 160127) | Forest soil microbial communities from Barre Woods Harvard Forest LTER site, Petersham, Massachusetts, United States - Inc-BW-H-28-O ...
AGTGGCTCTTGGGGCTGGGAAGGAACAACACCCAGCGCGAATATTTCTTGACAGATGTCGTGGCGGGCGCCGCCAAGGCGGAAGTTCGCATCGAAGCCATTCCGGCTGCATCTGCTCTCGAGGTCTCTGGGGTCAACGACAAGATTCAACTGGCGCAGGTCGAGGCGGGTTTGCGGCGTCAACGCGCGGAGGAACTGATGCTCGCCGGCGCGACGCTGGCTGATCCTGCCCGCATCGATATCCGGGGCGATATCCAGGTAGGCCGCGATGTTTTCATCGACATCAATGCCGTACTCATCGGCAAGGTACATCTCGCGGCCGGCGTGAAGGTCGGGCCCAATTGCGTAATTGCCAATTCGCGCATCGGCGAAGGCACCGAAATCTTTGCCAACAGCGTCATCGATCACGCCGTCGTTGCGCAGAATTGCCGCATCGGACCCTTCGCTCGCTTGAGGCCCGGCACCGTCATGCACCCCGAGGTGCACATCGGCAACTTTGTCGAAGTCAAAAACACTGAGATCGGCGCGGGCAGCAAGGCCAATCATTTGACCTACCTTGGGGATTCGAGCGTCGGCAAGGACGTGAATGTGGGCGCCGGCAGCATCACCTGCAACTATGACGGCGCCAACAAGTGGCCCACGCTGATTGAAGACGGCGCCTCCATCGGTTCCGGCACCATGATGGTGGCGCCGGTGCGGATAGGCGCAGGCGCCACGGTGGGCGCTGGCTCAACCATCACCTCGAACACGCCCGACAACAAACTCACGCTTGAAAGATCAAAGCAGGTTGCCATCGATCATTGGACACGGCCCACCAAGCTCGACGAAAAACAAAAGGCCGAGGTCGTCGCCAAGAAGATGCAAAAGCCGAAGGAGTGATCTCGCCGAATGTGCTAGGCACTTCTTGACAGAAGTTTTCTGCGCCGCCGCCTATAGTGCGCGTGCACAACGCGAGGGGCATTTATGCGGCGATCGGCAGCACGACGCGAATTCGCGCAGGTCTTGCTCACTGCACTCTGCGGGTCCTTGCTCGGTCTCTGGGCAATACCCGTCGCCGCGCAGCACGCACCGGCGTCGGGGCGCGATGCTCTGCAGGAGATCACGGTCACGGCCAGGAAGGTCTCCCAAAGCGACGCGCAAATGACCGAGCAAGTGGAGACTGCCTTGCACTCGGACCGGTATATCTTTTCCGAGCATGTGACCATCAAGTCCAAAAACGGCGTCGTCACTTTGCGCGGAAAAGCGCTGGACTATTGGGACGTCATCGCCATGGAACGCCTGGTCAGGAGAATGCCGGGAGTGAAAAGAGTCGTTGATGACCTGGATATCAGTCTCGGCGATTGAGGCGCCGATTCGGGCCGCCGATCGGCTCTATCGCTGTGATAGATCACAGTAGACGCCCTTTTCAGCGGCGCGGATCATTGGCATATGGTGCCGCCGCGTAAAAAAATCCTGTGCGTAGAGGACGATCTCGAGACCGCAACGCTCATCGCGGAGGAATTCGAGGAGCGCGGCTATGAAATGGCGCTCGCGCACGACGGCCAGGCCGGCTTCTCCGCCGCGCTCAAGCTCAAGCCCGATATTGTGCTCTGCGATGTCAGCATGCCCGTCATGAGCGGCTTTGAATTGCTCGAACGGCTGGTCGAACTGACGCCGCGCTTTGCGGCCATGCCGTTCATTTTTCTGACGGCACTCGGGGATCGGGACAATCAGCTCAAAGGCCGCCGTCTGGGCGCCGATGATTACGTCGTCAAACCGATCGATTTCGAGATCCTCGATAGCATCATTCGCGCCCGCCTCGCCAAAGTGGCCCGAACCGAGTCCTGGGTCGGGCAAGTCGACCTGGCTGACCGCGAGGTTGAATGCCTGACCTGGGCAGCACGCGGCAAGACTTCATCTGAAATCGCGCAAATCATCGGTACGAGCAAGCGTAACGTCGATTTCCACATCGAAACGGCATGCCGCAAACTGAACGTAGCCACACGCGTGCAAGCCGCGGTCAAAGCGGTCTGCGGCCGGTTGATAGACCCGTGAGCGACACTCCCCCCAGCCGCGCGCCGCGCGCGATTCGCATCCTGCTGTCCGCTGCGTCGCTGCTGTTTCTCTTGCTGGTGATCGGACTGGGTGTTTTCAGCATGCAGCGTCTCAGCGACGTCAATCGCGTATCCGATGAGATTCGCAATCAGTGGCTGCAGGACATTCGCTTGATCGGCGACCTGAACAATTACATGTCCGACTACCGGACGGGCGAGGGTACCCATCTGCTGTCCAATACGGCGGCGGAACTCAGCGCGAGCGAAACCGAGATCGCGGAACTTGACGCGCAGGTCGCGCGTGCGCAACGCGCCTACGAGGCGTTGCCGCACGAGAATTCCGAGCAACGGCTCTACGATGAGTTTGCGAGCGAATGGGCGGCATACAAGGAGATCGCGGCTCGAGTACTCGCACTTTCGCACTTGGGGGTAAAGCCCGACGCGATCGCCATGTACATGACAACTTCCCGGCAGGCATTCGATCGGGCAAGCGATACCCTGGGACGCTTGACCGACCAGACGGTATCGAAGGCGCGGCAGGCAAGCGAACGCGCCGCCGGCACCTACCTGCACGACGGCCGCCTCATCGTGACCGCGATGATCGTGGCGACTTGCCTGGTTTTGGCGATGATCATTTACATCACGCGGTCGGTATCGCGCCCGCTGCTCAATCTGGCGCGGCGCATGCAAGCCCTGGCCTCTCACGACACGAACATCAGCATTCCCGGGACACGGCGCGACGACGAGATCGGCGAGATGGCGCGTTCGGTCGCAGTTTTTCGCGACAATGCGATCGCGCTGGTTCAGAGTCAACAGCGTTTGATCGAGCAGGCCGCCGCGCTCGAGACGACACTGGAGAATGAGCGGCGAGCGACGGCGCAGCAGCGCAATTTCGTCACGATGACCTCGCACGAGTTCCGCACTCCCCTGACCGTCATCGACGCTCAGGCGCAGCGGCTGATCAAGCTCAAGGACCGGCTGGCGCCCAATGACCTGTTGGAGCGCGCACTGCGGATCCGGAGTGCAGTGACGCGTCTCACGGGCATCATGGACAGCCTGTTGGGCGCTTCGCTGCTGCTGGATGGACAGGCAGTGTACCGCCCCAGTGATTTTACGCCCGCGGCACTGCTGCACGAGGTGTGTCAACTGCATCGGGAAACCACGCGAAGCGCGGATATCCGCGAGGATTTCGCCGGGCTGCCGAGCGTCATGCGTGGAGATCGAAAATTGCTGTTCGCACTGTTCAGCAACCTTTTGTCCAACGCTCTGAAGTATTCCGCGCCGGGCGACCCGGTCGAGGTGACGGCCTACCGCGACTCCGGGGACAACATCGCGGTTCGCATACGTGATCGCGGCATCGGAATTCCCGAACGGGATCGTGCCCATTTGTTTGAACGCTATTTTCGCGGCGCCAATGCCGTCGGTGTCGCCGGCAGCGGCGTTGGACTTCACCTGGTCGCCATGGTGCTCGAGCTGCATCGGGGCACAATCGAGGTCGAAAGCAGCGAAGGCGTCGGCTCCACCTTTGCGGTGCAACTGCCCGCTCCCGCTCCCGCCGCCGCGGAGGCTGCTGCGGATACCGCCGCGAGCGCCGCGCAGCTGAATCGCGGCGCTGCCTGAAGGCCGGACAGCGCGCCGCAGCCCAACGAGGTCCAGAATGAGCAACGCATCAGGCGAACCTAAGCCGCCTTCGAGCGGCCGGCAGGCCATCAACCGGCGCGCGTGGCCGCGCGAGCTGCAACAGTTCGCGGTCGGCATCGGCATTGCCCTGGTCCTGGTAGTCGTATTGGGCTTTTGGGCGGCCGAGTCGTTGTTGGTCAAGCCTGCAAGTCCCGTCGCGGCGCCGCCCTTGCCCGCCGGCACCTTCCGCGCTTCGGCGCTGCAGATGAAAACCTTCACGGTCGAATCGGTCGGGCTGCATGGATTCGTCAGCGAAGAATTGACCGAAGGGAAAATTGCCGCCAACGCCGATCGCTCGACGCCGGTGTTTTCGCCCTATTCAGGTCGAATCACGCGCGTCATCGCAGGCCTCGGCGACAGCGTGAAGGCCGGCGCCCCGCTGGCAGCATTGGACGCAGCGGAATTCGTGCAGGCGCAAAACGATCTGGCAACCGCCGCGTCGCAGCTGAAGCTCGCGCGCATCACGGAAAGCCGCAAGCACGCGCTGTACGATGCCAAAGGCGGCAGCTTGCAGGATTGGCAATCCGCGCAAGCCGACCTGACGGCGGCGGAAACCGCACTCAGCGCGGTTCGCAACCGCTTGACTATTTTGGGCAAGTCACCCGCGGATATCGCCGCGCTGGAAAGCAATCATACGATCAGTCCTGCGGCCACGCTGTCCGCGCCGATCGCCGGCGTGGTGGTGGATCGGCAGGTGGGACCGGGCCAGTATGTACAAGCCGGCAGTGCGACGCCGCAATTCACCATCGCCGACGTCTCGAGCGTTTGGCTGCTTGCCAATGTGCGCGAAACCGACGCGGCCCTGGTCAAGCTGGGACAGGCCGTCGAGGTACATGTGCCCGCTTATCCAGACCGCCTGTTCAAGGCACGCCTCACCTATGTCAGCGCCGTGGTCGACCCGCTCACGCACCGATTGCCCGTGCGCGCCGAAATTGCCAACCGCGACGGCGCCCTGAAGCCCGAGATGTTTGCGAATTTCCGTATTCTCACCAGCGAGGCATCCGAGTCGCCCGCCGTGCCGCAGAGTGCGGTGGTCTATGAAGGCGCCGCCGCACATGTGTGGGTGGTCGCCGGGGATGGGTTGTTGAGCTTGCGGAACATTCGCACGGGACGCAGCAACGGCGGCTTGATCGAAGTGCTCGAGGGCTTGAAGCCCGGTGAAAACGTCGTCACCAAGGGCGGTCTGTTCATCGATCAAGCGGCGGCCCCCGCCTCTTCATGAGCGCCATCGTCGGCTTCGCGCTTCGTCAGCGCGTGCTCATCATTGTCATCTTGTGCATGGTGCTCGCCGCGGGCGCTGCGAGTTTTCTGAAGCTCAACATCGAGGCGTATCCCGATCCGGTGCCGCCGCTGGTCGACATCGTGACGCAAAATTCCGGGCAATCGGCCGAGGAAATCGAACGCTACATCACCATCCCGCTCGAGATCCAAATGGCGGGCATCCCCAACGTGCAGGCCATCCGCACGATTTCTCTATTCGGTCTTTCGGACGTCAAGGTGCAATTCACCTATGACTTTACCTACACGCAGGCCGAGCAGTGGGTCACCAACCGCCTCGCGCAGCTCGGCAGCCTGCCCAACGGCGCGCAGCCGCAAATATCGCCGACCAGCCCCATCGGCGAGATCTATCGTTATCGAGTAGTCGGACCGCCCAACTATTCGGTTACGGATTTGAAGACGCTGCAGGACTGGGTGCTCGAACGCCGCTTCAAAGCCGTACCGGGCGTGATCGACGTGACCGGTTGGGGCGGTAAAACCAAGACCTATGACATCGCCATCGACCCGCGCAGGCTCATCGGCTACGGCCTCTCCGTGCCGCAGGTTTTACAGGCGCTCGGCAACGCGAACATCAACGTCGGCGGTCAAACGGTCAACTTCGGCGCGCAGTCCGCCGTGGTGCGCGGCGTGGGCCTCATTCATTCGGCCGATGAAATTCGCCACACCATGATCGCCAACAATCAAGGGACGCCCGTGGTGCTCGGCGATATCGCCGAGGTGACCATCGGCAATATGCCGCGCCTAGGGATCGCGGGTTTCGACGACGTCGATGACATCGTTCAGGGCATCGTGCTGATGCGGCGCGGCGCGGAAAGCATCCCCACCATCAAGCGGGTCGAAGCGGAGGTGGACAAGGTCAACGGCAGCGGCATTCTGCCGCCCGGCGTCAGCATTGAGCGCATTTACGATCGCAGCGACCTGATCCATGTCACCACGCACACTGTGCTGCACAACATGATTGCCGGCATTGTGCTGATCTTTCTGCTGCAATGGGCCTTTCTCGGCACTATACGCAGCGCCGTCATCGTGGCGATGACCATCCCGTTCGCGCTGTCCTTCGCGATCGGGCTCATGGTGCTGCGCGGCGAGTCCGCCAATCTGCTCTCGGTCGGCGCCATCGATTTCGGCTTGGTCGTCGACGCCACGGTCATCATGGTCGAGAACATCTATCGGCATCTGGCCGAGGCCTCGGCGCACTTAGGTTATGGCCCGAGCGCCCTGCACCGCATGCGTGTGCGCAGCGGATTTCGCGGCAAGACCGGAATCATCTCAGTCGCCGCTGCGGAAGTCAGTCAATCAATTTTCTTCGCCGCCGCCATCATCATCGCGGGATTCGTGCCGCTCTTTACCTTGTCGGGCATAGAAGGACACATCTTCGGTCCGATGGCGAAGACTTATGCGTACGCGATCGCCGGAGGCTTGATCGCCACATTCACGATCGCGCCGGCCTTGAGCCTGCTCTTGTTCGATGTGCAAGCAGAGGAGCGCGAAACTCCGGTCGTACGCTGGCTGCGCCGGGTCTATGAACCGGCGCTGGAATTCGTGCTGGCAAACCGCATCGTCACCTTCGCAGCGCTCGGCGGGCTCTTGCTGCTGGCGTTTGTCGCCGTGCGCTCCCTGGGATTGGAATTCCTGCCCAAGCTCGAAGAGGGGAATCTGTGGGTTCGAGCGACCTTCCCGCAGTCCATTTCTCTGGAAGACAGCGACACCTATGTGAATCGGATGCGGCTGCTCATGGCCGCCTACCCGGAGGTGGAATCGGTGGTCTCGCAGCATGGCCGGCCGGACGACGGTACGGATGCGACCGGCTATTTCAACGCCGAATTCTTCGTGCCGTTAAAACCCTTCGATACCTGGCCCGCCGGCGTCGACAAGGAAAAACTCACCCAACAAATGACCTCTGCGCTGGAACAGCATTTCCCCGGCGTGGATTTCAATTTCTCTCAATACATACAGGACAACGTTGAGGAAGCTGCCTCAGGGGTCAAGGGTGAAAACTCCGTCAAGGTGTACGGCAACGACTTGGAGACGTTGGAAAAGAGCGCCGATCGCATCGCCGCGGTGCTGGCCAAGGTGCCGGGAATCACGGACCTCGCCGTGTTGCATTCGCTCGGTCAACCCACCATCCGCATCGACGTGGATCGAGTGCGCGCCGCCCGATTTGGCCTGGCGCCCGGCGATGTCAATGCGGTGGTACAGGCAGCCATCGGCGGCCAAAGCGCCGGCGATCTGTACGAAAGCGGCAGCGATCGCCATTTTCCGATGATGGTGCGGCTTGCCGCACCGTTTCGGCAGAATCTCGACTCCATTAGGCGCATTCCGATTGCCGCCCCGTCGGCTTCCGCAGGCGTCATCCAGGTCCCACTCGAGGATGTGGCGAGCGTGGGCTTGGTTTCCGGCGCGGCGTTCATCTATCGCGAGCAGCAGCAGCGCTACGTGCCCATCAAGTTCAGCGTGCGGGGCCGCGATCTTGGCAGCGCCGTGCTCGAGGCGCAGCGCGAGGTCGAGTCTTCCGTGCTGTTGCCGGGCGGCTACCGTTTGGAGTGGGTGGGGGAATTCGGGAATCTACAGGAGGCCATTGCGCGACTGGGCGTGGTCGTGCCGCTGTCGATTGCGCTCATCGTGCTGCTGCTGTACTTGAATTTCAGCAGCCTGCGCGATGCGCTGCTGGCGGCGAGCGTCATTCCGATGGCGCTGGTGGGCGGCGTGTTCGCCTTGTGGATCACGGGGACGCCTTTCAGCGTCTCCTCGGCTATCGGCTTCGTGGCCTTGTTCGGCATCGCGGCCATGGACGGGATTTTGGTCCTGTCTTACTACCATTTGAGTCTCGAATCCGGACTCGACCGCGCCAGCGCCATGCTGCAAACCTGCCGCACGCAGTTTCGGCCGGTCATGATGACCTGCATCGTGGCGTGCGTGGGACTGTTACCCGCAGCGTTTTCGTCCAACATCGGATCGCAGGTGCAGCGTCCGCTGGCCCGTGTCGTGGTCGGCGGCATGCTGTTCGCGCCGCTGTTGATATTGCTGGTGCTGCCGGTGCTGATCTTGAAATTCTCGCGGGCCCAGGAAATGCCGCAGGAATTGCCGCGCGAGAGCGGTGCATGAAGCAGCTCACCACGCTCGCATGCTGTGCCGCCTTGACGGTGTGCGCCTGCGTGGGGCCCAATTTTCACAGGCCGGCGCCGCCTGCCGTCACGCGTTTTACGGTCGAGCCCCTGGCGCCAGATACGGCTGCGGCTTCGGGGCCCGGCGGGGCAGCGCAAACTTTTTTGGCGGGCGCCGCTGTGCCGAAGAATTGGTGGACATTGTTCGGCTCTGCGCAGCTCGACGCGCTGGTCGCCACGGCGCTGCGCGCCAATCCTGACGTGCAGTCCGCTCAGGCGGCATTGCGCCAGGCGCTGGAGAATACCGCCGCGCAGCGCGGCAGCTATTTTCCGGCTGTGCAGGGCGAATTCGATGCCGGCCGCAATCGCAACGCCACCGGTGTTCTGGCGCCGGACTTGGCCTCCGGAACGCCCCTCTTCAATTTGTTCACGCCGCAAGTCACGGTGAGCTTCGTTCCCGACATATTTGGCGCCAATCGCCGGCAAGTGGAGTCGCTGGCCGCGCAAGCGGAGGCGGCGCGCTTCCAGCTCGATGCCACTTACCTCACGCTCACGGCGAACGTCGTCACGTCCGCAATACAAGAAGCCGGGTTTCGGGCACAGATTGCCGCCACGATGCGGGTGATTGCGCTGGAGCGCGAATCGCTGGCAGTGCTGCGGCGCGAACTTGCTCTGGGAGCGATTGCGGAAGTGGACGTCTACGCGCAGGAGGCAGCTCTCGCGCAATTGGAGACAACGCTGCCCCCGCTGCAGCGACAACTGTCGCAGACGGAAGATCAATTGGCGGTATTGACCGGACGGTTGCCTGCGGACCTCACGCCTGACCGGTTGCAGTTAGATCGATTGGTGCTGCCTGTGGATTTGCCGATCGGGGTGCCTTCAGAACTGGTGGAGCGGCGGCCCGACGTGCGCGCGGCCGAGGCACAATTGCATTCGGCGACTGCGCAGGTCGGCGTCGCAACCGCCAATCTACTGCCGCAATTCACGATCACCGGCAATGTTGGCAGTACTGCAACCGCCATGAGCGATTTGTTCAAGCCCGGCACGGGTTTTTGGAGCATCGGCGCCGATGCCACACAGACCCTGTTCGCCGGCGGCACTCTGCTGCACCGTAAGCGCGCGGCCGATGCGGCGCTGGATCAGGCCGGCGCCGCATACAAGTCCGCGGTCTTGACGGCTTTTCAAAACGTCGCTGACGCCTTGCACGCACTGGCTGCGGATGCGCAGGCGCTGGAGGCTGCCGGCCGCGCCGAAAGCGCGGCGCAAAAAAGCCTCGGCGTGGCGCGCCAGCAGCTACAGATCGGTGCAGTGAGCTACCCGGCGCTGATCAATGCCGAACAGACCTATCAGCAGGCGTTGATCACAGTGATTCAGTCGCGCGCGAATCGCTTTGCGGATACGGCGGCGCTATTTCAAGCGCTGGGCGGCTCGGTGACCCCTGACTCAGCCCGAAGCGTTGGCGCACGCTAGACGAGTGAGGTACATCGGTCAGAGATACTTGGTGACGCCCTGGAATTCCTTGATCAAGTCCCGGAATTCGCGCGGCAGCGCCTCCGAGGTCTCCTCCATGCAGTGATGGATGTGATCCTTGATCAGCTCTTTCTTGGCGTTGCCGATCGCCTTTTCCACCGCGTGCAGTTGCTGCGCCAGATCCATGCAGGGTCGCCCCGATTCCATCATGTCGATGACGGCGGTCAGGTGACCTTGCGCCCGTTTCAGCCGGGTCGCGATTTCGGGAAATGTATGCATCGTGCCTCTCGTCCAGTATGTTCGTATCCTATCCCCCTAGACAGGATAAGGGAAGAAGGCATAGGATGCGGCCCAGTTTTGCAGGCCAGCGTGCTGCGCGAGGACCCGTGGGCGCGCTTACCGACACTGATTCGTCATCGAACTGTCTTACCGTCCGCAGACACGTTTTTCGGGATCAGCCATGCCTATACATGATCATGAGCCAAACCTTCGCGGCGCCGCCTTTCTGTGGGGCGGCATTGGACTCGGTCTGCTGCTGCTCGTGGTGTTGCTGAGCCATGGCTTTGGCTTGCTGAATCGCGCTGATAAGGGTTCATCCTCCGCTGACTTGATGGTGCGGCAGGGGGACAAGATCATCGTTCCAGAAGGTTCGGCCTTGCGCAGCCGCTTGAATGTGGTGGCAGCAGCGGTGCAGGCGGTCAGTCCCAAGTTGCTGCTGCCCGCCGTGGTGGAATCCGATCCGGCGCGCACCGCCGCGGTGCTGGCACCTTTGAGCGGCCGGTTGATCGCGCTAAAAGTGGCGCTGGGGGATCGCGTCAGCCGCGGCCAAGTGGTGGCGATTATCGATTCGCCGGATCTCGCGCAGGCTTACACCGACAATGAAAAGGCCGCCGACGCCTTCAAGTTGAATCAGAAGAATCTCGAGCGCCAGGAGGCGCAAAACAAGCTCGGTGTCGCCTCGGACAAGGATTTGGATCAAGCAAACAGCGACTATTCCCAGGCGGCGGCCGAATACGCACGGACTCAGGCGCATCTGAAAACGCTTGGTGCTTCCGCCCAGGCCAAGCCCGCATCGCGCGAGCTGTCCGTGACGGCGCCGGTGGGCGGCAGCGTGACGGCATTGAACGTGGCGCCGGGCAACATGATCAATGATCCGACCCAGCCCCTGATGACCATCGCGGATTTGAGCACCATCTGGGTCACGGCGATGGTTCCCGAGAAGGACATCGCGGGCGTCTCCAAAAATCAAGATGCGCAGGTCACTCTGGCGTCCTATCCCGACCGCGTGCTGCAGGGGAAAGTCTTGTTTCTCTCCGACGTCATCGACTCCGATTCACATCGCGGCAAGCTTCGCATCGCCTTTGCCAACCGCGACTACGCGTTGAAGCCCAACATGTTTGCAACCGTCGTCCTGTCGGGCGGCTCGCGCTCCTTGGTAGTGCTGCCGAGCTCGGCGCTGCTCATGAACAACGATAGAACCAGCGTGTTCATCGCCACTGCGCCCTGGACCTTTGAGCGGCGCAACGTCGATGCACAGCTCGAGGAGGGCTCCTCGGTTGCAATTCGCTCCGGCGTGAGCGCCGGCGAGCAAGTGCTCGTCAAGGGCGCAATCCTCTTGAATGACTGAATGCCATTGAATGACCGATTGCCATGATTGACCGATTGCCATGATTGACCAATTCGTCGCGTTTTGCCTGCATCGACGCATCGCGGTTTTCATCCTGGCCGCGTTGTTCGCCGCCTATGGCGTTTACGCCTGGGAAACGCTATCGGTCGAGGCGTATCCGGAACTCGGCGATGTCGCGGCGCAGGTCACCACCCAGATTCCCGGGCTTGCCGCCGAGGAGGTCGAACAACTGATCACCGTGCCGCTCGAGCGCCAGATCAACGGCACGCCTGGCTTGCTGTTGATGCGCTCCTCGAGCACCTTCGGCTTGTCGCTGATCATGGTGCTGTTTCGCGACGGCTATGAGGACTACTGGGCCCGGCAGCGCCTGATTGAACGCATTGGGCAGGCGGTGCTGCCGGCCGGCGCGACGCCCTCGCTCGATCCGGTGGCCGGCCCCGGCGGCGAGATCTACCGTTACACGCTGGAGAGCGACACAAAAAATCTCCAGGAGCTGTCCGAAATCCAGCGCTGGGTGGTGATTCCGGCAATGAAGTCGATTCCCGGCGTCGTCGATGACACGAATTTCGGCGGCTTTACCACCGAGTACCAGCTCGACCTCGATCCAAAACAGCTGCAGCACTATGGACTCGGCATCACCGATGTCATCGATGCCATCAACAACAACAATAACAACGCCGGCGGCGGGCGCGTCTCCCGAGGCGATCAGAGCTACGTCATCCGCGGCGTGGGACTGATCCACAGCCTCGCCGAGATCGGCTCCATCGTCGTCACCCAGGTCGGCGGAACACCGGTGCTGGTGCGCGACCTCGGCAGCGTCGTGTTGAGCCATCAGGAACGCGAGGGCATTCTGGGCAAGGACAAGAATCCGGACACGATCGAAGGCATCGTGCTGATGCTCAAGTATCAAAACCCGTCGCAGACGCTGCGCGGCGTGCACGCCAAAGTGGCCGAGCTCAACGCCAAATTGGCCGCACAGGGCGTGCGGATCGTTCCTTACATCGATCGCGACGATTTGGTGAAAAACACCATCCACAAAGTGGGACAAACCATTCTCGAAGGCATCGGCCTCGTGTTCCTCATTTTGATTCTGTTCTTGGGCAGCCCGCGCAGTGCCTTCGTGGTCGCGGTGAGCATTCCCTTCGCACTGGTGTCGGTGTTTTCGCTGCTGAATCTCACGCACGTATCGGCCAACCTGCTGTCCCTCGGCGCGATCGATTTCGGCATCCTCGTGGACGGCGCCATCGTCGTCACCGAGGCCGTGTTGCGCCGGCGCGAGGCCATGCCGAACGAGGAACTCAGCGAAAGCGAGGCCAAGGCGGCGACGCTGCAGGTCACGCGCCCGATTTTTTTCGCCAGCCTCATCATCATCACGGCCTACCTGCCGCTGTTTTCATTCGAGCGGGCCGAGGCAAAATTGTTCACGCCCATGGCCTATACCATGGGCTATGCACTGTTCGGCGCCTTGCTGACCGCGCTGGCTCTGGTACCGGGCCTCGCCTACCTGGCATTTCGCAGTCCGGGGCGCGTGTATCACAACAAATGGCTCGAGCGCCTCACCATCCACTACCACCGAGTGCTCAGCGCTTGCCTGAGTCAGCCGCGGATCATTTATGGCGTGGTGATTTTCGCGTTATTTGCCGTGGTCGGCTTGGGCGCAACGGTCGGTCGGGAGTTCCTGCCGGATTTGGATGAGGGCGCGTTGTGGCTGCAGGTGCAAATGCCGACAGGATTGGCCTTGAACGAGGCCAGCGACATGGCGAGCGATTTGCGCCGGGCAGTCCTCAAATATCCGGAAGTGTCTTACGTGGTCACGCAGACCGGACGCAATGATGACGGCACCGACTCCTGGACCATGTCGCACATCGAGGCGCCGGTGGGACTCAAGCCCTATGACACCTGGCCCGCGGGCGAATCCAAGCGGCAATTCGTCGACCGCTTGGCCTCCGATCTGAACAAAGACCTCCCCGGTTATTCCATCGGCATCAGCCAACCCATCATAGACGGCGTCAACGATTTGATCGGCGGTGCGCATAGTCCATTGGTAGCCAAGCTCTATGGCGATGATCTCAACGAGCTGCGCGCCGTCGGTGCCCAGATCGTGAATGTTCTGTACGGGATACAAGGCACCTCGAGCGCCTCCATCTTTCAGGAGCCGCCGATTCCGCAGATTGAGATCAAATTGGATCATGAAAAGGCCGCTCGCTTCGGGATCAATATGACCGACGTGCAGAATGTCATTCAGACCGGCGTCGGCCAGGCGCCCGTGTCCACCGTGTATGTCGGTGAAAGAACTTATCCCTTGACCGTGCGATACACGCAGGACGCGCGCAATTCGCCGCAGGCGCTGGGCAATCTGCTGGTGAATACCTCGAGCGGCGCGCAAGTGCCGCTATCCGAGCTGGCCGACATACACGTGCGCTCGGGGGAGAGCACCGTCACCCGCGAGAACGGCCAGCGCAATTTGACGATTCGGATCGATAATCGCGACCGCGATCTGACCTCTTATCTGGAGGAGGCGCAGTCCAAGATCGCTTCGCAGGTTCACTTCGATCGGACCAAGATTCGACTGGAGTGGGGCGGTCAGTTCGAGAACCAACGGCGTGCGGAAGCGCGGTTGCTGGTGATCCTTGCGCTGGTGATGGGCATGATGTTGATTTTCCTGACGATCGGCATCAAATCCTTCCGGCAGGCCTTGCTCATCTTGGGCGTCGTACCGTTGGCGATGCTCGGCGGTCTGATTTCGCTGCACCTCACGGGACAGAACCTCAATGTCGCGAGCGGCGTCGGCTTCATTGCCCTGTTTGGCGTCGCGGTGCAAAACGGCATCATCATGGTGTCGAATCTCAATCGCATGCGAAAGTCGGGATTGGAGTTGCACGAGGCGATCATGCAGGGTGCAACCGAGCGCCTGCGGCCGGTGCTGATGACTGCGACCGTCGCGACTTTGGGAATGTTGCCGGCTGCCATTCACACCGGTGTCGGCAGCGACGTACAGCGCGGGATTGCGACCGTGGTGGTCGGAGGCCTCGCGATATCCACCGTGCTCACTTTATTCGTACTGCCGTCGATGTATCACGTCATCGAGCATTGGGCTGAGCAGCGCCACGGCCAACCGCGGTGGGGCCGATGAGGTTGCAACGCCTGATCGCCGCTGCGCTCGGCTTCGCCGTGTCGGCTTGCGCGGTAGGTCCGAATTTCAAACGTCCCACGCCGCCCGATGCGACGGGGTATGGCAGTGCCTCACAAGCTCAGACCGCTGCGGCCGAAGGCGCCGACGGCGAGACGCAGC
>Ga0210389_10002496_pt1 | contig 14482 bp, 6 predicted proteins | sample IncBWH28OmetaG_FD_160127 | JGI IMG/M metagenome (GOLD analysis project Ga0210389, IMG submission 160127) | Forest soil microbial communities from Barre Woods Harvard Forest LTER site, Petersham, Massachusetts, United States - Inc-BW-H-28-O ...
CTTTTCAACCAATGGAAGCTTTGCGTCAAAGCCGGTAACCAAAATCCGGATTGCCTGGTCCAAAGCGGGCCAGGACGTTATCTCTGGCTTCGGTTGACGTTCAATTCGAATGGATTGGTTTCGCCCGAGCTAAGATCACTGAAAGTCTTCTATCCGCGGGTAAGCTACTTGCAATACCTCCCGGCGGTCTACCAGGAGGACGAAAAAAGCCGCCCATTTCTGGAGCGCTTCCTCTCGATTTTCCAAACTGAATTCGACGGGATCGATCGGAAAATCGACCGGGTCTGGCAGCTGTTTAATCCCGGTTCCATCCCGGCAAAAGACCTTAACTGGCTCGCGAGTTGGTTAGCATTCGTCGTCGACCCGACGTGGAAAGAGAGCAAACTGCGGTCGATGCTGAAGAAAGCCTTCCAAGCTCAGTGTCTGCGTGGAACCGTCGCGGGCCTGGTCCAGGCTATTCAGGATTACGTCGGCGTTCAGGCCGTGGTGGTTGAGCATTTCCAATTGCGCCAGGTGCCCGTTCTACCGGGCGACGCTGCGGTCGACGGCTCAAGCGGCGACTCCGTCGTCGCCGCGGCCACCGGAAGCCGGCAATACGGTATCCGGCTTTGGGGTGCGAATTTTTACAAACGATTGCAGGTCGGTGCTAGTTCGCAGATCGGTGATTTCCAATTAATAAGCGATCCCGCGCCCGACGTTGAGACGGCAAACTGGGATGCGCATCAGTTCACGGTTCTATTCCTCGCCAGTCCCTATGGATCGGGCAATGTCGAGCAGCAAATCAGCCAGCTGGTTGAGCGTGAAAAACCGGTTCACACCCAGGCTTACATATGTCCCCTCCTCCCCCGGTTTCGGATCGGGGTCCAATCAACGATCGGTACCGATAGCGTGGTGGGCGGCATCAGCTACCTGGTGCTCAATCAGCTGGCAACGCTCGGGTACGACTCAATTCTCGGCTGTTCGAAAGAGGAATTGCAGCTTCGCCAAAACGGCATTGCACCGCATCCGCGGGTGGGTCTCTCTACCCAACTTTCGTGAAGGCGCCACCGATGAAGACTAACCATAACAACACATCTACCAACAACTGTTTGCCGTGTAATATCCCTCCTTTGTGCCGGAACAATTACTTCACGGGCAAGCTCCTGACCGAGCGGGACTTTACCGCCGAGCAGAAATACACGGCGGACAAACTTCGGCTCCATCACATTGCCCTGCACGGTTGGGGTGTGGTCTGCGGACTGAAGGTGAGGCCACACCCGAATTGTCCAGACCTGAAGATTATCGTCGAACCCGGGCTGGCAGTGGACGGCTGCGGACGCGAAGTTCACGTTCCACAGCGGGTGGAACTTACGCTGCCCCCGCCCACGGCCATCACGATGGAGGATCCCTGCCCGACCGACGAGCTCGAGGAGGAAATGAACGGGTTGGGCGAAGAGCAAACGACCTATCAACCGATGGTCACTCTCTACGTCTGCCTGCGGTACGTCGAATGGGGGGCCGAACAGATGCCAGCCCCTTTCAACGAGTGCGCCTGCGGGAGTAGTAGCACCCAACCGAATAGAATCTGTGAAGGGTATGAGCTGACCATCGCCACCGACGAGCCAAAGGGTTTTGACCTGGTAAGAAGAGAAAAGGAGGCCTGGGATTCCCAGGATCCTGAGGCGATCTACAAGTCGATGCTCGATGGCTGTCAGGAACCGTGCCATGTTGACTGCATCCCTCTGGCGGTCATTCGAGATTTCATCCCGGGCCAAGAGTTAAGAAAAGAGTCGATTCATCAACGGGCCTGCCGGCGGCGACTTCCGAGCACCACGGATCTAGACCGGCTAATACACTGCATCCTGAAGAAGATTCCGACCAGGAATCTGACCAGAATTACCTAGATCAATTGGACGCACCGCTTCGAATATCACGCCCACGATTTCATGAGGCAATTTATCGGTGAACACGACTCGTCACCAGGATTTGAGATTACGTTCGACCGACCGGTCCACAAGGATGGAATCACCCAAAGAATCTTCCAGGCCATCGCCGTCCGGTATGTCGAGAATATGTATGGCGCGGGTCTACCGGAGGTGGTTCCTGCCTCCGTCCGATTGAACGAAGAGCGAACGAGGATCCACCTCCACATCGATCCGCACTACGCCCGAAACCGATTGGAGAAGACCAGGTTCGACCTTTACCTCTTGCTGCGGAGCAACCTGATTATCGACGACCACGGATCTCCCATCGATGGTGAATTACTCGCCGGTCTCGACGGCGATGGAGAGTATGTAACGAAATTCCCGACCGGAGACGGCGTTCCGGGCGGGCTGTTTGAGAGTTGGATCCGAGTCGTACACCACTCGGACCATCATTCTTAAGGAGTAAGCTATGCCCCTTGCACCTAATAATTCGACAACGACAGCAACCGCGACCAAACCGAATGGGGCACCGGCTTCATCGGCTCAGACCTGTTGCAGGCTGATGAGCTTTGAGCGACCAAACTATTTTGCCGGTCATCTGCTCACTGACGCTGATTTAATGCGCGAACAGCGATATCTTCGTGAGAAAAATAAACTATATCATCGGTCACTCCACGGTGCCGGGGTCGTCTGCGGCTTGCGCTTGACCTGCGATCCCAATCGCGCCGGCGCTGTCCTGGTCGGAAGAGGGTTCGCCGTCGACGATTGCGGTAACGACCTTGTTCTACCTGAGAGAATGCCTTTGGATGTGATCGGCCTGCTGACTCAAAAAAGGTTAATCGGCACCGAGTCGACACCCGATCCCTGTCGACCAAAGAGCGCCGAAGTTGATTGTAAGCTGCAGCAATGTTTCTACATCACCATCTGTTATCAGGAAGATCAGGTCGATTTCGCGACGCCGTTAGTGTCAACCTGCCAGACGACAAGTAGCGAATGTGAACCGACGCGGATCCTCGAGACGGTGAGCCTTGACGTGGTCGACGCGCTCCCGCGCATGAAATCGGACGAGGATCTCCTGAAACGTCGACTGGAGACATGCTTCAAGCTCTTTAGTGACGGGGCCTTTTACCATGCCCTGCATCGGCACCAGAAATTACTGGGCGAGATTATCGCCCCCGCGCCGGAAGAAGAAAAGGCGCCGCACCACCACGAGCGTCACCCCGAATTCCACAAACTGTTTCTCGAGCTGCGCGGACTGTTGCTGCTCTATCTGGATAAGCACCCGGACAAGTACAACTGCCGGCTCAACGAAGAAATCCGGAAGGTGCCGTTTCCCGAGATTCACCGACACCCGAACAAAGCTGAGCAAAGTTATCTCGACGAAGTCCGAGAGGCATTTTCCCGCCTTTTGTCTCTGGCCTGGCAGCATGCGGTTAGCTCTGCCCTGGGCGAGCTTATGCCTTCCTGCGAGGAGGTCCCTGAGGCGTGCTGCGTTGTGCTCGGCTCGGTCGTCGTGGAGAACGGAAGAATCGTGCGCGTTTGCAATTGCCCACGCTCCTATGTCTGGTCGGCCGCGAACTTCCGCGAGGTGCTGCTAGCAACTACCCTTGGCGAATTAGCTTGTGGGAAGAAGCATGTCGAGGAGGGCGAGTCCGACCGCGAGGAGAACTATTCAGAAGCGATTTGTTGCCGCGATTTCGAGTTTGACCTCGAATGCTTCCTGCAATGGTTGAAGGTCAGCCCGAAAGCCCCATTCTATGCAGCGACGGAATTGCTTCATTGGATGGAAACGTTTCCTAAGTCTATCCAGGAGGGGTTCGACTTCACGGATCCCTGTAATTTCTCGCCCAGAATCTTTCACGGATTGCAGGAGAATAAAGTGGCTGATTTCATCAAGGCGGCCAGTGTTCGATCGCGGACGGTCGAGGCGCCACTGGAGACGAAACAGCCGGATCTATTTACCTGGGTGCAGACAGCCGGCCTCGGCACCGTGGAGACGCCGCTTATGCTGGCGGTCAAGGATTCGGCCGTTAGCAGTGCGACTCTGGAGAACCCGGAGCTTGTTAACCATATCAACACTTTGTATAGCCAGATCAGTGGCATCAAGGCGCACCTGGAGAGAATTCGGCCGCAAGGCGGGTAGTGCTGAGTGGGGCAGATCGAAAAGGATGGCCTGCCCGACACTGACAGAAAACGAGGACGAGGACGATTTCGATTGAAGAACGAAATCGATTCGAGGTACGAGGAAGAGATTTCCAGCACATCTGGACCTCGTCGGCTCGCTTTGCCTTCCTCACAAACGTTCCCCAATCATACTCGTCCTCGTACTCGGAATCTCCCGTAGATTCCGGAATGAGTTCCCAGGGTTTGTATCTGTTTAGGGCCATTCATACGGCCCGAAGGGCCAAGAAAGCATAGCCCAGGGTTTACCCTGGGTTTATTCCCCCAATCGATTGGGCCCTGAAGGGGCAAGAGATCACGACCGACTTGGCGCGTGTTGTGGTCACGTTTGCCCCCGCCCTTTTGGGGCGAAAAAACATCCCAACCTCCATCAAGAAAGCCAGGGATTATTCATGAGCACTGAGATTGAACGTTTGCGTTATTACGAACGGCAGTACCTGCAGAGTTCCGACTTCACGGATGAACAGACCTACCACCTGGAAATGCGGCGTCGGCTCAATCTCGCCTTGCATCTGTGGGGAATCGTCAAGGGCCTCGAACTACTTTACGGTGAAGTAATTCAGGGAACTCCTGACCAGTATTACGTCAGCGAAGGAATGGCCATCGATGCCTATGGGAGGGAGATCATCGTGCCCGCGAAGCATCTCCTTTCCGGCGACTTGGAGACAAACCAGATCACCGCAGCCGGAACCTACTCCGTCTGGATCGGATATACCCGCGAGCTAACCACGCCGCCGCAAGCCGGCTATCAACGTTGCGATGCGACGAACCAATACACGCGTTGGCAGGAATCCTTCGAAATCATCCTCACCTCAGTGACCGCTAACCCGAATCCGACGGAAGATCCGGACCCATTTGGGGATCTACCCGATGACCCAACCAAATACCCATGGTTGATCCACCTCGGAACGATCAACCTAGACAAAAAGCTAACCATCACCGCGGCGACTAATGCAGACCGCGTCTACATCGGGATACGGACGCAACGGATTGTTGCTCCGCATCGGGCAATCGATGAGTATAACGTTCTCGATGCCAATGCGCCTTTGGACCCGCTCACTTCGATCAAGGTCAGAGACAATTTCTTCCTTGAACAAAATCTGATCGCCGGCACCGACTTTGCGGTCGATCCGCAGAAAATCCAACCAACGCCCGTCGCGTCTCCGCCGAACACGTTCCCGAACCCGACGGGAAACGTGAAAATTGCCAGTGATGTTTTCCTTCAAGGCAACCTGTACACTCATTGCGACCCCACTCAACCGGACCTGTGGCTGAATCTCGATCAATGCATTCGGGAGCGCATCGTCAATTCCATCCCCGAAATTCAAATCGGTTCTGCGCCACTAAAGCTTTCGTCGCAGAGCTTTCTCGACAGTTCCGGCGCAATCTCCGCGACTGCAGCAATCCCGATCACCACGCAATTGGCCCAAGTTGATCGGATGACGATCACGACATCGATTGGCAGCCTCCATTGGTTGCCCGAGCAACCGGTCGCTGTTTCCTCGCCTCCGAGCTCGCCGCCGACCTCGCCGCCTCCGAGTCCCAGTATTTTCTTCGGGACGCATCCTCTTGCCCCGCATCCGCATGCCGCGAATCCGCCTGACCCTGGTACGCTTGCCACGAGTCCGCCCGCGAACACCGACGGCCTGCAAATCGATACGTGCGGACAGGTCTCCCTCGTCTCCGGCAACAATTATACCGCCACCGTGAAGTGTTCGGTGGCGCCTGCTTACCGGATTCCCTCCAGCGGGACAACCCTGTACCAGGTGCCGATCGACTTCGTTGCGATCAGTTACGTTGTCATCTTTTACCCACCAACATCGTGACGCTGACCATCGCCAGGCTTGTCACGCGCGGCAAAATCCCCAGAGAGCTGAAAGTCGACAGTGGGCTCGTGCAACGAGTGGCGCGTGAACGGTTTGCCGCTGAATGTTCCAGCGCACTCCAGCGGCCCTGGCCAGTCCAGCCGAAGGTAGCGCGCATCCGTCAGCTTCGGGTGCGCGTCACCATTCCGGCTGCCCAGTTGACGGCTGACGCCCTGGCCGCAGCCTGGACCGCGGCGTTCGTTCGGGAACTGTTCGCTGCGCTCGCTCACCCGGACGGGACCGAGATCATTCGTTTCGAGAGCCACGTCGAATACCTGGCGTCGGCGATCCGAGCCCTCTTAACCGGAGCTGCCGGCCAAGGCTGGGTGTATGAGGAGTTTGCGCTTTCATTTAGACTGGGCACCGCCGGAACCGCTTTTGTTCTTTTCGCCGGAGAACCGTCGGAAATCGTTCCCACACTCTTGCTCTTACAAGATTGGAGTTTGCTTGATCGGCTGCTCGCGGTCTGGGATGCAGGAACCTTGGAACGGCTATTTCTCGCAATCGAATCCACGAGCAATGTCCAGGATGAGAAGCTAACAGTCGAAGATTTGCTCACTGTCGCCCGTCTGTTGCTTAGTCATCGTCTGATCCTGACCGGGGCGGTTTCATCCCGGAAAGCGAGCCTGGGCGAACGAACGGTTGCGCTAAAGCTTTTTCTTGGCCTGGCCCGCGAGGCTGACTGGCGAAAAGCGAAAAGTCCTTCACCGCTGAGGATACTCCGCGCCTTACGGGTGCTTGACGCACTCCTCGATTTGCACCAATCGGTGACGGCGGCCGGTTGGCAATTGCGGGTGGCAGCTCGCGCGCCTGGCAATGCCGCCAACCTCTCCGGGGAATCACTCCTGTCTACTCCGGCAGACGGCGTTCCGACAGGTTCAACAGCGTTCCGTGAGTTGTTGGAGAAACTCGGATCGATTACGAATTCAGAAACTCGTCAAAAGATACTCGCTGCGTTCTGGAACATTTTTGGGACGGCGCCGAGCGCCAGTGCAACTGCCTTCGCCGACCTGCTGGCTGAACTCGGAGCGGTCTTTACTTCCGATGCTCATCGACAACAAATCGCCCGGCTCTGGAATATCATTGCGGCAGAGAGCAACGAACGTCGACTAGCGTTCGCCGAGCTCCTGGGGGAACTAACAGCGGTTGTTCATTCCGACAGCCATCGACAACAAATCACTCTGTTCTGGGAGCTCATCGTGGCGGGAAATAGCGAAAGTCGAACCGCCTTCGCCGCGCTCTTTGAGGAACTGGCGTCCGCAACCGATTCCGGAAGCCGGCAAGGCCAAACAACCAAATTCAGGTGGATTACAACCGAGAGCGTAGGTCTCTTCCTCCTGATCAGCCTCGTGGAACGCCTTGGCTGGGCTGATCGTCTCAGCCGTTTGACATTCGGAACGACAACCGGTCCGCGGCTGCTAACCTATACTCTCGCCAGCCTCGCCTCCTCGATTCTGGGCCATTTTGACGCGACGCCGGCATACCTTGATCCAGGGTTGGCGTTGTTCTCCGGTTGGATGGAGGCACCCGACCCGGGCGGACTACGTCGTTTCCTTGCCTCCGAATCGGATCAGGCACGCCGGGATCTTCTCCACGAGCTGCTTCCGGACGAAGTCACCGAGGAAGACTCGTTAAATTGGGAGGCGTGTTTTGATTCTCTGGCCAACCACCTGATCCGGGCATTCGCCGGGCGCATTCGCGGCTTTGGACGGTCCAGCCGGCAATTTGTGGTAAAAAACTTCCTGGCTTTGCCTGGCCGGATCCGAGTAGAGGAGACTCGGCTTTTAGTTGTCTTTACGTCCAGTCCGTTAAACGCTGTAATTCATATGTCCAGGTTAGACGACCCAGTGGAGGCGGTCGGCTGGCTAGGCGGCCGTCGAGTCGAGTTTGAGCCCTATGGCCTATGAACGGAGAGATTGTTAGGTCTGAGGCAGAGAAATCGTCGCTCAATGGTGGGGATAAGAGACTAATTCGCTGCCTTCCTGACGATGTCTCCACGAACCCACCGTGGCGACGCAGCGGCGTATTGTAGCATAGGCTTCCCGCCTGTCTCGGGGGCTGAATATTATGCCAGCGCGCACCCATCGTTGCGTAATATGAGAGTGCGCAATTCAACACAGACCGACGACGACGACGAGGACGATTAAGATCGAGAAAGAGGATCAATGGAACCGTACTCCGATAGCATCGAACACCTGCAAGACGAGATTTCCCGTCTGGACTTGTTGCTTAAACGGGCGGTGGTCATCGCCCGTCAGGCGGGGCCGGGCACAGAATCGGACGAGTTCAGGGGTCTCGTCGTCACCGAGAATGAGATCGACGACATTCTCCGCACAAAGGATTTGTTGGGAGAAACCTGGGAGCGCGCCGCCGCCAGAGAACCGGAGTTGACCCGAATCGACAAGGAACTCGACAAACGGCGCAAGCAGATCGATGCCCGGGTCAAACCCGGTCGCGGAAAACGTCTTCGTCTCGCCCTTCTCACCCTCGCCGCGCAATTCGAACTTTCACCAGCTGAGGTAGACATTGTACTGGTGGCACTCGCACCGGAGCTCGAACCCCGTTACGAGACTCTGTACGCCTACTTGCAAAACGATGTAACGCGCAAACATCCGAGCGTTAATCTAGCATTAAACCTAATCTGCCGATCCGAGCGTGAAAAACTCGCTGCCCGGAGCCTCTTTTCTCCGTGGGCGCCTCTAATGAAACATTGCCTTCTCGAACTCGCCGAGGAAAGCCAGGACCGCCAACCGTCGTTGCTGCGGAAGTTTCTCAAGCTGGACGAGACGATTGTCCGATTCTTACTGGACCAGCCGCCCAGGGCGTTCGGTGCGGCCGCGCTCGTGACTCCGAGTGAAGAACTCGAGGGGCTGGAAGTGGACCAGGCCACCGGTGCAAAACTCAAAAATCTGGCAACCCATCTGAGCAAAGCGAAGACGGATGCTCCTGTGGTCCGGCTCATTGGTGAATCGGACTCAGCACTCCGTGGTGCGGCTGAAGCCTTCTGCCTGGTGTTTCGTCGCAGTATGCTCTTGGTCGAACTCACCCAGCTCGCCGATGAATCGCGTCTGGCCAAATTGCTGCGCGACTCGCAGCTATGGCAAGCGATTCTGGTGGTGCAGAGCGGCGGACCGACCGCCCAGGAAGCTGACGCCCAGCACGTCCGCCAGGTGGAGACGATCCTCTGGAATCGGCTCCGCGAGTTTAAGGAGCCAGTTCTCTTGCTTGGGCCACCCACTGGGTTCGTCCAGGTTCCACCGGAAGTCAGCTTATGGCGAGTCGAAGTGGTCGCGCCCGATTTCGAGGCGCGCCGCAAGGCTTGGAGTTCGGAGCTCGGCAAGGAAGCGACCGAAGCGGAAACGTCACGGCTGGCGGATACGTTTCAATTCGGGCCGCGTCGGATCCGCCAGACGATGAATCTCGCGGCCGGATTGGCCGCGGTCCGCGATCCAGAGAGCCCGCAGCCAACAACCGGAGACCTGCTCGACTCCGGACGCGCATTGACCGCGCCACAGGTCGGCCACTTTGTTGTCCAGATCAAACCGCGCTATACCTGGGAAGATATCGTGCTGCCACCTGATAAGATGCGCCAGCTGCGTAGCATCGCGGCCTGGATGCAATTCCGGCGCCGGGTCCACGAGGAGTGGGGCTTCGGCCAGAAGCTGTCTCGGGGCAAAGGTCTCAATGTGTTGTTTACCGGACCTTCGGGCACCGGGAAAACCATGGCCGCAGAAATCCTGGCGCACGAACTTTCGCTCGAGCTTCTCCAGATCGATCTCTCCAGTGTGATCAGCAAGTATATCGGGGAAACCGAGAAAAATCTCAGCGCGATCTTCCGCGAAGCCGAACAAAGTCAGTCCTTGCTGTTTTTCGATGAGGCGGACTCTCTCTTTGGCAAACGAACCGAGGTCAAGGACGCTCACGACCGCTACGCTAACATCGAAGTGAATTATCTTTTGCAACGGGTGGAGCAGTACGAAGGCGTCGTGGTGTTAGCGACTAACCTGCAGCGCAATTTGGACGATGCCTTCCTCCGCCGGATCAAGGAAGTGGTCGACTTTCCCTTTCCCGACGAAAAGCTTCGCGAGCGGATCTGGCGCGCCCATTTTCCGTCTGGAGCGCCAAAGGAAGCGGATATTGATTTTAACTTTCTGGCCGGCCAGTTCAAGCTAAGCGGAGGGAACATCAAAAACGTCGTGTTAAGTGCTGCATTCCTGGCGGCGGCGGAGGGAAGATCGATTACCATGGCCGATCTGATTCTTGGTCTTAGGACGGAGCTCCGTAAAGAGGGCAAGCTCTGCACGAAGAGCGATTTCGGACCATACTACGAATTAATTCAGAAAACTGATTAAATCGTCTGGTCCTCTTTGTATTGACCCCTCGTGGCTGAGCTGTGGTGGCGCCGCGGTGCTCCGGAGTTTTAGGAGCAAACGAGCGTAAAATCGCATACAAGGCGGCGCACACCAACGTCGCGAGAGAAACATGTCCCTCGGAACTGAAGCCGTTCAACTTACTCGGGATTCCGAATCGAAACGTCCAGAGCACGCTCCAACAAGGGAATCTCCGGCCGCAGACAATTCGTCTCCGCTGCTCGGGGGCCTTCTAAGCTCGATCGGCACATCGGGCTCTAATGGCTCGAACTCGCAACTGATGACCAGCTCGTTAATGCGTCATCCTGCCAGCGGCGAGATTCGTGCGCTGGTCATGCGCCGTTACCAGCAGCACGTTGGTAACCAGCGGGCGCAACGACTCGTCGCCGGTCTGCATCGCTCTTCGCCAGTCCAACGTCACTGCAATTGTGGCGGCACTTGCGAAGAATGCAGAGCGCAGATGAGCGGTCCAACCGCTCCTGAGAGTCAAGTGGTTCAAGCACAAGCAAACGACGAACATCCTGTCGGACCGGTAACAGCTGAGAGCCTTCGCCCTGAAAGCAGCGCCGGTCAACCTCTCGATGCTGCGGTCCGTCGATCAATGGAGACACACTTCGGCACAGATTTTCGACAAGTCCGTGTGCACGCAGACGCTCCTGCTTCTCGTGCAGCAAATTCAATCCACGCCGATGCGTACACGATCGGCCGTGATGTTTATTTCGGAGAAGGCCATTACCGTCCGGAAACTGCGGAAGGCAGCCATCTGCTGGCCCATGAACTGACTCATGTCCAGCAGCAAGCTGCCGGCGTAGCGCCGGTCGAAGTCGAGGCCTCTCCGAAAGGGGACATCCTCATCGGTCAGCCAAATGACGATCTTGAACGGGAAGCCGAAGCACAAGCCGATAACTTTACCCGAAAAGAAAGGGAGACTAGTCCCGTAAAACCGGACTCTTCCGGTGCCGTCCGCCGATCGGACTGGAAGAGCCTGACAGACAATCCAATCGCCAACACGATTGCCTCAGGCGCCCGCAAAGGCATCAACTTCATCGCGTCGCAAATCGAAACACTTGCTCCCGGCGCCATAAAGTTCTTCCGCAATATTCGTGATTACTTCAAGAGCGCCATGAGCAAAGGGGTCGACGGCCTGTTCGGCGGCATTCTCTCCAGTTTCCGCGAAAAAGGCATTGTAGCAACGCTCGAGGGTATGGTTGGGTCATTCGCTTCCGGCGCCCTCCAGGCCGTCGGCGGTTTCGTCTCCGGCCATTGTGCGGCGATGGGTAAGCTGGCTGAGTATCTGCTAGATCTCACTACCAGGCTGGGAGGCGCCGCACTCGATGAAGCGAAGAAGGGGTTTGAAGCCATTCGCGGACCGCTCGAAAATTTGTGGACCGAGTACGGTGCACCCCCCTTAGATTGGGTAAAAAGAAAACTCAAAGGGGTTTGGAAAGAAGTTGAGGATACTGCCAACAAATTTTGGAACTTCCTGCAGCCTCTTCGCGACGGACTCACTTCCGTATGGAACGAAGTGACTGACTTTCTGATCGAAAGTCGCCGCAGCTTCAACGAATGGTTGGAGTGGTTCGTTCCCAAAGCGATCGACGCGTGGGAAGAGGTCAAAGCAAAGATTAAGCCGTACATGGAGCACGTGAAAACGGCAGCCAAAGTCGCCGGCGCCGTAGCATTGCTGCTTTCTCCGGCCGGCCCGTTCGTACTTGTCGGTGCGGCCGTTTACGGACTCTATCAGGGCGCGAAGGTTCTCTGGGATAAGTGGGGTAAGGGACTCACTCATTCGGCCCGCGAATGGTGGGCGAATGAGGGTATCCCGTACGTTCAAGGAAAGCTAAAAGACTTCCGGTCGAAAGTCGATTCCCTGAAGCAGCGGGTCCAAAGCGGTCTTCAGCAACTCCACGACATCTTTATGAAGGTTCTAGGTGCGCTCGGAGTACTGAGTTTCCTAACGTCGGTCAAAAACGCGATCGACACTGTGACGCGCAATATCGAGGCGTTCAAGGCAAAGCTCGACCACCAACTTGAAGAATGGTCGCAAAAATTGCAGGCGCTTATCGCTAAAGCGGATCCATTCTTCCAACAGATCAAAGAGGTCTTTCGGCAGAGTCTCTTAATTGCAGTTTTCGGGCCTCTCGCCATTCTCGACGAAGGCGTCTGGAGTACCGTCAAAAAGTTCACCGGCCTGGTTTTGAAGACGCCGTGCTTACGTGAGCTCGGCGGCCTGCTCCGCCTACCTTCCCTGCTTCAGCGTCTCGAGCACGTTCGATCGGGAATCAAGCAGGCCTGGGAAGTCATCAAAAACCCGGACCCCCTTCTAGAAAAATTGAAGCTAGCGATTGCTCCGATGATCGCCAAAATCGAGCCGCTGGTCCGCGCTCGCGTTTCCAGCATGTTCACGGATCGCGAGATCTTGATCCAGGTATCCGTCTGGCACTACCTATCGGATAGCCTCTCCGCGCTACGCGCTGACTGGTGGCCGCAATTAAAGAAGATGGGTGGCGACTTGCTCTGGCCATGGCCCGAAGTTGCCAAAGACTTCATGCCCATGCTCGAGGATTTCGGTGGCGCCATCGGCGCCGTCTTTAACCTTGAATTCAGCGAAGCAACGGACAAATACTTGTCGGGCATGAAGCGCTTCAACGGCATTGCCGGCGCGCTTTCGGGTTGGATTTTGGTGGCTTCGGTTTTGATAGGCGCAGGCCTCGGCGCGCTCGGGTTTACTTTTGGGCCGGCGGGAGTAGCCACAGTGGGCGCGGGCGCAACAGCCGGCTTGGCGTTCGCCGAACAACTCGGGATGGGGCTTCTGATCGTAGCGGCGGCCACCGAAGCCGCGGTGATCGAAAAAGCCGACTTTGATCTTCGCTTCCAGAATCCCCGGATCAAAGACCAAACGGAACGAGACCACACCGACCAGGAAGACTGCAAAAAGATCGCCGGGAGCCTGATTAGCCTCATCACAATCGGCGCCCTGATGCTGCTCGGCTCATTAGCATCCAAATTCGCGAAATTCCTTTGGGGATTAGTGGAGGACGTTCCAATTGTCCGCGACGTCTCCGCATTGCTGAAGGACGTCAAGAAGACAGTTGGAGATTTCAGCCTTAAGGATGAGGGCAAAGCAGCGCCGAAGGAGGCTACGCCGGAAGGACGACCCGCTCAGTCTGATAGCGCCGTCGATCCTGACACGACTGCGAAACCCGGCGACTTCACTCCAGAACAGGTTGACGCCGCCAATAAAAAACTCGCCGAACGCATCAACGACCCAAAGAACGTCCGCGAAATCGCCGATCCGGAGAGCAAGTACGATTTTGAAGTCGATCTGGAGGATGGCCAGACCTACCGCCGTAAGAAGGACGGCACTTGGTGCCTCTTCAGAAACCCGATCAAGTGCGGCCTGGAGATGGATCCGCGCATCAACCAGGCCGCCGATCAACAGAAACAAAAGCTCGAAGCGGAGAAAGCAAGTGAGCAAACTACTTCTGGGCCGTCCTTCGAGTGGCCACCGAAGAACGCTCCTGAACCTCCAAAACCTCCCATCGATGCGCCCAACGGCGCCGAGTGGCGATATCGCGAATACCGCTATAAAAAGTACCAGGAGAATCCAAATATCAAGGAATCGGAGCTACCGACGTTTCCCGAATATACGAAGCGTTATATTACGCCCGGGATCGAAGGCGGCCGCCCCGGGCGTGCGGGCGGCGAGGCACATCAGACCGATGTCCAGGCAACTCTCGACAACAACCCAGGTGCACGGCCGGAAGCCGTTGGAAATCGAGTACCCGATATCGTGGGAAAGCCTGGCCAGTCTATGAAGGTCCGGGGGGACACGATAAAACCCGTAGGAAAGGGACGCGTCATTGTCGAATCTGACAAAACGGTGTACGGTGGAACGATACCGGATTCTGAGGCTAGAGCCCAAGTTCGCGATTTTCGAAAAGCAGACCCCGACGCCACTTTGGTCGTAACCGATTACAATGATCCCAGCGCGAAACCGTTGATTTACCAGCCTGGCACGCAACCCCCACCCCCCGGACCTTTAGGGCCAAATCCACCGATTAGCGTGAAAGTCGACACCGGAGGTTAATTACGATAAACTAGCGATGGCCGCGGTCGTTACATTCTGGAGACTACCTGAAGAGGAAGGAGCCTTCCTGGA
>Ga0210389_10002497_pt1 | contig 14481 bp, 11 predicted proteins | sample IncBWH28OmetaG_FD_160127 | JGI IMG/M metagenome (GOLD analysis project Ga0210389, IMG submission 160127) | Forest soil microbial communities from Barre Woods Harvard Forest LTER site, Petersham, Massachusetts, United States - Inc-BW-H-28-O ...
AGAACGGAGTTCTGACCGTCACGATTCCGAAGCAGGCGAAAGCGATGCCGCGGCGGATCCAAATCGGCGGCTGATCCAACTGCCATCCGGCCCATGGCGCGGCGAACCCGTGCCATGGGCCAGCGGCGCACCGTTTCAGCAGGTGCTTCAGCAATACGCCATCGAGGTTTCAACCCGAAATCGTGAAGACTCGCATCGAACGCCTGACGAACCGAACTACCATCGCGTGGCGCTACTGGCACTCCTCGAAGATCATGGTCGAGTAGCCGCTGGGTACACTGCCGGGGATCAACGGACAGAGTTTCGTCTTCCTTGCGCGCTCGTCCAGGAGCGCATCGCGGACGAACGCGACGAGCGCCTCGAATTCTCCTCCCTTGAGAGGGATCGGCGTCTGGAGGAGCGGGTCGAGGCGAGCGAGCACGGGTTCGATCGGCCCCAGTCGGTTCCGAAGATCCTTATCTACGCCTGCCTTTTTTGGATCGTAACTGCGCGCCGAATCGAACACATCTAAATGATGGTAGATCGCATCTTCAATGCGCGTCATCGCCCCGTTGTGGAAGAATGCCGCTTGCAGCGCAGCGTTGCGCAGCGGTGAGCTGCGGAACTTGTAGCGATCGGCCGAGTTTCCCGTGATCTGCTCCAAGCCAAAATCCTCGTCCTGATTCGGTCCATCGAACACCACGTTGCCCTTGCCGACGCCGAATTCAGGCGCGATTTGCGGCACGCCGATTACATGCATCTTGAAGTCGCTGAACATCTCATTCGACTCGCCTGCCACCGAATGGCACTGACTGCACCGTCCCTTGCCGAAGAAAACAAGCGCACCACGCTTCTGCTGTTCGTTCATCGCGCGCCGATCGCCGCGCGCGAATCGATCGACCGGTGCGTCGGCAAAGATGAGCGTGAATTCGAACTCCGCGATGGCGCGGGCAAACATGGAGAAGTCGATTGGGCCGCCATCCGCAACTGACGGAAAGAGCGCGCCGAAGAGTTGCCGATATGACGGAGTTCCGTTGAGCCGCTGCAGCACGACCGCGCGGATAGGGTCATTTCGCGTTCCCGTCGCGTCGGCCGGAGGGAGGCAGGCCCCTTTGCCGTCGTCGAACTGATCGAATGCAGGGCCAATCGTCCCGGCCGTACACGTAAATCCCGCGACCTCGACCAGTTCGGTCGGCGGCATGTGCGCTTGCGCGATCGACAAATGCGTCACGATCGGATCGTTTGGCGGGAACCGCGTTGTTCCCTCGGGAAGCGGAAACTGGAAGCCGAGTGAGTTATCGAACGGGTTGCCGGAGATCACGGCGAAGCGACCGTTCCACATCATGTTGGGATAGAACGGTGTGTTGGACGCAAATGGCGTGCGACGCTGGTTACGCGGGCCCGTACGATTGCGCCCGACGACATTGTTGTTCTGGATGCCGATCGCGATCGATTGCGTGTCGCCGAAAGCCCGGCTCGGCGAGTGACACCCACCGCACGTGTTGTCGTCGTGGAGGCCGCCCGACTTGTCGAACCACAGGAGCCGGCCGAGATCGGCAAGTTGCGGGTTAAGGGGTCGCCCGAGCCGCGGCAAAAATTGCGATTGGATCGTACCGGTGAATCCCGCGCTGCGCAGTTCGGCCAGCACTTGCCCGTCGAGGTCCGCTTCCGCCAGCGCCATCGACGCCGCCATTAACGATGCAATACACGCAACGGCGATGGGCAAGTGCCCGACACGTTGCAGACTTGATCTGAGCGTCATGAATCCTCCCTACCCCTGAAGGCTCGGCGTCCCGACGCGTTTAGGTCGGGACGCCGATACGCATTGGCCAAACCGGCTGCCGCAGCGGCAGCGGCGCGCGAATCATCGCTGGGCTAGTCGCCGAATTTACAACGTACAGCGCCGGTGACTAGGTTTGGCGATCCCTCGTCCTCCAAATCGAACGCGTTTCCTTTGCAGACCAGAACCCCGGCGATTCTGTTGCTCGCAACAGCAAGCGGGCCGCGATTGCCGCTGAGATGCACGCCGCCGTTGATGGTACTGCGTTCGAGCGCAATGGAGGGCGCGGGCGCAAGAGCACCGGGGCCGGTGTTGCTTATCTGGACACCGCCGTTGATGACGTCACCCGCACAGTCTATTTCTTCGGCGCCGAAGATAAGATTCGCGGCTCCGTCGGCGACAAACCCGCCGCTGATGGTGGAGCCGCATGCAATCAGTATCCCGCCCTCGTTGACCCGCACGCCTCCCGATACGTTCGCTCCGCCAAGGATGCAAAACTCGCCGGCGTTGACGACCAGACCGCCGACGATGGTGCCTGAAAGCGGTGCATTGGGTGGAGGTCCTGTATTACATACCGTCGCCGCAGCCAGGGCATGGCCGCTGAAACACGTCAGTGCCAAACCCGCCATTCCCACAACAAGTAATCCCGTGAGCCTTCTCATGGTTCGACTCCCTTTTTTTATTTCGCAGATCCCTCGACCGCTCGAGGCCGAAAGGAGCATTGCCGAATGCCTGCTCGTTTTTTTACGAACCTCTACGGCGGCAGGCAATTCGCAGAGGACGGCGCTCGCAGCAGGATCCGGGGCGCGCAAACATCTAATACCTGTCTGACCCGTTCCGCAAGAGCAACGATAGGAAAGTCGCCCCGTCGCTGCGGCGCAATGCGCTCGTCCGTCGACAGCTCCGGTCGCAGAGTTGCTCTGCAGCAAAAGCAGGAGCCACGCGAGCCTCGGCACTCGATTGGAAGATAGATGGCTACTCCTCGAGCGCGGTCAGCAATCGTAGCTTGAGTGCGCGAAATTACTTGAACACTCGATCAACATCGTCATTTCATAGTTCAGCGACAGAGGTAAGGCCGCTGGCCAAGCGTCGGACTGACATCAGCGCGAATCGGCGGGTACGCCTTGAGGTCCAGTGTGCGTAACGGCGCCTTGGTCCGCCTGGCCCACTACGGCGACATATTTTTCCAGTACACCACCGCCAAAAGACCGACGCCGCACCATTCGCGTCGACTTACGAACCTCTAATTCTTCTTCGTTGATTGAGACTTGCAATGTGCACGCTTCAGGCCGCGCGTCGATCTCAATCATATCGCCATTTCTAATCACCCCTATCATTCCGCCAACGGCTGCTTCCGGGCACACATAGCCGATGCACATGCCTCGAGTTGCGCCGGAAAATCTACCATCCGTAATGAGGGCGACCTTCTCGCCGTTGCCCTGCCCATAAATCAATGCGGTAATACCGAGCATCTCCCGCATGCCAGGACCACCGCGCGGCCCTTCGTTGCGGATGACGATGACATCGCTCGCCCGATAGTCTTTCGCTTGAATTGCGACGAGGCATTCTTCCTCAGACTCAAACACCCGAGCCGGACCGCGGTGTTGCAGTTTCTTGAGGCCCGCCACCTTGAGCAGCGCGCCGCTCGGCGCCAAGTTACCTTTGAGGACCACGAGGCCTCCCGTGGGGGCAAGGGCGTTCCCACAAGCCCTTACCACCTCGCCGTCGGGTGTTCCGACAGATGCCAACTCTTCGCCCAGCGTTCGGCCCGTCACAGTCAAGCAATCGCCATCAAGGTAGCCGCCTTCAAGGAGTGACTTGAGGATCACCGGAGCGCCGCCGGCATAAAACACATCGCTCGCGAGAAATCGACCACCAGGTTTTAGATCAGCAATCAGTGGCGTGCGGCGAAACACTTTGTCCACATCGTCGAGATGAAAGGCGATCCCCGCTTCATGTGCGATTGCCGGAATATGCAATGGCGCGTTCGTTGATCCCCCCGTGGCTGCCACCAACGCGCAGGCATTTTCGAGCGATTCGCGCGTGACGATCTCGCGCGGTAATGGGCAGTTATCCATGATGGCACGCATCAGCACGCCGCCCGCGCGCCTAAGCAAAGGCAAACGTTCAGAATAAACCGCTGGAATCATCGAGGAACCCAATAGCGCCAATCCTAGCGCTTCGGAAACCATGCCCATGGTATTGGCTGTATATTGCCCGGCGCAGGCTCCGGCCGTTGGAACACATGCGCGCGCCATTTTCTCGAGCGCCGCCGAGGTCGACTCCCCCGCCAGCACCTTACCGATCATTTCGTAAGTATCTACGATATTGGCCTCCCTACCCTCGATGCGGCCGGGAAGCGATGAACCACCATAGAAGAACAGCGAAGGCACGTTACAGCGGACCATCCCCATAAGAAGGCCAGGCAGATTTTTGTCGCAGCCGCCAATGCCAAAGATTCCGTCCCATTGATGCGCTTGTACCGTCGCCTCCACGCTATCGGCAATCAGTTCACGCGAGACCAAGGAAAATCGCATTCCGGGGTGCGCGATCGAAAGACCGTCGGAAATCGATACCACCGGACATTCGTGCGGCGTGCCGCCGTTCGCGTAGATGCCGGCCTTCGCCTGCAACGCTTGTTCGCGGAGCGATGCGTTGCACGGACTCATGTCGCCGCCGGTGTGAATGACAGCCACATGGGGGCGATCGATGTCCGCGTCATCTTCGCCCAACGCGTAAAGGAAACTCCGCGTGGCGGCGCGCAGCACGCCTTCACGAATCGCCGCAGATCTAAATCGCCTATCTGCCATGACGAGCCGAGAGATTCGAGATCAGGCCATGCATCAGAAACGACGCATGAGACTAAAACTCTGCGCGGTCGGTCCCACATCGGGCTGACTGGCCATGAATAAGGCCAGTGGTACGACATCCTCCGGTCTTTTTAGCCACTCGTGCGATCGCTTCGCGGCTAATGGCGTGGTGCCCGCTGGCGTCACGGCAGCCAATTGTTTGAAGGTTTCATCGTAAAGCTTCGTCTTGACATTGCCCGGCAGCAACTCGTTGACGCTAATGTTGAAGGTGACGAGTTCAGCGGCGAGCGATTGCACGAGTGCCCAAGTGCCCGCCTTTGAACAGGCGTAGGCCGATGTGGCCGACGTGCCTTGGTGACCTTGCCCCGAACCGATCACAATAATTTTGCCGGCGCCGCGTGATTTCAAATAAGGAGTTGCGGTTCGCGCACAGTAGTACGCGCCGATCAAATTGATTTCTATAGTTCGCTTCCAATCGTGCGGATTGGTGTCCTCAATATTCGCCAAGCTCAATGCAACGCCGTGACTCAAGACCAAAATATCGAGGCCGCCAAAACGTTCGACGACTTGTCTAAACATGGATTCGACGGAGCCTAGGTCCGACACGTCCGCCGTCACACCAATGGCGGTTCCGCCTTCAGCCTCAATGGCTTTCACGACGGTGTCTATTTCACTCTGGGTGCGCGACACGCAACACACGCATGCGCCGGCGCGCGCGAATCCCACAGCGATCGCCTCCCCACATCCGCGCCCGGCGCCCGTCACGACGGCCACTTTCCCCTGAAGGGTACCGCCAGTGTGGCTGCCAAACCAACTCGCCAAATCACTCATGCCCGCCTCGTTCGCGTTCAAACTCAGAGGATTACTGCGGCAATTTTTGAGTAATGCGCTGCAGCAGCCTCACAAAATGCCCGCTGTCTTTCGGTCCTAAGACGCGGCGGAGCTCGGCCTCGTGAGATATCGCCCCCGGCCACAATTTCCGCAAAAGCGCTTCGCCCGAAGCCGTCAACGAAAGCCCGTAGCTGCGCCGATCTGGACTCGTCCGAGCACGAGTCACCAAGCCTTCTTCATCGAGCGTCAACAGCGTGTCAGTCAAAGATGACTTGTCTCGTCCAATCGCGCGACTCAACCGCGTTTGATTGATCCCGGGATTTTGCTGAACCACCACCAGGATCGAAAAAACGCCGGGCCGCCAATGCTTCGCCTGAGCGCGCCGAGTGATTGCGCGAAATGATTTGTCGTGCGCATGGCGCAAATGAAAAGTAACGCTGCTTTCCAGCCAACCTAGGTCAACCGAATCGCGGCGTAGCGCACTTTTGCGGTTAGGCTTTTTCATGGCTCATGACCGCGCGGCCACCCTTGGCCGCCAATGGCGCGGCAAAGCGTGGATAAGCGCCGAGGGTGAGCAGCAGCAGGCCGGAGAAAACGGCGCCAGCGGCGGAAACGGCCAAGATCTGCGAATAGGATCCCAAGCGATCGTATGCGAGGCCGAACAATGTGGGGCCGAAGCCGCCACCAATGGCGACCACAATATAGAGGATTCCATACAATAAGCCGTAGTGTTTAACGCCCAGATACCGGGCCGTCAAATAGGAGGTGAGATCGATTTCCACTCCGATCGCGGCACCCAATAGCAGCACAGCAGAGAGGGCCATAGGGTAGCTGATGCCGGTACGTGAGAAAATAAAGCAACTGACTGCGGTCAATGCCATAAAGATGGCTGCAAGCAGCGGTACCCAAATAAAATCCGCTAAGAACCCTCCGAGCGCGCGCCCCGCAATGATGGTCAGCCCCATCCATGGGGTCAGGGTCGCGACCGACATTTTCGAGAACGAATGGCTAAGTAAGATGCTCTCGACATTGGGAACCTGTCCTCCCAAAATCAGTGTCATTGGCAAGAAAGCGGCGCCCATCGTCCAGAAGTACCGGCTGCGTAGCGCCTGCTGCAAGGTCAAGCCGGAAGAATTGACTCGTGACTTCGGTGCCTTCGTCGAGGCGTCAGAATCGGAGCGATCCTTGAGACCCCACCAGGCGAGCGGAACGACGATGAGAATGGGTAGCAGACCGATCGCCACATAGGTTGGACGCCAACCAAACATGCGGATCAGTGCTGAGGCCAGCGGCTTTCCGCCCAACGAAAATACTCCTACGCCGGCGAGCGCAATACCCAACGCAAGTCCGCGATGCACATCGAAATGCTGATTGATGGCGCGGGTCCAGGTGATCTGCGCTGCACCGGCGCCGACCACCGACATCAAGAGCCAAGTACCGTAATACTGAATCAGGCTGCCGCTGGATAAGCCAAAGCTCATGAACGACAGGCCCAACAGTGTCGAGGACACGATGGCTACCGGTCTCACGCCAAAACGATCGCATAAGTACCCCGTAACCGGGCTCGCAAATACCAAGACGCACGTCACCAACACCACTCCGCCCATGACCTGCGAGCGGGACCAGTGGAAAGCGCCAACCAGCTCGGGGGCGAACACGCCGAGGGAGTAGACCGCCAAGGTCGGAAACCCCAATGCAACACCGAAGACACACGCGACCAGGATCCTCCAGCCGCTGCGCAGTTCACTATCCTTCACGGCCAGCCGCCCTTGATTCGCGATCACCAGCCTCTCCGCGTTGATAGCCATTCGTATTGTCCCCTACGGTAGATCTATCTACCAATACACCCGCGAGCTTAACCCGTAGCCTGGACTCAGTGTTGCATCTCGTCCAATATCGAAAGATTGAAAACCGATAAGCTGGAGTTATCAATTTATGGAGCTGCGCCACCTACGCTATTTCCTCGCTGCGGCGGAGGAGCTGAATTTTCGCCGCGCCGCCGTTCGCTTGCGTATCGCTCAACCCGCATTGAGCGTGCAAATGCGTCAGCTGGAAACGGAGATCAAGGCGGAGCTCTTCAGCCGGGCGGGTCGCGGCATCGAATTGACGGACGCCGGCAAGGTGTTCTTGGAACAGGCGCGCAGGATCTTGTCTGACGTGACCCGCAGCGTCGCTTTGGCCCAGTACGCGGCCAACGGCGATATTGGTCATATCGTCATCGGGCACAACGGCCCCGCGGAACTGCTCGCATTCCCGAAAATTGTGCCTGCTTTTCGCGATAAATGGCCGAACATCCACCTCTCCTTCGAGAATTTTCGATCGCCCCAACAGATTGAGCGTTTGCGCCGGGGCGACTTGGATTTGGGTTTCGTCTGGCTGCCCGTACCGCCTGGCGAATTCGATGTGATCGAATTGATGAGCGTGCCGGTCGGCGTCGTTCTACCGCTGGGGCATCGATTGGCCGAATCGGAGGTCCTCTCTGTTGCCGATTTGTCCGGTGAGCCGCTGATCCTATTTTCAAGGGGACGCGATCCGGATTCATTTCATCAAATTGAGGAGATGTTCGTAAGAGCCAACGCCCAATTGAACGTGACCTACGAGTTCGACCTGATGCTGTCGGTGATCAATTTTGTGGCAATGGGGATCGGCCTGAGTCTCTTACCAGACTATCACCAGCGGATCGGTATGCCCGGTGTTGTCTTTCGGCCCCTCAAACCGCCTCGATTTATCAAGAGGTTGGCCATCGTTAAGCCCCGAGAAGCGCGCGGCGCAGCGGAGGTGTTTTTTCGATTTTCGGGCGAGGCATTGGCCGCATCCGGCGATACGGCCGAGTCGAAAGCCTAGATCAGCCAAACAAGTGTCGCCGATACTCCAAATGGCCTATCGAATAAGCGATGCTTCGCCGTTATCGAACGCCGCGCCGCTCGCTATTGGACACTGCGAGATGCGCGATCTATTTTGGGCGTACTTTGGCTAATCCAGAATTCGCAATTCTTGGCGCCGGTGCGATGGGTTCGATTCTGGCCGCGCATCTTGCTCGTGCCGGATGTTCCGTGACGGTATTGGCACGCGGGAAACGCGCCGCCCAAATTGAAAACGAAGGAATTTGCATCACGGGATTGTCGCAATTCATTCAGCCCGTGCGGGTCGTGCGCGATCCTGCGGACCTTCGCGGCGACGTATTGATCGCCGCGATCAAAGGGCCCGATGTTCGCGCCATATTGAAATTAATTCCGCCGGAGCCGATTGGCGCCGCACTGTCAATCCAGAACGGACTTGAAAAGAATGACTTGTTGAGCGATGCGTTCGGTTCGCGTCGCGTTCTGGGCGCGCTGGCCAACACCAGCGGCGAAATGCTCGCCGATGGCAAAGTGGCATTTACCCGCAATGCCGGCATTTATATCGGGGAATTCGACGGCGCCTCTAGCGGCCGGGTGGTAGAAATTGTTGCGGCGATCGATGGGAGTGGTGTTCGGGCACACGCGAATAATCAAATTCTTTCGCTTGAATGGTCCAAGTTCGCAGCCTGGGCAGGCATGATGGTGTTGTCGGTTACTACCCGCGCGCCAACCTGGAAATATCTGAAGGATCCGTCGGCTGCCAAGCTGATCGCGCAACTCGCCGCAGAGATGAGTCACATCGCACGGGCGCTCGGCATCGGCCTCACGGATGATTCGGTACTCCCCGTTGCAAGAATGTGCGCGGGTACGGAGACGGAGGCCGCGAATCTGGTTATGCGCCTCGGCGCGCAATTTGAACAATCCGCGCCACAGCATCGTATGTCCGCGCTGCAGGATCTGAACGCCGGGCGTTCGCTCGAGATTGAACCCACCCTCGGATACGCCCACAGGCTCGCCCTGAAGCTGGGTGTCAGCGATCCGACACTGGAGGCCTGCCTGAATCTCACCCAAGCGATAGACAAGACTCAGCGATAACCTAGAACTATTGGAACCCGCTGCCATCACTATTGGACGGCATCCGGCTTAGTGGCTCATGCTTTGGACTCAGGTCCAAGGAATGGCTCGCAGCCCCCGTGGATCAGGATGCCTTTACACCCACACGCGATGAATTCCAACATGAATCCAGCCGTCAGATCGCGAACCTTATTCGATAAAATTTGGGACAACCATATCGTTGCGGACTTAGGCGATGGCGCGTTCCTGATGCATATCGATCGGCATTTCTTGAATGAGGTGAGCGGCGCCGTTTCGCTCAAGGAGCTCGACCGCCGCGAGCGGCGCGTCAGAAACCCCGAGCTGACCTTCGGAACATTGGATCATGTCCTAGAAACGACACCCGGCCGGGGAATGACGACGCGCATGCCAGGGGGCGATGATTTCCTGGCCGAGTTCGTCAAACGCATCGTGCCCCATAAGATCAGCTTTTTCGACATCAACGACCCTAGACAAGGGATTGTGCATGTCATCGCGCCAGAACTGGGAATTGCCTTACCGGGCATGACATTCATTAGCGGCGATAGTCATACTTGCACGGTGGGCGCGGTCGGCGCCTTCGCCTTCGGCGTAGGATCGAGCGACAGCGAGCACGCGCTGGTCACGCAAACGCTTGTTCAGACGAAACCTAAAACCATGCGCGTCAACCTCAACGGCGTTGCGATGAAGGGCGTGTATGCCAAGGACGTAATATTGGCACTCATCGGCAAGTATGGTGCGGCCGGCGGCACCGGCTACGCAGTCGAATTCGCCGGCGAGGCGGTGCGCACCTTCTCCATGGCAGGTCGCCTGACGCTCTGTAATATGGCCGTGGAATTCGGTGGGCGCACAGGGATGGTCGCGCCAGATGATGTCACTTTTGCCTATTTGGAAGGCCGTGAGTTTTCGCCCAAAGGTCAGGCATGGCGGAATGCGCTGGCGTTTTGGCGCACGCTCCCTAGCGATCCGGAGGCAAAGTTTGATTTGGACATCGGCTTGGAGTGTGCATCGCTGGCTCCGCAGGTAACTTGGGGCACCAGTCCCGAGCATGTCATCGGGGTCGACGAGGTCGTTCCCGATCCCGCTCGAACCGTGAATGTCGTCGCGCGCGCATCCCAGGAACGTGCCTTGGCATATGGGGGTATCCAACCCGGAAAGCCGCTCGCGGGTTTGGAGGTGAGCGGTGCCTTCATCGGCTCCTGCACTAACAGCCGCATCGATGATTTGCGGGCGGCCGCGGAGGTGTTGCGCGGGCAGAAAGTCTCATCGTCTGTGCTGTCAATCTGCGTTCCTGGCTCGACTGCGGTGAAGCGGCAGGCAGAGGCGGAGGGATTGGATCGAATTTTTCTGGATGCGGGATTCCAATGGCGCGAATCTGGCTGTTCACTCTGTATGAGTGGCGCTACGGGCGGCGAGAGCTTCGCGGCGAATTCTCGTGTGATTGCCTCAACCAATCGCAACTTCGAGGATCGGCAAGGACCTCACGTGCGCTCCCACCTGGCAAGTCCCGCCACCGTCGCCGCTTCCGCGATTGCGGGGCGGATCGTCGATGTACGCACATTTGCGCGTACCCAATGATTCCGTTCGTCACAGTCGAGGGCGTTGCGGCGCCTTTATTACGGGAGAACATCGATACCGACCAGATTACGCCGGGACATACCGGCATGAAGGTCCAAAAATCGGGTTTCGCTGCGGGTTTGTTTTTCAACTGGCGCTATCTGGCGGACGGTTCGGCGAACCCCAGCTTCGTACTCAATCAGGCCGCCTATCGAGGCGCTTGTTTCCTGATTGCCGGCGCCAATTTCGGCTGCGGCAGCTCTCGTGAATTCGCCGTCTGGGCGCTGCGCGATTTCGGGATACGCGCGGTGCTTGCCCCGAGTTTCGGCGCCATCTTTACTGCCAATTGCTACACCAACGGCCTGCTACCCGTGACGCTGCCGGAGCTGGATATCGCCGCGATTGCCGCGGCTATCACACCTGAGAATCCACATCTTTCCGTGAGCCTTCAAGACAGCGTAGTGGCTTTGCCCGACGCCCGCGTCTACCCGTTTAAAGTGCCGGCGCTGCAGCGCGAGCGGCTGCTCGAGGGGCTTGATCCGATTGATCACACGCGTAAGCGCGAGAGCCTGATAGCCGCCTTCCAAGAAAAGGATGCGGCGCTTCATCCTTGGGTCTATTGGCACTGAGCGTATCGGTTTACCGTGAGCCCTAAAAGTCTCTCACAACTCCTCGGTCGCGAAACGCCGCTGCTGCTGCCGGTCGCGCATGACGCGCTTTCAGCGCGCCTCATCGAACGCGCCGGCTTCCATGCGGCCGCCATCGGTGGTTTTGGGGTGATCGGCTGTCGATTAGGGCTTCCGGACTTAGGGCTCGCGAGTTTTGGGGAGGTGATGGACGCGGTGCGCGATATCGCCGCGGCGAGTTCGCTTCCCCTGATCGTGGATGCGGACGATGGCTACGGGGACGTCAAGAACGTGGCACGTACGGTGCGCACCTACGAAAGCATGGGCATAACCGCAATTGTTCTCGAAGACCAAGTGAGCCCAAAGAAATGCGGCCATATGGCGGTGGAACGGCGCGTAATTTCACCCGAAGAAGCGGAAGCGAAGCTGCGCTGCGCTTTGGCCCAGCGAAGGAGCGCCGACTTTGGCATTATCGCTCGCACGGATGCGCGCAGCGTCGAGGGGCTCGATGCAGCGATAAACCGCGGCAAACGCTTTGCGGCGCTCGGCGTCGATGCGCTGTTTGTAGAGGCCCCGACCGGCAAAGAGGAACTGGCACTGATCGGGTCGTCATTCGATCTGCCGCTGATCGTCAATGCGGCGGAAGGCGGCAAGACTCCGGTCCTCTCGCCAGCTGAGTATCGCGCGCTGGGGTTCTCCATTGTGCTCTATCCGGCCACTTTGCTGCTGCGCATGCTCGGGACATTGCAGCGCACGCTGGCGGCGCTAAGGGAAGGACGCTTCGCGGATGAGGGACCCCTACCCGCCTTTGGCGAGCTGACAGATATCATGGGCATGAATGAGTGGATGAACATTGACGAGACGTTTGCGAATAAAACATGATCGACCTGCGTGATCCTCGATGTGATCATCCGATAACGCCGACCTATCAATACCCCCGCCAATCGCTATTGGACACGTATAAAGTCCGCGCCCATCCTCGCCCGATAGGCCTCTGACTCAAGATTCCAGTTTAAGGCCATGCTAAAGCGCGAAAGCGCCTGCTGACGATTGAACAAAGAATGACGGGAGTAGGCAATGCTGATACGGCGAGGCTCGCTGCAGTTTCTTTACGCCACGGGCGCTCTCACGCTCGCGGTTTTCACCCGATCCTCACTCTGCCTGGCGCAAGCAACCGCGCCCACCGCATCGACCGACGACAGCGCGCAGATCCAAGAGATCGTGGTCACGGCGCAACTCCGTAGCCAGAACTTACAGCAAGTACCGATTTCCGCCCAGGTCGTGAGCGGACAAGTTTTGAACGATCAGAATCTGAACTCCTTGCCGGATCTTTCGCAAACGGTGCCTGCCGTGCACATCGGTTCGAGCGGGCGCACCAGCGATCTTTATATCCGCGGCATTGGTTCCGGAAGCTCACAAGCATTCGATCAATCGGTGGGCACTTTCATCGATGACGTCTATTACGGGCGGTCGCGCACCTCCGCCGGCACCTTCCTGGATATCGATCACATCGAAATACTCAAGGGTCCTCAAAGCACGTTCTTTGGCAACAACGCGATTGCGGGTGCCCTGAACATCGTCACGGCGAAGCCGGGCGACACCCTTGATACATCTGCCCGTCTGCTCTACGGCATGTTTGGACAGTACGCCGTCGAAGGCGCCATTGGCGGACCCATTACCAGCACATTGGGCGTGCGCGTGGCGCTCACCATCAACGGCGATTCCGGCTACCTCTACAACACCAATTTGAACACCCATTGGCCGGTCGATGATGATCGAGCGGGACGCATCACGCTGGTTTTTCATCCGACCGACAACTTTGATGCCACCTTGAAGACGGAGGTCGCCAAGAGCGGCGACGTAGGTGATGGCGGAACATTTCAGCAGCTGGCGCTATGCCCGCCGCCGGCGCCGTTCACTGCGGCGGGCTTTTGCAAGACCATTATCGCCGAACATCTGCCGGTCGGGGTCAACAACAATTTGACCGCGTTGCCGGCGGGCGAAGGATACGATCTCGACACGCAAAGCTATGTTTTAACGGCCAACTACCATGCTTGGAACCACACCTTCACCTCGGTGACTGCCTACACCAACAATCAATTCAGAGTGTACGAAGCGGCCAATGAGACCGAGGACAATGGTCCCGCGCTCTTTTCGGTACTGGCACCGGAGCGGTATCGGCAGTTGAGTGAGGAGCTACGGGTGGCCTCGCCAACGGGGCAGCCCATCGAATATTTGGCCGGCTTGTACGCGCAGACCGACCAGTTACATTTCGCGCAGAATTTCGATTATACGTTTTTACCCGCCCCACCCCCGTTTGCTCCCTTTGGCTCAGTAACCGAATACAGCGAAGGCGAGCACAGTTATGCCGCCTTTGGTTCGGCGTCGTGGAACCTGACCGATCAACTTAAACTTTCCGCAGGGCTTCGGGCCACCCAGGACATCAAGAGCTTTGACTACGACGAATACTTCGGCAATCCCACGCAGCAGTACGGCGGCATACTGACGCCGTTCAGCGGCACTCTCTGTACCCCGACGACTCCGGCGACCGGTCTACAAGCGAAGGCCGCAGCCCTTGGCTTGGGCGCTGCGTGCACGTTCAATGGCGATCGCAAGGACAAGGCCTGGTTGCCGTCGGCCAAGATTCAATATCAAGTTGTGCCGCAGGGTATGCTGTACTTTTCCTACGCGCGCGGTTTCAAAGCCGGCGGCTTTAACGGCGCGGACAACACCGGGAAGATCACCGACTTACCGTATGAGCCCGAATACGTCAACGCATACGAGTTGGGATTTAAGAGTCAGTGGTTCGACAATGCATTGCTCTTCAACATCGATGTGTTTCGCAGCGACTATTCCAATCTCCAAGTCACTTCCGTGGGCGTTCAACCCAATGGCTCGATTCTCAACGTGGTCAACAATGCCGCCGCCTCGCGATCTGAGGGCGTTGAACTGGAGACCCAATGGGT
>Ga0210389_10002499_pt1 | contig 14478 bp, 23 predicted proteins | sample IncBWH28OmetaG_FD_160127 | JGI IMG/M metagenome (GOLD analysis project Ga0210389, IMG submission 160127) | Forest soil microbial communities from Barre Woods Harvard Forest LTER site, Petersham, Massachusetts, United States - Inc-BW-H-28-O ...
GAAGGCAGACCGGACTATGCCGCATGAGTCCGCATTAGCGGAAGTGGTTTAGCCGCGGATTTAAGTGCTAATCCAAGTTTTGACAAAACTCGATGCGGCATAGTTCGGGATCCGGCATAGTGGCGGTCATGCCGAATTCGGCATGACCGGCACACGTACTCGACTCTGCTACGAAGTGTCGGAACCGAATTCAAGGTGATGCAAGAGCTGCTTCGACATTCGACCCTGCGGTCAACGTTGGACGTTTACACTCAGGCGATAACTCCAGCGAAGCATGCAGCGCAAGCAGCGGTCGTGTCGCTGGTCTTTTCTTCCGGTGCGCATAAAGGACCGCAAACTCTGCCACGTAGCCACTCAGAAAAAGGGCAAAAAAAGGGCGCGCGCAACGCGCCCTTTTCGCGCCCTCGATGGTTTTCACAAGCTCCACCTAAATCTTTTGGAATGAATGGCGGGGACGACGGGACTCGAACCCGCGACCTCTGCCGTGACAGTTTGTCTTTTCAGCGACTTATGTTCTCAACGGGGGCTGCCAGTCGCTGTAAGGAACCGCAAGAACACAGGTGTTGTGGGTAGAATTCGCGAGCACCTAGCTTTTGGGAATCAGTGACGAAACCGACCTCGATCTGAGAAAACTCAGTGACGAGCTTGCAATAGAACCGATTCCCGGTGGTAGTCGAGGAACTCTCTTTGGCCTTCAGTAAATGTCCCTACGTTGATGATTCGGTCGGTAGCTACTCCCATTCGGGTCAAAGAGGGAGCATGGGCGACAGGCGAGACGATCAGTACACCGGAATCTTCGAAGTTGATGAACCCGCGATCAAAAAGGTGGTCTATTGTCGGAGTTAAGAGCAGTCCATTTTCACCGTTGAGCCGCTCTTCGTTGTTAGCGTCCCGCCACGGCTTGCAATGGCTAGCCCGTAAATGGACCGGATTGCTGACTCCGGTCACTCGGCACTGGGTTTCAATCTCCATAACTCGCTGCTTGAATAACCCCTGCCCCCGTCGTGCAACGATTAGTGCTTCACGCTCCGTTTCCGGAATTTGACCATCGGACTCGATCTCGGATTCGATGTGGTGCTCCCAAACCTCCAAATCAGCGTTTTCGACCTGCATGGGTTTCTGGGGCACCGATTCGACGTTCTGCTGGCTCAGTAGTGAGGCTTCCTTACCGATGAGACCGATTAGCACGTCTGCAAGAGCGGGCGGCACTTCCGTCAAATAGACAGACTGAATTCCGTTCCCGGATTCCTGTAATGGGGAATAGCGAGAAGGCAGCAAGTCTCTAAGCAGGTCAATGTGGTCCTTCGGGCGAATCTTGTTCAGAAGCGAAACAAAATTGACTCGCACCCGCCAGCCGTTTGCTTCCCAATTCAACCCGACTTCCCCGAATTCGGCAGGTTTGGGACTTTCATTTGCTTCAGGGTGGGGATGTCGGGGTCGGCGCTCTGGGGAAGGAAATCCTCGTTATCAGCCAGCACCCTCGATAATGCTTGCTAAGCTGCCCTTCCGTTACCGTTCGATGATGGGCTGCCAACCAAATCTTGTCGGAGTCGTTCCATTTCTGCCGCCGCTTCTTTCATCTGCTCCGCATATGCGTGCCCCTGTCGTGGCAGAAACCCTCCGTAATTCTCCAGCAGCAACCGGGAGTTCATATTGAGGGCAACCATGTTCGAACGCGCTTGCCCAGAAAGGGCAGCGGTCAATTTTTCTAACTGCAAATTCCGCACCACTAGCTCATTCCTGCTCCGGGCGGCTTCTTCTCGGAGCAGTCGCCCATGATGGCGGATCAGCCCAAATGCGCATACTGCTAGCACCAGCAAGACAGAATTGGAAATGATGGTTGCAGAAAATGCCCTCTTCAGTGCGGCAGGCCTCTCTCCCTTCAATCTCGCGAAATTGCTGCTCTCCGATGAGGAGAGCGAAGACGCAATGCGCCGAATCTCATCCATGTAGCCCTTTCCCTCGTCCGTATCAATTAGCTTGAATGAGCGAAGCCGATACCCCTGTTGGCGCAAACTAATAGAACGTTCCATCTCAGCCTGCTTGGATTTAGCCAAGGACTCCAACTGCGACTCCTGTAATTGTTCGCGCTGCGTCCGATTCGAGAGCCCCGTGCGGAGATTGGCAAAATCCATTTCGATCCTGCTCTTCGCGTCAGAATAGGGCTGCAAGTAAGCAGCGTCTCCGGTGAGCAGGTATCCTCGCTGACCCGATTCCATATCGGTGACATCTTTCAATAAGCCAGACACTTCCGCTTGGAGCGCGGAGCTTTCAAGTGTGAGTGCCGCAGATTTCTCCACCCGTTTTAGATGGGTGACGGCAAGGTATGCATTCCATGCAATCAAAGCGAGGAGCGCGGGAACTCCTATTTGCAGCGCAGCTTTTCGAATCATTTAATTTGCCGCCCTTCACGTGATGTTGAGTGCACCCTCAGTCGTGATTCGATTGGCCTTGCAAATTTCCTGCGCAACCCTGACCGCTGCCTTGCTGCTATGGACCGCCCCTTCTGCTGACATGACAGAACTGGCAGCCACAGTGAAAAGCAAAGCATCCTCGGGCTTCTCGAAGTAAAGTACAACTTGATTCGCTGCCATGAGCGTAGCTCCTACTGACTGTTCTTTGGATGATAGGCCGATTCAGCGCAGGAATAACGTTATCTGTTTTGGTGCGCCGATCACAGAATCGTCGGCAACGCGGCTGCGAACGAAATGAGGATTTCGAAGGATCGGAAAGTCGGAGAGCCGTCTCCCAGACGATTCACCGAACCTTCACCCCATATTTCTGTGTGAACGGTGGAATGATACCGTTCAGGCGCAGGTATTCGACTAGCTGTCCGTAGTGGTCGGTTATGTGCCAAACCGAAATGACCGAGATGCCGAGTTTGGTGTTCGGTCCGGCGTAGCGGCCTTCGACACGGTCGAGCGCATTGTTCGCTGTGAGCGTGGCGAGGACGCGGTTCGAGTAGTCGAAGGAGTCCTTGAGATACTTAATCAACTCGGCTTTGGTTTTCGCCGGATCGTGCCCGCCCTTTTCGCAGTCCTCGGGCGGTTTCTTGCCCTCAAATTCGTTGAAGAAGGCGAACTGTGCACAGGCGACGTGCTTCACTTGCTCCCCGAAGCTGCGCACGCCGTCGAAATTGCCTACTGTGGGGACGTAGGAATACTTGTCTTCAGGCATAGCTTCGGCCAGCCCGAGAAAGTTCCCTTCCGCGAACTGGAGTGTGCCGCTGACGCTCTCCGCGATGGACTTGGGAATGTCATCCGACTGGGCGGCTCGCTTGGTTCCAGAGTTCTGTGGCGCTCCGGTTTTCCCGACAGCAGAGAGGACGATGCCACACATGACAAGAAGGGTCGCAACACGAAAAAGGCTCATTCTAGCCTCCCGGTATTTGAAAAAGGATACTTAAGCCATGGATGGAAGTCGAATGTGCGGGTCTTTAAGTCGGGTGGTTCGGAAGGGGTCGAATTTTGATCCCGTTTCATGCGACCTTTCGCCCCCTGTTTCGCTGGCTCGGTTGCTGGCGCACAGGTATACCTTCTGAGGCACGGCTGACGAGCGCCAGTGAGATTTGCCGTCATCCTAAAATAGGCTTGACTCTGGAACCGATTCCGGGGTTTATGCTCAACGCCGAAGGTGAAGACCGTGCAATCGGGTGAACTGTCACGTCTTGCTGGAATCAGCACCGACACTCTGCGGCACAACGAACATCTAGGTGTTCTTCCGAAACCGCCTCGCACGAACGGCGGTTATCGAGACTACCCTGCCAATTCCCTTGATCGCGTTCGGCTAGTCCAGAGTGCGCTGAGAGTGGGCTTTACTCTGCCTGAGTTGGCGACCATCCTCAAAATGCGTGATCGTGGAGACGCCCCGTGCCACCGTGTTCGCGCTGTTGCAGAACATAAGCTCGAACAGGTCAAACAGCAAATCAATGACCTCATCGGTATGCGCAATCAAGTTGAGCGGATTCTGAAGGACTGGGATGCGCTACTTGCACGCACCGGAAACGGTAAACAGGCGCGGCTATTGGAAAGTCTGCCACATGACGTGATTGGCACCAATTCAAGGCGATTGACGGCGAAACACTTGAGGAGAAGTCAGCGATGAGGATAAAAGCGATCCTTACAGTTTTGGTGCTTGCTTCCGCAATTCAGGCTCAGCAGGCAAACCCGCAAACTACCGAACAACAGCACGCTGCAATGATGAAACGCCGTGACGCTGGGATGGGATTCTCACACGAGAAGACGACGCACCATTTCATTTTGCTGAAAGACGGGGGTGCGATCCAAGTCAGCGCAAACGATCCAAAAGACGACACCAGCCGAGACCACATTCGCATGCACTTATCGCACATAGCGAAGATGTTTTCGGAAGGTAACTTCGACACGCCGATGTTCATCCACGACACCACACCACCCGGCGTACCGACAATGACGAAGCTCCATAGTGAGATTCACTATCGGTATCAGCAACCGGACAGCGGTGCCAAGATCACGATTGCAACGGCGAATCCTAAAGCATTGCAGGCGGTTCATGAGTTGAGTTCCTGATTTTCCAGATTGATGAGCACCAGACGGGAGACTCCACAGAGGTTTCAGACACCGGGAAGAAGTAGAGCTTAGCAACAGCCGCAGCGTTTTCCCCGCATGGCTTCCCGACTCTCCCACAGGATAAGCGGCAGAACGGCTAAAGCCGCAACTGGGTCTGCCCACTTTACGTGCCAGATCGCGTTGATCGCCAGTCCCGCCAAGGCGATCAGCGACAGGTAAGCACACAGCGCCGACTGTGCGGCGTCCGCCCTCAAAGCTGCGCTGCCTGTAGCTCCTGACAACCGCCGCTTTTCCTTTGCGAGCCACGGCATGACGACGGCGGCAGCGATCAAAATGGCGATCCCTAGAAGTGTCGGCTTCGGTTCGCTATAGCCCAACAGACTCGTGACAGAAGTAAACAAGACATAGGCAGCTAGCGTGAACAACAAGGCTCCGGCGACACGAGCAGCCCGTCTTTCCGCTTCTTCGTGTGCGGCATTTGCACGAAATCCCCACAGCACTACTACTGCCGAGAAAAGTTCAATGGCGCTGTCCCCACCAAACGCAAGCAGCGCGGGACTCCGTGCCAGCCAAGCTGCGAAGAGGGACACCACAGCCTCGACAATCATCCATGCGATTGTGACGGTTTGCACACGCTGGATTCGCCGGATGGTGTCCGGAGAAGCAATTTGCAGCACCGAAGCCATTCACGACATTATGGCACCGCACTCGCATGGTTGCGTGCAAAGACCACTTTACCGTTGAGATGAGCTTTATGCGGCAGAAATACTGCGACCTGATTCGCCATTCTCGGAATCAATGGCTGTCCTCTCGACAGGAATGCAAACAACAACTGTAGTCCCTGCTCGATCAGATCGGATTTCGAGCGACCCACCTAACTCGCGCATCCGTTCTCGCATTCCAGCTAGACCTACTCCAGCTTCGGCAGCACTTTCGATGAGAGTCCTCAGTCGTGTCCGGGGTATGCCCCGCCCGTTATCCTTAATTTCCAATCGAAGCTGCTTCGTGTCCACATTGAGATGAATATCCACCATTGAGCCTCCAGAGTGTCGATGGATATTTGTGAGAGCCTCTTGTACTGCTCGGAAAAGGGCGACTTCTACATCTCTGTGCATACGACCAAGTTTTGGCTGGAAGTTAAGATTCACCTTGATGCCGCTTCGCCGGGAGAAGCCGTCTACGTACCAGCGAGCCGCAGAGTTAAATCCTGCCTCATCCAGCATCGGCGGATGTAAGAGATAGGAGATGGTGCGTGTCTCGGTCAGGCACTTATCAACAATCCCCGCACTTTCGGACGCTAGTGCGGCGTTGCCATTGTCTGATGCTGAAAGACGGTCGAGGTTTATCTTTAGAGCGGTCAAATATTGCCCCAAACTGTCATGCAGACCTCTCGCGATCCTCCGGTGCTCGTCATCCTGCAAGGTAAGGATTCGACCGCTTAGACTCCGCGCAGCCTCCTCAGCCCGTTTTCGAGCGGTTAGATCAGTGTTACTTTCCAGCCAACCCACGGATTTGCCATTGCGATCTCGCAATGTCGTCCAGCGGCTCGCGACCGTAATCTGGTTGCCGCCCTTCGTTGTGTGGCGAAGCTCGCCCTCCCAGCGGTCAGCCTGCATGATTTCCGACAAAGGAACGGGAAACTCAGTGTGAAGAATTTCGTGGACTGTCCTGCCGATGACTTCTTCCCTTGCCCAGCCGTAGAGCCGTTCGGCTCCCTCATTCCAATAAGAGATTTTGTCGTCGGCAGTTCGAATAAATATCCCGTCATTAGCTAGATCAAGCAGCTTGGCTTGATACGCCAGTTGCGCTGCGTTCTGCTCAAGCTCCTGTGTGCGCTCCCTCACTCGCTGTTCCAACTTCTCTTTTGCGGCTTCACTTTCGCTCAGAAGTCGCTTCTCACTCTCAAACGCCTCGCCAACGTGTTCTCGTTCGTTAATGACCGCCGCCAGAATTAGCCCGGTCAGCGAGGTCACAGCAGCAAAAACCTGAAGCAGCACCGCATTGTGGAGCGGTGTATGGTTCACGAACGGACCGAACCCATGAGCAGTTCCCCAAACAGCAAAACTGGCGGACAGAAGACCCGCGACCGCCGCCCCAGCAACACGGAATCGAAGGGCCGCCCAGATGATGAATGGGAAGACTACGAACGCCAAAACATCATCGCGCACTGTTGTCCACGGACTGAAAATCGCAGCCGACGTGACGAGAATGGCGACTGACAGCAAACAAGCTTCTAGTGCACGCCAGCCCCGGCAGACGCGGAGCAAATCCTGACCAGTGAGTAATAATGGGGCGACGACCAGTACACCCATTGCATCGCCCAACCACCAGATTCGCCAAGCTGACGCATAACCAGCCCAAGCCGTTGCGTGTAAAAGGGTCAAGGCGGTGACGCCAACGGAAGCTGCGATTGCCGTTGCCAACACTGCCGCAACCGTCACAAGTCTCAGCACGTCTTTCAATCGAGGAAGCGAAATCTCGAAATCAGAAGAACGCTTCAACAAGTAACCTGCAACGACGGCACTAGACGCATTGCCGAGTCCAATTGCGATTGATGCGAAGGTAGGAACCGGGCTAAGGAAGTTGACAAGAAAAGCAGCAAACGCGATAGCTGGGGTGATTTGGATGCCCCAGATCAGCACTGCTGCGACGGCTACCCCCGCCGCGGGCCAAATTGGAGAGACATTGGAACTTGTGAATGGAACAGTAAGACCGAGTTTGCCCGCTCCGAAATAGAGGGCAAACACAACCGCCAGTTGCAAAACATACCGATAGCCTACTCGCGCACGATCCTGTGGTTTCCGCCAATCGAGGAAGAACACTCGTGAGGACGCCATGCCGACACGCTCAATAGATTAGGTCACTACTCTCTCGGTTTGAGGAAAGTGGGCCGAACCGAGACCAACCCCAGACGCTCATTTTAAGCGAACTCAGGCCCACTTGCGCCAATTACCTTGTATCGCAGTCAGCAGGAGTTCGGTTTCGATGGGGCAGCCGAGACGGGACTGTTGCCAGTCGAGTAAATACAGGGAATCCCGTATCGCAAAATTGCAAAATCAAACGATAAGTTTTCATCCAGCGTTTCAAGAAACCGTAGTCACTAGAATGACTTAACGTTGTGGCACCAAACATGCCGCCTGTGACGGTAGCATTTCGCGAGCATTTCGCACCAGAATATCGGGGGTGAACATGGCTGACGGCATGCAAAAGGATTGGCGCGAACTCTGTGTTGCGGTAACAAATGAGAGCGATCCCATTAAGCTCAGTTCACTGGTTCAAGAACTGATTGAGGCGTTGGATAAGGGCGAACGAAGCTGGCGTCCGACCGTTTGTCCTCGTGGCGGACTGGCGACGAATCAGGAAGACGCTTGAAAGCGATGGTCTTCGCTGCCGATCTGGGCACGACACTACGGCTATACCTGCTTTCGAACATGCCAGATCAGCACGGAAACCGTCAGCCAAGCTACAGTGGCCCCCATGAGCACTATCCATGTGCTGTACCGGGGCACAAATTGCCAAACTATCGAAGCGAAAACTAACAGTCCTACGCTCCCCATCACCGAACCTGCGGCATCAACGCTTGCTGCATCTCTTCCACGCCGCGTTCCCCGTAGCCCTTTCTCCTCTTTTTTCTGCTTCTCATGTTTCTCAATCAGCGTTGCGCTGGCCGGAAAGATCGCCGGAAACGCTAGGAACAGCCCGCCGATGACGGGGCCGAACTTCTTGGCGATGACGCCCGCGACAGCCGTAATTAGTCCGCCGAAAAGGAATCTAATCGCGTACTCATACCACCTTGACTGTCCGATCACCGAAGGATCGACCTTGATCTGCATTGCTATTTCAGCCAGACGTACCAGAGTCCGAATGCTACCCCAAGCCACAGAGGAATTGCGCAGATCGTGACCCAGAGAGCCTTCAGCTTGAAGCGCATCATGACCCAACTGACGCAAGAGGTAAAAGCCATGAATGCTATTGCTCCCGCTATCATGGAGCGCGATTCAGTGGCGGCATAGGATGCGCCTTCCGTCGCTATCGTCAGCCCCCAAGTCGCAAGCGCGACTGACGGTGCAGCGCCAAATAGCCCTGCGAAGCTCTTCGGTTTTAACAAATCGCCTATGATTGCGAACGCAGATACGAATGCACCCCCGACGAGGAACCGGATGAGAATTTGGCTCATCTGTTTCGATCCCTCATCGCATCCCTGATTTCACGAGTTTTCGAGCTTGATCCGGTCCCTTCAGTCCCAGCACGCGGTATTGTTCCCCGGAAAGCTTGTGGTAGTTCACAAAGAACTCTTCCAATTCACGACAGAATTCCTTCCCCAGATCAGAGATCGTCTTTATGTCTGCCCAACTGTGTGCATCCTTCTCAACTGCGATGATTCGATCATTGCGTTCTTTGTCTTTTTTATCCCCCTGCTCGCCCTCGATCACACCGATAGGACGACACGATAGTACGCACCCTGCAAATGCAGGCTCGTCCATCAGAACCAAAACATCTACTGGGTCGCCATCGTCAGCTTTAGTTGAAGGAACGAATCCGAAGTCATAAGGAAAAGTCATGCCCGCTGGCAATACCTTCTTCAATTCGAAGATGCGCTCACCGGGATCAAAAGCGAACTTGTTTCGGCTTCCTTTCGGTGTTTCGATGACTACCCGGAGCAATTGCTTGTCATCGGCGTTGAACGGCTTGAGGCGGGTGGGGTCTGCGAGACCATTCTTTTTGCTCATTCCGGTTCCGATCTCTACTGCAACGTGGATGCTTTGTGAGAGAGGAAGGTTTGTTCTGTTCGCAGAACATTCAGACCAACACCGGGGGGTAGACTATTGGGGTATGCGCAAGCGCCTAATCACGACGGCTTCGCAGGATGCTCCGCATCTTGACGAAGGCTGGCTTGATCTCGACAGTGCAGCGACGGTCGAGGTTACGTCGGAGGCGAAGGAATATCCCGTCGAGTCTGCGCTGGTCTCAGGAGAAATGCGGGGCTGGCGTGCCGCCGATTCTGGCAGTCAAACCATTCGGCTAATCTTCGATGAGCCGCAAAAACTCACACGCCATCCGAGCACTCAGACGCCGTTGACGCAGAGAACTTACCCCCGAAGGCTAGGGCTGAAAAATGTCGACTCTCAGGCTCGACAGGGCGGCGAATGCAAAGCACCCGTCTCCGGTGTCGTCTTTGCAACCAAAGCTCACTGTTGAAAAAATCGATGAACCGAAGACTCTGATCGGGGTGAGATTAACCCGAGCGTAAGACCATGGGAATAAGCCGCGACAAACTAGAGGGCAGGATACGCTCCCATGAGGGAAAGTCAAGCTGGTTCCGTATACGGGTGATCAATTTGAAAGGCACTACGGTCACCTTTGATGGGTTCCGGTCTACTTTGACGATAAAAAATCGAGAAGGTAAGCTTGTGCGGAGAGGACTGAGTTGTAGCCCCCTAAGAGCCAATCTGCGAATTGGCTCCAGCGAAGCTGGCGCCGAGGACCGCAGACTCAGGTTTTTTGCAATCGATCGGATAGCCTTGTTCCGAAAACAGTTGTTTCTGAAACACCGGAATGCGCCTTCGCCGGCGCTTAAGAACCATGGACTTGGCGGGGCGAGATTGGCCGGGTTTTTGGAACACGCCTCCAGGGCACTGGGGCTCTCGCACCACTCGCGCGCATTCTTACAAAACGTAGCAAGAGCGTGTTCGGCGTGAAGCATCCACCCACCACAAAAAGGACTTGACAGTCCTGACGACCGAGAGCAATCTTGCCGAGTGTTTTGACGAGGGGGAGTTAATGGATCGGAGACAACTCCTGTTCGGAGCGACCGCACTGGGATTGGTCACAAACCTAAAATTTAAATCATGCACTCATCGCTCAACTTGGCGAGGCAACCATGGGTAGTGGCCGTCTTTCCGACCGTGAACGGACTGGCCTGCGTGGGCCGGTCAAGACGTGTAGTGACTTCTTGGGAGATGCCGCAGAGTCGATGACCGAAGAGGAGTACACAACGGATGGGAGGCTGCTGGTTTGGCGGGGCCGCGCATTCACAGGCTCCAGAGTTGAGTGGGTCTGTTCCTACGATGGAACGGGGAGGTTGATTAGCATCACGAGCGGTGGTGCCGACGTAACTGACGAGTTTCACTACGACGAACAGGGGAAGAAGACCAGGGTCCGAACAGTTCCCCCAAGGCCCGGTCACGATGGCATGACGATGGGTGTGTCAATCATTTTCGAAAGCGAGGAAGAAGGGTACTCCCTCCGTGGCGGTGGCAGCGTCATCACCCGCTACAACGATGACGATCAACCGATCGAGTCGTTGGTTCACGATGCCCAAGGCGAACTGCTGTCGAAAATCGTCCACCACTACGCCGACGGGCGGCTTGTCAGTGAAACACTCGTGCACGAAGCCTTCGAACTCCCGGAACAACTTCGTGAGCGATTGTCTGAGGAGCAGCGGCGAGCGTTTCGAGCGCAGTCGAAGGAGGCTCTGAGCCAGCGTGATGCGTTTAAGAATATGGAAAGGTCTTACGTCTATGACGACGAAGGCCGCGTCATCCGACGACTGATGCGGATGGGTAACCTTAAACAAGACGAAACCATCACCTACAACGAACATGGGGATAAGGCCGCGACGGTTATGATTCAAGGCGGATCGCTGAGTCCAAAACTACCCCATCATGACGACGACCGCTCGGAGGTCCGATACCTCTATCAATACGACAGCCACGGCAATTGGACGGAGAAAACAACGATCAACGGCCATGGCCCAGGCGACCCGAACACTCAACGACGCACGCTTGCATACTACTGAGGTCGTGGAACTCAGTGTCCCGTGCCGGTGAGCACAAGGAACTGCGGGCTGGCTGGGTCCGAAGTGGAGATGATGATGGTCCCAATCCGGGGACCGTCGATGGCTGGTTTGAAGATCACTTCGATCGCGCAGTTTCCTCCCGAGGGCAGACTGGATGGGCATGTGTTGGTCTCGGCAAAGTCGATGCCCGAGGCACTGATGTCACGAACAGTCACGGCTGAATTGCTGATGTTGGTGAGCGTAGCAGTTCTGAGCGGGCTGGCCGTGCCGACGGGCTGCGGATCGAAGTCCAGCTGCGGAGGCGTCAGTTTGACCACGCTCGAAGCGTTCGCGTTCAATACGAGAAAGACGCAAAGCATCACGATACGCCATGAGTTCACGCTGTCACCATGGCCACCAGCTTAGCATTCCCCCCTCAGACCTCAGGTTGCAAGCACGTCTGGCTTTAGGGCCACAGTGTTGCTAAGTCAGGTCTGAGCACCCTGGATTTCATCCACAGTGTCAGTCAAGCTTTCGTTAACAATAAGGGTCCCCCCGTCGCCGAAAGTGATCAACGTTCCGCCGTCAGTCTCCGTAACGGAGCGTACGTGATCAGTGTTTAGGTAATGATGCTTGCCGCTTTTGCCTTGGGTAAGACGTACCAATTTCATCGGAACACCTCACAGATGATTTTCGCACGTCTTGGCTCGGAGGCTGAGTCTGATAGCCGGTCTGCCACCTAAGCTCGCTCGGCCTTAACACTCTTCACATTCTTGGGAGAAGTGGGAGAAGTGTTCTCGTTGCTATTAGCTGTCGTTTCTGGTAAGAAATAGATCAGACATCGAGAGCACGGTCTCTCTCAAAATTCGGCCAGTTGGTCGGTCCCAGCAATGGGGGTAGGGGGAAGGTTTGGGCGCCTCGTCGTCGGTAATCCTGTACGACCCATCAACACAAAAAATGAAGAAGCTCATCGCTTGGACCCTTGAAGCCGAGGTCGTGGTGTTGCGTCTCTACGCCCTTGGTCAGTTGGTTCGAGTGTTGTTCTTTCACGGTCGGTAAGTAAGTCGACAAGTGGTTAGATCGGCGTTCGACTTTTTCAAAAGTCGAAGGTCGGGGAGTGCGTCCCTACCTTGACCGGGTAAAGCCGTGCTTCGCGATCCTGAACCCGAAAAATGGGGTGATGATGAAGGTGAGCGTTCACGAAAAAGGAGGAAAAAATAACTCCAGTCGTTTAGGCGACACTACACTAGACTGTCTCGCCCAATTGATGGACTCAACTGCATGTCACTCTAATCCTATACAATACCTTCCGCTGTCAATCTTGAGGGGGAACAATGGGAAACCTAACCAGTGTGCTTCAGCAGCTTCGTGCTGAGCGCAAGCAGGCGCAGGCACGGGTGGAGAGCATAGACCAAGCAATTGCAGTGATCGAGTCGCTGAATGGGTCAACATTCGGGAAAACAAACCAACCAACCCGAAAGATATCGAAGGCGTCACGGCGCAAGATGGCACAGGCGCAACGGGCGAGATGGGCAAAGGCTAAAAGGGCATCGCGGCCAATTGCGATAGCGAAAACAACAGGCTCGGCTCCCGTGAATCGCACCATGTCCGCGTCAGCCCGCAGGAAAATCGCAGCGGCACAGCGGGCAAGGTGGGCGAAGTTGAAGGCAGGAAAGAAGGCTGCTTAGACGGAGGCAGGGCGAAATGGAAATGCACAGTGTTCCGTTAAGAGGCATCAAAGTTGATCCGCTGGCGCATGAACTCGGGACTTCCGAAGGAACCCGTCCTTATCTCAATTGCGTGATTAAGGCGTACGGCAACAACGCTGTTGGACTCGAAGCCGCGCTCCAAGCCGTGCGAGACTTACCGCTTGAAAGGCGATACACCGCGCGGGTGTTTTCCGCGCTCAAGTGGGCATTTGCAGACTTCGAGAGTGAATCTGTGAGGCTCGATCTTCTAAGCATCCCTGAACTCAAGCGCACGGAGATGACCGAGGAACTCGAACTGGCGATTACTACGGTTGCAGGTGTTGTTGCAGACTTTCAACACCCAACAAACAAGCCAAAACATGGAAGCCCCTGTTAAGCGCCGGATGAAAATGCTGGCCTAGGTAAACAGCAGAAGAAAACTGCTCGCGTTATCATTTCCACGGGGCGGAGAAGCCCCAAAGGGGACGTTAGGTACGACGAGCGCGCACGGCGTATCGCAGGGCTAGTGTTGGAGTTGGCCGGCCTAGAAAAGTTTCCCCACACGCAACTCGCAGCCCGGCCAAAAACAAAAAGACCGGAATCGGGGATAGTTTCCGGCCCTGAGCAGGGAGAGGGATTCTCAGCAAACAAAAGGCGATCGTGAGGGTCCGAAATGTCAGGCTGGCTGACGCTAACCCATGACCGCCAAGGTTCACCACGAACCCTAATTCAAAAGTAGAACACGCTTCGGATGCTGAGCAATACTGTGCGCACTGTATCGAACAGTCCCACAGTCCCATAGCCGTGCCGCCGCGTTTTGCTATTGTGATCCGCCCACCGTGAGCGAAGTGCTTGGCGTCCGGACTAGGGCACAGCTACCAGTGGCGCTGTAAGATCCCGTGAAATTAGAGCCTCCGCCTCCTCTGGCACCCCCGATTACATAGGCTTTAAAGTCTTCCGGGGTTCCAGCATGATCCGAATTTTTGTACTTGCTGGCTTTGTTGTCGTCAACCGGCTTAACGCCGAGATCGTTGTACTTCGTGCTGAAATTGGTGTACACAGCGGCCCCCCACTGCCAGTTCACCGTGAGACCCGACGTGTTGCTTGAGAAGGTGGCCTGCCAGATCACGTCCTTTATACCTCCCGGAAGGCCGCTAGCAGGTACAGCGAAAGTAAGGCCAGCCAATAAGTCGTTGCCAGCGAGACCGGACGAAGGCAGTTCGGTCTTCCAGCCTAACGGGCTGCCGATTTCGTGGGACAGCCTAGTAAACTCTGTCGTGGCGAGAGTGATCGAACTCGAAAACGTAATCTGGGAATCGGGCACGGTCAGTTGATACATGTGACCGTTTGCCGTGAAGGTGATTCCCGCGTGCGTGGCAAATATCGTCGCGGGTGCGCTGCCTATGCCATTCACCTTGAGCACTGCGTTGAACCAAACATAGTCGCCAGCGGCGATAGCCGTGCC
>Ga0210389_10002500_pt1 | contig 14474 bp, 13 predicted proteins | sample IncBWH28OmetaG_FD_160127 | JGI IMG/M metagenome (GOLD analysis project Ga0210389, IMG submission 160127) | Forest soil microbial communities from Barre Woods Harvard Forest LTER site, Petersham, Massachusetts, United States - Inc-BW-H-28-O ...
TTCACGTCATTCGCGATTGTCTCATTATCGGGGTAAATGTGCCCGGCAGCGTTGGCGTCAATCTTCTTCAGCCAGGTCAGCGTCGCCGCGGTCCCGAATGCGTGCTGGTAAGCGGTCACGATGGGCTGGAAGTCGGTCTCGCTGGGCGCGATGGCTAGCTTGCCTTTGTACTGCGGGTCGGCCAGCTGGCTCACGTGCGTCGGCAGCTGACTGGGCGAGATGAGGCTCGGGTTGTACACCAGCACGCTGACCCTGGCCGAGACGCCGACCCAGTCGCCCTGCGGTGAGCTCAGGTTGGCTGGGGTGCTGGCCAGCGTGGTGGGCGTGACCGCGGCCAGCAGGCCCTTGGCCTGCAGGCTCTCCAGCGGCGGGCTGTTCTCGGTGAAGAACACGTCGGCGGGGGAGTGCGAGCCCTCCGCATCGATCTGGTCGGCCAGCACGTCCTCGTCGTCGCTGCGCACGACCACGTTGATGCCCGTCTTCTTCTCGAAGGCGGACACGAGGCTCTGCGTGGTCTGCTCGTGCTGCCCGCTGTAGAGGGTGATCGTGGTCCCGCTGGCGGCGCCGCCTGCCCCGCCGCAGCCAGTCAACGCTGCGCCGGCCGCTAGGATCGCAGAGGCCGCGATAGCCGCCCGCACCCGCTTCATGACGCGGCTACCCGGCCCAGCACCACTGGCCGGGCACTGCAGGCGGTAGGTGTCATCTCGCTTGGACTCCAAGGCGGTCTCGGCGCGGTCAGCGTAGGTTAGCCTCACCTCACTTGAGGCTCGCTTAGGCTACCCTAACTTGATGGCTCAAACCGGGCATGTGCCGGCCGTCACATTGGCGCCCCGGCGGGTCCGCGCGGGCTGCCCCGCGGCCGCGATGATCGCGCGTCAGCCGGGCCGCACGTAGGCTGAGGAAACACGGCCGACGCCGGAGTTGTTAGCGCAGTAACGGCCCGTAGATGGCACGAGGTGACCGGCAGTGCGCGACATTCTTGATCCCATCACCCAGTGGTGGGACGCGAACGAGACGTTTGGACTAGCCACAGTCGTCCAGACATTCAGCAGTGCGCCGCGCGAGCCCGGTGCGGCCATGGCGGTGTCGGCGGCTGGCGAAGTCGTCGGCAGCGTATCCGGCGGCTGCGTGGAGGGAGCTGTCTACGAGCTCGCCGCCGAGGTCACCGCGAGCGGCCAGCCGGTCCTGCGCCGCTACGGGATCAGCGACAACGACGCGTTCGCAGTCGGGCTGACGTGCGGCGGGATTATCGACATCTTCGTAGAGCCGGCCAGCCAGGAGCGCTTCAAGGCGCTGAACGAGATCGCGGAAGCTGTCCGCACCGGCACGCCGGTCGCAGTGGCGACGATCATCGAGGGCCCCGGCGAGATCGGGTTCCGGCGCATCATCTGGGAAGGCGAGCGCTCGGACGGCACACTAGGCGCCGGGGACCGCCTCGATCAGGCTGTCGACGACGATGCGCGCGGCATGCTGGCCCAGGGGCTCACCGGAGTACGTCGCTACGGACCGGACGGCGAGCGCCGGCGCGACGAGCTTGCCGTCTTCGTCCAGTCGTTCGCGCCTGCCCCGCGGATGCTGGTGTTCGGCGCGATCGACTTCGCGGCCGCCGTCGCTAAGGCAGGCAAGTTCCTCGGCTACCGGGTGACCGTGTGCGACGCCAGGCCGGTGTTCGCAACCGCGTCCCGGTTCCCCGATGCTGATGAGGTCATCACCGACTGGCCGCATCGGTACCTGTCCGGCATCACCACGGACGAGCGCACGGTCATCTGCGTACTCACGCACGATCCGAAGTTCGATGTGCCGCTGCTTGAAGTGGCGCTGCGCCTCCCGGCCGCCTACATCGGCGCCATGGGCAGCAGGCGGACCCACGAGGACAGGCTCGCCCGGCTCCGCGAGGCCGGGATGACCGACGCGGAGCTCGCCCGGCTGCGCTCGCCGATCGGGCTCGACCTCGGCGCGCGCACGCCCGAGGAGACGGCGATTGCGATCGCCGCCGAGCTGATCCAGCTGCGCTGGGGTGGTACCGGGCACCCGCTGACCGCCACCACCGGACGGATACACCACGGGCAGCTGCCGGGTGACCGTCTATCCGCCGACGTGCTGGCTGAGCGCACAGCTTGACATCAAAATCCGGGAACGTGGCCGGCATCCTGCTCGCCGCCGGCGACGGGAGCCGGATCGGCCAGCCCAAGGCGCTTGTTGTCATCGGCGGCCAGTCGCTCGCGCGCCGCGGGATCGGGCTGCTCGAGGCGGGCGGCGCACGGCCGGTCATCGTCGTATCGGGCGCGGCCTCGCTGGACGCGGAATTGCGCGAGCCGGTGTGGCCGGCGGCGGATCACGGGACTGGCGGAAGCGACCGCGAACGGCCCGCCGTGATCAGTGTGCACAACCCCCGCTGGCAGGCTGGTATGGGGTCGTCGCTGGCGGCGGGACTGGCCGCGGTTCCGGGCGAGTGCACCGCGGCCGTGCTCGCCCTGGCGGACCAGCCGCTCGTGGGTCCGGAGGCGGTGCGCAGGCTGATCGCTGCCCACGCGGCAGGCGCTAGCGTCGCCGTGGCGTGTTATGACGGCAAGCCGCGCAACCCGGTGCTGATCGGCCAGGAGCACTGGGCGGAGGTCGCGGCCCTCGCCGAGGGCGACGTCGGCGCGCGCCCATTCCTGCGTGCTCATCCTGAGCTCGTCACGCACATCGAGTGCGCCGACACCGGCCGGCCTGATGACATCGACACGGTCGAGGACCTGGCGCGGGTGACGGCGCTGCTGGGCGCGACGACCCCGTTCCGGTCCTAACTGATCGTGGCCGCCGCCCCCCAGCGGTATGCCACGGTGGCGCCCGGCTCCACCGTCGCGAGATCGATGCCGGTGACAAAGGCGTTCGGCGGGCACGTCATCGGCTCGATCGCGAGCGCACGGCGGCGGGCCTCGGGCCCGAGCGGATCGCCGGTGAAGACCTGAAGCCAGCGGTAGCCGGCGCCGAGCCAGATCGCGATCCGCGCGGTCGGCCCCGCTAGCCGGACCCTGGCGCGGCCATCGGCATCGGTGACCAGCCCGGTCAGGGCGTGATCCAGCACTGTGCCGTCGATCTTGCGAGCGGTGCGGAAGTCGAAGTTCGAGCCGGCCACGTCCTGCGGGTCGCCGGCCGGGATCCCGCGGTCGTCGGCGGGCTGCCAGCGGGCCGCCGGCAGCTCAAGCTCGCACTCATCGACTAGCCCCGCGCTGGCCACGAAGTACGGGTGCGCACCCGTGCCGAAAGGCGCGGCCCGGCTGCCGGGGTTGGACGCGGACACCGTCACCTCAAGGCCTGCGTCGGCACTGAGCCGGTACTCCGCGCGCAGCTCGAGGCAGAACGGGTACCCGGTCCGGCCGAGCAGGTCGAGGCCCAGCTCGACCTGATCGGTGGCCTGCGCGATCAGCCGCCAGCTCGCCCATCTGGTCAGGCCGTGAATGGCGTTGTCGTGGGCCGGCTCGGAGATGTCGAGCTGATGGGTCAGGCCCGCGAAGGAGTACCGGCCGTGGTCGATCCTGTTCGGCCACGGGGCGAGGAGCTGGCCAGTGCCCGCAGCCGGGATGTCGTCCGCGCCATAGGTCCGGATGAGCGGCCGGCCGGCGAGGCTGAGCGCCCGCAGGCCGGCGCCGAGCTCAGTCACGGTGGCGTGGTAATCGCCGGCCGCGATGTCGTACTGAGCGCCGGTGAGGGGGGTAGTCGGCTGTCGCATGGGGCCCATCTTCCCCCGGTGCCGCAAGCAGATGCCGGCGGGGCTGCTTGGGGAGCGGGGGACCTTCAGCCCCGCCGGCACTTTGCACCCTAGCCGTCGCGACTGTCCATCCGTGCGGAGTTCAGCAACCCCGCACGGACTTCTCAGCCTCATCGCCCGAACGGTAAGCGGATGCCTGACGTCGGCCTGGTGTTGCCGAAAACTACTGATATAGCTGGCGAAAGCCACCGCGTTACTGGGGGTAGCGCCGGTTGCGCTGATCACGGGAGCGCAGGAGCGCAGATCAGGCGTCAGCGCTCCCTGGCGGAGCATGTGCCGACTGCTGGGTGCACGAGTCAGACGGGCTCCGAGTGCCCCACCGACAGGCCAGCGGGGACGAAGACGGGGGCGAGCGAGCCGTTCCGGACTGCCTCGGCAGCCAGCACGCCGAACAGGTAGAAGCAGGCGGATTCCTCGGTAGCGAAGACCTGTAGCTCATGCCGGGCGCCGGCCGCGGAGTGGAAGACCTCGAACCCCTGCTCGGTCTGGACCAGGCACAAGGCCCCGTCGATGATCTCGCCGACCGCGTAGGACTCGACCGGGATCCCGGCGAGGGCCGCCAGATCGGCGAACAACCGCTCGGTGGCCATTCGCCGCCGCGCGGCCCGGCGCTGCCGGGTCGGGGCCGCAGATTGCTGGGCGACAGATTGCTCGGCGACAGCCGCTGCCAGCGGAGCCGCGGCAGAGCTCGGGGCCAGCGACGGCATGGCCGTGCTGGCGAGCGCCGCTGCGCCCGTCGTGGCGGCCGGCCCGGTGGCGGCCGGCCCGATGGCGGCCGGCCCGGTGGCGGTCGGAGTCAGCGGCGGAATCGCTGGCGCCCGGCGCGGCGCCGGACGCGGCCTGCGGGCCGCGGTTGCGGCGCGCATTGCTTCGGCCTCCAGCGGCAGTGGCGCCTCGGCGGCGACAGGCAGGGCGACCCCGGTGGTGCTGTCCAGGACCGGGAGGTAGGCGGCGGCCGGCTGGTCGTCACTTTCGGAGCTGGGCACGCCGAACGCGGTCGGCGTGAGGTACTGGCCGCTGGCGCCCGGTGTCCGGGGCAGCGCGTAGTCGCCGGTGGCCGGATGGCTCGCTGCGGGCCGCGGCTTCTCGGTCCGCTCCTCCAGGATGTCGGTGACCTCGGTTCTCGGCGCGACGAGCTCGAAGACGCCGCGGTCCACCTGCCAGTAACCGAGCTGCTCAGCCTTGAAGCCGTCATGCCCCAGGTAGCCGATGTGCAGCCGGTCGCCTAGGTCGTCCAGCACCATGCAGCGCTCGCCGCGGAATGTGCCGACGGGCCTGGATTCCCAGACCGCCTGGACATCGGCGACACGCAGTTGCTTGCGCCAGTGCCCGGTGGCCGGCTCGAAGCCGAGCTCCTCAGGAGGCGGACACGCGGCAAACAGGACGATGTCGCCTTCCGTTGGCCCGATACCAGCCTCGAACGGAGATCCTTGATATGTCGCCATCAGCCGGTAGCGCACAGTTCGGGCCCTTCTGCCGGACGCAGCCACACCTGACCGTCGTACCGGGCGATGAAGTCGGACTTACCTATACCAATACGGTGAATCTCGGCGCCGACGGGCACCGGGATCGGGTCCGTGAAGTACTCGGCCACTGTCTGAGTCTGGCCGTCCGTGTACCCGGTGCCGGTAAACGGCGGCTGCATGGCCCAGTCACCGCCATTCTCGGCGGAGTAAGGGACCTGATAGCGCTCCGTGCCGACCGCACGCCAGCGCAGCACGTAGATCTCGGCCATGTCCGGGCTGAAGTCTGAGCCTTCGTACCCGAGGCCGAAGGCCTGGTGCAGCTCCCGCGGGCTGGCGGCTCGCGTGTCGGCGACCCGGTGCACGAACCCGGAAATGATCGACCGGCGGCCGGTCAGGTACGGCTCGACCATCCGGGGCGGGATCGCCTTGTGCATGAGCGTGCCAGGTTCCACGGGTCCGGGGGACTGTTTCACCTGGTTCACGCTGTCCTCTGCAGTTGGAATGCTCGGTGCCCTGATGATCTGCGCGCAGCTGGTGCCTTAGGCGCGGCTACGCTGCGGCGCCTTGCGGTAGTCCCACGAGACTCTCATATCGCGAAATGCGTCCTCAACTGCTTCGGGCCAGGTAGTTCCGTGTCGAGCGCCAGGCTACCCGCCGGACCAGGGGTGCCGTGGTCGCCTGAACGCTCGCGCCGCGCCAGGCCGGGGCTCGGGCCGGCTGACAGCGGCGCCCGTTACAGTTGGCGCAGTGGCCGATCTGAGTGCGGGAGACGAGCGATACCGCGGCGATCATGGTGCCGCCGACCCGGCCGTCGCGACCGCGCTGGCGGCGTACGCGGCGGGCACTGGCGGCGAGCAGGCGACCCTTGCTGCGCTGGCCGGCAGCCGGCTGCTGGTTCCCGTGGTTGCCGTGCTGGCAGCCGAGCTGGCTGGGGCCGATCAGCTCCCTAGCGCAGCTGCCATTGCCGGGGATAAGACCAGTGAGATGGCGATGCCCAAGATCATCGGCCGGGATGGCAGGCAGGCATTGCCCGCGTTCACGTCCATCGCGGCCGTGCAGCAGTGGCGCCCGGCGGCCCGCCCGGTGCCGGTAGCAGCGACGGCGGTATGGCAGTCGGCTGTGCAAGAGTCGTGTGCCGTCGTCATTGACATCGCCGGCCCCGTTCCCATCGTGGTCGAAGGATCCCGGCTCGCAGCGCTCGCTGCGGGCGGTGACGTGCCGGGCATGCACGAGGACCCCGATGTCTGGCAGCACGTGGCGGCTGCCGCGGCAGCGGTAGCGCCCGGCATCCGGGTGCGGCTCAGCCAGCCAAATGGCGGCCTGGACTTCACCCTTGAGCTCGCGCCGCCCGCAGGCTCGGCCGGGCTGGTGCCGGAGGAGGTCGCGACCCGCGTGGCGGATGCGGTGCATGACCGCCTGCCCGGCCGGATCCGTGCCGGGATCGCGGTGCTGCGCCGCCCTGGATAGCGCGTTCGGCTTCGGCCAGTCCCAGGTCTGGGCCGTGGTATTACGATCATGATTTGTGCAGCCAGTCACCGTCGCTGATGTGGCGGACGAGCTTTACGCGCTGACGCCGGTGCAATTCACGGCGGCGCGCGACGAACGGGCACGCCAGGTGCGCGCGGCCGGGCAGCGAGACGAGGCCGCCGCGATCAAGAAACTCCCCAGGCCGACAGCGAGCGCGTGGCTGGTCAATCAGCTCGGCCGGGCGGCGCCCGACCGGATGGCCCGGCTCTATGAGCTCGGCACCGAGCTCGAGGAGGCGCAGCGCACGCTGGCCGGCGACCGGCTGCGGGAACTGTCGGTGCAGCGTCGGCAGGTCATCAATGACCTGCTGCCTGCCGCTAGTGACCTGGCTGGACAGGCGGGCCAGCCTGCTAGCGCCGCCGTTCTCGGTGAGGTGCGCGCGACCCTGGAGGCTGCGCTCGCCGACGCCGGCGCAAGGGCGGCTGTCCGCTCGGGCCGGCTGACCAAGTCGCTCGCCTACGCCGGGCTCGGCGAAGTGGACCTGACCGCGGCAATGGCTGTGCCCGCGGCGGCGAGGGCAGGCAAAGGCGGCGACCACGTCGCATCCGGAGCGGGCGCGGTCGCATCGCGGGGTCGGCCCGGCGCGCCCGCGGGGAGCGAGTCAGTCGGGGAGCGCGAATCGACCGTGGGGCGCAAGTCGGCCGCGGGGCGCGCCGCCGATGCGGTGCTCGCGGCGCAGGAGGCGGCTGACCAGGCCGCCGCCGCGGCGGAGGAAGCCGAGCGTGGGGTCGCCGGCGTCGCCGAGCAGCGTCAGTTCCTGCGCCGGCGAGTCAGCCATCTCGAACGGGAGCTGGCCGAGGCCCGCACGACGGACGCGCAGCTCGCCCGCGAGGCGAAACAGGCCGAACGAAGCCAGGCCGCGGCCGCGCGCCGCCTCGAGTCCGCACAGCGCCGACTGGATCAGGCCCGGCGCCAGGCCGACGCGGCCGGGCCTGTGCGCCCGGCGGATTAGGCGCGGCGGGCGTTGATCGCGTCCTGCGCCTGCAGGAGCACCTGCGTCACCGCCTGCCCGAACCGCACGTCGCACGGGTGGCTCACCCGCCCCGATCGGGCATTCTCGGCCAGCTCGGTGAGGGCGACCCCCAGGGCGCCGACGGGGTCGTCGGCGAGCGGCGGCACGGATGTGCGCCCGCGCTCACCCCAGACCATCAGGTCGAAGCCGTCGGCCGGCTCGGGCGCGCCCAGTGTCAGAGTCGCCGTGCTCGTCGCACCGCCGTGGTGATGGAGCACCAGGTGCGTGAGATCGCCGCGACCGGTGTCGGCGGTGACCGCCTGCACCGGCCCGAGGATGGCCCACAGCAGCGACACGACGTGGGGGCCGAGATCCCACAAGGCGCCTTTCTCCCGCCGCCACGGCGTGTTGAACGGGCTGGACTCGGCGTAGACCGAGCCGAGCCACGACACTTCTCCGCCAGCCCAGCCGCCGGCACTGGTGACCTCGTCGAGCCACGCCCGCGCGTCCGGCTGGAACCGTGAGGTGAAGAACACCACCGATGCGACGCCCGCCGACTCGACCGCGGCGACGAGCGCGTCGCATGCCTCGGCGGTGAGCGCTATCGGCTTCTCCAGGAGCAGGTGCTTGCCAGCGTTCGCGGCACGTACCGCTAGCTGGCTTTGCACGTACGGCGGCACCGAGAATGCGACGGCGTCGATGTCGGCCAGGAACGCGTCGAAGTCGGTATGCACCGCGGCGCCGAAGGAGTCGGCGAGCGTGGCCGCAGCGTCCTGATTACGCCCCCAGACCGCCGCGAACTCGATGGCAGGCGTCTCGGCGAGCGCGCGCGCATGCGCGAAACGCGCCCAGTAGCCGGTGCCGACGAGGCCGAACCGCAGCGGCCGGGACAACACGGCCGCCGTCAGGCCAGGATCTGCAGCCGCGAGAGTGTCATCAGTCACGCGAGTCACCATGCCAGACCGCCTGTTGCGGTCATGACCGGACCCGCCGCGTCGCGGCCTCCGGGCGGCTCACGAGGCCTGCCGGTCAGGCCCCATAGCTATGCTCGGTGGGTCGGCCGGGACTCCCGGTCGCCAGTCATGCAGGGAGAACCGATGGACGTGGCGGGTGAGGCGGACGCTGCTGTCGTGGCCGCTGGGCAGGCCGCGAGCGCGGCAGCAGGCAGCTTGCGCGATATCTCGGCCGATGGCCTGGCCGCGGCGCTGCGCGAGATGGCCGTGCACCTGGTTCGGCGCGCGGACGCGGTGCTGACCGCAAACGCCGAGGACGTGCTGGCGGCGAAGGCCGACGGGCTGGCTGACGCCTTCGTGGACCGACTCACGCTCGACGTGAGCCGCATCGAGGCGATGGCCGACCAGCTGCGCACGCTGGCCGGCGTGCCGGGCGAGCCGGCCAGGTCTTTCGTCCGCGACCTGCCCGACGATCTTGAGCTGCACGAGTGGCGCCGGCCGGTTGGCGTCGTCGGCGCGAACTTCGAGGCCCGCCCCAATGTCGTCGTCGACATCGCCTCCCAGCTGATCAAGTCGCGCAACGCGGGCGTGCTGCGCACTGGCTCCAGTGCCATCGGGTCGGCCGCGGTCCTGATCGACGAGGTCGTCGGTCCGGCGATGGCGGCATCCGGGCTCGATCCGGCGGCGATCCAGCTGGTGCGCGTTCCCGGCCGTGACACCGCCGCCGCCCTCGTCCGGCAGCCTGCGCTGATCCCGCTCGTCATCCTGCGCGGCAGCGGCGACAGCACCCGCGCCCTCGCGCGTGAGGCGGCGCTGCACGGCGTGCGCACGCTTGCGCACGCCGACGGCGGAGCAGTGATCTACATCGACCAGTCGGCCGACGGTGAGCTGGCGCTGCGGCTCATCGAGCGCAGCCTGGACCGGCTCGGCGTCTGCAACCGGCTGAACCTGCTGCTCGTGCAGCGCGCCAGCTGGGACCAGACGGTGCCTGCGGTCATGGCGCTCGCCGAGAAGCTGGGCATCGCCGTCTCGCGTCCGCCGCACGCGCATGCGCTCGGCCACGAGTGGGCGCTGGACGCGGGCGCGGAGGCGACCATCACGCTGGCCCCGGCGCACGACGCAACCGACGCCGCCGAGATCGCCAACCGCGAAACGTCGGGCCTGGCCGCGTCGATCGTGGCCGCCGATGCCAGCGCGGCCAGCCGGTTCCTGGATACGTACGCGGGGACAGGCGCGTTCTGGAATGCGACACCCCGCCTGCTCGATGGTTTCACCCTGCTGTCGGTGCCGGAGACCGGGATCAACATCGACGTCGTTCCGGGCCCGCGCGGCCCGGTGACATTCCGGGACCTCTACCTGCGTCAGTACGTGGTCGTACCGCAGGGCGCCCGCTAACCCGGGTAGACGACCAGCGACTCGCGGTGCACCGCGTGAATGCCGCGGACGACCCGGCGTGCCGTCGGGTCCGTCGGTACCTGACCGTGCAGGAATCCCCGGCTCAGCAGGAACGTAGTGGACAGGTGCGGCTGCGCCAGCATCAGCGAGTCGGCGAGCTCTGCGACGCGATCCGGGGAGAACGAAGCCAGCTGGGCGAACGCTTCCTGACTGGCGCGTGAGGTGCCCCCGGCGAGCTCCCGGCAGTCCTTGTAGACGTCCGGATCAATGAGCGAAACCGCGCCCGCCTCGCCCAGCCCGTCCGCGCCTGGCCCGTCGGCGGCCGCCACGGCGCCATAACGGAGCCGCAGCAGGATCGAGATCACGCAGGCCACCTCTTGCGGGGAAAGCGCGCGCAGCAGCCGGAGCAGGCTCGACGGCAGCGCTACCGAGCCGCGGCCGAGCAGCCGCTCGGGGTGACGGACGTCGATCAGCTCGACGACCGAGCCGGCCGCGAAGTCGCCGTCAACGCGCTTGACGCCGGACAGGAACAGCGTGCTCCCGGTGCGCAGGCTCTCCTCCGCCTCGCGGTTCACGTGCACCGACCCCTCGGAGTAGGCGATGCCGCCGATCCAGCGCCTGGCGGGCTCCAGTTGATGGCCTGCGGCCCGGACGACGGTGCCCATCCGGGCGCGCGGATTCAGGCTGCGGGCCACGACGTCAGCCTCGCGCGCGGAGCCGATGGTGCACTCGACGCCGCAGCATGCGGCCCTCGCTGCCGCGCTCAGCTTCGAGCCCATGCCGCCCCGGCCGGAGCCGCCGGCCATGACGCGAACTGCTCGCGCCTCTGCCGGGGTGAGCCGGTCGATGCGCTGACTCAGCGCTGAGTCGCGGTACGCCGCGCGCACATCGGTCAGGAACAGCAACCGCGATGCCTCGGCCGCGACCGCGACCGCCACCGCGACCTGGTCGTTGTCGAGGGCCGAGAGCGGGTCGGTGGCGTCGTTGCCGTTCACGATCGGCAGCAGGCCGCGGGCGGTGGCCTCGCGGAGCACGTGGCCGAGGTCGCCCATCGCGCGCGCAGACGCCAGGTCGCTGCGCGAGACCAGAATCTGGCACACCTCGACCCCAACCGCGGCGGCGAGCTGGCGGTACAGCGCCATCAGCGCCGGCTGCCCGACTGCGGCCGGCAGTGCGGTGTCCACGGCCTGCGGGCCGTCGGCCGGCCCGTCCGCCGGTCCGCCGGCCGGTCCGTCGTAGCGGCGCAGAATCGCGTCGAGCGACTTGATCAGCGGGTCGTACCCGTCGGCCGACGCCACTGCCGAACGGACGGATCCGACCAGCGCCTGGAGCGCGGCCGCCGCGCCAGCGGCCGGTCCCTCGAACGCGAGCAGCCGCCGGCCAAGACGCGCGGCGCCGGAGGTGACCAGGATGATCTCGTGGCCCGCCCGCTGAGCAACGGCGATCTGGCTGACCAGGCCGGCGATGACATCGAGGGCGAGCCCGTCCCGGCTGGCAATAGAGCTGGAGCCGAGCTTGATTACCTGTCTGGTCATGGATAACTCACGGGCGGTAGCGCTGCTGCGAGTGGGTGCGGCAGGACTACGGCGTCCCGCACATGATCAACTCGACGCTACCACGGTCTCGCAGCCGCGGCATTGGGCGCGAAGTTGGACGTCCTGCCCTTAGAGGGGCGTCATATCCAATCCGGCGCCCTATGGGCGGGGTGATCGGATGCCGTCAGGAACGGGTGCCCGTGCGACGGCGCAGCGCGATGCCGCCAGCGATGGCACCGATGGCGATCAGCGCGACGCCGGCGGCAGACAGGCTCGCGTTGGTCGCGGCCGAGGTCGGGCCGGCGGCCGCCTGCGCGTCGGCGGAGCTTGGCATCGCCGCGACCCGCACGCTGGCAATGGCCGAACTGCCGTCGGCGCAGCCGATGGCAGGGTGGACCGTACCTGGCCGGATGCTGCCGGGCAGCGTGACCGTGACGGTGAACACGCCGCCACCTGACGGCTGGCTGTTCATGGGAATCTGCGCCGGCAGGCCGAGCGCAGTCCCGGACAGGGTGGCTGACGTGGCCTGGCGGCTGCCGCACGTCACCTGGAGCGTCACCATGGTGCCCGCCGTGACGGTCGACGGAGTCGCGACCGCGACAGCCGCTGCGCGCTGGACGGCGGTCGCCGCGAACGCCGGACCGGACAGCGCGGCGGCCATGACACCAAAAGCAAGCGCGGCCGAGCCGGCCAGACCGGCGCGCAGCCTGGCTGAAGCGGCAGATCGCCTCGTCAGGCGCATGAACGCACCTCCAATGTCGACCCGCCCAGCAGGATGCAGATCAACGATCCCCCGTAGTGCGATGCCTGAATACCCGGCGCCCCGACGGGCAAACGAATGTGACCGCACCAGGCATGGCAGGATCGGCACCATGCTGCGCTGGCTGACCGCAGGGGAGTCACACGGCCCCGCGCTGGTGGCCGTCTGCGAGGGCGTCCCCGCCGGGGTTGAGATCACCACCACCGACATCGCCCACGCGCTGGCCCGCCGCCGGGCTGGTTACGGCCGCGGCGCGCGGATGAAATTCGAGCAGGATGAGGTCGAGCTGACCGGCGGCGTCCGCCATGGACTGACGCAGGGCAGCCCCATCGCGATCAGGATCGGCAACACTGAGTGGCCGAAGTGGGAGACCGTCATGTCGGCCGACCCGGTCGATCCGGATGTCCTGGCGGTGCAGGCCCGTAGCGCGCCCCTGACCAGGCCCCGGCCCGGCCATGCTGATCTGGCCGGGATGCAGAAATACAGTCATGATGACGCCAGGCCCATACTGGAGCGTGCCAGCGCCAGGGAGACGGCGGCCAGAGTCGCGCTCGGCGAGGTCGCCCGGCGGCTGCTGCGCCAGGTACTGGGTGCAGAGATCGTCAGCCACGTCGTCGGACTCGGTGCTGTCCGCGCGCCCGAAGACTACGTGCCGGAACCGGCCGATGCCGAGCGAATCGACGCGGATCCGATGCGCTGCCTGGACGCCGCGGCCAGCGCCGCGATGCAGGCCGAGGTCGATGCCGCGCACCGCGATGGGGACACCCTCGGCGGGGTGGTCGAAGTCGTCGCCTACGGGCTCCCGCCGGGCCTCGGCAGCCACGTCCACTGGGACCGCCGCCTGGACGGCAGGCTGGCAGGCGCGCTGATGAGCATCCAGGCGATTAAGGGCGTCGAGGTCGGCGATGGCTTCACCACGGCGATGCGGCGCGGCTCGCAGGCGCACGACGAGATCGACGCCAGCGCGGGTCGCATCCGGCGGACGACCAACCGGGCCGGCGGGATCGAGGGCGGCATGAGCACCGGCGAGCCGATCCGGGTGCGCGCCGCGATGAAGCCGATCTCAACAGTGCCGCGCGCGCTTGCCACAGTCGATGTCCGGACCGGTGAGCCTGCCAGAGCGATCAACCAGCGCAGCGACGTCACGGCCGTCCCGGCGGCCGGGGTCGTCGCGGAGGCGATGGTCGCGCTCGTGCTGGCCGATGCCGTCCTCGAGAAGTTCGGCGGTGACAGCGTCGCCGAGACCGCACGCAACGCCGAGGCCTACCTCAAGGCGCTGGTGATCCAGTGACCGCGAGCGACCAGAGCGCGAGCACGAGAGCGGCCCCGTTCCCGCCCGTAGTGCTCATCGGAGCACCGGGGGCCGGCAAGACGACGGTCGGTGCCGCCCTGGCGGCGCGGCTCGGGGTCGGCTTCACCGACACCGATGCCATCGTCGAGGCGGCGGCCGGTAAGCCCGTGAGTGACATCTTCGTGACCGATGGCGAGCCGGAGTTCCGCCGGCTGGAGCGCGCGGCCGTCGCGGCCGCGCTGGCGCCTGGTACGGGTGCGGCGGCGGGCATCGTCGGTCTCGGCGGCGGCGCGGTCATGGACGAGGAGACGCAGGCCCGCCTCGCGGGACGGCGGGTCGTGTACCTGGAGACGGGGTTCGCCGAGCTGGCCAAGCGGGTGGGGCTGGACCGGGCCAGGCCGCTGCTGATCGGCACGAACCCGCGCGCCCAGCTCAAGGCGCTGCTCGAGCAGCGGCTGCCCGTCTACGGCCGGCTGGCCTGGCTGACCGTCAGTACCGACGGCCGCGAACCAGATGAGATCGCAGCCGAGATCGCGGCTGCTATCGCGGGCGGCGCCGTCGAGGGCGGCGCTATCGAGGACAGCGCTATCGAGGGCGGCGGCAGGTGACCGCGACGCGCATCGCGGTCGGTGGCGAGCGCCCGTATGAGGTGGTCGTCGGTACCGGTGTGCTGACCGAGTTGCCGTCCCTGATGGGCGATCAGGCCCGGAACGTGGTCGTCATCCACTCGGCCGGCTTGCCCGGCATCGCGGCGCCGGTCTGCCAGGCACTGGCCAGGGCGGGTTTCGCGGTACGGCCGGAGCCGGTGCCCGATGGCGAGGCGGCCAAGGAGATCAGCGTC
>Ga0210389_10002502_pt1 | contig 14463 bp, 8 predicted proteins | sample IncBWH28OmetaG_FD_160127 | JGI IMG/M metagenome (GOLD analysis project Ga0210389, IMG submission 160127) | Forest soil microbial communities from Barre Woods Harvard Forest LTER site, Petersham, Massachusetts, United States - Inc-BW-H-28-O ...
ACACTTTCGATGCCGAGTACGGGCGCAACTCCGGCGCCGTCATCAACGTCGTGACCAAGTCTGGTACCAATCAATTGCACGGGAGCGTGTACGAGTTTTTCCGTAACAAGGCGCTTGACTCGAAGGGATTTCTGGATCCGGCCACGCCGGACAACAAACAGAACCAGTTCGGCGGAACTTTCGGCGGCCCGATCGTTAAAGATCGTACCTTCTTTTTTGCCTCTTACGAGGGACGGCGCGTTGTGCAGGGGATAGTGGGTGATCCGACGAATGTGCCCACCGCGGCCGAACGGGCGGGAGACTTCACGATGGGTGGGCAACAGACGGATTTTCCGGGCACTCTAACCGACGATACCGTCGCGCAGATCTTGAACAATCGGCCTGGTTGCGGAACGGCGATCACCAACCTCGGCGGCATCACGCCTGCCGCAGGTACTCCTTGGGCATCGATCTTCCCGGGGAGCCAGATACCCCCAGTATGTTTCGATCCCGTTGCTCTAAGCTTGGTGAACCAGTTCGTGCCGTGTCCCAATCTCGATCCCACCTGCACGGACTTGGGCAACACCAGTCAGACCTTCCAGTCGATCCCTAACTCCTATCAGCACGAAAACCAATTCACCGTGAAGGTGGATCATCACATCAACGCTCGCCAGAATCTGAGCGCGTATTACTACTTCAATGACGCGTATGAAGCCCAGCCCTTTACCAAATTCCAGGCAGAGACATCGAGTCTCTTGCCGGGCTTCGGTGATCTGAACAAGACCCGCTCGCAGCAAGTGAACATCAGCCACACCTGGACTTTGAGCCCAACACTGGTGAATGAGTTCCGGACTACCTATTTCCGCGAAGGCCAGGGCACATTCTTGTCTCCGCAGCACCACAACCTGGTAACCGATTCGTGTAATGGAGCGGCTGTTCCATACTGCTTCACCGGCACCACGGATACGCCGAGCGTGCTCATACCCAATCCCCGCGTAGGTATAACGCCCGGCTTGGGTCCGCAACATGAAGGCGTACCCAACATCGCAGTTTCCGGTGGCTTTACGATTGGGAATGACTTCGAAGGCGAGTTGCCGCAGATCGGAAACACCTACCAATTCTCCGACAACATCACGAAGGTGAAGGGCAAGCACACGATGAAGTTCGGAGTTGATTTCAGAGTGCAGCGCTTTCTTCAAACGCTCTATTTCTCCCCGCAAGGAGACTATTCATATTTCGGCGGTGGCGAAAACGACTTCGGTTCAGTGGATCTGTTCCCGAACTACTTTATGGGTCTGCCTGATTCCGATTTGATCGGGTCGACGAACAGCGAGGACGTGCGAGGGAGGGCCTTCTATCTATTTGCCCAGGACAGCTGGAAACTGAAGCCGAATCTTACCCTCAACTATGGACTACGCTGGGAGTACAACGAGCCGTTCTATGACAAAGGCGGGCGCTATCAAACGTTCCGTCCCGGACAGGCGACGACCACCTATCCGTGCCAACTTCAGGATCCCGACCAAATCGCTCTCTACGGCAGCTCCGATTGCAGTCCGAGTGGTCCCGCGAATGCCGTTTTTCCGTTGGGTCTTGTCGTCCCCGGAGACAAAGGCGTCCCCCGAGGTCTGACGCAGGCCTATCACAAATCTTTTGCTCCCCGTATCGGCCTCGCCTGGGATCCGTGGAAAGATGGCAAGACTACGATTCGTGGCGGGTTCGGAATTTTCTACAACCCGATCGAACAGCTCGTGCTTGAACAGTTCCAGGCCGAACCGCCGTTCGGCGGCAGCACAACCATCACTGAAGGATTGTTCAGCACCCCATTCCTTTTGCAAAGCTGCACCGCGCCGTGCGGGTCGGTTGCTTCAGGCGGGACCGGCCAGGGTGTGATTCCAAATCCATTTGGAAGCATCCTCGATCCGTCTCACGGCACGTCAATTGACTGGTCCGCTTTTCGCCCAATCGTGTTGTTTGGTGAGTTGCAGCCGAATCTCCGCGCCCAGTACACCGCGCAGTACAACTTTGGTATTCAACGCGAGCTTGCCAAGAACACAGTTCTCTCCGTCGGCTACGTGGGCTCGCAGGGCCATCGCCTGCTCGCCACTCATGACCTGAGCCCGGGCAACGCGCAAACCTGCATCGATCTGCAAAACATCTCCGACCTCACAGGAGACGGCTCTCTCGGCTGCGCGCAGTTTTTTGCTGACAGTTCGTTCAATATCGCCGCTAACGAGATTCCGGCGGGCGTGACATTGCATTTGCCCTACGGTCCGCAGGCCGTGGTAACCGGGCCCAATCCGAATCCTATTACCCTCGTCGGTTTGCGGCCGTACTCTTCGCCGCTTTGCAATCCGATCACCGGCAGCGGTTGTCCCCTGGACGGAGTCCCGGTTTTCAGCAGCATCTACGCACAGGATACAGTCGCTAAGTCTGCTTACAACTCGTTGCAAGTCTCGCTCGAGCGCCAGTTCTCTCGTGGTTTGCAGTTTGAGTTCGCTTATACCTACAGCAAATCAATCGACGATGCATCGAGCTTTGAAAATGCCCTGAAGCCCATTTGCAACGGCGTGCTAAACGACTTCAGCTGCAATCGAAATCTGTCGCTGTTCGACGCGCGGCACCGGTTGGTGGTCAGCTATCTGTGGGAACCCCCCATACCAAAGTACAGCGGAGCCAAGGGCCAAATCCTGAATGGCTGGGCGGTTTCAGGCATTACGACTTTCCAATCGGGGTTCCCGATCCGCATGCAGTCGCTCGACGATCAGGAACTGGAGAATGACGTAAGCGGCTTCGAAGCCCCAGGGCGCCCAGACGTTGTGGCCCCGGTGCATTTCTCCAATCCGAAGAGCGGCTACTACTTCTGTAATTCTCCGTCCGGTGAACCTTGTGCGTTCGCGGATGCTCCGCTCGGGTCTCTGGGTGGTCCGCGTACGGTTTGCTGTGGGCCCGGCATCAACAACTTCGACTTCTCCATCCGGAAACTCGCGAATCTTGGCGAAGCGGTTCATGCCGAGTTTCGAGCCGAGTTCTTCAACATCTTCAATCACTCGCAGTTCCTGAATCCGGACGGCGACATCACCGATGCAAGCTTCAATCTGGATGGGACGGTCGACACTCAAAATCCAGGAGATTTCGGTAAACTCAAGCACACGCGCGATCCGCGTCAGATCCAGTTTGCATTGAAGTTTTCGTTTTAGAATAGAGATACACCCCGGCCGGTTCATCCCGCCCCGGCCCAATCTAATGGCCTACCCGGCCTGAGCATTTTTGGAGATCACGATGTATCCCGCACTAGAGAAGGAGCTCGAAACCTTCGAGCGCCGCACCCCCAAGTCCGCCGAAGCTCACAAGAAGAACCTGAAACGCATTCCGCTCGGCGTAGCCAGCAATTATCGCGCCTACGATCCCTACCCGATCTTTGTGCAGGACGGCAAAGGCGGCAGATTCCGCGATCTGGATGGCAACGAATATATCGATCACAATCTATTTTTCGTCGCGCTCATGGCCGGCCACTGCCATCCCGCGGTCATGAAGGCGGTCGAGAAACGCCTTTCGACGGGCACAATGTTTGGCATGCCCCACAACATGGAGTGGGAACTGGCCGAAGAAATCTGCACCCGCTTCCCGGTCGAGATGTGCCGCTTCGGCAATAGCGGCACGGAAGTGACCATGCACAGTATTCGACTGGCGCGCGCCGCCACCGGCCGCGACAAGATCATTAAGTTCGAAGGCGGCTACCACGGCCTGCACGATGCGGCGTTAGTCAGCGTAAAGCCGCATCCGCCAGACGACGACTTCGGAGACATCAAGAATCCGAAGCCCGTTTCCGGCGGCAAAGGCGTGCCGGCCGCGAGCATCGACAACGTGAAGATCGCGACCTTCAACGATCTCGAAACGGTCGAGCGCCGCTTCCGCGAGAATCCCAACCAGATCGCGGCCATCATTCTCGAACCGATCATGATGAACGTCGGCCTCTGCATGCCGCAGAAAGGCTTTCTCGAAGGCCTGCGCGAGCTCTGCGACAAGCACGGCGCGCTGCTGATCTTCGACGAAGTGAAGACGGGAGCGAAACTTGGTTGGTCCGGCGCCTCGGAGTATTTTGGTGTGACGCCCGACATGATCTGCCTGGCGAAATCGATCGGCGGCGGATTCCCGCTGGCCGCTTTCGGCACGCATAAGCGCGTGATGCAACTTATCTCCGACCACAAGGTTTTTCACGGCGGCACTTACAACACGAATCCTGTTTCCATGGCCGCAGGCCTGGCAGTGTTCCGCGAAGTGCTGACGCGCGAAAATTACGCGCGCACCGACAAACTGAGCCACAAATTGACCGAAGGCTACCGGAGGATCGTCGCCAAATCCGGCCTGCAAGCCTACATCGCGAGCGCAGGCGTAAATGGCGCACTGATGCTGTATCCCGCAGAGATCAAAAACTATCGCGACTGGCTGGCGATCGACATCGACCTGTGGCGCCATTACTGGTTCGCAATGGTCAATCGTGGAGTGATGCCGCAACCCTACTGGTGGGACGAGCAGTGGACGATCTCCGTGCAGCACACCGAAGCCGATATCGACCAGCACCTGGCCGCCTTCGCCGACATTGCCGATTCGCTAGCCGCAGCGCAGCATGAGCGTCAAGGAGCATTAGCGACTCACTAGCCCGTGGGCGGACACTCTTGTCCGCCCGCCGGCGTCATCACGGCCGCAGTATCAAGCATGAGAGCGTGCACCATTGCCGTTCAGCCATCCGATGCGAGGCCGCTATCGTTGAGCCAGAGGCGCCGAGAAGAGACGTTGAGTAGGAGACTATCTTGTCTGACCACGACAACCAGCCGCACCTGAAGCGCGTCCTTGGACGCTTCGATCTGGTGTTGCTGTTTGTAGTCGCCGTCTTCAATCTGAACGTCGTCCCGTCAATCGCGGCGAACGGCGGCGTAACAGTGTGGCTATGGCTGATCGCGCTGTTGCTTTTTTTCTGGCCGCAAGGAATCGCCGTGATCGAACTCGCGCACCGCTATCCCGGCGAAGGTGGCGTGTACCTGTGGGCGAAAGAAGTCTTCGGCGATTTCCACGGCTTCCTCTCCGGCTGGTGCTACTGGACGAACAACATGCTTTACGTGCCGACGGTGATGCTCTACTTCGTCGGTGTATCGGTATTTGCCATGGGGCCGGGACACGCCGCTCTCGCCGACAACAAAGCCTTCGCGATGGTCGCATCGTTTGCGCTGCTTACGTTGCTCACGGCGCTGAACATCGTTGGCCTTGGCATCGGGAAGTGGCTGAACAATGTCGGCGCGATTGGAACGTTTGTAGCCGCGGCCGTCTTGATCGGACTGGGAATCACAATCTGGTCGCGCTTTGGCACCACGGTCACGGCGGCCGACCTCAACATCCCTCCCGATCCCAAGTTCGTTCTGAACTCCTTCGGAGTGATCTGCTTTGGCCTGGTCGGACTGGAACTGGCATCGGTAATGGGCGACGAAATCCGCGATCCTCAAAAAACGCTGCCCGGCGCCGTCGCCTGGGGCGGAATAATTTCCGGCGCGCTCTACATCGGAGCCACGCTAACACTGCTGATCGCCATCGGCAAAAATGACATCAGCGTGCTGCAAGGAATTGTGCAAGGAGTCAGCCAGATGGCAGGCAAAGTCGGCGTGGCATGGATTGTCGCTCCCTTTGCGGTCATGCTCAGCTTTTCAATTGCGGGGATTGGTTCTGCGTGGATGGGCGGGTCGGCGCGTATTCCTTTTGTGGCCGGACTCGATTCCTACATGCCCCCGGCCATGGGAAAAGTTCATCCCAAGTATTCGACGCCCCACGTTGCCCTGATCGTGCAGGGAATCGTCTCTCTCATCCTGATCGTCCTGAATTTCACTCTCTCCGGCGGCGTGCAGGAAGCGTTTCAAAAGATGCTTTCGGCGGCAGTAGTTCTGCAACTCATCCCTTTTCTATACGTCTTCGCCGCGCTTCTTAAGATTGCCTGGCGCGGATCAGCCGGCGGGCGCTACAGCCGCACAACCTTACTGCTCTCGGGCGCGGCTGGCTTGGCGACCACAATACTCGGCATCATCGTAGCGTTCTTCCCTGCGAAGCAAATCACGTCGATATGGAAGTACGAAGCAAGCATGTTTGGAATCACGCTGGGATTCATCGCGCTCGCGGTATTTTTCTTCTATGGATACAGCCACCTGAAAACGGCGGATGCGAAAATCGTCGGTGGTGAAGCACTTTAGCTGAAGCAGGAGATAATCCATGCCCGGTGGAGTACAGACCGACGTCAAGACCTACCAGATGTTCATCGACGGTGAATGGGTCGCCAGCAAAACGAACAGGACGTTCCCTGTCTACGACCCCTCGACCGAAGAAATAATCGCCCAGGTTCCCGACGCCAATGCCGAAGACGTAAACCGCGCAGTAGCCGCAGCCCGCGCCGCTTTCGACGAGGGCCCGTGGGCCACATCGACCGCACAAGAGCGTGGCCGCGTGCTTTTTCGTCTAGCGGAGAAAACTCGCCAGAATTCGCCCGCGCTCGCCGAACTCGAATGCCGCAACACTGGCAAGCCCATTGTCGAAGCCGAATTCGATATCAACGACGTGGCGACCTGCTTCGAATACTACGGCGGCCTCGCCACCAAAGTTGTCGGCTATGTGAATCCGGTTCCCGACAACGCAATGAGCCTCACGCTCAAAGAGCCGGTCGGAGTAGCGGGGCTAATCGTTCCCTGGAACTATCCGTTGCTCATGGCGGCCTGGAAACTCGCTCCTGCCTTGGCTGCGGGCTGCACATGTATTTTGAAGCCAGCGGAACAGACTCCGCTCACCGCGCTCGAACTAGCGAGATGGTTTGACGAAGTCGGACTGCCGAAAGGCGTGGTTAACGTAATCACGGGCTTCGGTGAAACCTGCGGCTCGCCGCTCGTCAAGCATCCCGACGTGAACAAGATTGCCTTTACCGGATCGGCGTCAGTCGGCAAGATCATCGTGAAAGAAGCGGCAGACACGGTGAAGCGCGTGACACTGGAGCTAGGCGGCAAGTCGCCCAACATCTTCTTCGCCGACGCCGATTTCGAAGCCGCCATCGACGGCGCGCTCTTCGGCGTCTTCATCAATCAAGGCGAAGTCTGCTCAGCCGGCAGCCGCATCCTGGTGCAAAAAACGATCTACAAGAAGTTCGTCGAAGCTATGGCCGAGAAGGCGAAGAAAATCAAATTAGGCCCGCCGCTCGATCGCGACACGAAGATGGGCGCGCTCGTCAGCAAAGAGCAGTATGATCGCGTGCTCTCCTACGTCGACATCGGCAAGAACGAAGCGAAGGTAGCTTCCGGTGGTGGCCGCGCCGAACAATTCGCCAAAGGCTACTACGTGCAACCGACCATCTTTTATGACGTCGATAACAGCGCCCGCATCGCGCGCGAAGAAATCTTCGGCCCGGTCGCCGCCGTAATCCCGTTTGAAGACGAGAAAGACGCGTTGAAGATAGCGAACGATTCTCCATACGGACTAGCCGCAGCCGTCTGGACCCGCGATATTTTCAAAGCCATGCGCACCGTGAAGTCTCTGCGAGCCGGCATAGTGTGGGTCAATCACATGCAACCAACTTATGTAGAGGCCCCGTGGGGAGGCTACAAGCAATCTGGTTTTGGCCGTGAACTAGGCCCGTGGGGCATCGAAGAATATCTAGAAACCAAGCAGGTATACATCAACTTGAACGAAGCGCCAATCGGCTGGTACTGAAGCAACCGCAGCGCACCCTGCTCTATCTGAGTCTGAGAACTGAGAACCGAGTATGTCGACTATCCAACTTCGCACCTCCATTCCCGGGCCGCGCTCGCAAGCGCTGATGAAGCGTCGCGACGCAGCCGTCGTGCAGGCCGCATATCACGCCACTCCCGTCTTCGTAGCCAAGGCCGAAGGCGCAGTCATTGAAGATGTTGATGGCAATCGGATGATCGACTTCGCGGGCGGGATCGGCTGCCTTAACACCGGGCACCGCGCCCCCGCAGTCGTCGACGCTCTTCGCCGTCAACTTGATCGCTTTCTGCACACCAGCTTTAATGTGCTGCCTTATGAAAGTTACATTGCCGTTTGCGAAAAGCTGAATGCGATTGCGCCGGGCAAAGGTCCGAAGAAGACTCTGCTCGTAAGCACCGGCGCCGAAGCCACCGAAAATGCGGTCAAGATTGCGCGCGCCTACACGCGCCGTCCCGCAATCATCGCCTTCGAAGATGCCTTCCACGGTCGCACATATATGGCGATGGCGATGACCAGCAAGACGCATCCGTATAAAGCTGGCTTCGAGCCATTTCCCGCCGAGGTCTATCGCATTCCCTACGCGTATTGCTATCGCTGCTCATACTCGTTGAAATATCCGTCTTGCGAGATGTTCTGCGCGAAGCACATTGAAGACACGTTCAAGCGCGTGGTCGCCGCCGAAACCGTTGCTGCCATAATCGTCGAGCCAATTCTTGGCGAAGGTGGATTCGTAACGCCTCCACCAGAGTTTTTCCCCACGCTAACGGAAATCTGCCGCAAGCATGGAATTCTCGTCATCGCTGACGAGGTGCAGTCTGGATTCGCGCGTACCGGAGCGATGTTTGCCTGTGAGCGGTTGGGGCTTGATCCGGATCTCGTGACGATGGCGAAGTCGCTAACAGGAGGCTTGCCAATGGCCGCAGTCACGGGCCGCGCCGACATCATGGACGTTTCCGCGCGTGGCCAATTGGGTGGAACCTTCGGCGGCAATCCGTTGGCTTGCGAGGCGGCGCTCGCCGTACTCGAAACGATCGAAAAGGAGAATCTGTGTGCGCGCGCGAATGTGCTGGGCGATCGTTTTCGAAAACGCGCCGCGAAATGGCAAGCCAGGTGGGAATTAATCGGAGATGTCCGAGGCTTGGGTGCAATGCAGGCTCTGGAACTGGTTCGTTCGAAAACAACTCGCGAACCTGCGGATGGCGAGACAAAGCAAGTGGCACAATATTGCTACGAGCACGGTCTCGTGCTGATCACCGCAGGCTCATACGGCAACGTGATACGTTTGCTCATGCCGCTCGTCGTGACCGACGCGCAAATGGATGAAGCGATGGATGTCATCGAAGCGGCATTGGCACATGTGACCGCAAAAAGTGCTACGTTGAGTGTGCAGTCCGTTTAGCTTGCATGAACCTTCTCACCACAGAGACACAGAGGTACAGAGAAATCGGAGAAAAAGACCCGAGAACTGGTCCGATCATCGGAGCGGCCATCGAGGTCCATCGTCATCTCGGACCTGGGTTGCTCGAGGCCGCTTATGAAGAATGCCTCTGTCACGAATTGCACTTGCTTGGGTTGACCTTTGAGCGGCAAGTCGCGCTTCCTATTCTGTACAAGGGCCTGCAATTGGATTGCGGATTCAAAATAGACCTCATTGTTGAACGAGAAGTGATTCTCGAGCTCAAGTCAGTTGAGAAGATTCTCCCCGTCCATGAAGCACAGCTTCTCACATATCTGAAACTAGCCAGCAAACGAGTCGGACTTCTAATCAACTTTAACGTGTCTTTACTAACGCAAGGAATCATAAGAAGAGTTCTGTAGTTCTCTGTGTCTCTGTGACTCTGTGGTGAAACGATTTTGTAAGTGAAAGACGAGGACTGAATGACGACCGCGACCGAAACTCCCGCGATGACTGGCAAAGAAATTGTTGAACTGACCAAAAAACACACGCTCTATGAGTGGTCGGCGCAATCCAAGGTCGATCCGATCCCCGTGGCTCGTGCCAAGGGCATTTATTTCTGGACGCCCGAAGGCAAGCGTTTCATCGACTTCAACAGCCAGCTTATGTCCGTCAACATCGGACACGGCGACGAACGCGTCATTCAGGCGATCAAGGAGCAGGCTGAGACGCTTTGTTATGCGAATCCGTTCATGGCGCATGAACCACGCGCGCGGCTGGGCGCGAAGCTGGCTGAAATTACTCCGGGCGATATCGATACGTTCTTCTTTACCAATGGAGGCGCTGAAGCCACCGAAAACGCTGTCAAGCTTGCGCGCTTCTTCACGGGCCGCCACAAAATCATTGCGCGCTATCGTTCGTATCACGGCGCGACGGCAGGCGCGATCTCGCTGACCGGCGATCCTCGCAGATGGGCTGCTGAGCCCGGCATTCCGGGCGTAGTGCGCGTGCTTGATCCTTATCATGGCATCGAGCGCGGATGGGAATCGGCGGAATCGTCACTCGCGATGATCGAAGAAACGATTCAGCTTGAAGGTCCGCAGACAATTGCCGCCTTCATCCTGGAACCCGTTACCGGCACGAACGGCATTCTGATTCCTCCCGATGGCTACCTGCAAGGCGTGCGCAAACTGTGCGACAAATACGGAATCCTGATGATCGCCGACGAAGTGATGGCTGGCTTCGGCCGCACCGGCGAATGGTTTGCCGTCGATCATTGGAAGGTTGTTCCCGATCTCATCTGCATGGCAAAGGGGCTGACATCCAGTTACATTGCGCTGGGCGCGGTTGGTATGCGACATCACATTGCCCAGCATTTTCAGGACAAAGTGTTCTATGGCGGCTTGACTTACAACTCTCATCCGATGGGATGCGCGACAGCGCTCGCGACCATCCGCGTGTATGAAGAAGACAACCTGATCGAAAACGCGCGCAAGATGGGCGCGATCATGAAAGATCTCGGCGCGGACTTGCAGAAAAAACATCGCTCCGTCGGCGCGGTTCGCTCGATCGGCTTATTCGGAATCTTCGAACTGGTACGCAGTCAGAAAACGCGGCAGCCAATGGCGCCATTTAATGGAACATCCGACGAGATGGCCGCGCTCGGAAAATTCTTCCGCGAGAACGGTCTCTATACGCTCGTGCGCTGGAACACGTTTTATACGAATCCCCCGCTGTGCATCAACGAGCAGCAGTTACGCGAGGCATTCGCGATCATCGACAAGGGGCTGGAGATTACGGACAAGGCTTTAGTGGATTAGTGGGCAGCTCTCCTTTATCTTGAGCGCGGGGGAGTTAGCGACGAAAACCGAAGGATGATGATAAGGAATATCACGGCGATGTTACAGCAACTATACAAAAGTCACTGCATTTGAGATGGAACAGTGGGACAATCAAGACTATGAAGGATCGCGACGCCAGCAGGCATCCCGGCCCATTCCGCATTATGCAAGTGGATTCGGAGATTGCTGGTCTACTTGTGGCTGTCGGCTTTGTTGTGATGGGTTTCGTGAGTATGCCCATCGCAACAGGGTTCGTGCTCGGGGCCACTGCGCTCGGCCTGATTATCGCGCTGGTGCTGCGCTTCGCTCCTAAGAAGTTCACGGGCGTGGTATTAGGAGCGGTGGTCATCCTCTCCGCGGCCACGCTCTGGTGGGAGGGACATAGTCCTCGTCGACCGCGTACTGTCTCGTCCAACGCGCTTTACCTCTTACCAAACAACGTTCCGTTTACATTGCACAAGACAGGTTATTGGGTAGACTGCTGGTTCGACCAGCACGCGAATGTTGACCGATGCAAAGTTGCGGATGAACAGGGAGGGGAGACGTTTGAGGATGTGTTCCTCCCCTGCGCAGGCCAAACGCCGCTCCCTCAAGGCGAATTGGTCTTTGACACACGACGGACGGGCTACGCATGGACCCGAATCGCGCTAGTTGAGCCAGACCGGCCAATGTCTCAGTGGTGAAATCGCTGATTTCGCCAGCGGGCTTTCTCAAGAGGCGGCGCAACCAGCATCGTGCTTGGCTACCGCATAGAAACGTTGGGGAAGCAGGACTCCGTGATACTTTATGTAAACGACTGGGAGGTTAATCCCTTTGTCGGGCGAATCGCAATTTTGCGCGAACAATACTGGTGCCCGCGGCTCAACGCCTGATAGATTAGCCTTCTATCCACTTAAATGTCAGAGTCAAAACGAGTTTTTCTTTCCGCCGAATGGCGAGACCTCGTGATGTTGAACTACGAGGTTGAACCCAATCTCTTGAGTCGGTACGTTCCACCCGGCACGACGCTTGACTCATTCAACGGACGAACATATCTTTCCCTCGTCGGATTTCGGTTCTGCAACACCAAACTGCTCGGCTGTTTCCCGGTTCCGTTTCACACCAATTTCGATGAAGTAAATCTGCGCTTCTACGTCCGCCGGAAGGAAGGCGATGATGTTCGACGAGGTGTCGTGTTCATTGCCGAGGTGGTGCCCAGACGAGCAATTGCGATGACTGCTCGCCTGGTGTACGGGGAGAACTATACCCGCCTGCCAATGAAGCATCGCATCGAAACGCTAGGGGTGAACAAGACAACGGAGTATCGATGGAAAGTCGGCGACCAGTGGTGCACGCTTGTTGCTCAGGCCGCTGGTCTTCCGTCACAGCCTGAGGAAGGTAGTCTGGAACAGTTCATTACCGAACACTTCTGGGGCTATTCGACCCAACGAGCCGGCGACTGTGTGGAATACCACGTTTCGCACGCCCCTTGGCAGGTATGGGCGTCCACTAACGCTGGATTTGAAGGAGAAACCAGCGCTCTTTACGGTGGCGAACTCGCAACCGTTCTTCAGCGCCGTCCTGACTGCGCATTTGTTGCTGATGGTTCGCCCGTGATTGTCTTCCGGGGTAATGGAATTCAATGACATCATCAAACCATGAATCGGAACCCTCTGTCCCTACCAAGGGCTGGATACTTTACGATGGAGGATGCGGGTTCTGCTTTCGTTGGGTTCACTTCTGGGAGAAGGTAGTCGCTAGGAGGGGCTTTGCGCTTAAAGACCTGCAAAGCGCTTATTCTGACGGTAGCTTGCCTATCTCGCAAGAGAATCTGCTGGACGACATACAAGTATTGACGCGCGCGGGAAAATTCGAATCGGGCGCCAACGCATACCTCCATGTGACCCGGCAAATCTGGTGGGCATGGCCTTTCTACGGGATCTTTAGCTTGCCAGGTTTGAATTGGATACTTAGGCAGGGCTATCGTTGGTTCAATCGAAATCGATACCGAATTTCTCGCCGCTGTCCCTTACCTGAACACCCGCCAAATGCTGACAAAATCAGTGGACGAGATTAGCTGACGTAACCAGGCGTTAGCGCTCAAAACCCCCGCCGATGAAAGTCTCCCTAATTGGAGTGCGTCTGTCCTTCCGGGCCAGCTCGACGAGACTTGCCCGCACGCGGTCCCCTTCGGCGTCATCGCCCTAGCGCGGCGGCGCTCCAATTTTTCAAACCGCCTGCGGCACGCGCTCAATAGTGGAAGCCTTTTCGCCCTCGGCGCCGGCCTCTCCGGCCTCGTGATACTCGGCATCCTGATTCACCGCCCACACGTCATATTGGCGATGACCCGCGATAATATTTTTTGCGGTGAGCATGGCGGTCATCATGGCATGGTCCTGGTTGTTGTATTTGTGCATGCCATTGCGGCCGACGAGGTGCAGCGTGGGGAACTGCTTCTCCAGCGCGCCGCGAATCGTGTCGACGTGCTGCTGGTAGGCATCGTCGTAGACGGGGTAGGCCTTCTTCTGGCGAATTACCACGCCGTCGACGATGTTAGCGGCGTTCGCCAGGCCGATCTGTTGAATTTCTTTTTTCGCCAGTGCTAGCAATTGTTCGTCGGGCGCAGTCCAGAGGCCATCGCCTTCGAAGCAAAAATATTCGAGCCCGTAGGAGCTGAAGGCAGGGTTAGGCACCATCTCCGGCGACCACGATTTGTAGTTCTGCACGCGCCCGACTTGCACCGACGGATCGTGAATGTAGATCCAGTTATCGTTGAAGCGGCCTTCGTCCTGAACGATGAGTCCAACAGTGAGGAAGTCGCGATAGCGCAACGACTGTGCGGCGCGACTAACTTCGTCGGAGACCATGTTATCCGGAGCGGCGGGCTCGATCTGCGCCACCAGTTCGCGGATGGGCATGGACGAGATGACGTTCTCGCCAAGAAATTCCTCCGTCCGGCCCTCAGCATCGCGAGCAGTCACGATCCAAACGTTACGCGAGGCATCGTAGCGGCAGCCGACGACCTTGCGCCCGAGCAGAACCTGCCCGCCGAGTTGGCGAATCTTCGCCGTGCATGCCTCCCACATCATTCCTGGCCCGAGGCGCGGATAGCGAAAGGTGTCGATTAGCGTCTTAACGACCTGTGTGCGGTCTTTGGCCCTTCGTTGCGGCAGAAGCGCGTGCTTGATGGCGGAGCCCAGCGAGAGGCCTTTGATGCGCTGGGCAGCCCAGTCCGCGGAAATTTCCGTACACTTCATGCCCCAGACTTTTTCGGTATAGGTTTTGAAAAAAATCTGGAAGAGCCGCTCGCCGAATTGATTGACCACCCAATCCTGAAAACTTCTTGGGTTCGGTGTGGGGCTTAGCTGCGCCATTGCGAACGAGGCCATGCAGCGGGCGGATTCGAAGAGGCCGAGCTTCGATAGCGCCTCACAAGGTTTGAGCGGGTAGGTGTAGAACTTTCCGCGATAATAAATGCGCGACGAGCGCGGACGATTGAGCATGTCTTGGCCAGCG
>Ga0210389_10002506_pt1 | contig 14455 bp, 17 predicted proteins | sample IncBWH28OmetaG_FD_160127 | JGI IMG/M metagenome (GOLD analysis project Ga0210389, IMG submission 160127) | Forest soil microbial communities from Barre Woods Harvard Forest LTER site, Petersham, Massachusetts, United States - Inc-BW-H-28-O ...
TGCTTTGTGCCGGTTGATCGAGGGAGCGGAGGGCACCTTTGACGGACGCGATAGCACCGTTGTCCGACTTCAATCTCTGGGCGCGGGGAGACCTGCTGGTCATTGTCCTGCTGATACTGGGAGCGATCCTGTTCACCCGGTTCGCGGACTGGGCGCGCGGCCGCATCATGCAGCGCATCGATGCCCGGTCCGCCCTTGCCGAGGAACTGGTGCGCTCCGAGGCCGCCAAGCACCGCCACGTCGCGGCGGAGGTCCTCACCTGGAGCATCCTCGCGGTCAGCTACGTCGTCACCGCCGTGCTCATCGTGCAGCGTCTCGGCGTGCCGCTGGCGGGTCTGGTGGCGCCCGCCGCGCTTATCAGCGCCGCGCTCGGGCTCGGCCTGCAGCGGTTCGTCCAGGACATCGGCGCGGGGTTCTTCATCACGGGGGAGCGGCAGTACGGCTTCGGCGACGTCGTCCGGATCAACGTCTCCGGCGTGGCAGAGCCAGCGGTCGGAACGGTCGAGGAGGTCACTCTCCGGGTCACCCGCATCAGGTCGGTGAGCGGCGAGGTCATCATCACGCCGAACGGCCAGATCGTGCAGGTCACCAACCTGTCGCGGGACTGGGCGCGTGCCGTGATCGACGTACCCGTCCCGTCCTCGGTCGACGTGGGGCACGCCACCGAGGTGCTTGAGCGCGTCGGGCGGGACGTCTACGCCGACAACCGCCTGCAAAAGATGATGCTTGACGAGCCCACGGTCATGGGCGTCGAGCGGATCGAGGTCGACACCTTCTCCGTGCGCATGGTCGCGCGGACGCTCCCCGGCATGCAGTTCGATGTGGGCAGGGAGATCCGCGCCCGTGTCGCGTCGGCCTTCCGCAGGGAGGGCATCATTGTCTCGGCCGAACTCGACACCAGCAACGCGACGGGGGACGCCTCATGACCAGGCGGCCACGCACCTCAACCCTGGTATTCATCGGGCTGTTCATCGGCGTGCTCGCTCTCTATGTCCTGGTGCGCCCGGTGACCGCGGGAACGGTCCAGCCCGTCGACAATCCCGCGCCCGCGACCTCGACCCCGGTCGTCGAGCCATCGCCCTCGCCTACGCCCACGCCGTCGTTGCTGCCGAGTCTCTGGAGGACGGCCACTCCGTCCCGGTCGGCCACCCCGTCCCGGTCGGCCACCCCGTCCCGGTCGGCCACCCCTTCCCGGTCGGCCACCCCGTCACGGTCGGCGAGCCCGTCACCGAGCCAGTCCCAGACGTCACCAAGCCAAACGCCGACACCGGCCACCAGCCCGGTCTCAACTCCAACCTCATCAGCAACGTCGCCCGCGCTGAGCACCCAGGCACCGACTCCGGCACCCGCGTCAAGCTGACCCGCCCGATTTGCTCCGCCGCACCCCGCGCCCCCGGCTGGCAGGGCAGGACAAATGGTCCACGCGCGGCCATGCTGGCCCGGCGTGACGTGCCTGGACCTACCGCGGCACCAGTTAACGCATGACCCCTGCGGTCACGCCCCCTTCCGGGCAGCAGCGATGATTGCCGGCGCCGGAAGCAGTCTCAAGAGCGTACGCACCCATGCGACCCGGAAAGGGGCACCAGATGACCACGCCAGTGACCGCTCTTGACCAGCGGTACAGCGATACGAAGGCGAGTGCCATCGGCTGGGAGACGACCCTGAGCGTACTCAAGTCAGCCGAACTGTCCTGGCTTTCGACTGTCAGGGCCGACGGTCGGCCGCACGTCACGCCGCTGGTCGCGGTGTGGGTGGACGATGCCCTTTACTTCCACACCGGCACCGAGGAGCAGAAGTTCGCCAACCTGCGCGCTAACCCCAACGTCGTCCTGACCACGGGCTGTAACCACTGGGACGAGGGGACCGATGTCGTGGTCGAGGGCAGGGCCGTACACGTCACCGACGAGAAACTGCTCACGCGCGTCGCCGAGGCGTTCGCCGCCAAGTGGGACGGCCGCTGGCAGCTGACGGTCCGCGACGGCCGCTTCTACAACGCCAGCGCGGAGAACTGGCCAAGCGAAGTGTTCGCGGTAGCGCCAGCCAGGGTCTTCGCCCACGATAAGGGCGACCCTTTCGGTGCCACCACGCACAAGTTCTGAGGCAGCACGCTCGACCTCGCCTACGCCATCCTGGACATGCCCGCCTTCGGTCGGCAGGAGACCTGGGAGGAACCCAAGGGGGCCGCGCCTGGGTCCTTCACTGACGCCGTCGGCGGACTCCAACCGCGCGGCGCAAGATTCCGCAGACGCGGCATGACAAGAATGACCCGAGTCGCAGGCAGCGGTAAATGTCGGGCGCTGGCGCGCCACGACATTTACCGAAATTTCATGAAACGTCCGAGATGAGCCAGTCGCATGATCGCGAAGACTTCACGTTTCGCGAAGACTTTACCCGCTTATTCGATGTGAATCTTTCGTCAGGAGAAAAGTCTCCGGGATCATGAAGTCTTCCCATATGCCGAAATTTCGGATACTTCATGAAAAGCATGCCACGGCCCGGTGTCCCGCGGCGGAATGCTCCTTCAGCCAGTTGGCTCTTCGAGCCGGAAGCCGACCTTTAGCTTCACCTGGAAGTGGCAGACGTTGTTGTCCTCGATCCGGCCGCGGATATCGCTGACCTCGAACCAGTCGAGGTTGCGCAAGGTCTTCGAGGCGCGCCCGATGGCACTCTTGATCGCATCGTCAATGCTCTCGTCGGACGAGCCGACGATCTCGCTGACGGAATAGACGCTGTCGGACATCGCTGTCCCCTTTCCAAGCCGCCTGGCTGCTTCAACATCCTTCCCGGCCACGGCCGACTGGAACCGCTTGGACGTTCCCCGAGCCAAGTGACACGTGATCAAGATGAGAACGGCCCGGCCTGCTGATCCACGAGCACCTGGCGCACGGCTACGGGGTGACGCTGACCGAGGCGCACCGCTCCAGCGTGCACATCCGTCCCGTCGAGCAGATGCTGGCACAAATCCTGGGCCGCGACAGCAGGCCATTGCACGTGGCCAGGCCGCCAGTGGCCCGGCTGCCCGTCAACTGCAGGCATTTCACCGTCCTGCTGACCGCCATGCTCCGCGCCCACGGCACGCCGGCCCGGGCACGCTGCGGCTTCGGCGACTACTTCGGCACCGGGACATTCGAAGACCACTGGGTCTGCGAGTACTGGCACGCCGGGCAGCAGCGTTGGATCCTCGTCGACGCCCAGGTCGACGAGCAGCAACGCGACTGGTTCGGTGTCAATTTCGAGGTAACGGATGTGCCCCGCGACCGCTTCCTCACCGGCGGACGAGCCTGGGCCAGTTACCGGTCCGGCACAGCCGACCCCGCCATGTTCGGACTCACCACGATCGGAGAGGCAGGCGACTGGTGGATCGCCGCCAACCTCATGCGCGACGCCGCCGCACTCCGCAACATCGAACTACTCCCCTGGGACTGCTGGGGCGCCATGCCGGGACCCGAGGACACGATCGGCGATGACCTGGCTCTTCTCTTCGACCGCCTGGCCACCCTCACCGAGACACCGGACGTCTCGTACCCGGAACTGGACCGGCTCTGCCAGGACGACGAGCGCCTGCGCGTCCCGCCCGCGGTACGCAGCGCCGCCCGCAACCGGTACGAACCTCTCAACCTGGATCAACAGCCGGACTGACAGAAACCGCTGCCCTCGGTGCGTATCCCCGTTGCCAAGTGGATGCGCATTGCGGCGGCCTTACCGCGGACCAGGGATGTGCCGACCACCATGAGCGTCCTCATGCTCGCCGTAGCCTTCGTCCTAGCCGGAGGAGTTCTGGCTGGCACTCGGCGACTGGCGGGCCGCCAGGCTGCGCCCTCACTGCCGCGGTGGCACGTTCAGACTGACGCTGGCACCTGGCCATCGAAGGATGCCGCCGGACAGTGCAGCGGCACAAGACCGAGCACGGTGCCCAGTTTCCCCGCCCCCGCCGCGGACGTCACCACACCCTGACTGTCCGCTCCCATCAGGGTGAAAAGGCTCTATGTAGTCGTTAACGGAAAATGTGCGGCAAGCGCAATATTGCACTTTAATTCGGACCATAAGCGTGAATGACAATATAGCGGGCTAATAGCTTTTTTGTCTCATGAAACATCAGGATGTAAAATCTAGAAGAAATTTAGACTTTCTCTGGATGAACATGTTGGCAAAAGTCGCTACGCGGGCATGTTCATATGGATGAATTCTGACATATCTGGTGGCCTGTCGGCAGGGGGCCATGGACTGCGATCGGTCACTCAGAAGGGCCGCCGGCGCCACAGGAAAGGAGGGAAACAGGTGAATCTAATTCAGGAACTTGTAAACCTGATCCTCTCCTTTATCCCGCTCTAGCGCTCCTAGCGGAACCTAGTGCCTGATCACCTCCGTGCGGGCAGTGCGGGTAAGGGGTGGCTGCCCACGCGGACCTGATCCCTTACAGGGAAACATGCTGCCGTTCAGGATAAGATTTTAAGATTATCCCGAACGGCAGCATGGGTTTCGTGGCCCGCTACCAGGTAGCTGCCACTTTCACGCTCCATAAGGCGAAACGACAAGGGAGCGATCCCCGGACCCTGGCGCGATCGTCGGTCAGACATGCGGGGCTAGCGAGTGGTGAGGGGGACGGCCTGGCGAACCGCCACGACATAGCGGAGCAGGGGCAGCTCGCCGACTGACTCGACTCGGTACCCTGCTGCTTCGGCGAGTTCCTCAAGCGGGCCGACGGACGCGGCCGCGCGGCGCATCCGCTGAGTGCCGGGATGCAGCGGGACTGGCCGCCGTGCCGGGTTGAAGTCCGCGACAAGCAGGCGGCCGCCCGGCCTGGTCACGCGGTACATCTCGCGGAACGCTGTCGCCCGCTGCCGTGCGGGGACATGGTGCATCGCCAGGGTGCAGGTGACTGCATCGAATGATGAGTCCGGCAGCTCAAGGCGCTGCGCGATGCCCACGATGAACGTCATGGTGTCGGCCGCCCGCCGCCGCGCGTAAGCGATCGCCGGCTCGGCCGGATCGACTCCGGTGACGTGGCCGTTCGGCCCGGCCGCGGTAGCCAGTCTGCGCGCTAGGTACCCGCCGCTGCACCCTACGTCGAGAACCGAATCCCCTGGCCGCACCCCAGCCAAGGAGACGATCCGTTGGTAGACGCGACCACGGCGGCCAGCGAACGCTATCTGGCTGACTGCCTCATTGAGCCGGAAGCGGTCGAGCCTGGTGCCCGTGCCGCGCGGTCGGGTTGCCGCCGGAAGCTGGATGCGTCACGCTAACGCGATGCCTGAGGCTCCAGTGGTGAACTGCGTCCTGCTCTGGGCCAGACCGGGGATGGAAGCCGCGCTCAGCGCCTACGAGGACAGGTGCTGCGCCTGGTCGCCGAGCACGGCGGCCGTGTCCTGGAGCGCGGGGCGGTCCTGCCTGGCGCCCAGTGCGACGGCGAGCCGCCTACCGAGGTGCAGTTCATCGAGATGCCTTCCGAAGCGGGCCTAGAGGCCTACATGGACGACCCCCGGCGCGTTGCCATGGCAGGCGAGCGAGACGCGGCCATCGCCCGGACGGACATGTTCCGCATTCAGCCCGTTTCGCGGCAGCCGTAGCGGTCCACCGCCTGCCACGGTCTGACAGAACGGTCATCGATGGCGAGCGCCCCCGGAATATGACTAGGGCGAGCGGCTGAGGTATCCCTTGATCATGACGTCACCATCCAATGCTGAACAGCCGGAGCCCGAGCAGTCACTGACCGTGCTGGAGGCGCTGCACTCGACCCTCTCGCGCCGTTACCTGGCACCCGACCCGATTCCCGAGGAAGTGCTGTGGGCGATCCTCGACGCGGCGATCCGGGGCCCGTCCGGTGGCAACACCCAGGATTGGGGCTGGGTCGTGGTGACCGACCCGGAAATAAAGAAGCGGGTCGCGCCCTGGTACAGGGAGAACTTCGAGAAGTTCTACGGCCAGCGCCGGGAGCAGATCCTGGCCGCCCCGGTGGGCTACGAGGGGCTGACACCGCGCGGGTTCCTCGCCGCGGAACACCTGGCCCACCACCTTGAGGAGGCACCCGTCTGGGTCTTCCCGGTACTGCGCAACGCGGCGGACTCGACGTATCCCCGCCTAGGTTCCTCTATTTACGGTGCGGTACAGCAGCTCTTCCTCGCCGCGCGCGCCCATGGCATCGGCACGTCGCTCACCACGCTGTACGGCGGTCATGAAGAGGAGCTACGCGAACTGCTCGGCCTGCCAGACGACGCGCTGACCATGGCGCTGATCCCGATGGGCTACCCCACTAAGGGGCGCTGGGCGGAGCCAAGGCGCCGGCCGGTTGACCAGGTCGTGCACTGGAACAGCTGGGGTGCCACTCGCACCCGGCCAGAAGCCCGGTGACGGGTCGGCTGACCCGGCGCCCCGGCGGGCCCGCCAGGCTGCGCGAGCTGCTTGACTCGGGCGAGACGATCGTGGCGCCGGGCGCGTTTGATCCCCTGGCCGCCCGCCTCGTTGAGGAGGCCGGGTTCCCCGCGGTGTACATGACCGGGTTCGGCACGTCCGCCGCGCTGCTCGGGCGGCCCGACGTGGGCCTGCTCACGATGACCGAGATGGCAGACAACGCGGGCCGGATCGCCGCCTGCGTGGACATCCCGGTGCTCGCCGACGCGGACACCGGCTACGGCAATCCGCTGAACGTGATCCGCACCGTCGGTGTCTATGAGGCGGCCGGGGTGGCAGGCATCCACATCGAGGACCAGGTCGCACCGAAGAAGTGCGGTCACATGGACGGCAAGCAGGTCATCAGCGCGCAGGAGATGGCGCAGAAGGTCAGGGCCGCGGTCAACGCGCGGACCGACCCCGACTTCATGATCATCGCCAGGACCGACGCTCGTGCCGTGGAGGACCTGGACAGCGCCCTGGACCGCGGGCGCCGCTACCGCGACGCCGGGGCCGACGCCCTGTTCATCGAGGCGCTTGTCTCTGAGGCGGAGATCGAGGCCGCGGTGCGGGCGTTCCCCGACGTCCCGCTGCTGTTCAACTGGGCAGAAGGCGGCAAGACCCCGCCGGTGAGCCTGGACCGGCTCACCGAGCTTGGGTACCGCATCGTGATTTTCCCGATCGCGACGCTGCTGGCGGCCACCGCCGCGATGCGCCGGGTCCTGTGCGAGATCGCCGCGGCCGGCACCCCGGCCGCGGTCCTCGGCGAGCTGCCGTCGTTCGGGGAGTTCACCGATTTCATCGGGTTGCCCGAGGTACGCGAGATCGAGCGCCGCTACATCGCGAACGGGTCCGCCCCCGATTCCGGCCTGCGCTAGCGGAAGGAAGAACCAATGACCAACTTCCCCCCTTCGCCCGCGCGTGTCTCGGTGTTCTCCCTCGGCGGCACTATCGCGATGACCAGGAAGGCAGGCGATCCCGGCGGGGTCACCCCCGCGCTGACTGGGCGGCAACTGCTGGACGCGGTGCCGGGGCTGGCCGAAGCCGGGATCTCCGCCGAGGTGCATGACTTCCGGCAGGTACCCAGTGCGTCCCTGACGATCGGTGACATCACTGAGCTGGCGGAGGCGATCGGGAAGCAGGACACCACCGGGATCGTGGTCACCCAGGGCACCGACACGATCGAGGAGACCGCGTTCCTGCTGGACCTGCTGCACACGGGCGAACAGCCGGTCGTCGTGACGGGGGCGATGCGCAACCCGGCCATGGCCGGCCCCGACGGCCCGGCCAACATCCTCGCGGCCCTGCGGGCGGCGGCCAGCCCCGAGTTGCGCGGCCTGGGCTGCGTGGTCGTGTTCGCGGATGAGATCCACGCGGCCCGGTTCGTCCGCAAGGCCGATGCCACCAGCATCGCCGCGTTCACCTCCACGGCGGCCGGGCCGCTCGGCCGGGTGGTCGAAGGACACGTCCGCCTGCTGACCCGCCCCGCGCAGCGGTTCACGCTGCCGGTGCGGGACCTGTCCGGACAGGTGCGCACCGGCCTGGTCACCATGACCCTCGGGGACGACGGCGAACTGCTGCGGGCGGCCGCGGGCCGGTTCGACGGCCTGGTGGTGGCGGCATTCGGCGCGGGGCACGTCCCCGCTGTCACGGTTCCCGCCCTGGAGGCACTCGCCGAGGAGATCCCGGTGGTCCTCGCGTCAAGGACGGGGTCCGGCCAGGTGCTGGCCGCCACCTACGGCTTCCCCGGCTCCGAGCAGGACCTGCTCCGGCGCGGCCTGGTCAGCGCCGGGTTCCTCGACCCGCTCAAGGCCCGGCTGCTGCTGCACGTCCTGCTGTCCGCAGGCGCCACCCGGGAGCAGGTCGCGGCCGCGTTCCGGTCAGCAGGCGGCTACGGTCAGCCGTGAGCTCCCTGACGAACTGAGGACGGTGGGGCAAGATCCACGCGAGAATGGTGTCGTGAGTGACACGTTTGCCTCGCGGTTCGCCAAGGTGCGGTCTGGCCAGGGACCTCTGGTGTGGGGCCTGGACCCGTCGAGGGCCCTGCTTGAGGCGTGGGGGCTAGGCGATGATCCTGATGGCCTGGATCGTTTCGCCGACATAGTGCTCGACGCCGCGGTCGGCACGGTGGGGCTGGTTAAGCCTCAGTCGGCCTTCTTCGAGCGCCATGGCTGGCGAGGGTTCCGGACGCTGAGCCGGCTGATCGCCGACGCCCGGAGTGCCGGGCTGCTGGTCGTCTTGGACGCTAAGCGCGGCGACGTGGGCAGCACCAACACTGCCTACGCGGAGGCCTTTTTCGGTGCGGGCGCGCCGCTGGGAGCCGACGCGGTCACGGTTCACCCCTATCTCGGGCTGAAGGCGATGGGGGCCTTCATCTCGCGGGCCTGCCAGGCCGGAAGCTGCCTGCTGATCGTGACCCGTTCGTCCAACCCTGAAGGTCGGGCTGTCCAGTCCGCCCGTGACGGCTCCGGCCGTCAGGTCGATGAAGGGCTGCTGCACGAGATCGGGAAGCTGAACCGCGCGCTGGCACCCGGGCAAATCGGCCCGGTCGGTGCCGTGGTCGCACCAGTCGTTATGGAACCCGAACTCGACCTGCCCGGCGCACAGGCGCTGTTCCTGGCCCCTGGAGTCGGTGCGCAGGGAGCGACCCCTGGTGACGTGGCCCGGGTCTTCGCATCCTGCCCCGACCGGGTGATGCCCAGCGTGTCGAGGTCGCTGCTTCTCGCCGGCCCCGATGTCAGCGCGCTGCGAGACGGTGCCGCCGCGATGGCAGCGGAGTTCCGCGGGCTCCTGCCCGCCAGCGGGAACGCCGCGGCTGGACAACCCGGGAGGACAAGTGACCAAGTACACCAGTGACGACGCTCCTTTCGGAGCCAACGGTCCCTTCTTCCGCGTCATCAGGGAAGGGCTGGAGGGTCTCGCCGACGGAGAGGACTACTTCGATCTGCTGGCCGACGATGTGGTCTTCGAGTACGTCATCACCGTGCCCGGCTACCCCAGACGCGTCCAGGGGCGACAGAACGTCATCGAGCTGTACCGCGGGTACGGCGACTTCATGACCATGCAAACCGCTGACAATCTCCGCGTCTATCGGGATCCGGAAGCGTCGGTGGTCGTCCTTGAGTACCAGGTACACGGAAAATCGGCGCGCACGGGCCGGCCGTACAACAACCGCTTCGTCTCGATCATCACCGTCAGGGACCGCAAAGTGACGCACTGGCGGGACTACCTCGACCCTATCGCCGTGTTCGACGCCGACGGATGGCCCAACGCTGCCGGCCAGAACGGTGCCTCGCGAGGGATGTGAACCCGGCCGGCAGATTAGGCGTCAGCCGTTGGCGGGTCCTCGGTACGGCAGGGAAGCCGCGGCGGTTGGGTGTCATGCTGGTGACGCCGCCTCATCGTCCTCGCCGAATGGCATGGGGGGAGCGGCGTGGCGAATTACCGGTACCTGGCCGGCCACGCCACCCCACGAGTGAGTTGACGCGTAGCGTCCAGACAGCGAGCCGACCCCGGCGAAGCCTCGTCAGCGGCGAGCTTTCCGCATCCTCGTGGCCGGATTCCAGCCAGGACTCCGGGTGCGTGGAGCGGCGCCGCCGACGGCGGACGGCCACGGCGCGCCAGAGGAACAGGACGAGGGCCAGCGCGCCGACGGACACGCCGATCGGGGCGAAGCTTTGGGTGCCGAGATTGGCGGCCGCGGCGGCGAGGAGGGCGACCGAGGCGGCGACGCCGAGCAGCCAGCCAAGGCGCCGCCACCCGATGAGTTCCATCGAGCCAGCGAGCACCTCGAGGGCGAACCCGAATAGCACACCGGAGTCCGGCGCGGCGCTGACACCGGACAGGTCCGTGAACCGCACGTGCGGAGCGAAGTGCCGGACCGTCGCCCGCAACCGGGCAATGTCGACACACCAGCCGTTCGCCGTCACCACGTTCCCGGCATCGTAAGGCGACCCGTCTGGCGCGATGAACGCCGGATAGGACGGATGCCGCCGGAAGGCCCTGCGCCGGGTTGGGTGCGACTGCTGGGGCGTGCGGGACGCCAGCGCCCTGGCAGCCGGACCGCCGCCGACCGCATCGCCGTGCCGGGCGAGCCCGATGATCCGCAGGTAGTCGTATTCCCAGACGACGATCTCCGTGACGTCCTGCCACGGGCACGGGCCGGCCGACCCGGCCGGCAGCGGCCCGCCGCTGCCCCAGATGCCCTGGGCGTCGGCGTGCAGCGCGGCTCGCGTCAGCAGGCAGCGCGTCACGACCGCGCGAAACCAGGGCGGCATCGGCAGAGCGAGGCTGCCCAGCGCTCTGCTGACCGCCCGGGCAGACCGCCAGTTCCAGCCGTAGCGGGCCGTGTAGCGCCACCCACCGGCATTCGCCTTGCCCATACCTGGGACATTACGCCCCGAACAAAGGAGTTTCCGCTAAGTGAGCAGCGGAGTTACCGGTAAAGAGGCAGCGACGTAGGCCAACGGCGGATGGCGTTACGCCACCGGATGAGGTTGCTTTCGGCCGCTGACCAGCAGAAACTGGATGCATGAGCCCGGTCGCCGAACTGGTCCTCGCCATCGTGCTGATGCCGGCCACCGGATACGCCCTCATCGGCGCGTGGTGGGCTGCGCGTCGGCTTGACGAGGCGCGTCGCAAGGCTCCGCCTCCGGTGCCGGTCGAACGGCTGGCGGCGGACCTGCGTCGGCTGCGCGCCGACCTAGAGAACACCGAGACGCGGGCCGGCCTGGTTGCCAAGCATCACCGGGTGCAGGCGTTGCGCGGTGCCTACCTCGACACGCTGTCGGCGGCCTGCCAGCGGCTGGACGTCACCCCGCCGCCCGGTGACGGGGCGTCGCTGGCGGAGATTTACCGGGTGGAGGCGGCGCTGCGCCAGTGCGGCCTCGACGTCCGGGAAACGGCCGCGCGCTGACATCTCATGCAAGACACCACAGCCGAGCAATTGACGTTAAGGTGCGCCCGCCTGGCTAGTGTGTCGCCTGCCCGGTGGGCGTGAGCCAGCCGAGGCGTTTTGACATGGCCTGGGCGCAGCTGACGACGGCGCGCACGTGGCCGGAGTCGTCGGCGGCGCGCCACAGGACCGACCACGGGTAGTCGGAGGCCGGCTCGGTGAGGGGCCGCCAGATGGTGCCGGGGAGCGCGGCGATGCAGGAGGAGGGGACGCAGTACAGGCAGCGTCCGGCGGCGACGAGGTCGGCGGCCGCCCGGATGCTCTCGACGGTTCCGCCGTAAACGGTGGGGGTGAAGCCGGCCGCGCGGCACATCTCGACGGTGAACTGGTTGAATTCCGGGGCCCTGGCTTCCTCGGCGAGCAGGAGCGGTTCCCTGGCGAGCGCGGCGACTGACACGCCTTCAAGCTCGGCGAACGGGTGGCCGGTCGGCACCAGGACCCCGAGCGGGTCCTGGCGGAACAGCAGCGACGCGATCTGCGGCGGGGCGAGCGCGGCGCGGCCGACGCCTACGTCCAGGCGGCCGTCGGCGAGCTGCTGGTACTGCTCGGGCACGCTGGCCTCGACCTGGTGGATCACCAGGCCGGGGTAACGGGCCTGGACCTCGTGCAGGATCTGCGGCATCGAGTCGTAGCTGGAGTCGATGATGCCGACGCGCAGCGGCGCGGTGGCGCCTGCCGTGTTTCTGGCAGCTTCCGCAGCGCGGACCGTGTGCGCCAGGATCTGCCGGGCCTCGACCAGGAACACCACCCCGGCTGCGGTCAGCGCGACATGGTGCGTGCTGCGCTCCAGGAGGCGGACGCCCAGCTCGCGTTCCAGCCGCTGCACCTGCTGGCTCAGCGCAGACTGCACGATGTGCTCCCGCTCGGCCGCCCGGCCGAAGTGCAGCTCCTCCGCCAGCGTCACGAAGTAGCGAAGTTGCCGAAGCTCCATGCCCGCCGCCAAGTCACAGTGCAGTCCATTCCTCGGCTCCCTGTCGGAACAGCCTTAGATCGCGACCAGGAGAGATCGCCAGGGCGGTCCAGGGACCGCATCACCAAGCCGGGCCCCGCCTGAGGCAGGGGATCCAGCTATAAGCCTACTTCCGTGCCTGAGTCGCGGGGATACGCCGGTGCAGCTTTCCCGGGGGGACGGTCAGGGACTACGAGGAAGAGGCCGGCGGCACGCTGGGGCTGGCAGGATCGCAGCTGGTGGTGTGCCGAAACTGCGGAGCCTGGCGTGCTAACTGGTGATCATGACGGGGCTTCCGAGGGGGATCCGGGACAGTGCGCGCAGTGCGGCGGGGGGGACCCGGACGCAGCCGTGGCTGGTGGCGTGGCCGAACACGGCTGGGTCTGGCCATCCGTGCAGGCCTACGGTGCCGGGGCCGCCGCCGTAGGTGCTCAGGGTGTCGGAGTGGGTTCCAAGGGGGAGGATCAGCGGGCTGTAGGTGGGGTGGCGGGGTGCCAGCGAGGCGAGCAGGAACGTCCGCCCGATGGGGGTGGGGGTGCCCGCGGCGCCGTCGGCCACTGTCCATGTTCCCAGGCTGTGTCCGGCGTCGAGGACGGTCAGGCGGCGGGTGGCCAGGTTGATCTGTACCTGGTAGGGGCTGTAGGCGCTCTGCAGTCCTCCGCCGCCGAGGTAGACCCAGCCGGTGGACCGGTTCGGCCGGGCTGGCAGCAGCACCAGGTCCCAGCCTGGCCGGGATTGGACGACCGGGACCCAGGTAGGGCTCCCGATCTCAGTGGCCGGCAGCACCGCCACTGGCGCCCCGCCCGGATGGGCGTAGACCACGCGCGTCGCCGCGGGATGCAGCACGACCCCCGTCTCTGGCGCGAACGGGGCCGGATCTAGCGGCGCTGCCGGCGTGGTTCCGTAGGTGGTGGCCGCCGGAAGCCGCGCCATCTGCGCTGAGGAGACGCGCATCGGCTGCACGGGCGGGGGCGGGGCCGCGTGCAGCGGCCCCGCCGTTCCGCAACCCGTTGCCAGGGCGGCGATGGCGGCCGTGACGACCGTCACGGCCGCTGCCCTTCCGGCGGCACGGCGACAGGGCCAGTCAAATTGGCAATGATCACGCATTTACAGGCCTCCGGGATGGAAAGGATAAAAGACCGGCACGTCGCATTCAGCGGCTCTTTCGGCGAGTGAATTTGGCATGGTATTTCCATCGGGAATGGGTGGTCCCGGTCAGGTGCCGCAGCCCATTTCCCTTGCGATTGTGTCCAGAATCATAGCAAAGCAGGAACCGGCGGGGAGCGTGCCTTGCTGGGCTGTGCGGCTGAACCGAACCGCAGGCCTGCGGCTTTTTTCCGGAATCCCCTGATTAACGTCCGGATTGTGTAGTGAATTACGTTCCGGAGAATTCCGTGATGGCGAGGGCGTGTTCGCGCGCACGTCAACGGCGAATTCGTGTAGCGTTCAGTGGTATGACAGATCCCTGAACGGGAATGACTGCCGGCAACCCAGCCGGGCACCCGCAATTGGCTTTCAGTAATGCCGGCCGGGTGTCAGGGCATTACGGCCCGCATGACTCCTGATTTCCTGAGATCAGCCGTTAGAGAAAGGCACGCATATGACGGATATCGGCAGACGTGCCCCGCGTTGGCGGCCAGGCTATGCCTGGCTGGCCGCGGGTCCCGTGGCCGCAGCAGGCGCCGTCGCCATGCTCATCGCTTCTCAGTCCGCCGTTGCCGCGACAGCCCCGGTGGGTCTCGGGACGGCCGGCAGCTTCGCGGTCCTGGCCGGGACCACGGTCACCAACACCGGCCCGAGCGTGATCAGCGGGGACCTCGGCGTGAGCCCGGGCACCGCGGTGACCGGGTTCCCGCCCGGCATCGTGAACGGCACCATACACAACGCCGACGGCGTCGCCGATGGCGCCCAGTCTGACCTGACCACCGCGTACAACGATGCCGCCGGGCGCAGCCCGACAGCTAACGTCCCGGCCTTCATCGGCGCCGGCCAGACTCTCGCGCCCGGCGTGTACAAGGCCTCCTCGTCGCTGGACGTCGGCGGGTCGCTGACCCTGGACGCGGGCGGTGACCCGAACGCGGTCTTCATCTTCCAGGCTTCCTCCACGCTCATCACCGACTCGCCCAGCAGCATCATCCTCACCAACGGCGCCCAAGCCTGCAACG
>Ga0210389_10002507_pt1 | contig 14452 bp, 15 predicted proteins | sample IncBWH28OmetaG_FD_160127 | JGI IMG/M metagenome (GOLD analysis project Ga0210389, IMG submission 160127) | Forest soil microbial communities from Barre Woods Harvard Forest LTER site, Petersham, Massachusetts, United States - Inc-BW-H-28-O ...
TGCCCAAATGGAGGGAACTCGGCTACCGCTTCGTTGGGCTGGGGATATTCCTGGCCAAGCTGAGGCGATCAGATTGAACCCTGCATAAATAAACGCTCCCCATGGAAACGTTGCCGGTAGCATTGGGAGTGATACGGCCGGATTTCGAGAGGTCTAAGTATATCGTCTTTCTTGGCGCCAATTGTCGCATAGACGACAGAGACTTCGGAGAGGTCGACGAACTATGGGGAAGGTCCGTGCTTAGGCTAGGCACATCGTCATCTCGCCTCAGGAAGTCGCCCGAGGTGGCAACAGCAATCTGGATCGACGCGCGATGAATATTGGAGAACACGCTTACAAATTCTGGAGCTATCTTGCAGTCGCCGGAGCGGCGGCGATATTGTTCGGTGCGGGCCTGTTCATCGTGACGACGTTGCCGCCGCGGGAGCTAGTGATGGCAACCGGCGCTGAGGGTGGCGCCAACTATGAATTGGGTATCCGTTACCGTGAAATCCTGGCCAAGGAAGGCGTCAAGCTGCGGCTGCTGCCGACATCCGGCAGCATGGAAAATCTGCGACTTCTGCGTAACCCACGGTCGCGCGTAAACGTCGGATTCATACAGGGTGGCACCACAACCAGGCAGGAAGCTCTGGAGTTAGAATCGCTCGGCACCATATTCTACGAACCGCTATGGCTTTTCCGTCGAAGTGAAATTGGGGAGGGCATACAGGCGTTACGAGGTCGCCGACTTTCGATAGGTCCAGAAGGAAGCGGCGGGCGCGCCTTGGCCCTGCAAATAATCGAAAGGACCAAACTTGAAAGTATTGTCGGCGAACTATCGGGGCTTTCACCACAAGCTGCCGCTGAAAAGTTGATCGCCGGCGATATCGACGCGGTGTTCATCGTCACTGCCTGGGAATCTCCCGTCATCCAGACTCTTATCCAGGCCAAAGGCATTGAGCTTTCAACCTTCCAGCGCGCGGAGGCTTTCGCGGCGATTTATCCTTTTCTGCATAACTTGGTGCTCCCTGCCGGGGTTGTCGACCTTTTGACGAATCGCCCGCAGACAGATGTCGTACTGGTGGCGCCGAAAGCCAGCCTCGTCGTTCGCGCTGACTTGCATCCGGCCCTGCAGTATTTGCTGCTCAATGCGGCCGTCCAAATTCATTCACAACCTGGGATTTTCCAGAAAGCGGGACAATTTCCAGCAGCGGAATCAATCGACATACCGTTGAGCGACGAAGCGCAGCGCTTTTACAAGACTGGACGGCCATTCTTGCAGGGTTACCTACCGTTCTGGGTTGCGACGCTGGTCGAGAAGATACTCGTTGTGATGCTCCCCTTGATCGCGCTGTTGTACCCCGGATTCAAATTACTGCCGCAAACCTACGACTGGATGATGCAACTCAGGATAAGGCGGCTATATGACGAGATCAGGTCGATCGAGGGCGAGATGGAGGCTCAGGGAGCGGATATTGACCGTAGCGCTTTGAATACGAAACTGAAGCTGATTGATCAACGCGCGAACCATCTGCAACTACCGAATATCTATACAAGCAGCTTATACACTCTACGAAGTCACATTGATCTCGTGCGCACCCGCCTAGCCGCTATGACTTAGATGAATCGGAACCAGTTGCTTCGATGCCGCACCATGGGCGCTTTCAGGCACTCCGACGCCCAAGGTGCAGAGGCCAAGGTTGGCAACGGTTTTCGATTGCTTTTGGCCGTTTGCCGTAGGGCCTCGCGGGCCAAGGAATGTCCGCTCTCCTGGATTGACCGCCACGGGTCACTATCGGGGATCGAATCTGTTTGACTGTAGCGCTCAATGGTCCAGTTCCTGCCTGCAAGCTTCTGTGAAGGCCCGCAAATGGTCTTCCTCTTCATTGCCCTGCTGTACGCGGCGTTTCAACTCGTCGAACGTCCTGTTGGGTTCTGCGTAGGCCTCAATGACTCCGCGCAGCACTTCCTCGGCGCAGCTGACGACCGTGCTCGACGATATCAACCGCATGCGTTGAATTGCCGAGTAGAGATTGCCAACGACTTCGGGTCCTTCGGCTTGGTGATTCCAGGCCTCGGCCAAGCGCTTCGTCGCCTCGATGATGAATTCGGAGTAGAGCTTTTGACGTTGTCTTGCATGGAGCAGGCGCCGTTGAGTACCGAGCAATTTGTGCTGCGTGATCCACGAAGCGGCAAATGTCGACGCGCCGCCAACCAGTGAGCCGATCAAACCGGCGCTCGTGGAAAGAATTGCAGTATCCATTTCTCAATCTCCTCAATTGGACGATTTCCGACGACCCGACCGCGGATGCTGGCGGTCCAAGGCTAACCCTTTTTTATGCGGCCAACGGCGCATGCGAAAGCGGTGAAAATGCCGCGCGCATCGCGTTGAGAAAGTGGATCAGCGTGGCGGTCGGCAATATTGCGCATGGGATGACAGTGCCGCCGCACGCATGGCGTCGGCCGAGGATTCGCCGTGGCGATCAATACCGGTATAGGGCGGGCTCAAGATCCGGAGCCCCCCGCGACGTCGGCCGCTACTCGTCGAGGGCCCGGCGCCAGGCGCCCGGACTTGCGCCAACGATACGGGTGAAGACTTGCGTGAGGTGACTTTGGTCCGCGAAGCCGCACGCCAGCGCAATCTCCCGCAGCGACAAGTCGCCGCCGCGCAGTTTCTGCTTGGCGACCTCGACTCGAAACGTCAGGAGCCATTTGTGTGGCGCGGTTCCCATCGACTGGCGAAACGCGCGCGAGAAATGACTAGCCGAGAGACCGCACGCCCGAGCCACCTCCTTGAGCGGTACGCGGCCGTCGAGATTGGCGCTGAGAATTTCCTTGGCGCGCCTCACCTGCCATGCAGCAAGTCCCCCGCGGATTGGTGGCGATAGAGGTCGCAGGCCGCCATAGGTTTGAGCAACATGCACCCCGAGCGCCAGCAGGGCATGGTCGACGAACAACTGGCTCGCCCGGTCGGGATGTCGGAGCGCCGGCAGCATGGCCTGCCCAAGACCGAAAATCGTGTCGTCATCGATCGCCACCGGCTCATGGCTCAATTCGCCAATGCGTGGCGCCTCCGCGTCGTCAGCGATCGCGTCCAATGCACCGCGCGGCAGATAATAGAACAGAACATGGTGAGGTTTGTCGAGACGAGCGACGGGATCGCATTTCAGGTCATGGATACAAGTCTGACCAGTGTGTACGTCCGATACCGATATGAGCCGCCCGTCTTCCCAATATTCTCGATTAGGAAAATCTCGAAGGGTCAGAGTAACGAGAAAAGCATCTTCGCGCTGGATGGAGGCGCTCAGCTCTTGCGTCGGTGCATCGCATCGAGTCTCGGTCACGGCCATGTCGGCCGTTCGCAATACGCGCGAAAGGATGGCTGGCGCCTGTTCTATGTGGAGCCGTTCGGCAAGCCGTTGCCCGTAACCCTCACTTGTAGCCATCGTCGAACTCCGCAGAGGCTATTCGGCTCGGACGTCTATCGACATTGCGACCCAACCGCCCGCCAGGCCGATAATACGACCGCGCCTCGTCGCATACTAGGGGATGAAGGCGCCGGGTTAATCGAACCCGGGCATCCGCGTCCTCTTTTCCCGCAGAAAGCGATGAACATAAGCGCCTGATTAGCATGACGATTTTCGGTCGAATTATCAAATAGACGATGGCTTTTTGAAAGATCGCTCGGCCTCGAGCCCATAGCCTGAGCTACGAGGCGGCACCGGCTTGGCGAAGCTGGCGACGATCAAGTCCCGGCTCAGCGGGTCTTAGCCGAGCCAGCACCCGCACCGCGTCGGCAGCTGAGGAGAGCCGCGTTGAAAACAATCACCACCCACTACATCGATCGGACGTTCGTCGAGTCCCACGGCCGCGAGTTGATGGACATCGTCCGACCCACCGACGGCCAAGTCATCGGCCGGGTCACGCTGGCTGATGAGGAGGATACGCGGCGCGCGATCGCGGCGGCCAAGCGCGCATTCGCAACTTTCGGCCGGTCGACGAAGGAAGAGCGTTCGCGAATCCTGCGCGGGTTGCATGAGACGGTCGCGGCGCACATCGACGATCTGACCTTTGCCATGGTCGAGGAATATGGCGGCCCGGTCACGTTCTGCAGGAGCATGATGGAGGCCGCGGCCAACGTGTTCCTGTCCGCCGAAAAGGCGCTCCAGGAATTGCCGCTCACGCGAAGCTGGGGCAAGACGACGGTCACGCTCGAGCCGGCCGGCGTTGCCGGCTTGATTACGCCTTGGAACGCCAACTCCTTTTTTCTGAGCGCCAAGCTCGCTTCGGCGATCGCCGCCGGTTGTACCGCGGTCATCAAGCCAAGTGAGTTGAGCTCGCTACAAACCCAAGCGTGGCTTGGATGTGTGGCCGAAGCGGAGCTCCCGAAGGGGCTTTGCAATGTGGTCGTCGGCCGCGGTGATATCGTCGGTGCCGAGATCGTTCGTCATCCTGACGTGGCCAAGATCTCGTTCACGGGCTCGGTTGCCGTCGGCAAATCGATCATGCGCGACGGCGCCGCGACGATGAAACGCGTTACGCTTGAGCTGGGCGGCAAGTCGCCAACCATCCTGCTCGACGATGCCGATTTCTCCAAGGCGATTCCGACGGCGCTTGTCATCGCGTTTCTCAACAGCGGCCAGGCCTGTGTCGCCGGGACGCGGCTACTCGTGCCGAAAAGCCGGTTGGACGAGGTCAAGCTGTCCATCAAGGAGGCCATTCGTGCGTTTCCCGTTGGCGATCCTTCCAACCAAAAGACAGCCATCGGCCCGATGGCGACGCAGAAGCAGTATGAGCGCGTGCAATCCTACATCCGCAAAGGCACCGAAGAAGGCGCCGAGCTCCTGTTGGGCGGCGAGGGCCACCCGGAAGGCCTCGCCGGCTGCTTCGTGAAGCCCACGGTCTTCGTCAATGCAAAGAACGACATGACGATCGCTCGCGATGAGATTTTCGGACCCGTGCTCTGTGTCATCGCCTATGAAAATGAAGAAGATGCGATCCGAATTGCCAACGATACGAGCTTCGGCCTTCACGCCTACGTCAATGGCACCGATGTAGGCCGGGCGCGGCGCGTGGCCTCTCAGATCCTTGCTGGCCGCGTCGCGATCAATGGCATGTTGGACGATCAGCAGGCGCCATTCGGTGGATTCAAGAACTCGGGTGTTGGCCGCGAATTCGGCAGTTATGGGATCGAAGCGTTTCTCGAACCGCGTGCGATCCTCGAGGCTTAGGGAGAAGGCCATTGGCCAGGCACGTCGCCATCTCTTCCGAGGAAGCCGCGGATCGTCTCGCGATCCGCGAGCTCATTGAGGCCTACGCGCACTTCGCCGATCGCCGCGATGCGAAGAGGCAGATGTCACTCTTCACGGCCAACACCCGCTTTGTGGTCTATATGGATGCCAAGGATCCGATGCCCACCCAGGAGCTGCACTCGCGCGAAGCGCTAGCAACCGTGTTCGCCGAGTTGAATAAGCATCATGCGACGACGCACTTTGTCGGGCAAAGCACAATCTCTTCGCTGATGGTGGAGCGAGCCACGGGGGAGACCTATTGCCTGGCGCATCACGTCACGGTCGACGGTACGAAGCGGCGTTTGATGGTCGCCTCGCTCCGTTATCTCGACACCTTCGTGAAGATCGACGGTGCATGGTTTTTTGCCGAGCGACGGCTCTATGTCGACTGGCTGGAGGAGCGTGGCCTTTCATGACGACGACGAACGAGCCGGTTACGAAAGCTTTCCGCGACGCGCCGTGATGTGGAGCCAAGAATGCGCGAGGTCTTTTTTACTGTCGTTGCCGTCTTCGCTTTCAACACTCCGGCCTTTGCCCAGCAACAGCCGTCCTCGGCTGTTTCCGTAGGTGTCGTCAAGGCGGAACGCAAGCCTGTTGCGAAGGCCGGAGATTTTGTCGGCCGGGTCGAGGCGATCAGCCGGGTCGAGATCCGCGCGCGGATCACCGGTTTTCTTGAAGCGCAGCTTTTCAAGAGGGTGATCTAGTCAAGGAAGGTGCGCCCCTGTACCGGATCGAAAAGGGATTGTTTCAGGCGCAGGTCCAACAAGCTGAAGGCGCCCTCGAGCGAAGCAAGGCCGCGAAAACACTCAGCGCGCTGCAATTGGGCCGTGCCGAAGAACTGGTGGAGAAACAGGTCGGCACACTTGTCGCTCGCGATCAGGCGCGCGCGCAGGATCAACAGGCCGATGCGGCGGTCCTGGTCGACCAGGCCAACCTCGCCACCGCCACGATCAACCTCGGTTACACCGATATCATGACCCCGATCACCGGGAAGGTCGGCCGCACCAACATCACCACTTCCAGATAGCGATAACCGGCGAAACCCTGGCACCGACCAGACGTCGGAATCTCGCTAGGGGCGGCCTATGTTTGAGGACGCTCCGGCACCAGTAGCAAGATGGGTGCACAGGACGCTGGCCGCTCATCCCGCTTCACTGGACGTGCCGCCGACCGATTTCTGCAGTTAGTCCTATACTTGCGAGGCGCCGATATTTTTAAAGGATAGAGCAATCTGGCGAGCTCCGCTCGTAAGCTAAGAAGCTCGTTGTACTGAACCATAAAATCATGATCATTTTGACGAAGTAATTTTATGGCGTGGCTGTACTCTGACATACATCAACACTCTGGCAAAACTCAAAACTCCAACGTTGCTGTATCGAATGCGATAGTCGCAGCTTGATATGGAACAACCGGTTCCAAGTTTGGAACCGATTTGAGCAGATTTTAGGCCTTATCTCGCTAATGTTTTACCTCAGTTAAATGCAAAAACAACGTAGATATTATTGCTACTAATTAAAAATCCAGCGGCGGGAGGACACTCTAGGGGGAGCGTAGTCATGAAACGAGCCGAACTCGATCAAATGAGTATCGACGAACTATGGTCGCTACACGTTGATATCTCTCAATTGTTGCGGCAAAGAATCCAACAGGAAAAACTGCAACTGGAAGAGCGCCTGAAGCTGTTGAAAACTACAGTAATGTCCGGGCGTCGGCCGTACCCCCCGGTACTCCCCAAATACTGCAATCCTGATCAGCCGTCAGAGACTTGGACCGGTCGTGGCAAGTCGCCGCGCTGGCTGGCTGCACAGTTGAAATCGGGAAGGCGAATCGAGGATTTCAGAATCCAGGTTCGGAACAAGAGGCAAATCAGCGACCGCCGTGCGGAGTTCAGCAGACAGCGAGCGTGATCTGCAGCATCGCAAACAGTGATGCGCCGACGCGGTTCACTCCAGAACCTCATGCTCGAACGCCACACGCTCCGGATCGTGCTCGCCCCAGCCCTCAACTGGCGTCTTGCCGCCCCCTGTCCGTGACCTCGTATAAAACATCGCCCATGTTGGGGGACGTCGCTGCGAGCCACCCCAGTTCGACCAACCGCTCGTATTTCCGCCGGTCGATACTGCCGGCCGTATATTTGCTGCCACCTTGCGCAATGAGTTTGCGAAGCAGCTTGCGGTCATCGTCTATATCGACCGTCACGCTTGATCTCTCATGCATGTCATTCTGCGGTGAGCGCAGCAGTCTATTGCTTTTGGCCGGGCGGGGGGCATTTCACGCGAACAGCTCGGCGCCGGCTGGCGTGAACTTCACATAGGTGCCGCTCTCATGTAGCACCAGATAACCGCGCTCGATCGCCAGCATCAAACCTGCCTTGTATTCGGCCGGCTTGGCGTCGTGTTCGAACAGGAACGGCCCGTTAATTTTCTCGATATGGATGCGACCGTCTTGAACGGCCTCAACGCTGTTAGCGATCTCTACGAGTTTTTGCATAGCGGCTTCAGGGTCGGCGTAGGGTCTCGGCTCGGCAAACTTCACCAATGGATTCCATTCTGTTCGGCGGCGTAGATGTGCGCTCGATGGTCGTAGCTCTTATGCGGCTTCCAGCTATCAAACTGCACGCCGCACACGCAACGCATCATCGTGCTAAAGACCTCGGACGGCAACTTTTCGCCGCGTGCGCGCTTGGCTCGCACGCATGGATTTTCCACTATGAAGCGCCGGCGCCGATTTCGAAAGCGCAACCGGCCAGAGGCTCGCGGCACACGCTAGGCGGCTGCGGCGATAACAACTGGCGCGGGCTCGGAGGTCCGCGCCACATCTTCTAGATCCGCCGAAAGCTGTGCCGTTCTGACCTGTTGGCGTAGCTTTATTAATTGAAGGAACTGCGCCTCGAGATCAGTTTCTGTCCGCGTGAGGATTTTAAGCCGCGCGTTGGTGAGAGATAAGCGCTTCAAATTGCTCATTGTCACCTCCTAGCATCAAAAGAACGCAACAACTTAAGATGTGGATAGCGCATACTCTGGCGGCTTCGCCTTACGTTGGCGCTCGCAATTGACCTTGGAGCCATCGGTTTGTTTTTGAGGATTTCATAGGGTCAGCCAGATCGGCAACAACCTGGTGGATGTCCTTGCACTGTGGGCACTCAAAGGTGCGGATATGGAAGCCCAAGCGGCCGGGCGCGATCCTCGTGAGCGTCGTCGCTGTTTTGCAGATCGGGCATAGGGGTCGAAAATGGAATGACATATTTGCGCGCCTGTATCAGGCGGGAGCACTACAGAACTCTCAGTCACCGGGTAGACGCCGTTACAGGGCCGATGATGCGGTGACCATGCCGCATCGCAATGGCAGCCCGCTGTTCAATATTGAACACTTCACAAAGAAATTAACGATTGGGGCACTGGCCTTTTCGACGTCCGTGTTCCGCAGTTTCCGCGAGCTTGATCCATTCGCCTGCAACTTTAAGCCACGCTTCCTTATCGAGCGGGGTGATCGCCCTTTCAGCGTGTTGCCGGGCTTCCTCGGCCTGCTTTCGGAACCGTGCGGCCTGTTCGGACATACCCAAGTCTAGAGCTGGCCACTGCTAAAATCAAAAGCTGCCGGCCTATAGCGCGAATGCCGCAAAGACATACGCCCCGATTAACACGACGACGGCAACTGCGATAAGGGTGAGGAAAAACTTGGCCCTATAGGCCAACACAAGGTTGGCACTTTCGTTTGGCCCTATTGAATGATTCTATTTCGGCGGTTGTAACTCGCCCTTCAACCAGCCGTACGCGAGATCGCTTTTCAGCGGATCGGGACCCTCGCAGTCAAAACACTGAAACGTGCGCTTTCCCTTCCCACCGGGAGGTAACGCCACTAGATACGCCCCGCACTCGGGACATTTCGGTCGCTCAGCCTGGCCCATGGAACAAATTCTGCCGCCGCACGGAACCACCGTCAATTAAATTAGGCCACTGAACTTCAAAACCGGCCACTAGGGGTCGAAACAGGCCAGTATCGGCCTGCGGGTGCTGTCCTAAAGGACACTCGGGAAGATGGCCCCCATGCTGGGGCCGTTTCTCTGACACTCGCGGCGGGGAATTAGGACAGTGCTATAGACGGTATTTGTCCGGCTATCGTAGCCTGTGGAAAACTCTACGTTGGCCCTTGCCGGAGGAGGGATTTCATTACGCACAAATTTACCGGCCATTGGGGTCGCCGAGAGGTGACCCCTTTCGATTCTGGCACCTTGGGGCAAGCGGCCGAGCGTGGGGCAGAGCCGGCACCTGGTGAGGCGCCGGATGCTTGGTGGGATTCCCGTTCCTGTCGGACCCGCGCCGCTGGCAAGCCCTGGCTCCCGATCCAGCAACGCCGGCTATCCGAGATTCCCCGGCACTTGCTGCGCGTTGAATGTCTGCGGTGCTTCCGCATGGTCGAAATTCAGAAGGCCGATGCTCTCCGGCTCTACGGTCCGCACGCCGTCATGAAGGACGTGGGCACGCGCCTATTGGACGATGGGTGCCAGCACCGCACTGGACGCTATGAAGAAGATGGTTGCTGGCCGAATTGGATTGTCTGACGGGGTGTGGTGGCCAGTGACGGCCTCGAACCGCCGACATCCTGCGTGTAAAACAGCCCGCCGGAGTGGTAAAAAATCGGTAAGACGCCACAGAGCGACAACCACAAAAGTGCCTATTTATATGGACCTTCCGTGCAACCCGTCACGGATCATGTATCCCGCGCCGCGGATGGTGTGCAGCAGTGGACGCTCGAAGCCTTTGTCGATCTTGGAACGCAGCCGTGAAATATGCACGTCGATGACATTGGTCTGCGGATCGAAATGATAGTCCCAGACGTTTTCCAGAAGCATGGTCCGCGTGACGACCTGCCCGGCATGCTTCATCAGATATTCCAGCAAGCGGAACTCGCGCGGCTGCAGCGTCAATTCGTCCTTGCCGCGCGTCACGCGGTGCGAAAGCCGGTCGAGTTCGAGATCGCCGACGCGATAGGTGGTTTCCTCTGCGGGCCCGCCATGGCGGCGCGACAAGACCTCGATGCGCGCCAGCAATTCGGCGAACGAATAGGGCTTGGGCAGATAATCGTCGCCGCCGGCCCGCAGGCCCTTGATGCGGTCGTCGACCTGTCCGAGCGCCGAGAGAATCAGAACCGGCGTGCGATTGCCCTTTTCGCGTAGTGCGCCGATCAGCGACAGGCCGTCGCGTTTGGGGAGCATGCGATCGACCACGAGCACGTCATAGTCGCCGCCTTCGGCAAGCGCCAAACCTACCTCGCCATCGCCCGCGAGATCGGCGATATATCCGACTTCACGGAACGCCTTGACCAGATAGTCGGCGGATTCGCGGTCGTCTTCGATGATCAAGAGGCGCATCTGGATGTCGGTTGCGATCGCGGTCACGTGAGAGCTTTCCATCACCATGGCGCGGCCGGGGCCCTCATGCAAGGCGATCGGACGCGCCCTTTTGAGCCAAAAAAAGCGGGCGGTGAAGCTGGGGGGACTTCACCGCCCTTTGACCTCCCGACGGAGGGGGGCGTTTTCCACCGGAAGGTAGTCAAGGGAGCGGGTAATAGACCCGCCCCCAGGAAAGCGCCGTCGGCGGGGGCGATTTTGCCGGCGACACCCTCCATTCCTTGACGTCCTGACGCTTAGCCTTTGGCAAGCGGGATCGCGACAAAGCGCGAAGACCCGCCACTCTTGACCCGCATCAGGACGCTATTCTTGTTGTCGCTGCGCGCTGCGGCAATCGCCTCACGCACATCTCCGACGTTGGTAACGCTCTTGCCGGCGACTTCGAGAATGACGTCGCCTTCCTTGAAGCCACGCTCGGCGGCCGCGCTCTTCGGATCGACATCCGTGACCACGACGCCGTCCTTGCCGGCACCTGCAACGCTGTTGGCCGGCGCGAGAGTCAAACCAAGCTTCGGCACATCGGTTCCGCGGGTCGCACCGCCCTTGTCGCTGTTATCGGTGTCCGCCTTGGCTTCGAGCGTGTTGGGCAACTGGCCGAGGTTAAGACTGACGGTCTTGTCCTGTCCCTTGTGCAGCACGTTGAGCTTGACGGCGCTGCCGGGCGAAAGACCGCCGATGGTGCGGGCGAGTTCGCGGGCATCCTTGACCGTCTCGCCATTCACCGCAGTGATTACGTCGCCGGATTCGATGCCGGCCTTGGCCGCCGGGCCGTTTGCCTGCGGTTCGGCAACCAACGCGCCTTCCGCCTTCTTCAGGCCGAGGCTGTCGGCGATTTCAGCCGTCACCGGCTGAATCTGGACGCCGATCCAGCCGCGGCTCACGGTGCCCTTGTCCTTGAGTTGCGCAACCACGCTCTTCACGGTGGAAGCGGGGATCGAGAACGCAATGCCGACGCTGCCGCCGGACGGCGAATAGATCGCGGTATTGACGCCCATCACTTCGCCTTCGGTATTGAAGGCCGGGCCACCGGAGTTACCCTTGTTCACGGGCGCATCGATCTGGATGAAATCGTCATAGGGGCCGTTGCCGATGTCGCGGCCGCTGGCCGAAACGATACCGGCGGTGACGGTGCCACCAAGTCCGAACGGATTGCCGACCGCGAGAACCCAATCGCCAATCCGCGGCTTGCCGTCGGAAAGCTTGGCGAACGCGAAATTCGACCCGCCTTCGACCTTGATCAGCGCGAGATCGGTGCGCGCATCGGTGCCAATCACTTTGGCGCTGTAGGTTTTGCCGTCATCGGTCGTCACCTCGACCTTGTCGGCGCCATCCACGACGTGGTTGTTGGTGACGGCATAGCCGTCAGCCGAAATGAAGAAGCCGGAACCCTGCCCGGTCACGACGCCACGGCCACGCGGTCCTCCCCGCAGGCCCGGCGGCAAACCATCAGGCCCACCGAAGCGGCGGAAGAAACGCTCCATCGGAGATCCCGGCTGGAACGGCGAGTCTTCGTTGTTGTCGCCGCTATCGTTCTTGGCGACCTTCTCGTTGATATTGACCTTCACCGAAATCACGGAAGGTTTTACGCGCTCAACGATGTCGGCAAAGCCGACCGGCTGCGCGACCTTGCGGACTTCGTTGTTGACCTGCGCATGAGCGCTGGTGCTGAAGATATCACTTGGGCTGGCCGAGGGTCCAAAGCCATAAACGGCGACGCCGAGGCCGGCCACGACCGACGCCATCAGCGCGAATTTGCGCGCCGACAAAAGCGAGCGCCGCGGCGCGCGATAAGAGGGAAGAGAGGAAAGATCGACGGGGCGGTCAGTCATAAAGCTTCTCCAGAGCCTGAATCGGGGGGTGCCGGGGGCATGCACCTGTAGGCGCCAAACATGGGTATTCCCGCCTTACGACGCGCTGGCGAGGGAATTAAACTTTGGTAATGAAGAGCTGACGGAATGCGACGGATGACCGCAGGCGAAATCGGCCCCGCTTTGAATGTCCGCGCTATTTTTCTGGAGCCGTTTCCGCCCCGATTAACCGATTAAGCCGCGCCTCTTCGTCGGCCGTCAAACTCAACAGCGCGGTATCCTGTCCGGCAGCTGATCGAGCGCGGCGTCGGCTGTGCACCCACAGCGCAATACCACCGCCTGAGAGCGCCAGCGGCGTCAAAAACCAGAGTAACCAGGTGTGCGAGTTGAGCCTGGGCTTCAGGAGTACGAATTCGCCATAGCGCGCGACCAGAAAATCCATCACCTGCGCGTCGCTGTCGCCGGCGGCGATCCGCTCCCGAACCAACAGCCGCAGATCGCGTGCCAGCGGCGCCTCGGAATCGTCGATCGACTGGTTTTGACATACCATGCAGCGCAATTCGCGCGACAAATCCCGCGCCCGCGCTTCCTTGGCCGTATCCGACATGATCTCGTCAGGCTGCACGGCGTAGGCCGCATTCGCCGCGACCACACCGATCGCCAGCGCCAAACAGAGAGTTCGTATCAACGACATCACTCTGCCGCCTGTAATCCGCGCAGGGATCTTGCGGGCTTGGGTGCACCAACGCGCAACCGACGATCCGACAGCGACAGCATGCCGCCGAACGCCATCAACACCGGACCAAACCAGATCAATAGCACGAGAGGCTTGTGGTAGATACGCACGCCGATCGAGCCATCACCCGAAATCTCGCCCAGCGAGATATAGAGCTGGCTAACACCTCGCGTGAGCAACGCGGCCTCCGTCGTCGTCGCCCCTCGCGTCGTAAAACTGCGTTTCGACGGCGTCATGGGATCAAGCAACCGGCCGTCGGTGCTGACGCTGAATTGGGCGGTCATTTCGCGGTAATTCGGTCCCTGACGCGGCGTCAGTCCTTCGAGCTTCAAGCTGTAACCCGCGACATTGGCGACATCCCCGATCCGCATCGACCTGATAAATTCGGTATTCCAGGTCGTCTCGCAGACGATACCGATCAGCGCCACACCGACGCCGGCATGTGCGAACATCGTGCCCCAGGCTGAGCGCGGCAATCCGCTCGCGCGCCGTATCGCGGTCGAGAACGGCATCCGGAACAAGCCGATACGCTCCACGATATCGCTTAACGCACCAAGGATCACAAACAGCGCGAGGCCAATCGCAAGCGGCGCAAAGGTGCCCCCGCCAAGCGTCCAGGCCCAGACCACAGCGACCACGATCAATGCACCAACACCCGCCGCTATCAGCCGTTGGGCGGCGGCGACGAGATCGCCGCGCTTCCAGGCGAGCAACGGCCCGAAAGGCACGGCAATCATCAGCGGAATGAACAGTGGCCCGAAGGTGAGATTGAAGAACGGGGCGCCGACCGAAATCTTTTCCCCTGTCATCACTTCCAGCGCGAGGGGGTACAGCGTTCCGACAAAAACCGTCGCACATGCGGTCGTCAGGAGCAGATTGTTGAGGACGAGCGCGCCCTCGCGCGAGATTGGCGCGAACAAACCGCCTTGTTTGAGCGCGGAAGCGCGCCAAGCATAGAGCGAAAGGCTGCCCCCGATGAAAACACACAGGATCAGGAGGATGAAGACGCCGCGCCTTGGATCGTTGGCAAAGGCGTGGACCGATGTAAGCACGCCGGAGCGAACCAGGAACGTCCCGAGCAATGACAGCGAGAATGCCAGGATCGACAGCAGGATGGTCCAGACCTTGAGCGCGTTGCGCTTCTCCATCACGACCAGCGAATGCAACAACGCGGTGCCAGCTAGCCAGGGCATCTGCGAGGCATTCTCGACGGGATCCCAGAACCACC
>Ga0210389_10002509_pt1 | contig 14446 bp, 13 predicted proteins | sample IncBWH28OmetaG_FD_160127 | JGI IMG/M metagenome (GOLD analysis project Ga0210389, IMG submission 160127) | Forest soil microbial communities from Barre Woods Harvard Forest LTER site, Petersham, Massachusetts, United States - Inc-BW-H-28-O ...
GTGTAGCCCGTCCTGAAAGAACAGGGACAGCAGGTACAGCAGCCCGAAGAAGGCCACCGACGTCAGCGTCAGCACGATGCTGGTGGAGCGGAAAAGCCGGTCGGCGTAGACACGCAGGTCCAGCAGCGGCGCCCGTGACCGTAGTTCGATGACGACCATGGCGGCAAGAAGTACCGCTCCGGCCGCGATGCTGGCTTCGATCGGCCGGGACGTCCACCCGGTGTTCGGCCCCTCGGACACGCCGTACATCAGCAGGCCGAGCCCGAGACCGGACGTCGCGAACCCGGCGACATCGAAGCGCCCCGCCGCCGGATGGTCCTGGTCGGCGAGGAAGAGCGCCCCGAAGATGAGCGCGAAGACCCCGACGGGCACGTTCACGTAGAACACCCAGCGCCACGACACGTCCGTGACGAACAGGCCACCGATGATCGGCCCGGCCGCGGGGGCAAGCGCCGTCGGGATGACCAGAATCGCCGCCGCGCGTACCCGCTCCGCCTGCGGGAATGCCCTGAACAGCATGGTGAGGCCGACCGGCGTCATCAGGCCGCCGCCCACGCCCTGGAGCACGCGGAACGCCACCAGTTCATCCAGGCTGCCGGCGAGCCCGCAGAGGGCGGACGCGGCGGTGAAGATCGCGATGGAGCCGAGCAGGACCTGGCGCGGGCCGAGCCGGTCCCCCAGCCACGCCGCCGCCGGGATGAACACCGCGACGCTGACCTGGTAACCGATGACCGTCCCGGCCACGCCGGTCGCGGGCGCGTGGAACTGGCGGCCGATGGTGGCCAGGGCCACGTTGACGATCGTGAGGTCCATCACCGCGATGAACATGGCCCCCGCGTAGACCACGCTCACCGCGGCTTTCTGGTTGATTACGCGCGATGACACGGACACTCGACTGACCTCACGGTGCCTGAAAGTGAGTGAAGACAAACGGCTGAAGTTGTTTCGACCGGTCAGTTCAAAGTGACCTACCGCGCGCGACCTGTCAAGGCTGTGCACCGCACGTCCCGTCGCAAGCACTTGCTCCGCGATCCCCAGGCCGACACGCCCGGCGGTGCGGGCGCGCCCGCACCGCCGCCGTAGGACGGTCCGCTGCGCCGGTCGCGGGTCCGACAGGGGCCGAGATCCCCGCGTTCAGGAATCTCACCAGGTCTTCGAGCAGGGCCTCGCTTACGGAGGATTACCGCGAGCAGGCCGGGCGGACGCATTGCTTCCCTCCCTCGCCCAGGTCGGTTACCTTTATGCTGACCGGTCCGTACAGGCCTTCGAGGGGGCGGATCATGAGGTTGGCAACCGGAGGTCCCATGGGCAGAATGCAATCCCGTCCGCTGGTCGGCCTGCACTACTTCGCGACGGACAGGTCCCTGCCCATCACCGACTTCGCCCGCGCGGCCGCAGAGCGCGGCTTCGACGCGGTCTTGCTACCGGAGCACACCCACATCCCCCTGACCACCCAGTCGCCCTACCCTGGCGGCGGTGACTTGCCTGAGCGCTACTCGCGAACGTTCGATCCCTATGTCGCGCTGTCTGTCGTCGCAGCGCAGACCGGCCTCAAGATCGGGACCTGCATCTCGCTTGTCGCACAGCATGATCCGATCGCGCTGGCGAAGACCATCGCGACGCTTGACTTCGTGTCCGGCGGCCGGTTCTCGCTCGGCGTGGGATACGGGTGGAACGTCACGGAACTGGCAAACCACGGGCACGAGGCGGCCAAGCGGCGCGCGATCGTTCGCGAATACGTGGCACTGATGCGGGCCCTCTGGCAAGACACCGAGGCCGAGTTCCGCGGTGAACACGCGAACCTTTCCCCAAGCTGGGCGTGGCCGAAGCCAGTACAGCGGCCATCGGTTCCCGTGCTGCTGGGCTGCAGCCCGACACCGCGCGGCCATGCCGAGGTCGTCCGTTGGGCCGACGGCTGGATCAGCCACATCAGCAACGCGGAGGTGTTCTCCTCACGAGTGACGGAACTGCGCACGCGGTGGCGCGATGCCGGACGCGGAGGCTCTGGTCCGCTCATCTGGGCGATGCAGGACATCGTCGACGACGACACCCTGCGGCTGAATTTCGACCGCTGCCTGGAGCTCGGGGTTGACCAGGTCGTCCTCGATCTCCAGGCCGCCGAAGCCGGCGAATTGCTGCCGCTTCTCGACCGATACGCCGCGGTGCTCAAGACGAGCGGTGCATGAGGGGAACCAGCACCGCATCGCGTACGGCTGGCGATCAGGCCGCTGGCGTGGGTTCCGTGCCTTCCTGGGCGGGAGTTGCCTGGGCGGGAGTTGCCGGGGCAGGGCGCCACGACGTGAGCAGGGTCAGGGCGGCCCCGCCGACGCCGATCCCGAGCGCGACTGCGTAGGCCACGCCGCCGGTGATCGGCAAGCCGGCCGCGTGGTCAAGCGACAGCCAGCCACCTCCGATCCCGGCAAGCGCCACCGCCACCACCGAGATCATGAGCACGTACTCATAGCCCTCGCCGGGCCGGAAGATGAAAAACCCGTTCCGCAGGTGGCACGCCACCAGCGCCACGAGCATCGTCCCGAGGACTCCGCCGGCCGCCAGCGGGGTCAGCAGCCCGAGCAGGAGCAGCACCCCGCAGCCGATCTCGGTGACCGTCGCGACCCAGGCGTGCACCCAGGCGGGCCGCATCCCGATCGACGCGAACCAGCGGGCCGTGCCGGCGATCTTCCCGCCGCCGAAGGCATGATTCCAGCCGTGCGCGACCATCGTCACGCCAAGCACCGCCCTCAGCAGCAGCGCCGCCACGTCAACCGGGTGCATACACTTCTCCCTTTCTTCGGAAATAGTTTGATTGGTCAGTACTAGTCAACATCAGTACAAGAAGAGCGAGTTGATCTTCAAGCGAACAACTCCACGACCGGCTTGTCACGAAGATCGTCTTTGAGCAGGTACGCCGCGGCCGACTCCATGTGACTGCGCCACAGCCGTTCAGCGCCTTCCGCATCCCGCGCCTCGACCAGCGAGACCAGTTTCTTGTACGCCTTGACCGCCCGCCGGAAGCGCTCAGGGGACTCTGTCTCACTGAAATTGCGCGACACCCGCAACTCGGTGTGCGTCGCGATGATGTCGTGCAGCACGGCGCTCTGCAAGGCGAGGGTCTTGTTCCCCGACCGCTGCATGATCAACTCGTGGAACCGGTGGGTAAGGCGTGACCACAGCACCGGGTCGGGAACCGAGCGGTCCCTGGCCTCGATCGCGGACTCGATCTCAGCGACGACCTCGGCCAGGTCGGAAAGGTCGCGCTCCGTCCTGCGTCGCGCGAGCAGGCCAGCGCATACCGGCTCCGCTATCTTCCTTGCCTCGTACACGTCGTCGATCGTCGTGCCCTGGAGTTGCAGAAGCAGGCCGAAGTAACGAGCGGCTGCCGTCAAGTCGGGCGCCACGACCTGAGCGCCGCCGCGGCTGCCCGGCCGGACGACGATGAGCCTTTCCGTCTCCAGAATGCGGAATGCCTCACGGATCGTCGGCCTTGAGACGCCGAACTGCTCCATCAACTGGCTTTCCGGTGGCAGCTTCTCCCCCGGTTTCACCGCGCCCCGCACAATCTGACGGCGCAACTGGGCAGCGATGAGCTCGGATGTCTTGGGCGCACGGACCAGCTGGCCTATCCGGCCGCCCGACACCCTCGCATAATTCATCTCACTCATCGCACCTAGTGCTCTTCTGCCGGGTCATGTTGCATACGATAGAAGAGTTAGCTAATTTATACAATAGACGGAGCGGTCACGGCCGCCGCGGCGCCGCCTGCCTCACCGGAACACCGGCACGACCTCGGCCGCGGCCTATTCCAGGTGCTCAAGGTGCTCCGCGAGGGACCGCGGGCCCGGCCCCAGCGGCGGGACGTTCGTCCATGTCACGCCGGCGCCTTCGAGATCCGCGATCAGGTCGATCACCTGCTGCGTGCTGGTGAGCCGGGGGCCAGTGTCCTGAAGGCGGTGGTCCCGCGCCTCGGCGAGGAACCACGGGCAGTTGCGCACCGGGCAGCCCGGTTCAGTAGACTCCATATATTTTTGTTTAGTAATATGAATGTACCTTATGATCTCATGGCGTGCCGGTGGCCGGGCATGAGAGAACAACACAGCCAGTGGCCTGGAGGACGGGACGGATGATCGACAACGGCTCTCGGGTGTCCGACTCGTTGCTGTCGCGCCGGATCCGCCAGATGATGGCGTTGGATCCGAGCGCGACCGCCATGTTTTTCGATGGCCTGGCGTTCCCCTGGTCGTTCTACTCGGATGCGGTCACCGATCTCCAGTCGCTGCTCGCCGGTCATCCCGCGGCGCGCCGGGTGGGAATCGTGCTGCGCAACCGGCCCGGTCCGCTGGCGGCGCTGATCGCCACCATCGGCACCGGGCGCGAGGTGGTGACGCTGAGCCCGCACCTCGGTGACATCGGCCTGGAAAGGGACATCGCCGACCTGGCACCGGACGTGATCGTGGCCGAGGACGAGGACTGGGCCCGCGACGCGGTCCTGGTCTCGTCGAAGACGGCCGGCGCGATCGCGCTGCGGACCGGAGCCGACCGGGCCCTGGCCGCGCAGCCCGTCGGGTGGTCACCGAATCCGGCACTGCGGCACCCCGGAGATATCGCCGTGCTGATGATGACAAGCGGCACGACCGGGCGGCCGAAGCGGGTCGAGCTGACGTACGACCGGATGACCGCGGCGTTCCGCGCGGGCGGGCTGGTCTTCGACGAGGCGCATGAGCCTCACCTGCGCAGCAGGACAGACATCTTGTGGGCGTCCCTCGCCCACATCAGCGGCCTGTATTTCGCGGTCGCGCACGTGGTCGAGGGCCGCAGCGTCGCCCTCCTTGAGAAGTTCGAGGTCGACGCCTGGGTGGAACTGGTCAGGCGGCACCGCCCCGGCTACGTCCGGCTGGCGCCCACGGCGCTGCGGATGGTGCTGCAGGCCGAGGTCTCCCCCGAGACGTTCGCGAGCGTCCGCGCGGTCGGATCTGGCACCGCGCCGCTGCCGCCGGAACTGGCGGAAGCGTTCGAGGACCGGTACGGGATCCCCGTGCTCGGGACCTACGGCGCGACCGAGTTCGCCGGCGCGATCGCGGGATGGACGCTGAAGGACAAGAAGCAGTGGGGACCGCGCAAGCGCGGCAGCGTCGGGCGCGCCCACCGCGGCATCGAACTGCGCATCGTCGATCCGGAGACCGGCGACGTCCTCTCCTGTGGTGAGGCCGGCTTGCTCGAGGCGCGCGGCGGCCAGCTGCCAGGCGAGGACGGCGCCTGGCTGCGGACCACGGACCTCGCCACGATCGATGAGGACAGGTTCCTGTTCATCCGCGGCCGGGCGGACGATGCGATCAACCGGGGTGGCTTCAAGATCCCGCCCAGCGTTATCGAGGACGCGCTGCTCGCGCACCCGGCCGTCAATGAGGCCTCGGCCGTCGGACTGCCCGACCCGAGGCTGGGCCAGGTGCCCGCGGCAGTGGTGACGCTGGTCAGCCACGCCACAGAAGAGGAGCTGATGCAGTACCTCACGGACAGGCTGACCAGGTACCAGCGGCCGGTCGCGGTCAAGGTAGTCGATCAGCTGCCGCGAACGCCCTCGCTCAAGATCAGCCGTGCCCTGGTGCGCGAGCACTACTTCGACGGCCTTGGTCCGCACGGTTCTGCGGCCGCTGAGGACACCACGACGACAGGAGAGCCGCATGACCACTGATCGGGCAGGATACGGGGTCCTAACCGAGGAGTCATTCGAGCGCTCGCGCAAGCGGATTGGCGTCCCGCTGCGCATCAACCCCGCCCACATTACCGAGGTGAGCGCCGACGCTACCCGGCACTTCGCCTACGGGTACGGCGATGACAACCCGCTGTACTGCGACCCCGAGTACGGCAAGAACACCCGCTGGGGCGGCCTTATCGCGCCGCCCAACTTCACCTACTGCATGGGCGAGAACGCGGCGCCGCCGTTGACGGCCGAGCAGAAGCAGGTACTCAAGGGCGACCCCTTCGCCGGCCTTGGCTCCTACCAGGCCGCGATGGAGTTCGAGTACTACCGCCCGCTGGTCGCCGGCGACCGCTGCCAGGTGGTCCGCGCACAGGTCGGGGTCGAGGACAAGCCAAGCCGGTTCGGCGGGCGCACCGCGCACGTGACGCACGACTTCCTGTACGCCAACGGCCACGGCCAGGTCGTCACCATCCAGCGCGGTACCTGGATCAACGCTGAGCGGCACACCTCAAAGGACCGGTCAGAAGAACGGTCGCAGGTGAACTTCGACCCGTATACCGACGACCAGATCGCCGAGATCGATGCCGCCTACGACGCCGAGGCCCGCCGCGGTGCCCAGACCAGGTACTTCGAGGATGTCGAGGTGGGCGAGGAGATCCAGCCGCGGGTCAAGGGCCCGCTCGTGATCACCGACCTGGTGGTCTGGCACCTCGGCTGGGGCATGCAGCTGACACCGCCTGGCGCGTTCGGCGTCGCGCGCAAGATCCGCAGGAAGGCGCCGGGCCTCTACCCGCCGAACGCGCGCAACATCCCTGACACCGTCCAGCGGCTGCACTGGGACCCGGCCCGGGCGCAGGAGCTGGGCATCCCGATGAGCTACGACTACGGGGCCATGCGCGAGACCTGGCTCACGCACGCGCTGACCGACTGGATGGGCGATGACGGGTGGCTGCTGAGGCTCCGCTGCCAGCACCGCAAGTTCAACTACATCGGCGACACCACGTGGATCCGCGGCAAGGTCGTCCGCAAGGTGCAGGCCGAGGGACGTAACGAGGTCCATCTCGAGATCGGCTGCTGGAACCAGCGCGGCGAGCAGACCACCCCGGGCACCGCCGTCGTGCTGCTGCCGACGCGGGACCGCGCGGTCGAACTGCCCGCGCCCCCCGCCCGCTCGCTGGACCAGCTCCTCGCGCTCGAGATCGCGCGCCACGCCTAAGATGGTTCGATATTTTCAGTTGAAAATGGAGCGCACGTGGACTTCGAGCTTACGGAGGAACAGGCCGCCCTGCGCGAGGTGTCTCGCAGCATGCTCGCCGTGAGCTGCCCGCCCCAGCTAGTGCGTTCGCTGGCGAACGCCGGCCAAGACGTCGACGACAAGCTATGGCAGCGCGGCGCGGAACTCGGGTGGATCGGCCTCGCCGTTCCCGAGGAGCACGACGGCGCGGGCCAGGGGCTGGTTGAGCTGTGCCTGGTGGCGGAGGAGCTCGGCCGCGCGGCCGCTCCCGGTGCGTTCCTCGACAGCGCGCTGATCGCGCTTGTCCTGGCCAGGCGGGGCCAGGACGAGCTGGTACGCGCACTCGCCGAGGGCGGCGTTAAGGCAAGCTTGGCCCACCACGGATCGGTAGCCGGCTCCTACGACGCGGACGAACTCGTGCTCAGTGGCCGCGCCACGGCGGTCCAGGCCGCGGCGGCGGCCGACTGGCTGCTGGTAACGGCGGCCAGCGACCAGGGCACGCGCCTGGTGCTTGTTGACCGGGCACGGGCCTGCGTCGAGCCCAGGCGGACGCTGGACGAGACCCGCCGCTGGTATGACGTGGTACTGGACGGCGTGCGCGTCGGGGCCGCTGACGTGGTCACCGCGGACGAGGCGGAGATCCAGTGGCTGACCGACGCGTGCGCGGTGCTCACCGCGGCCGACTCGCTCGGCGTGGGCGAGCGGCTGCTCGACATGACCGTCGGGTACGTCAAGGTGCGCGAGCAGTTCGGCCGCCCGCTCGGCAGCTTCCAGTCCGTGAAGCACAAGGTGGCCGACATGCTGACCACGCTCAAGGGAGCCCGCGCCGCGACATATTACGCGGCCATGGCCCTCGACGCCGGCGTCGCCGACGCGACTGTGGCGTCGAGCGTCGCGAAGGCGTTCACCGGAGAGGGCGTCGCCGTCCTGGCCGGGGAGGCCCTGCAGACCCACGGCGGCATCGGCTTCACGTGGGAGCACGACCTGCACCTGTACCTGAGGCGCGCGAAGGTGAACGAGGTGCTGTTCGGCGCGGCCGCAGAGCACTACGAGCGGCTCGTTTCGCTGTTGGAGTGAGGGACATACCGCGCTGCCGTCACCGCCTCACCGTCGGCCTGCTCGGCGCATGAGCGACAGCCCAGGTGACCGCCCGGTCGGCCACGTCGTTGGTGGTCGCGGCGAAGAAGTGATCGGCGGACGGCACAGTCTGCTGCTCGCAGGCAACCCACCCCGAGACAAGCGGATCGATCACGTCGGCCCCGAACCACGCATCTCTTTCTGCGATCACGACCAGCTTCGGGCGGTGGTCGGCCGCGACCGGCGGTTGCGCTGGGGGGCGTAGCGGCGACGCCGGCGAGACGAATCGCGGGACAACCAACGCCGGTGCGATCAGCGCCCAGCCCACGACGGCCGGGTGGGTGATCGCGGCGGCCACCTCCGCGCCGAACGAGTAGCCGATCAGCAGGACGGGACCGTCGCACGCCTCGATCTGCGCCACTGCGTCCGCCTGGGCCGCGGCCTCCTCCACGGAGGAGAAGTCGAACCGGTGCGGCACGACCGCGGTGGCCAGCAGCCGATCGTACATCGCGACGATGACGCGATTGCGCTGACCACCGCCGTGGGCGAAGTAAGGGGGCAGTAGAACGGCATGGGTCATGGCGGTCATTCAGACGGAGGCGGGCTGGCTGCTCGGAGCGACGGGAGCGAATTTCCTGGAGGTGTCGAAGCCGACGATCTTGGCGAGGGTGCCGCCGAGCATCCTGGCGCGGTCCTCCGCCGGCACGTCGAACATCTGCTCCGAGATGACGGCCTGGCTGCCGAGGAAGGTACCTTCGGCGTGCGGGTAGTCGTTGCCCCAGTAGATGGTGTCCACGCCGGTGATGTGGCGAGCCTGCACGGCCATCCGGTCGTCGGCGAACTGGACGCGGATATTGCGCTTGACGTACTCGCTGGGCTTGAGGTCATAGGGCCAGCGTTCGTTGATCAGGAAGAGCTGACCGAACAAGTCCTGCTCTTCCCAGGGCTTGCCTTCCTGCAGGAACCCCATCCACCACTCCGGATCCTGCCCGGTCCCGGTGCGCCAGCCCTTGTCCATCATGGACATGAAGTGGGCCAGCCAGCCGGCGTTGTACTCGATCATGTTCCAGATCAGGTTCGGGTGGCGATCACAAGCACCGGAGGCGATCAGCTCGGAAATGATCCGCATCGGGACCGCGCCGCTTGAGTTACCCCCGCCCATCGTGCGGGCGGCCAGGGTGGCGTTGGTCAGCTCCTTGTCCTTGCCCATTGCCATCGCGGTGAGGATGCCCTTGACCGCGTCTCCGGTGATCGAGGAACCCGTCTTGGTGTTGGCCCCGCCGGCCGCAAGGTGGAAGAAGATTGGTAGGCCGTTCGCCTCCGCGCAGGCCCACAGCGGCTCGTACTCGTCCGCGTGGTACGGCAGTGGCTGCGGGTGCTCGGGCAGGAACAGGCCCCGCAGGCCCAGTCGCACGCACCGCTCGACCTCCTTCACCGCGTCCCCGATGTCGGTGGTCGGGATCGAGGCCAGCGGACGCATCCGATCCGAGTGCGGCAGGTACGTCTCCGCCACCCAGTCGTTGTAGACGCGAGCATGGGCCAGGGCCACTTCGTGATCGTCGGTGTAGGTCGCGAACAGCGCGAAGTTTGAGAACAGCACCGTCGCGTCCACACCGTCACGGTCCATGTCCCGCAAGATCCCGGCCGGCTGCCAGTCCGGCGTCGGGCCGGTGTTCTGCCGGTACCGCGACACCGTCCAGCCCTCGTACCCCGGCGCATGCACCGTCCGGAACACTGTGTGACCACCCGGCGTCAACGGCTGCTCGAGCTCGAACTCGGTCTGCGTCAAGGCCTTGTCCCGCAGATTCCGCGGCAGCCGCTCCGGGAACAGATCGACCGGCTCCACCACATGACTATCGCCTGAAACAACGAACTCTTGGGTCATACCAGCTCCCACCGGTTCACAAGAACCACTGCATTTGAACCTCCAGTATCGAAAGTGACACTGGAGTACCATCACGGTATCCCGCCCGGTCGTGGCCGTCAACGCCTAGTAGGGCTAGAAGCCGAGCTTGGCGAGCAGTGCCTCGCTTTCCGCCCAGAGGCGGGCAGCGGCGGCGTGATCTTGCGCGGCGTCGGCCGGCGTTTCCTCCGCCTTCCGGTAGAAGTAGCGACCGCCGTCGCGGCCGCCTTCTGGCTCGGTGGCCAGCCAGGCCAGTGTCTCGGCCGGCTCGTCGGGTGAGACGGTGTCGGCCGCGGCCATGTGGGCCTGCATCGCCGCGTCCCCGTGCGCGGCGAAGTTGCTGGCGACCACGCCAGGATGCATGGCCTGGACGGCGATTCCGTCCCGGGCCGCCCGCCGTGCCAGTTCGCGGGTGAAGAGAAGAGTGGCGAGCTTCGCCCGGCAGTAGGCGAGGGTGGGCTGCGACTCGCGGAAGCTCTGCAGGTCGTCCCACGCGAGCCCCTCGACCACCCGGTGGGCGCTCGACGACACGGCGATCACCCGCGCCGTTCCCGGCGGCCGGCTCGCTGCGCTCACCCTGAGCAGCGGCATAAGCTCCCGCGTGAGCAGGAAGGGGGCGAGGTGATTGGCGGCGAAGGTCGCCTCGGTGCCTTCGGCGGTGATGACCAGCCGGTCCCGCACGCCGCCCGCGTTGTTGATCAGGACATCGAGGCGAGGGGCGCGGCCCGCGACCTCGCCGGCCACGCGGTTGACCTCCGCCATCAAGGTGAAGTCGCCGCGCACCATCGTGAAGCCGCCGCCGTCACGCGCCGCCGCGGCGATCTCGGTTTCGGCGGTGGCGCAGCGCCGCGGGTCGCGGCCGACGCCGATCACCTGCCAGCCGAGTGCCGCGAGCTTGCCCGCGGCCGACTTCCCGATCCCCGAGCTGGCTCCCGTAACCACCGCCACGGGCTGGTTCGCACCGAGTATCAAGGCATCTTCTCCATGTCGTCTTGGCGCGGCCTGAGGCCATCGAGCAGCAGGCGAACGGTGAAATAGATCTTCCTGTCCATTTCCGCTTCCGTTGGCAGGCGGCCGCTCACGATCGCGCGTACCTGGCCGCTGATCACCATGCTCATGAAGGCGGAGGCGGCGAGTCCGGAGTCGGTGGGAGCGATCTGTCCCGCCGCGATGGCGCGGTCAAGCAGGCCGGCGACGAAGTCCATCACCGGCAGGGCGCTCTGCTCGAAATTGGCGGTAAAGATTTCGGGGAACCGGTAGCTCTCGGTGTTGATGATGCGCTGCAGGCGCAGGCCGTTAGGCGTCATCACCTGGCCGATGCGCAACCGGGCGATGGACGCCAGCGTCTCGGTCAGGTCGCCCTGGTCGAAGCCCTCGAGCACGCTGCGCGGAACGATCTGCCGCTCGATAGCGCGCTGCACCGCGCCCAGAAAGAGGGATGCCTTGTCGGCGTAGCGGGCGTAGACCGTGCGCTTGGTCATGCTGATGCGGGCGGCGATCATCTCGATCGTCGTCAGCTCGAAACCGTGCTCAAGGAACAGGTCAAGCGCGGCGTCGAGCAGTTCCTCACGGCGTGCCGCGACCTGCTCGATGGTGGGCCGCCCGGCCCCGCGGCGCACGGTGGAGGTTGCGTTCATTAAGCCGCCTTGCCTGGATGGCCCTTGCGTCGTCGCTGCAAACAGTCATAATGATACGCGTGAGGTGTCATTTGTCCAGCCCGGCGACGACACCCGCGGAAGGATGGCCCGATGAGCTCGGCGATCGAAAAACTGACGCGGCTGGTTGCCGCCGAGGACCGCTTCGACCACCCCCACGAAGATCTGCGCGAGACGCAGCTGGAGGCGCTTAACGAGCGGTTTCAGGAGCGCAGGGACCGCATCAAGCTGCTCGGTCACCGGGCACGCGAAGCCGGCACCGCCGAGATCCGCCGCCGCGAGGACATGGTGCCGCTGCTGTTCCCGCACAGCGTCTACAAGAGCTACCCGGAGCGCTTCCTGATCGAGGAGAAGTGGGACCTCCTCGGCAAGTGGCTGGGCGCGGTCTCCCCCTATCCGATCGGTCCGGTCGAGACCTCGGACGTCACCGGCATCGACGACTGGATCGCACGGCTTCAGGCCGCAGGGCACTACGTTTCCTGCTCAAGCGGCACCACCGGCAAGTCGGCGATGCTGCTCGCCTCGGACAAGGACATGGAATGGTCACGCAGGGACACGGTCAATGTCTTCGCCTGGGGTTCCGGCGTCCAGCCGGCCCGTGACCGGCGGATGATGGGCCTCGCGCCCACCGCCGCCGTCCCGAAGAACCTGGTCATCGGCCAGGCACAGCAGGAGGCGTTCGGCGATCCGGCCAAGGAGCGCTTCCGCCTGCCCGTCCCGCCGATCACTGTCGGCTCGCTAACCAAGATGGTCGTGCTCAGGAAGAAGATCGCCGAGGGCACCGCGCTGCCAGAAGAACTGGCCGACTTCGAGCAGACCTCAAGGGAGCGCCAGGAAACGCTGGACAAGGCGGTGATCGCGGGCGCCGAGGCGCTCATCAAGTACCGAGATGAGAAGCTCTATATCTCGGGCCTGTGGAACGCGCTGTATCAGGTGGCCAAGACCGTCCGCGAAATGGGATATGCGGCAAAGGACTTCCATCCCGATAACTGCATCTATATCGGCGGCGGCCTCAAGCGCGCGCAGCTGCCGCCGGACTACCAGGAATTTGTCCACCAGACATTCAACATCCCGGCCAGCCGGAACTTCCAGAACTACTCGATGCAGGAACTAAATTCCGGCATGCCTAAGTGCCAAAGAGGCGACCGCTATCACGTCCCGCCGTGGCTCGTGCCTTTCATCCTGGATGAGGAGGGCGGCACCCTGCTGCGGCACGAGGCCGACGAGATCGAAGGTCGCGCCGCCTTCTACGATCTTTCGCTCGACGGGCGCTGGGGCGGAATTATCACCGGCGACAAGATTTCGCTCGATTTCGGTCCCTGCGCCTGTGGCCGCAAGGGCCCGTCGGTGCGGAACAACATCGTCCGCTACGCGGACATCCAGGGCGACGACAAGATCGGCTGCGCCGGCACCGTCGACGCCTATGTGCGAGGCCTGTCATGAACGCGGTCAACACCGATCTGAAGCCGGCCGACGCGGTGGTTTCCGCGCCGTTCTTCCTGCGCGGCGAACTGGTCGAGGGCCAGGACGCCGTGCACCGCTCGCGCGACCTGGGGGTCACGTTCGCGACGCCGCGGATCGCCCTGGACCGGGTGGTGCATCCGCGTACCGAGGTGCCGCCGCTGCTCAACGTCCCGCTCGCGGAGATCATTGATTTCCTCGTCGAGACCGGCGAGCGGATCCGCAATCCCGGCAACCTCTTCGTGGCGGAATGTATCGACCGCATGTCCGCCACCCACGTGCTGCCCCGGGCCGTGCTGGAAGCACAGGTCAAGAGCGCGGCGGCGTACCTCGACAAGCGACTGCTGCAAACGGTGGTCGAGCAGAACTTTCCCGATCCCAGGGCGCTGGACGAGTGGGTGCCAAAACGGGATTTCACCGGGCGCAAGAGCTTCGTTCGCGCTTTCGCGCCCCGGCTGATCCACGTGCTGCCCGGTAACTCCCCCGGCGTCGCGGTGAAGTCCATCGCCCAGGGAGCGATGGTCAAGGCGGTCAACCTGTTCAAGATGTCCTCAAGCGATCCCTTCACCACGGTCGCCGTCCTGCGGACCATGGCGGAGATCGACCCCGGCCATGCCATCGTGAAGTCGATGTCGGCGGTCTACTGGCGCGGGGGCGACGACGCCGTGGAGCGCGCGCTCTACCGTCCCCAGTATTTCGACAAGATCGTGGCCTGGGGCGGCGGTGACGCTATCAGCAACGTGGTCAAGTACCTCGGTCCCGGCTTCCAGCTGGTGTCGTTCGACCCAAAGACGTCGATCTCGATGGTCGGCCGGGAAGCGGCCGCCTCGGACGAGGCGCTCGACCTCGCGGCCAGCCTCGCCGCCACCGACGTCATGGTGCTCAACCAGGAAGCCTGCGTCGCCAGCCGTTTCATCTTCGTCGAGGCGGACCGCCGGGACGCTGACCGCTTCTGCGAGCGGCTGCACGCGCGCATCGTCGAAAAGGCGGCCGCCACGGGTGACACAAGGCCCCTCGATATGGACCTGCGCGAGCAGATCGACATGCTGATGCTGCTCGACGACGACTTCCGCGTGTGGGGCAAGACCGACGGCAAGGGACTGGTGATCCGTTCGGACGAACCGGTGGACTTCCACCCGATCAACAAGACCGCCAACGTGATCCCGGTGGACTCGCTCGACGACGCCGCGAAGTACGTGAACGTGGCGACGCAAACGGTCGGGTTCTATCCGCATCAGCGGATGCCGGACTACCGTGACCGGCTCGCCAGCGGCGGCGCCCAGCGCATCGTGCGGCTGGGCGAAGCGGGCCCGAGCACCATCGGCAACCCGCACGATGCCATGTATCCGCTGCACCGCTTCGTGCACTGGATGGCGCACGAAGACGGGATCGGGCCGCGATAACGCCGGGCCCGCCCC
>Ga0210389_10002510_pt1 | contig 14436 bp, 12 predicted proteins | sample IncBWH28OmetaG_FD_160127 | JGI IMG/M metagenome (GOLD analysis project Ga0210389, IMG submission 160127) | Forest soil microbial communities from Barre Woods Harvard Forest LTER site, Petersham, Massachusetts, United States - Inc-BW-H-28-O ...
CACGGCGCCCGCTCAAAAATCTCCTCGCCCTCCTGCTGCGCCACGCAACCCAGCACCCCAATAATCTTCCCCCCCGCAGCATTCACAATCTTCCTCAGACTAGGGTGATTCGCCTCGCGTGGCACAGCCATTCCTGGCTGTGCGTTTTTCTGCAGCACAGGCTTGCCCTGAGATCCGAACGACACTCTAGCCTGTGCTTCCCGCGCCTCAGCTCCTAGCTCGCCACTCGTCACTCGCCACTCGCCACTTCTTTCCTCTGCCGGCCGCAACTCCCCCAACCGCGAAAACACTTTCTGCGCTGCCTTCTCCCGAATCGAGCAAGTGTTATACAGAATCACCTTAGCCGCTTCCGGCCCATCCACCTGCCGGTATCCCCGGGCCAACAAAACTCCCGCCACCTTCTCCGAATCATGGTCATTCATCTGGCACCCAAACGTCTCCAGATAAAACGTCGCCCCCTGTGGCACAGCCATTCCTGGCTGTGCGCCTTTTATAACTGAGTCCACGATGTTGTGGCCGGTCGTCAGATCGGCGATCGTGTCCTGTAGGGGTGGCTGTAGGCCGCCTTCCTGGGCTTCTCCGCTTCCGGGCGCACCCATCCCCGTCAACCGTTCCAGCCCAATATCAAAACTCTTCCCCATAACCTCACTCTACCACACGCCCATTTGCGCTGTGGTCCGGCGATCTCCCTTACCTCCTCTACCTCATTTATCTCCTTTACCTCCCGTCGCCACCCACGCCGCCACAAACAGCGCCCCCAACGTTAAATCCGTCGCCGCAAACAACAGATCCCGCTGGTTCGTCCTTCCCTGCATCACCAGCACAATCACCGCCGTGCAATACGCAAACTTCTCCACCACCGACGGAATCATCATCACCCGCAACTGCACCGGATCCCGCGCAATAAACAAAAACGCAATCTGCCACGCCAACGCGCATCCAACAAATCCGTAATAAAATCCCGGATGCGTAATCGCCGGCGGATCCTGCTTCCCAATCAGGTCAAAAATAAAATACAGCGGCGTAATCACCACCAATCCCCAAATCCCCGCCACCCAAAACACCACCTTCGCAAATTTCATCGCGTCCTCCGGTTCCTGTTATCTGCTATCTGATCGCTGTTATCCAAACCCGATTTCACACGGTTCCCCTGCATCCCGTCACAACACATCCGCATCCTATTCCTTTTGACCATGCCCCATCCCTGTGCTACGTTGAAATTGCCCTGTAAAAATTTCTTTCTCTTAAGGAGACAGACATTCTTTTTCTCCTGAACGCCATTCTCATCGGCAACATCTTCGATATCATCGCGCAAACCGGCTGGGTCGCTCGCGGCGTGCTCGTCATTCTACTCTTCGCCTCCCTGATTTCCTGGGCGCTTATCTTGCAGAAGTCCGGCATGTTCGGCCGCATTCGCCGCCAAAGCGATCAGTTCCTCAAAATCTTCCGCGCCACCAAAGGCGTCGCCAATCCGCAAGGACTGGTCTCCGCCGGCTCGCCCTTCGCCAACGTCTACGCCGCCGGCTACCGCGAACTCCAATCGCAGGTCACCGGCACCGGCAATCCCACGCCCGTTAAACTCAAATCCATGCAGGCCGTCACCGTCAGCATGCAGCTAGCCGCCTCCGAAGAAGTCCGCCGCACCGAAAAAGGCATGTCGTGGCTAGCCACCACCGCCGGTGTCGCTCCCTTCATCGGACTCTTCGGCACAGTCTGGGGCATCATCGACGCCTTCTCCGGCCTCGGCACTTCCGGCTCCGCCAGCCTCCGCGCCGTCGCCCCCGGCATCGCCGAAGCCCTCGTCACCACCGCTGCCGGCCTTTTCGCGGCCATCCCCGCCCTAATCGCCTACAACTATTTTCTCCAAGACATCCGCGAACTAGCCCAGCGCCTGGACACCTTCGCCCTCGAATTCGCCGCCCAAATCGAAAAGACCTTCACCTGATGCGAAACAGGAACACGCCATGCCTCAATTAGCCAAGTCCACTCAATCAAGCCTCTCCGAAATCAACATGGTTCCTTTCATCGACGTCGTCCTCGTCCTCCTGATCATCTTCATGATCACCGCCCCCATCCTGCAATCCGGCATCGAAGTCGACGTCCCCAAAACTCACACCGTAAAAGAAATCACCCAGCAGCGCCTCGTAGTCACCATGGACAAAAATCAGCTCATCTATCTCGGCAACGACCCCATCAACATCCACCAGCTCGCCGACAAAATCAAAAAACAATCCAAGTCTCAGAAGGATGTCATCTTCCTCCGCGCCGACGAAACCGTTCCCTTCGGCGCCTTCTGCTCCGTAATCGACACCCTCCGTGTCTCCGGCATCTCCAACATCAGCATAGTCACCCAACCCATCAACGACCGGAACCGCTGATGCCCGCGACATCGATCAACGCCTTCGTAGCGGCCGACCTTCAAATCGGCCCTCCGACTTTTGAGTGCGGAGGCGCAGCCTCCGCTTTTGTGCCCTCAAACCAGCCACCCAAACACAACGTGGCCAGCGCAACATCAACCTCGACGCATTCTTGCTTCCTGTTATCTGATATCTGATATCTGATCGCTGTTATCCTTCTAACTAAGGAGCTCCACTCGCAAGCTTCGCCGTCCCACCCGTTCTAACTACATGAGCTACGCCATCCAAACCGACGACGCACCCTTTAAACGCTTCCTCGGATACTCCGCCTGGCTGCACATCGGCCTCATCGCCGCGGTCGCCCTCAGCGTCTGGATCCAGCGCTCCGGCAATCCCTGGGGAGGCATCGGCGGCGGCGACTCCGGCGTAAAAGTAGACCTAGTCAGCAGCGCCGGCATTCCCATGCCTCATCCAGTCGTGCCCACGCCCAGTCAGGTCGTCGATCCCACCAAAGGCCTCGCCGAAGAAGCGCCCAAAATTGAAGAACCAAAAACCGACGCCACCAAACTTCCAAAGTTTGAAAAAGAAAAGCCTCTGCCACCCTCCAAGAAATCCAAAGTCTTCGAACCCAAAAAGCCACCTCCCGATAACGCCATCAACTACGGCAAGGGCGGAGGGATGGACGTCCCCACCGGCTACTCGCAAAACCCCGGCGCCTCCTCCAGCGGCGTAGCCGTCCAAGGCGAAGGCGGAGGCGATTTCGCCACACGCTACGGCTGGTACGTCGAATCCGTCAAGCGCGCCATCAGCCAAAACTGGATCCAGACTTCCATCGACCCCTCCGTCCGCGCCGCCCGTCGCGCCAAAGCCACAGCCACCTTCCGCATCAATCGCGACGGCTCCATCAAGAACATCCGCCTCGACACCTCCAGCGGCAACCGCTCCATGGACGACTCCGCCACCCGCGCCCTCCTCAGCATCGACAAATTCCCCACTCTCCCCTCCGACTATTCCGGCTCCTACGTCGACGTAACCTTCGACTTCGACCTCTCCTCCACCCACTAGTCTCTTCTCATGTGGCACAGCCATTCCTGGCTGTGCTCTTCGATTTCTTGTGAATTCACACATCACCTGAACTTGAGGGTGCCCCATCCTTCGCGCCGTTTGCGAAGGGTGGGCTCTTACAATCCAACGCTACGAACGTTCCGCTCTTCTCCCCACTCTTCTCTTCCTCCCCTCCGATTCTGTCATCCCGACCGGAGCGGCTGGCTTTTTTCTTCCGCGCCGCATTTTGGCACGCCAGCCGCAAAGTGGAGGGACCCTGGCAAAACGTTAACAACCTCCTCAATCACTGTGACGTTCCCTCTGTGTTCTCTGTGTGAAATCTTTTCTCTTCTCCCCTCCAAACTGTCCTAAACTATTTCTTCAGCCCAAATTTTTCGGAGGCCAACTTGTCCGCAAATTTCCGTCTCGCCACTCGTCACTCGCTTGCCTGCCGCAGCTTTAGCGTAGGCGGGCCACTCGCCACTTTTCTCCTCCTCTTCATCGCCATCCCAACGTTCTCCCAGGACGTCTTCCGCACCGGCACCGGCCTCGGCGTCGACAAACCGCGCATCGCCGTAGCCGACTTCGCCCCACGCGCCGACAACGCCAAAGCCCACGCCGCCCTCTTCACCCAGGTTGTCCGCGACGACCTCTCCTTCTCCGGGGTCATCGAACTCGTCTCTCCCAGCTTCTATCCCGCGCAGGTTCCCTCCGCCCCCAACGAACTCCAGAAACTCACCTGGACCGATCCTCCCCTCAACGCCAACTTCGCCGCCTTCGGTAATCTCACCGAATCCGCCACTGAAGTCGCCATCCCCGCCTGGATGTTCGACGTTCGCAGCCCCTCCAACGAACCCGTCGTCGGCAAGGTCTACCGCGGCGCGCCCACCGACGCGCAAGTCCGTAAATTCGCCCACCAGTTCGCCGACGAAATTATCTCCAAACTTTCCGGCGGCTTCCCCGGCGTAGGCGGCACGCAAATCGCCTTCATCAGCTCGCGCACCGGCACCAAGGAACTCTGGGTCATGGACTACGACGGCGCCAACCAGCACCCGCTCACTTCTCTCCGCTCCATTTCGCTCACCCCGCGCTGGTCTCCCGACGCCTCACGTATCGCCTTCACCTGCTTCGCTCCCGCCAACAGCGTCGTCAGCGGCCAGATCTGCATGTACTCCTTCGACTCCGGCAAGGTCGTCTCCTTCGCCCGCTACAGAGGCACCAATTCCTCGCCCGCATGGTCTCCCGACGGCTCGCAGGTCATGTTCTCTTCCTCCATGCAGGGCAGTCCCGCCCTCTACGTCTCCGACGCCAGCGGCAATCGCCCCAAGCGCCTCACCTTTGCCAACTCCGGCGCCGACACCTCTCCCGCATGGAATCCCAAGACCGCGCAAACCGTTGCTTTCGTCAGCGATCGCGGCGGAGTGCCCCAACTCTATTTAATGAACGCCGACGGCACCAACACCCAGAAAATCGATCTGCCCGACATGGGCTACGTCATCGACCCCGCCTGGTCTCCCAACGGCCAGTTCCTCACCTTCTCCTGGCGCCGCCCCTCCGGCAATTACGACATCTACATCATGGACGTCTCCTCGCGCCGCATCCTCGAACTCACCCGCGACTCCGGCCGCAACGAACGCCCCAGCTGGGCCCCCGACGGCCGCCACCTCGTCTTCGAATCCACCCGCACCGGCACCCGCCAAATCTGGACCATGCTAGCCGACGGCAGCCAGCCCCATCAGCTGACCACCACCGGCCACAACGAATCCCCAAACTGGTCCTCCAAGTAAGGCCAACCAACAAAAATACTTGAGGGTGCCCCATCCTTCGCGCCGTTTGCGAAGGGTGGGCTCTTACGATCTCAAGCCAATAACGTTCCGCTCTTTTCCCCACTCTTCTCTGTGCCCTCTGCGCTCCTATCTCTCTGAACTCAGTGTGAACTCTTCTCCCCCGTTTTTTCTTTTCCCCCCGCGAACTGTAAACTGTAAACTGTCACCTAATTCCACCGAGGCAAAAACTTGTTCACCTCCACAAACCGCGTCATCTCCGGCATGCGCCCCACCGGACGTCTCCACATCGGCCACTACTTCGGCGCCCTGCAAAACTGGGTCAAGCTCCAATCCGATCCCGCCTACGAATGCTTCTACTTCGTAGCCGACTGGCACGCCCTAACCAGCGACTACGCCGACACCTCCGCCATAGCCGAAAACTCCCTCCAAATCACGATCGATTTTCTGGCCTCCGGCCTCGACCCAACCAAATCCACAATCTTCCTCCAATCCCAAGTCCCCGAACACGCCGAACTCCATCTCCTCCTGAGCATGGTCACCCCGCTAGGCTGGCTCGAACGCATCCCCACCTACAAAGAACAAATCGAAAACGTCACCAACAAAGATCTCCACACCTACGGCTTCCTCGGCTACCCCACCCTCCAAACCGCCGACATCGTCATGTATTCCCGGCCCGGGAAGGGTCTCTTCGTTCCAGTAGGCGAGGACCAAGTCTCCCACGTGGAATTCAGTCGCGAAATCGTCCGCCGTTTCAACGGTTTTTACGGATTTGAGGTGAACGACGGTCTCTTCGATGCAGGGAATTTACCAGCCCTGGAAGCAGTTTGGAGTAGAACGCCTGAACTGCCTCCTATACTACGCGTGTATGAGGGTGAAGAAAGTAAATCACTTTTTCGCTCAGGAATCCGTAGGTTGGTCCAAGAGGTCGGGGTAGACAATTTTTTTAAGAGCTTCGACGGATCTAAGCCAAAAGAAGAATTCAAGCTTCCGCTAAAGTCCGAATGGTCTAAATTCTTTTGTCAAACCAAGGTCTTGGAGGAACCCGGCCACCTCCTCACACCCACTCCACGCATCCCCGGCCTCGACGGCCGCAAAATGTCCAAGTCCTACAACAACGCCATCACCCTCTCCGAATCCGACGACGACATCCGCAAAAAAACCAAAGTCATGGTCACCGACCCCGCCCGCAAACGCCGCACCGACCCCGGCAACCCCGACGTCTGCCCCGTCTACGACTGGCACAAACTCTTCTCCACCGAAGAACGTGACCCCGGTCGCCTGGCCTGGGTCCGCCAAGGCTGCACAACCGCCGGCATCGGCTGCATCGAATGCAAATCCGCCATGGCCGAAAACCTGATCAAATGGATCACCCCAGTCCGCGAAAAGCGCCTAGACTACGAAGCCCATCCAAAAAAGGCTCTCGAAATCCTGGACCAAGGCAGCGCCAAAGCAAGAAAGTCTGCGCAGCACACAATGGAGCGCGTCCGCGCCGCCATCTTCCACTGGCCTCAAAAGCGCGCCGAACTCAAGTAGCACAGGCTTCAGCCTGTGTTCTTCGATCTTCGTGACGCCACCCAACAAACGAACTTGAGGGTGCCCCACCCTTGGTTTCTAAGGGTGGGCTCTTACGACCTAACGCCACCAACTCTCCGCTCTTCTCTGTCATCCCGACCGGAGTGGCCGGTTTTCACTTCCGTTCGCGCCGCGCGAACGCCGGCCACGAAGCGGAGGGACCATGGCAAGCATTCAACAATTCCACGACTCCTCTTCTCTGCGTCCTCTGCGGCCCCTCGGCGGACTCTGTGGTGAAATCTTCTCCGAGGTTTTGTTTTGAACTGTTAACTCTAGACTGTCGACTGTAAACTATTCCCAATGGCCTCTCCCTACAAAATCAACATCCCGCTCTTCGAAGGTCCCCTCGACCTCCTGCTCGATCTGATCAAAAAGCAGGAAATGAACATTCACGACATCCAGATCTCCAAAATCACTTCCCAATATCTCGACTACCTGCACCAACTCGAAGTCCAGAACATCGACGTCTCCGCCGAATTCATCTACATGGCCGCCACGCTCATCTACATCAAATCCAAAATGCTTCTCCCGCCCGATCCGCTAGCCTCCGCCGAAGAGCAAGCTGCCGACCCGCGCGAAGAGTTAGTCCAGCGCCTGATCGAGCACGAAAAATTCAAAAACGCCGCGCAACTCCTCTACCAGAAACAGCAAATCGAAGAGCACGTCTGGTCCCGCCCCGACAAATCCCTCTACCACGACGAAGGCACCGAAGGCGAACTCGTAGTCTCCCTGGTCGATCTAGTCCGCGTCTTCCAGCAAGTCCTCGAGCGCAAAAAAGAAGTCGTCCGCATCGAACTAACCCACGACGTCTTCACCGTAGCCCAGATGATCGCCCAGCTCCGCAGCCAAATCCTCTCCAGCGACACCTCCACCGTCAGCCTCATCCAATTCTTCGAAGCCTGCCCCTCCCGCCACGCCATGATCGTAGCGTTCCTAGCCGTCCTCGAAATGGTCAAACTCCAAGCCGTCCTTCTGACCCAGGAAAACCAATTCGCCGACATCCTCGTAAAAAAAGCCAAAGCCTTCGACGTAGCCTTCGACGAAAACGGCGCCATCCTCCACATCGATCAGGAATATCAGTAGGAAGTAATCAGTTATCAGTAATCAGCGATCAGTAAGCAGAAACCTGTGGCACAGGCACTCCTGCCTGTGCTCTTCGATCAAAGTTACGCCACCAATAAAATGAACTTGAGGGTGCCCCACCCTTGGTTTGTAAGGGTGGGCTCTTACGACCTAAGCCCGCAGACTCTCCGTTCTTCACTCTTCTCTTCCGTTCTTGCCTCTGTGAACTCTGAGGCTCCTCTGTGCTCTCTGTGTTGAAATTTTCTCTTTCCTCCCCCAAAAACAAAAACGGCACGAATCGAATCACGTGCCGCCACCCGCTTCCCATTTTCCAATTTCTATTTTGGAATTCTCTCCACTTCCTCCCCCGCTACCCGCCGCGCCTCCGCATCCGCCCCCAAAACATCCTCCATACTCGAAAACTTCGTCTTCGCAGTCCGCTCCAAAACCCTCTCAATCACCTCCGCAATCCCCAAAAACGCCAACCGTCCCTCCAGAAACGCCGCCACCGCCACCTCATCCGCCGCATTCAACGCGCAAGGCCAAGCCCCGCCCTTCTTCATCGCCTCCCGCGCCAGCCGCAAACAAGGAAACCTCCGCGTCGAAGCCTTCTCAAAATCCAACCTCTTCAGTTTCTTCCAATCCAACTGCACCCCAGCCGTAGCCACCCGCGCCGGATACGTCAGCGCATACTGAATCGGCATCCGCATGTCCGTCGGCCCCAACTGCGCCAGCACCGACCCATCCACATACTCCACCATCGAATGAATCGTCGACTGCGGATGTATCACCACCTCAATCTGCTCCGGCCGCACGCCAAACAGCCACCGCGCCTCAATCACCTCAAATCCCTTGTTCATCATCGTCGCCGAATCAATTGTGATCCGGTTCCCCATCCGCCAATTCGGATGAGCCAGCGCCTGCTCCGTCGTCACGTGCGCCAGATCCTTCAGCGGCGCCTTCCGGAACGGCCCGCCAGAAGCCGTCAAAACAATCCGCAGCACTTCCCCATGCGTTCCGCCGCGCAAGCACTGGTGCACCGCATTGTGCTCGCTGTCCACCGGCAGCAGTTCTCTCCCCGACTTCTCCACCGCCGCCATCACCAACTCACCCGCCGCCACCAAAACTTCCTTATTCGAAAGCGCAATCACCTTCCCCAGCTTGATCGCCTCATAAGTAGCCTCAAGCCCCACCACTCCCACCGCCGCCGACACCACAATCTCCGCCGCCCCATGCGTCCCAACCGCCAGCATCCCCTCGCGCCCATGATGAATCGCCGGCAAAGGCGCGACGCTCTTCTCCCGCAATCGTGAAGCAAGCTCGCCAGCGAGCGAAGCCGTAGCCACCGACACCACCTCCGGCCGGTGCCGCTCAATCTGCCCAACCAACTCGTCCAAATTCGACCCCGCCGCCAACCCCACAACGCGAAACTCTCCCGCCAAAGCCTCCACCACAGCCAAAGTCTGCCGCCCAATCGATCCCGTGCAACCAAGTATAGAAATCGTCTTCATAACCTAGGGGCGGGTCCAGGCCGCCTTCCCCTCTTCTCCGTGAACTCTGTGCTCTTCCTCAGTGCCCTCTGTGTGAACTCTTTCCTCTTCCTTCTTCTCAGCGAATCTCTGCGTACTCTGCGCCCCTGCGTTATCTTTATCTCTCCTCCGAAGCTGTAGGCTCTTGACTGTAGACTGTCGGCCCTCAATTAATCCCCGGATTCACCAAAACCACGTAATACCAAATCACCGGTATACACAAAATCAGCGCATCAATCCGGTCCAAAACTCCCCCATGCCCCGGCAGCAACCCACCCGAATCCTTCACCCCAGCCGACCTCTTATACGCCGACTCCAGCAAATCCCCCATCTGCCCCGCCACATTCCCAATCACCGCCATCACCACCAGATGCCCAATCGGAATCCGAATCCAATAATGAAACCCCCAAGCCACAACCAGCGACCCAACCATGCTCCCAACCGACCCCTCCCAAGTCTTCTTAGGCGAAATATGCGGCGCCAAGGGATGCTTCCCAATCGCCCTGCCAGCAAAATAAGCCGTCGTATCCCCCGCCCACGTTATTACCAACGCAAACAGCAGCATTATCGGACCACCAATCGACTTTGCTTGAAGGCGTACGGCGAACGAAAGTGGGAGTGCAATCAAGAGTAAACTACTTGAACTGATCCCAGCGGCAGGCAGCGATTCGACAAGCGGACGCCTCGTCAAAAGCGTCAAAATGGTAAGGCCAAGAACGTAGAGGATCAGCGTATCGACAAGTGTGAATGGCCCTCGCGACAAAAGATAAAAGTCCGAACTGATAGGATATTCGCTCTTAAAGAGTCCATTAACTTCATTCTGTGCGACGCGCCATTGCGCAAAAATAATCAAAAGTGCGCAGATAATCGTCCACGCCCGATACGCCCGGTGCCCAATCGCCTCTCCCAACGCAAAATATTCCCAAAGCGCCAGCACCGTAACCATCGCCGTTGCCACCGCCACCACCCACGTAGGCGCAAACAACACCAACCCCACCACCACCGGTATCAACACCAGCGCCGTCGCCACCCGTTTCCAAGTCATCCAAACAGTCCTAACCGGCCGCCCAATTCACCCCAGCCAAATTGATTCTGGATTCCCTGCTAATTATACAGTGTACCGCTTGTAGGGGCGGCTTTAGGCCGCCTTCTTGGGTTGTCCGTCCGACGTAAATTCTCTCGTGGTGGCAGTTCTTCTCCGCCGTTCCTTCCGTCCCGCCCTTCCGAGGCCTTATAAGGTGGAACAAATTTCGCAACCGGAGGTTGAAACTGCCGCCACTCCAAAACGAACGATCCCGAAAACGGCCACGTATAAATATCCTTCGCCAACCCCGCCCGTACAGGATTCTCAAAAATATAGGCCACGGCCGACGCGCAATCTTCGCCAGAACGCAGAATATGCTCGTAATACCCTTTCTGCCAGGCGTCAAAGATGCCAAACTGCCGAAGGCTCTTTGCCCCGCATCCCTTGAATCTCCGAATCATTTCCGAGAGATTAGCCTGCGCCGTCTTACCGGCCAATAGTAGGTGGCAGTGATCGGGCATAAAACAGTACGCATGCACCTCAAATGCAAACCGCCCACTTTGCTCGCGCAAAGCCGCAATCAGGCTTTCCACGACCCCTGGAATGGTAAATAGTCTCTTTCGGTCCTTTGTGCAGATGGTCACAAAGTAAGGCCCAAACCCCATGTAGTAAGGTTGGGGTAACCGAATCCGCGTGCGCTGTAGATCGGACATGTAGGGGCGGCTTTAGGCCCCCTCTTCAGGTGTTGCGAAACGTAAAGGCAGCCACCGGCCACCACCATTATTACCATACCGTTATATAAATGAACAAGAACCTAAGAGGAAGGCAATGCAAGAAGGCGGCATAAAGCCGCCCCTACATTAATCTCACCGCGCCGCTGTCTTCCTTCCATCAATCCCGCCGTATCTCCGCTCTCTCCCCTGAAAATCCACCAACGCCTCCAACAACCGCGCCCGGCTAAAATCCGGCCACAACGTCTCCGTCACAAAAATCTCCGCATACGCAATCTGCCACAACAAAAAATTACTGACCCGCATCTCCCCGCTAGTCCTGATCAATAAATCCGGGTCCGGCAGATTCGCCGTATACAAATGCCGCGAAAGCTGCTCTTCCGTAACCGTCGACCCCGCCCCATTTCCATTCCGTTCCGCCAGGATCGCGTTCATCGCGTCCACAATCTCCGCGCGCCCTCCATAATTCAGCGCGATCGAAAGCACCATCCCGGTGTTTTTCGCGGTAGCCTCCATTGCCTCCCGCGTATCCTTCTGCACGCCCGCCGGCAACTCATCAGGCCGCCCCAAAAACCGCATCCGGATATTATTCCGCTGGATCAGCGGCATCTCTTTCCGCAGATATTCCCGCAGCAACTGCATCAAAAACTCGATCTCCGCCTTCGGCCGGCGCCAGTTCTCCACCGAAAACGCATACAGTGTCAGCGCCTCCACCTTCAGACGCGCGCAAGTCTCAATCGTCGTCCGCGCCGACTGCGTCCCCGCCCGGTGCCCGGCCACGCGCGGCAAGTGACGCTTCTGCGCCCAACGCCCGTTCCCATCCATAATCACCGCGATGTGCCGCGGCAATCGTTCCAGCTCCAGTTTTTTCAGGATAAGCGCTTCCTCTGCGGTCACCGGACCGAGAGCAGCAGCAGAAAGTTCAAGCGAGTGAGCCACGATGTTTCCAGTTCATCTTCCTTTATGCCGCAAAGTTAACACACCCCTTCGCACCCGCGCAACGCACTTTTGGTTAAAGGGTAATTAAACTCATTCATCTGAGGTCGTACCGTTTCAGCACCTAACACATGAACTTGAGGGTGCCCCATCCTTCGCGGTATGTGCGAAGGGTGGGCTCTTACGATCTAACGCCACAACCTTCCGCTCCGTACTCTTCTCAGCGTACTCTGCGCGCCGACCTCAACGCTCCCTGCGTTGAGTCCCCTCTTCTCTGCCAGTTTTCTATCTTCCAATTTCCATTTTCTAAACTCAACCCGGCACTCCCCGCACCCACTGATAAATCCCCTGCCCCACCAGCACAAACGTCAACACAATCATCGCCACCGCCGTAATCCACGCCACCACATTAAAAGTAAGCGTGTTCGTGTGCTCTCCCATCAAATCCTTCCGGTTCACCAGCAGCAAAATAAAAATCACCACAATCGGCAGCCACACGCCATTCCCCACCTGCGAAAAAATAAATATCTTCCACAACGGAACATTCGGAATCATCACAATCCCCGCGCCCACCACAATCAAAATCGTATACAGCCAGTAAAACGCCGGCGCCTCCCGAAACTTGTGATCGATCCCAGCTTCAAACCCCATCCCCTCGCAGATCACATGCGCCGTCGAAAGCGGCAAAATCGTCGCCGCGAACATGGACGCGTTCAGCAATCCAAACGCAAACGTGAACGCCGCCCACTGCCCCGCCAGCGGAATCAGCGATTTCGCCGCCTCTCCTGCATCAGTGATATTCGTCAACCCCGTCGCATGCAGCGTCGCCGCCGTGCAAATAATGATGAAGAACACGATCACCATGCAGCTGATGCTCCCCAGCAGCACATCCATCCGCGCCTGCGGATATTGCCGCGGGCCCACCTTCTTTTCCACGAACCCCGCTTGCAGATAAAAAAATTGCCACGGCGCAATCGTCGTTCCCACCAGCGCCGTCAACGTAATCAAATATCCCGTGTCGATATGAAACGAAGAAAGCGGCGGAATCACCGTCATCCGCGCTGCAAGCAGCCAGTCTGGATGCGACAGCAGCGCCGAGAAAAGATAGCTGAGGTAGAAAATGCACGCGATCAGGAACACAACTTCCACTTGCCGGTACGTCCCCTTCAACACCAAAACCCACACCACCACCGCCGCCGCCGGCACGGCTATATATTTGCTCACCCCAAAAATCTGCGCCGCTGCCGCCACGCCCGCAAACTCCGCCACCACGTTCCCCAAATCCACAAGGAATCCGGTAATCATTACAAAAAACGTCGACCGGAATCCGAACTCCTCGCGAATCAGGTCCGAAAGCCCCTTCCCCGTGATCACGCCCATCCGCGCGCACATCTCCATCGTCACGTAGAGCGCAATCGTCATCGGCACCAGCGACCACAGCAACGTGTATCCATACGCGCTGCCCGCCTGCGTGTACGTCGCGATCCCGCCGGCATCATTATCGACGTTGGAAGTAATAATCCCCGGCCCGATCACCGCCAGGAAAAGCGCAATCCGCCGCCGCCATTGGTTTCCCGCCGAAAAAAACGTCAGCGTCCGCCCGCGGATCCGATCAATCAAATTGTTGATAGTTGTCAGGTTCATGCGTTCACAAGCCGCGACACCACGTCGTCCACGGTGACCGTCCCGATGGGGCGTTTCTCCTCGTCAATCACCGTAAGCATCCGCAGATTGTATTTATCGAACAATTCGAAGACGTCCTTCTCGCTCGCGTCCGGCGTAATACTCACCAGCGGCTCCGTCTTCAATTCAGACATCAATTGCTCGGGCGCGGCCAGCAGCATCCGCGCCACCGGCACCGTCCCCGAAAATTGTGCGTGCCCGTCCACCAGCACAATCGTGTCCAGTTGCTCCAGATTAAAATCCTGCTTCCTCAACCACCCCAGCACCTCTTCCCTCGGAGACGCCTCGCTCACATACGCAAACTCCGTATTCATCATTCCGCCCGCTGTCGACGAATCGTAGCTAAGCAGTTCGCGAACCTCGTCCGCCTCCAGGTTCGGCATCTCTTCCAGTAACTCCTCCGACGTTTCCTTCGGCAAATCCGCCAGCAAATCCGCAGCCGCGTCCGGCGCCATCTCCTCCAGAATGTCCGCGGCCTTCTCCGGATCCAGCCTTTCCACAATCTGCGTCGTCAACCGCTCGTCCAATTCCGCCAGCACCTTCGCCGCCGTCTCCTCATCCAGCGAAGCAATAATTCCCTGCCGCTCCGCCGCCGAAAGCTCTTCCATCATCTCTGCCAGATCCGCGGGATGCAGATCCTCCAGCTTCTCGTGCGTAATCCGCAGCTTCACCCGTCGCAAGGGATCCGGCTCGATCAAATTCACAAACTCC
>Ga0210389_10002511_pt1 | contig 14435 bp, 13 predicted proteins | sample IncBWH28OmetaG_FD_160127 | JGI IMG/M metagenome (GOLD analysis project Ga0210389, IMG submission 160127) | Forest soil microbial communities from Barre Woods Harvard Forest LTER site, Petersham, Massachusetts, United States - Inc-BW-H-28-O ...
AGCCGCGCGTCCATCTTGTCGGCAACGTCCTGGTAGTCGGTCATGTCTAGCCGCGTTTCGTCAATTCTCAGGCCGGATTTCAGCAGCAGGCGCAGGGTGGTCGCGGTATTTCGGGAAGGCCCAGATCTGGAGTGGTGGCGACATCAAGCGTGCTGCGCTGAACGGTTGGCGCCGGTCGTGCTTGGGGCGGCACGCGTGTCTCCTCGCGGAACCCGGTCGGCGCGCTGGTGGTGAGTTCGGCCGCCGTGGTTGTGAAGACTTGGATGTGGTGATCGTCGATGTTGAGGTCGATCTGGATGGAGTGCGCGCCGGTGGCACGCCACCGGGGATAGGGCGCTTCCGGTCGCTCGAGACGCTAGGTCCGGCCTGGGCCGGTCAGGTGTACTGCGGCGAGCTTGCGAAAGGCCGCCACCAGACGGCTGCGGTCCCCGGCGCGGCTCGCCACGACCACACGGCCGGGTTCGACGCCTTCCAAGGGGACGGTGGTGATGTCGGGCCGCAAGCGCTCGTGAAAACCGGTCGTGATGGCAACCGCCTGCCCGGCGGCGATGAGTTCCAACCCGTCCTCGAGGGTTTCGAAGAGTGGACCCTCGGGTGCCCCGCGCCCGTCGGGCCGAGGATCGATGCGCCAGAAGTCATTCCAGGCCGGGTCGCAGTCTCGAAATTTCGGTATGGGTTCGTCGGCGATGTCGTCGATGGTGACCGATTGCCTGCCCGCGAGGCGATGGCCGAGGGGTACGAGCACCACCCGGGGCTCGTCGTAGAGGATCGTGACGTGCAGCTGGTCGGTGGAAAAAGGCAGTGCGGCCACCACCGCGTCCACCCGGTGGTCGAGCAGTGCATCGCGCGGCTGGTTCCAATCCAGGTGCAGGGCTTGCACGTCGGCGTCGGGGTGCTTGCGACGCAACGCGCGGAGCGCCGGGGTGACGATCATACTTGTTGTGTAGCCGACGGTGATGCGGCTGGGCTGGGCCGCGCCTCGGACCTGCGCTGTGGCTTGGGTGGCTGAGCGCAGTAGCGCCTTAGCCCGAGGCAGGAACACCTCGCCGGCCTCGGTGAGTCGGGTGCTTTGCGGTGTGCGGTCGAACAGGCGCGCGCCTAGCTGCTGCTCCAGACGCTGGATCTGCCGGCTCAACGATGGCTGCGCGACGCGCAGCGCGGCCGCGGCGCGGCCGAAGTGCCGGTGGTCGGCCACCGCAACGAAGTATCCAACCAGCCGCAAGTCGAGGTCCACCTCCTGAGATGCCGAATCAGTCATGCGCTCACTGTAGTCCCAGGGGACCGCGGCCTCCTCCTACTGTGCAGGCATGATGCGTGATTTGCATCGTGCCATATGGAACAGGCCTTGGACACGCGACGGGATACGGCATTGAGTTGATGACGGACAGTCCCTCAAACGCAGCGACCAGGCGGGGACTGTAACAAATTCGTCCTAGGCGACGTTTCAAGAAACAGCGGAACAACCTAGTTCCGGGTGCGACTCAAGGAGATACGCAGTGACACAAGCAGAATCGGTGCACTCTGACGCTACAGACGCCCACGCAAGGCTGCTCGACATCTTGTTCGGCTATTGGCGCAGTCACATCCTCCGCTCGTTGGCCACGCTCTCCGTGGCCAACCACCTCGCCGGTGGACCCCTGACCGCCGCGGAAGTGGCGGCTCGTTCGGGCGGCGTGACTGATCGCACCTTCCGTCTCATGCGGGCGGGAGTGGCTATCGGGTTGCTGAAGTCAGATGGCGATGAGCATTTCGAGACCACGCCTCTACTCGACACGATGCGCACGGACTCACAGCGATCACTTCATCGAGTGGTGATGGGTTTGACGGCGCCCTGGCTCACGCTGTCGTGGCGTCTACTGCCGGAGGCAATTCAGACGACTATGCAACCGGCGACCACCGCACTGGGCACAGACCTGTTCAGCCACCTCGAAGGAAGCCCCGAGGAAGGGCGCGAGTTCTCCGAGCTGATGGCCGCCCTGACGATGCTTTGGGCCGGCGACGCGGCCGACCTAATTGACACCACCAATGTCGGTTGCGCAATCGACGTCGGCGGTGCGAGCGGTAGCCTGTTGCGACTACTACAGGAGCGCAACCCCCGGCTGCGCGGAGTGATATTCGACAGGCCCAATGTCATCAGGGAGATCGCGCCTTCGGTAGCGGTGAGCGACTTCGGTTCGCGCACTGACGTCGTGGGCGGTGACTTCTTTGTGTCCGTTCCAGCCGGCGACCTCTATCTACTGAAGATGATCTTGCATGATTGGGATGACGAACGCTGCGTCGCCATTCTCAACCGCTGCCGCGAGGCAATGGAACCTGGTGGCCGCGTCATGATTATCGAGATGATCATGGGCGATCCTCAGACACCGGGCTGTGCGGCGTTGTGGGATCTCAACATGCTGATGGCATGCCCGGACGGCCGGGAACGCACCTTGGACGAGTTCGATACCTTACTGCAGGCCGCTGGTCTGCAGCGCACCGCAACCCACGCCAAGCCGCTCGGGCACAGTGTGATTGAAGCATGTGCTAGGTGAGGCGTCCGTCACCACGCGGCGGCTGGTGGCGAGCCTGCATCCGCGAGCCACAAACGTGGCTGCGCCTGTTCGATTAGCTCGCTTCGGGGCCATGACTTCCAGACATCAACGCGGCCAAATCCTCAGGCGCGAGAAACGACGGCGGGGGCGGTGGCCCCCATGAGTACAGCGCCTTCGAGGAATCCCACACCCCGGGCTGCCATAGCGCATCATCAACAATGCAATCCATGTCCGAGTAGTACTCGCTGAAGTTGCCCGCGGGATCACGCAAATACCAGAAGAAATTTGACCCGATGAAGTGGCGGCCCAAACCCCAGCTGTGCCGGTCGGGATCGGCCTCCAGCATCGCAGTTGCCCCGCGCCCCACCTCGTCAACGTCCTCAACCTGCCATGAGGTGTGATGGTTTCATCAGATGAATCATCTGGTGCGCCCCCGCTCTATCGCATCGTTCATCAACGCCCCGAGCGCGTTTCGCTGCAGCTGCTGTCGGCTCTGTGTGACATCTTCGGCTGCGGGGTGGAAGACCTGGTTACGGTGACCGCTACCGACACGCGGAGACGTAAGACAGCCACCTCCCCCCGCGTCGCCGCACCGAACGTCGTCGAACTCAACAAGTCCGTGCGTCCAGGGCGAGCTCGAATCATTAGCGATGACAACTGAACCGAACCGGCGCTCCACCCAGGGGGCGCCCGCCGATTGCCACCAGGGCATTCGCATGCAGCAGGTGCGGGCGGATGCCCTGATGGTCGCTGAACTGACTCCACACACAAGACGACTGCGAAGTCCTTACAGAACCGGCGGCTCGTCACTGTCACCATGAAAAGCCGGTGGAACGCAACGATCGATCCGGCCGGCGTCCGCGCCCACCATCAAAAGTCCAGCAAGAAGTTTGGTTTTCTCGGCGACTGCACGCGGTGTCGAATGCCCGTCGTGTGCCCAGTTTCCCGCAAAATCCCAGTACTTTGGACGACGGCGTGGCTACTTTCGCGAGTGGGCGGCTTCGGCGAGTGATCCCTCGAACCCGATTGCGCTGTCCCGAATCCGCTCGACGGCCTGACCAACCGCCTCGGCGTCGCGGCCGTTGACCACGACGACCGCGGTGCGGTGGGCGAGGTCGACGGAAACGTCTCCCCGCAGGTCACGGTCAACTGGTTCGGTCCGATGATCGCGTCGTAGAACTCCGCGGCGGCGTCCCTGCCGCGCACGCCGGTGCCGTCGGGATTCGGCGAGGGACTCACCGATCGGATCCTCGAGACGACGTCGTCGGTTTCAGGGCCAACCAGCCCTCACGGTCACCTGACTGAACGCATCCCCGCGACGACACCGACTCGGTGAGTACGGGTGACTGCTCGACAATCTCCCGATGACGCGGTGCTTCTGCTTTGTTGCACTGGAGCGGCTACAGGCCGTTGCAGTGCGCAATGTGCACGCCGGCGGAGGTGGTGAAATACGCACATCGAATTCGCAAAGCAGTTGCTGACATCGGGATCCGCTCGCACCACTACTCGAAACGGCGTGACATAGCACGCCGCCCTGGCAACGCGCGAGCTGCCGGCCGGCCCGCTTCTACGTCACACGGCCTGGACAACGACATCGTGGGAGCATTAGTTCCGGTCGCTCGAGACGCTAGGTCCGGCCTGGGCCGGTCAGGTGTACTGCGGCGAGCTTGCGAAAGGCCGCCACCAGACGGCTGCGGTCCGCGGCGCGGCTCGCCACGACCACATGGCCGGGTTCGACGCCTTCCAGGGGGACGGTGGTGATGTCGGGCCGCAAGCGCTCGAAAAAACCGATCGTGATGGCGACCGCCTGCCCGGCGGCGATGAGTTCCAACCCGTCCTCGAGGGTTTCGAGGAGTGGACCCTCGGGTGCCCCGCGCCCGTCGGGCCGAGGATCGATGCGCCAGAAGTCATTCCAGGCCGGGTCGCAGTCTCGAAATTTCGGTATGGGTTCGTCGGCGATGTCGTCGATGGTGACCGATTGCCTGCCCGCGAGGCGATGGCCGAGGGGTACGAGCACCACCCGGGGCTCGTCGTAGAGGATCGTGACGTGCAGCTGGTCGGTGGAAAAAGGCAGTGCGGCCACCACCGCGTCCACCCGGTGGTCGAGCAGTGCATCGCGCGGCTGGTTCCAATCCAGGTGCAGGGCTTGCACGTCGGCGTCGGGGTGCTTGCGACGCAACGCGCGGAGCGCCGGGGTGACGATCATACTTGTTGTGTAGCCGACGGTGATGCGGCTGGGCTGGGCCGCGCCTCGGACCTGCGCTGTGGCTTGGGTGGCTGAGCGCAGTAGCGCCTTAGCCCGAGGCAGGAACACCTCGCCGGCCTCGGTGAGTCGGGTGCTTTGCGGTGTGCGGTCGAACAGGCGCGCGCCTAGCTGCTGCTCCAGACGCTGGATCTGCCGGCTCAACGATGGCTGCGCGACGCGCAGCGCGGCCGCGGCGCGGCCGAAGTGCCGGTGGTCGGCCACCGCAACGAAGTATCCAACCAGCCGCAAGTCGAGGTCCACCTCCTGCGATGCCGAATCGGTCATCGACTCACTGTAGCTTCTCGGGGCCTTGCGGCCTAGTACCCAGGCACGATGCGTAATTCGCATCGTGTCATGTGAAACAGGCCTTGGACACGCCGCGCAATGCGGCATTGAGTTGATGACATGAGCGGGAAGCAATCAGAGGTGATACCCATGCATGCATTTGTTACTGACGCAGCCGGACACATCTGCTCACTCACCCACAGCGAGGGCAACAAATGAAACTTGGAGCCGCCACAGTCATCACCGATGAAAGCATACGCCCGGATGTACTCGCAAAAGCGTTGGAAAACCGCGGATTTGACTCGCTCGTGGTGGCTGAACATTCACATATCCCCGCATGTCGGGCCACGCCGTTCCCAGCGGGCGGCGAGTTGCCGCGCGAGTATTACCGGTCCTACGATCCATTCGTCGCGCTGACTGCGGCCGCTCTCGCAACATCCCAACTTCTCATTGGGCCGGGAGTGCTTCTGTTGCCGCAACGGGACGCGATCGAAACGGCGAAGGCGGTTTCCAGCCTCGATCAGATATCCGCGGGTCGATTGCTGCTCGGGCTGGGCCTGGGCTGGAACCTCGAAGAGGCCGCCGATCACGGCGTTGAAGCCACGATGCGCGGCAAACTGCTCGACGAGAAGCTGGCCGCGATGAAAGAACTATGGGCCAACGAGGAAGCCGAGTTTCACGGCCACCACGTCGATTTCGATGCCACCTACTGCTGGCCCAAGCCCGTACAGAAGCCGCATCCGAAGATTTACATCGGCGGATTCACTGCGGCCACGGTATCCCGAGCGCGACGGCATCACGCTGGGTGGATGCCCATGGCCGTCCCGGTTGCGGACATGGTCCCCGCACAGCTGGGCCTGCTCGACGGTGCAACCGACATTCCAGTCAGTGTCATCGTCCCCGAAAGCGTAGAACCCGCTGTCTTGGACGCTTACCGACAGCATGGCGCAGAACGAGCGTTCATCCTCCTTTCCACCAAACCCGAATCGGAAACGCTCCAACTGCTCGACAGCATTGCGGCACTCACCGAAACATACAGCTGAGCCGTGCACGCCGGCCGGCGCCTGGGCGGACCTTGCCAAATATGCCGAATATGTAACTGTGGCAATGCATTAAAGGGAGAGAGAGGACACGCTATGACGAGCGGCTCGCTAGATGACACGCAATTGCTCGACCTCGGCGGCAGCCAAGAAGAGCGGGTAGCCCGCCGGGTGGCCGAGTTGTTTGACAGCGACGCGCAATTCCGCGCCGCCGCTCCCGTTCCCGAGGTAATCGAGGCGGCCTGCAGGCCCGGTCTGCGTTTGACCGAAGTGTTTGAGACGCTCGTCGAGGGTTATGCCGATCGTCCCGCGCTTGGGCAACGTGCCCGTGAGCTGGTGACCGATGCCGGCACCGGCCGCACATCGGTACGCCTCTTGCCCCAGTTCGACACCATTAGCTACCGCGAGTTCTGGGACCGGGTGCGGGCGATTGCCCGCGCCTGGCGGCACGACCCCGTCCATCCCGCGACCGCCGGCGATGTGGTCGCGACGATCGGATTCGCCAGCGCTGACTACTTGGTCGTCGACATGGTGTGCGCCTACCTCGCGCTGGTGACGGTCCCGCTGCCGCACAACGCCCCGGTATCGCGATTGCAGCCGATCATCGAGGAGTGCGAACCCGGGATCGTGGCCGTCAGTGTGGAGTGCCTCGATCTCGCGGTCGAGTCCGTGCTGAGCAGTCCGTCGGTGGGCCAGGTCATGGTGTTCGACTACCAGCGCGAAGTTGATGAGCAGCGGGAGAACTTCGAGCGGGCTCGTGCCCGCCTGCGGGAGGCGGGAGCACAGGTCGTTGTGACCACGGTGGACGAGGTCGTCGAGCGCGGCAGCCTACTGCCGGTCGAGCCGGCGTACGCCGAGGGTAGCGAGGAGCGTCTGGCGATGATCTTGTACACGTCCGGCAGTACGGGGGCGCCCAAAGGTGCCATGTACACCGAGGGGATGGTCGCCAAGCATTGGACGGGGCTCTACTTGTCGCCGGGCGTCCCTGTTCTCAATGTGAATTTCATGCCACTGAACCACCTCGGTGGAAGGGTGCCGTTGGCATCGGCGTTCATCGCCGGGGGTACCAGCTACTTCGTACCGAAGTCCGATCTGTCGACGCTATTTGACGACTGGGAGGTGGTGCGGCCAACTCAGATGGTTCTGGTTCCGCGTGTGGTGGACATGTTGTTTCAGCACTACCGCACCGGGGTCGACCGCCGGGTCGCCGACGGCGCAGACCCGACAGACGCCGAGAAGGACGCCGCGGCCGAGTTAAGGGTGCGGGTGGGCGGCCGGGTGGTCGGTGGTCTTCTCGGCAGCGCCCCGCTGGCCGCGGAGATGAAGGCGTTTCTGGCCTCGGGGCTCGACGTCCACATCGCCGACGCCTACGGGCTGACCGAGACCGGAACGGTCACCTTGGATGGTGTGATCAGTCGCAAGCGGGTGCACGACTACAAGCTGATCGACGTTCCCGAACTGGGTTACTTCCGCACCGATCGGCCTTACCCGCGTGGGGAATTGCTGGTCAAAACCGACATGATGACGCCGGGCTACTACAAGCGCCCAGAGCTCACCGCCGCGGTGTTCGACGCGGACGGGTATTACCGAACCGGTGACGTGATGGCCGAGATCGAGCCCGATCACCTGGTCTATGTAGATCGCCGCAACAACGTGCTCAAGCTCGCCCACGGCGAGTTCGTCGCTACCTCGAACCTGGAGGCTGTGTACAGCGCAGCTCCACTGGTGCGGCAGATCTTCGTGTACGGCAACAGCGAACGGTCAAGCCTGTTGGCTGTCATCGTGCCGACCCTCGAGGCACTCGGCGAGTTCGGCGACGACATCGACGCGGTGAAGACCGCGCTGCACAAGTCGCTGAAGCAGTGCGCCGCGGCCGCGCAGTTGCCGTCCTACGAGGTGCCAGTCGACTTCATCATCGCGACGGAACCCTTCACCGAGGAGAACGGGTTGTTGTCCGGTGTGGGCAAGCTGCTGCGGCCCTGGCTCAAGGAGCATTACGGCGCGCGGCTCGAGCAGATGTACACCGAAATCGCCGCCGCGCAGGTCGACGAGATGCGGGCACTGCGTCAGACGGCGGCCGATCGACCCGTGGTGGAGACGCTTACCGCCGCCATCCGCGCCTTGCTCGGGAGCGCGGGTGCCAACGCCGAACCCGACGCCCATTTCACCGACCTTGGTGGAGATTCGTTGTCGGCGTTGACATTCTCCAACTTGCTCGAGGACATCTTTGGGGTCGAGGTGCCGGTCGGCGTGATCATCAGCCCGACCAATAGCGTCGGAATACTGGCGGACTACATCGAGACACAGCGCAGCACGAGCGCGCAGCGTCCGACCTGCTCGTCCGTTCACGGCCGCAACCCGACCGTGGTTTTGGCCGGCGAGCTGACGTTGGACAAGTTCATCGATGCCGAGACTTTGTCTACCGCACGGTCATTGCCGCGTTTCACGGGTGCACGTGCGCCCTACACTGTCCTCCTGACCGGTGCGAACGGCTGGCTGGGTAGGTTTTTGACCCTGGAGTGGTTGGAGCGACTGTCCCGGCGAGGTGGCAAGCTGATCGCGATGGTGCGTGGCCGCGACGCCGACGACGCCAGAATGCGGATGGAGAAGGTGTTCGACAGCGGTGACCCCGAGTTGCTGAGCCGTTTTCGGCTGCTGGCCCCACACCTCGAGGTGCTGCCCGGTGATATCGGCGATCAGGATCTCGGACTGGACGCGGCGACCTGGCAGCGGCTGGCCGACAGTGTAGATCTGATCGTGCACCCGGCCGCATTGGTCAACCACGTGCTGCCTTACGACCAGCTGTTCGACCCGAATGTCGTTGGGACCGCTGAGCTCATCCGACTGGCCATCACTACTCGAATCAAGCCGGTCACCTATCTGTCCACCATCGCGGTGGCGCGGACGGTGCCGCCCGGCCAGTTCGAAGAGGACGGCGATATCCGCCGGGTCAGCCCCATCCGCCCGATCAATGACGGTTACGCGAACGGCTACGCCAACAGCAAGTGGGCCGGGGAGGTCCTGCTGAGGGAAGCCAACGACCTGTGTGGAGTGCCGGTAGCGGTGTTCCGGTCCGACATGATCCTGGCGCACACCCGATACCGCGGGCAGCTCAATGTGTCTGACATGTTCACCCGGCTGATCCTCAGCCTGCTGGTGACCGGCATTGCGCCGCACTCATTCTACGAAAGCGACGGTGTCGGCTGCCGGGCGTGGGCACATTACGACGGCCTGCCGGTCGATTTCATCGCCGCGGCGATCACCATGATCGGCACCCGGGTCACCGCGGGTTACCGCTCCTTCGACGTGCTGAACCCCCACGACGACCGTGTTTCACTCGATGTGTTCGTGGATTGGCTGATCCAGGCCGGAAACAACATCCGGCGCATCAACGACTACGACGAATGGCTGAGTCGGTTCCAGACCGCGCTGACGGGTCTGCCCGAACCGCAGCGTCAGCACTCGGTCCTGCCTCTGTTGCACGCTTTCTGCAAGCCGCACAAGCCGATCCGCGGCGCTGCCGCACCAGCCGACGCGTTCCACGCCGAGGTGCTCGCGGTCAGAGCCGGTCCTGACAAGGACATCCCGCACATCTCGGCGGAGCTGATCGCCAAGTACGCCAACGACCTACGGGAGCTGGGGCTACTGAGCTGAGCCCGCCCGGCCTAGTGGAGCTCTTCGGAGCGCCAACCGAGCGGGCAATAAGATGAGAATAACTGCGAGCCAACATAATTCGTCAGAACAAGCGACTAGCCCCACGAGGAGGGCCGACATGGGAGACCCCGATCCCGGCAGCGACCGACGCATGGCAGCGCGTGGCCGATACTGTCGCTCCGCTGTTTCGGGTCCAGGTATACGAGTGATCGAATTGCATGTCCTCGGGATGCAGGTACAGCTGCTGTCGATAAACGTGGGACGGCAATGGCCTCCTTCGAGCTCTTGCCGGAGTCCGGCGAATGCGGCGCACTGGCGGGTCGATAGGACCATCACCGTCGAACGCCGCCACGGCTTTGTAAACCGTTATGGGCAACCAGATTTCATCAAGTACGGCCAACTCCTGCTGCTGTTGTTGTCGGAAGCTTTGGAGTGGCTGAGGAGGACGATGCAGCGTGGCACAGCGTGCAGCGAGCAGCTGAAACCGGTGCTTAGTACCACTGCGTCCTTTAGGCGCGGCCATATTCGACGTCGGCCAGCAGGGCCGGTGCAGAACCGAAAGGTGACCCCATGACAAGCAACGAACTTAGAGACTTCTCAAAGTTCTGCGCCGCTACGCGCGACCGATTGTCGGATCCGCAACTCGACCTCGCCACCATCCGGGACATCGTCGAGACGGTACACATCGCGGCGAAAGAACCCGAAGGCGTCACTTATGCAGAAGTCGACGCCGGCGGGGTCGAGGCCCTCTGGTGTGTTCCCACCGATAGCGAGCCCCGCACCGTTCTGCTGCACACCCACATGGGTGGCAGCGTCCTCACATCGATGCACTCCGACCGGAAACCCGCCGCCCATATCGCCAAGGCAGCCGGTATACGGTCGCTGGTGATCAACCACCGGCGTTCGCCGGAGCACAAGTTCCCCGCACAGATCGAAGACGTGGAGAAGGCCTACGATTGGCTGCTTGACCAGGGCTACCGACCCGAGAACATCGCCTCCGTCGGCCACTCAATCGGCGGCAACCTCGCTGTCAGCCTGGCCGTACGGTTGCGCGACAAGGGCGCCGCACTACCCGGCGCGATTCTGTCCATCTCGCCCTGGTGCGACATCACCCTTTCAACCGGTTCCATCGACACCAATGCCGATGTGGACATGGTGCTGACGCGCGGGTTGCTGGAACTTTTCCGGTCCTGCTGGCTCGATGGAACGGGCGTGCACTGGACCGATCCGCGGGTGAACCTGCTTGAAGCCGACCTACGCGGCCTTCCCCCGATCGCAGTCTTCTACGGCACTGACGAGTTGCTCGCGGATGAGGCGGTGCAGCTCGCGCTGCGGGCGAAAGCGGCTGGCAACGATCAATATTTGCGGTCCGTTCCGCGCGGTCAGCACTCGTTCATCATGGGCGCCGGCCGTGTGCCCGAGGTAGATGACGCCATCGCGGAAATGGGGAAGTGGCTGCGTAGGAAGCTTCTGCTGAGGGCGGCGCCGTGATCAACGGGTCGGCGCGACCAGCACCCGGCCGACTGTCCATCGGTACTGCTGCTCATGCGCAGTTCGACCGAAACCGTGTGCCGTCCAAGCGAAACGAAAGGAGCTGACGGTCCATGTCCGTCCCCGTCGTGAATCCCGGCCGCTCAATTGCCCATCGGATCGCCAGTCGGGTGGCTGCCTCGTCACTGGGTCTTCGCTTCCTTCGTGACATCGGCTCTCGAGTCGATCCGACTCTGCTCCGGCTCACGCGGGGGCGAGTTTCCTCCGTTTGGCCATTCCCCGCCGTCGTTATGACGCACGTCGGCGCCAAGTCCGGCAGGACCCGCACGAGTGCGCTGGTGTACTTCACCGATCGAGGGCGCGTCATCCTCATCGCCTCGAACTTCGGTGAATCCCGAAATCCTGCTTGGTACCACAACGTTAAACCGAATCCGATCGTAACGTTGTACGGCCGCGGCATCCGTGGCCGATTCATCGCCGAGGAGATCTACGGTGCCGAACGCGACCGTCTGTTTCAGCGCGCTAAAGACGCCCCCGGGCCTTACCGCAAGTACGAGCAGGCCGCGGCCACCCGATTCAGATGCGTTCCTGTCATTGCATTTACGCCGCACAGCTGCGGGTGCGACCACGCTGTGGTCGACCGTGGGCACTGAGCCGGCCGGATGACGATGGTCGATTCCGACGTTCCGGCTCAGTCATCCTCTCCGCGAGGGGGCGAGAGTGACGCTGAACTTGCGATGTGCTTCGAATGCGAGGCTCTCCCACTGCTCGACGCGCTCTACCGGGGTGCGCTAGCGCTGACCGGGGACCGACTAGAGGCAGAGGATCTCCTGGAAGAGACGATGATGAACGCCCACAGGCAATTCGGCTCATTTCCCGAGAGCACCAACCTGAGGACTTCGTTGTATCGGCTCTTGACCAACGCCTACATCGGCAGTCTTCGCGCTCGACACCGTCGGGAGGCCGAAGGTCTGAACGACACGACCATCGATTCGCAATTGGCGACGGCTCGAGAGCACCCATCGACACGGCTGAGCTTGGCGCAGGTGGAGGCGCTCGAGGCGTTGCCAACCGGGGTGATCACAAAAGCCCTGCAGGCCTTGCGACAAGACACCCGCATGGTGGTGTACTACGCCGACGTGGAGGGCTTCTCGTACGCGGAGATCGCCCACATCACCAACCGCTCGGTCAGCGCGGTGATTTCACTGCTGCGCCGCGGTCGCCATCAATTGCGAAACCTACTGTTCACTGCTTCCCAGGAGCCGGCAGCAGGTCAGTTTCGGAATAATGCGGCGAAGAACACGGCTCTGGCGCAACGCGCGACGCCGAAACACGCGCCGCTCCACCGGTTGTCCGAGGGTGGGACTTGCGCAGGTCAACTGGACTGGTTCGATCGTGAGATCGTTCGCTACGTTCTACTGTGGGCGCCCCACGGCGAGATGTGGAACGAGGACGTCTATCCCAGGTTCGGCATGACGGTCGAGCGGTTGGTAGACAGATTCCACCGGATCATCGACACATCCGTGCCTGGCATGGGTCGCCTCGTCAAGTCCGATCGCGAACTCTTGGACGAGGCCCGCCAGTTCCCAAGGATCTTCGGGCAAGCGCGGTAGACCATATCCGCCGACCTGGTCGGCTGAGAATTCGAATTCTGCACTTTAGCAATCGGTGTTGACACATCGTGGGCGGCTTCCGCATTGCTATTCATTTGAACCCACCCAGCGCGGGCGTCCCGCCGATCAAGCCAAGAAGCGAGCGCTCATTGCGGCGAACTTTGAGTTCTGCGTCTTCGTAGCCAGTGTTTGTCGGCGGTCCGCGGCTCATCAGCCTGACCAGCCGTTCTTCAGCGCGTCGACTACAGCGCTGAAGTACTCAGTTCCAGGCGAGACGCAGGAGTACTCCGACATCTCCACCCGACACCGGATCGAGGACATCCTCCGGTTGACAACCGAAGCCGGCAATCGACGAATCGTTCGGGCGGCGCGTTCCGGGACCCTGAACCCGCGTTGATCCGCCCGTCGATTCGACGCCGGAACTCAACTTAGAGCAGCGAACTGGTGAAACCTCCGTCGAGCACCAACGTGCTTCCGTTGCACCAGGCCGCTTGATCGCTGGCGAAAAAGACTGCCGCCGCCGCAATCTCCTCCGGACGCCCGTAACGGGTCTGTTTAGCGACCACGAGGTGATCAAAGCCCCCGACCTCGAGGCCGAGCGCCTCTTCGAAGCCGCGCTGATGGGAAGCGACGAGATTGGTGTCGATGAATCCCGGGAGCAGCGCGTTGGCTCGAATGCCATGGAAGCGGAGTTCGGCCGACAGGGTCTGCGTGAGGCTGCGTACAGCAGCCTTGGCGGCGGCGTAGCTGCCGATCAGCGGAGAACCGGTTGTCCCCGAAATCGAGGAGATGGTGACGATCGATCCGCTTCCGGGTTTGAGTAGTTCTGGGAGTGCGTGCCGGATGGTCAGGAACACACCATCGAGGTTGACGGACATGACTTTTCGCCAGTCAGCGAACGAAGTCTCAGTCAGAGGCGTGGTGGTGGCTATTCCGGCGTTGGGCACGACGACGTTCAGCTGTCCGAACGTCGATACCGTTCGGGCGACGAGATTCTCCACCTGCGTTTCATCGGCGACGTCTGCGGTGATTGCGACCGCTCCGTCGATTGATGCTGCGACTTCCTCCGCCGCAGCGGCGTCGATGTCAGAGACCACGACACGTGCGCCCTCGTCGGCGAAGGCACGCGCGATTGCGGCGCCGATACCGGCTCCCGCTCCGGTGACAATAGCGACCTTGTTCTTCAGTAGATCCGTCATGATGTAACTCCGGTTCTTGTTGGCATGGAAGGTGCGGGCTTGGGCACCGCTGCACCCCAAACGCAGTTGGTTATTGATCCGGCTCGTCGCGTTCGCCGCTCGGCGGTTGCGGCGCAATGCGCGGCCATGGGTTAAGTGATTCCAGCTGTGCTGCCAGGGCCATTAGCTGTGATTCGCCGCCTGGCGGCGCGACGAGTTGGACACCGATCGGGAGCCCGCTGGGGTATCGCGCGGCGGGAACCGACATGGTGGGAAACCCGGCAAGATCCCAGGGGCCCAGAAACGGCGTGAGTTGGATCGCGGTCAGCGCGTTGGGTATCCAACCGCGTGCACTCCAACGGCGTGCTGCCGGTGGCAGTGTGGCGAACATGGGGGTG
>Ga0210389_10002512_pt1 | contig 14434 bp, 17 predicted proteins | sample IncBWH28OmetaG_FD_160127 | JGI IMG/M metagenome (GOLD analysis project Ga0210389, IMG submission 160127) | Forest soil microbial communities from Barre Woods Harvard Forest LTER site, Petersham, Massachusetts, United States - Inc-BW-H-28-O ...
CGCGGGGACAAGGCCGACATGGCACGGACCGCATGGTTCTGGGCGGCGTCCTAAGAACTAGGTTACATATAACGCCCAAGCAGGTTCAAGGCTGCTCCACTGCTCCCGCTATGACCTCGTTGCAAACCACGGCGAGCTTGCGGCGCTCAGACCTGGCTCTCGACCGGAGCTGCTCGTACGCGGTGCGCGCGGAGACGCCCTGCGTGCCCATCAGGATGCCCTTGGCCTGCTCGATCACCTGTCGCGAGCTCAGTGCGCCCTGCAGCTGGCCTGCGAGTTCCGACTGCTGTTCTCCCTGCATGATGCTGGCGATCAGCAGAGCCGCGAGATCGGTGAATGCGAGTAGAGCCAGCTCGTTGGCGGGCGACCACGGTCGGCTGCGCTCTGACAGTACCGCGACGACGCCGACAGCATCCCGGTTGTAGGGCAGCGGACTGGCAAGTACGGCCCGGACCTCCCGCCTGACGGCGGCCTTGCTGAATAGGGGCCACCTGTCGTCCTGTTCCAGGTCAGTGGCGCCGATTAGTTCTTTGGTATCGAACGCCTCGATGCACGGGCCTTCCTGGTGGCGCACCTGGAGTTCCTCCAGGTGCGCGAACCTGTCGTCCGAGGCCGCCACGCCGCGCAGATGCTGCGCCGAGTCGCAGAGCATCAGGCCCGCTCCGTCGACGGCGAACATCGAGTGCGTCGTCTCTACGATCTCCCGGATCGCGTCTTCCACCTGCATTTCCCCGAATCGCAGCCTGCCCAGCTCAACGAGCGCGTGCCGCACGTCCTCTAGGGAAATCTCCATTGCCCCACCTCACAGCTGACGGACCAAGTGGGATATCAGGCGGCGCCATCGGCGTTGAACAGGTGCTGCCCGGCTGCTCCGGGTAGCCATTCCAGCGTCTTTTCGAAGTGGACAGTCGTACCCTGTCGATGGTTGCTCGTTAGCTGCAGGTTGTCGGCCACTGCGTCAATGATCTTCAGGCCGCGGCCGTGCTCAGCGGTCGCGGAGACCGGGTCGTCGGGGAGGGCAAACCAGTCAGACTGTTCCTCGCCGGGCCCGCGGCCGTCTTCGAGGGCAGCGGTGCTGCTGCCGTCCCAAGCAGGCTCGCTATCCCGGCTGCGGGCGTTGACAACCTCGATGGCACACCGGCAGTTCTTGGCGCTCACCTGCACCTCGTACTCCTCACCAGGTCCGGCGTGCTGGATGACGTTGGCACAGGCCTCGCTGAGCGCCAAGGCAATGTCGGCGCGGGTATCCGGTCTGACTCCGAGAGTCTCCAGGCAGCTGTCGAGGACCTGGCGGCTTACGGGCACGCTGACGGCATCTCGGGGAAGGTCAAGCACCATCTTGATTTCCATGCCACCCACCTCTGACGGGCACACTAGCTACTCGACAGGCCCTTTTAGCCTGCCAGAGCACATGTGCCTCCGTAGGGCCACCTCAAACGGAACAAAGGCAGGGTTTGCGGACCAGTTGCCCAGGTAGTAACAGGCATGCACTCTGCACCGGCGCCGGAAATAACGCGCGCCGCAAGGCGGGCCTCCAACAGCCCCTCGGACCAGGAAAGGGGAGACTGACATGGCGGATGTCGCGGTGGTGGCCCACTCAGGGAAGAGCTTTGGGGGCGGCCTGCCCGAATTGCGGCGCCTCCTGGCCCTCGAAGGCGTGACCGATCCCCTGTGGTACGAGGTAAAGAAGAGCCGCCGCGCTCCCAAGTACGCGCGGCGGGCCGCCGCCAAGGGGGCTGAGGTGGTGTTCGTGTGGGGTGGTGACGGTACCGTTCAGCGCTGCATCGACGCGGTCGCGGGCACCGACACGGCCGTGGCGATCCTGCCCGCGGGAACCGCGAACCTGCTGGCAGCGAACCTGAACGTGCCACCCGAGCTCACCGATGCCGTGCGGGTCGGGTTGCACGGCGACCGGCGCCGGCTAGACACCGGCTCGGTGAACGGTGAGCATTTCGCCGTGATGGCGGGCGCGGGCTTCGACGCGCGGATGATCGCCGACGCCGACCGGGGCACGAAGGACCGGCTGGGCCGCACCGCCTACGTCGTCACCGGGATCAGGAACCTCCGTGCCCCCCGGGTAAGGGCGACCATTGAGGTGGACGGCAAGCATTACTTCAAGGGCAAGATCTCGTGCGTGCTAGCCGCGAATGTCGGCAAGATACTCGGCGGAGTCGAGGCGTTCCCGCAGGCGCAACCCGATGACGGGTGCCTTGAGCTAGGGGTGGTAACGGCCCGAAATCCGATCCAGTGGGCCAGGACGTTCGGCCGGCTCGCCCTTGGGCATCCAGAGCAATCGCCCTTCGCCGAGGTCACGCAGGGGAAGCACTTCCGGATCCGGTTCGACCAGAAGGTTGTTTTCGAACTTGATGGCGGCGCACGCCCGGCCCGCAAGACACTGCGCATCAGCGTGCACCCGAACTCGGCCACGGTCTGCGTCCCGCCAGGCGCCCCCGCTTAGCGGTCGGCAGCGTGATCTCCTAGCGCTGCGGCGACGGAATTACGCCCCGCGACTACCCAAGCGCCAGACCGACCTGCCGCACACTGCCGGGGGAAACCCCAATTTATACCGGCGTGCGAGGTATGAGCGTTTCTGCTAGCGCGCTCTCCGGATGTTGACAACCCTCCGCTTGCGCAAGGACTCGAGCCATTCCTGCCCGCTGAGCAGCCTCGTTGTCTTGGCCGACTTGACCTCGCCGGCAGCGGCAACTGCCATCGCGACGCTGGCAGCGGTCACGTCATCGGGTGCCTCGTACACGACGAGGACGTCATACTCGCCAAACGGAAAGGCAGCCACCACAAGCTCGGCTCCCACGTCCTCCAGTGCCGACCTGATCGCTTCCGCGGGGTCTTGCGGCTCCTTGAGCTGAGCCGCCATCGACTTCGCGGTATAGGAGGCTTGGTACATGTAGAGCGCCATCGAGATTCCCCTCAGGCGGCAACAGGCGAAGCGGTCACCCGCCAGTCCCTGTGACGCCCCGCGGCTTCTGCCACGTGGGCGAGGCAGGGGGCTGGAGACCACTGCGGTCTCTAGATCGTAGACCCGGCCCCGACGGGCGCACCAGCCTCCGCCTGCGGACGAACCACTTTTAGGAGGCCCGCACAGCTGGCTGTGCGGGCCTCCTGCTGCGGTGCGGGCCTCAGCCGGTCACCGGGAAGGTGTTGCCGACGGGTGTAGGAACAGGCGCCGGCCTGGGCGCGGGGCCAGTCGGCCCCGGGTGCGGGTGCCGGTGTGTCCTCGTGGGGGTCGGCGTGGGCGTTGTCCTGGTCGGCCGCGGCGTGGGTGTCGTCCGCGTCGGCGTCGGCGTCGGCGTCATCGAATGCGTCGGCGTCGGCGTCGGCGTCGTCTCGGTCGGCGTGGGCGTCGGCGTGGTCGGCGCTGCCATGCACCCGCACTGGTCGTCGCTGTTGTTGTTGCCGTCGTCGCCGTTGTTGCCGTCGTCGCCGTTCATGCCGTTGTCGCTGCGGGTGACGGCGCTCCTGGCCGTCCCTGGACCAGCATGCGCCGCTGTCGCGGCAACCGCGGGCTGGGCGGCGATGAAGATGGCGATGGCGCCTGCCGCGGCCACGGGACCAACGGCCAGCCAGACGTGGCGGGGCCGCCGGCGCGGGGCACGGCTACCGATATCCGTCATATGCGGTGCCTTTCTTTAACGGCTCATCTCAGGAAATTAAGGGCCATGCGGGCCGTAATGCCCTGGCACCCTGGCTGGCATGGCAGAAAGCCAGTTGCAGTGCCCCACTGGCATACCGGCAGTCATACCGGTTCAGGAATGCCCGACCAGGGAACACTACACGAATTCACCATTGACGTACGGGCGAACACGCCTCCGCCGTCACGTAAATTCTTCGGCACGGAATGAACTGCACTATCCGTGCACTAACCGGGAAATTCCAGGAAGAACACCGCCGTCGGGCGATACGGTTTAGCCTCCGCAGCCTGACGCCGGATGCCCCCTGACAGCTCCGTTCCGTGCTACGATTCTGGACGCAATCGCAAGGCCCCAGGGTTGTGGCGCCCGGACCAGGCCGCCTATTTTTCCCGGAATGACCACGCCCTATTCACTCGCGAAAAAGCTGCGAATGCGGCACGTCGGCCTTTTCCTTTCTATCCCGGAGATGTGCAAATGCGTGATCATTGCCGACTTGACTGGCCCCGCCGCCGCGCCGTGGGAAGGGCGGCGGCCGTGACGGTTGTCACTGCCGTCGCCGCCTTGGCAACGGGCTGCGGAGGAACACCCGGGCCGCCGCACGCGGCCCCGCCCTCGCCCGTCCAGCCCGTGCACGTGCCCGCGGCGCAGATTGCCCGGCTGCCCGCTGCCACCACCTACGGGACCACGGCCGCGGCGCCGCCAGACCCGGCCCCTTTCGCGCCAGAAACGGGATTCGTGCTGCACCCGGAAGCGACGCGTGTGGTCTACTCCCGCCCGGGCGGGCCGCCAGTGGCAGAGTTGCCAGTCACCGAACTCGGGAGCCCCACCTGGGTCCCTGTCGTAGAGGCCCAGCCGGGATGGGACCTGGTACTGCTCCCGGCCAGGCCGAACCGCTCCACCGGCTGGATCTACCTCGGCGGCGGCGGCCTGCAGACCGCCTACAGCGCCTACCAGGTGCAGATCAACCTGGCCACGCTGCGACTGACCGTGCTCGACGCCGGTCACAGCCTGGGATCATGGACGGTGGCCGACGGCACCGCGGGCACACCAACCCCCACCGGGCGGACGTTCCTGCTCGCCTCGCTGGCACCCAGCCATCCCACCTACAGCCCGCTGATCCTCCCGCTCGGCACGCACTCCGACACCCTGAGCACCTACGGCGGCGGCCCCGGCACCGTTGGCCTGCACGGATGGCCTGACGCGGCCGTGTTCGGCCACGCGGCCAGCCATGGCTGCGTCCGGGTTCCCCCGGCCGCGCTGCGCGCGCTGTCCCTGATTCCCCTCGGCAGCCCCGTCATAATCACCAGCTAGGTCAGCCGGCGGTGTATCCGTCCGTCAGGTAGCGCTGTACGGATGGTGTGACGGCGGCTGCTACTTCATCGGACGGCAGCGAGGCCAGCGGCTCCAGGCGCAGGATGTACCGGCACAGGGCCATTCCGAGCAACTGCGCCGCGATGAAGGTGCCGCGCTCGGCCGCCCGCTCATCGCCCAGGTCGGCGATCGGCTTGGTGATCAGCTGGCCGAGTACGGCCTGGAGTTGCTCGGCGACGGTCTCGCTGGTGGCGGCGGTCCGCATCAGGGCGATCATCTCGTCACCGCGGGCGGGATCCTCCCACCGGCCGATGAAATGGCGGACAAGCAACTCGCCCCGACGGCTGGCTGGCACCGAGCCCAGGTCCGGGGCCTGCAGATCCATGGTGACGGCGGCCGTGAACAACCCCGCCTTGGACCGGAAGTAGCGCATGACCATCGACGCGTCGACGTCCGCACCCGCGGCGACGGCGCGGATCGTGGTCCCTTCATATCCTCGCGCGGCGAACATCGCCCGGGCAGCACCGAGGATGGCCCGGCGGGTGCGCTCGGATCGCGGCCCGCCACTCCCGGGCACAGGCCCGGCCTGGCTTGCGGCCGCTACCGCGGCACGGCTGACGTCCATCACGATCTCTTACCTTATCCTTTGACAACACGCGTTGGCCAACACTTGTTGACAATCGCTAAAACGGTGCCTAGTGTTGCGCCGACAACCGTTGGCATTTCAGGGGAGGCCCAGGTGGCGCCAAGGCACGCCGGTGGCGGCCGCAGGCATCCGGCCCAGTACCGCGCGCTCGCGGGCTTTATCGTGGCCAGCGCGGCCTTCGTCGCGATCTTCGTCACGCTCACCCTCAGCGCTTTCCATAGGCCGACACCGCATGACCTTCCCGTCGGCATCGTCGGCTCTGCCGCGGTAACGCTCCAGGTCGAGCACGGCCTGGACAGCGCCGCCCCTGGGGCTTTCGGCTTCCGCAGCTACCCCAGCGCGGCCAGCGCGACGACCGGGATATCGCAGCGTGAGGTCGACGGCGCGCTTGTCGCTGCCGGCGCCAACCTGCGCCTGCTCGTTACTCAGGCCGGGGGCACCGGCCCCGAGCAGGCCCTCAGCGGGGCTTTCACGGCCGTGGCGGCACGGTCCGGACGTCAGCTCACGGTGACGGACGTTGTCCCGCCCCGGGCCAGTGACTCCCAGGCGCTGTCGTCCTGGTTCGTCGTCCTCAGCGTGCTGATTCCCAGCCTGGCCGCGGGCTCGGCGTCGGCGCTGGCGTTGCGCCGCGCGCCGCGCGGCTGGTCCGTCGCCGCGCCGGTGGCCATGGCCGTCGTCAGCGGGTTGATCGCCGCGGCGATCGCCGATGGCATCGCCGGCCTGGGCAACTACGCGGCGATCGCCGGCCTTGTCGGGCTGTTCTCGCTGGCAGTGGCTGCCCCCACCGCGCTGCTTGCGCGGATCCGGCCGCCGCTGGTCGCCCTGGCCGTCTTGGCGTTCATCGTGTTCGGAATTCCGGCCAGCGGCGGTCCGGCCAACCTGGCAAGCTTCACGCCCGGCTTCCTGCGCGCGCTTAACCCTGTCCTGCCGCTAGGGGTAGCGGCCAGCGCCATCCGCAACGTCGTCTACTTTGGCGGCCATGACACCACGTCATACATGTGGACCCTGGCCGCCTGGGCGCTGGCCGGCGTCGTCGGCCTGATCCTGGTCACGGCGCCCCGACGCCCTGCCCCCGCGCTCACCCGGCCCGGCGTGCCGCCAGTTGTCCCGGCCGAACCGGTGTCCGCCCTGCCAGGCCACGCATCCGTCCCCGGCATGCCAGATCCCCGCGCGGCGCAGTCCGTTACCCTGGTCGTCGGCTTCGACGACTCCGAGCCCGCCAGGCGAGCGCTCATCTGGGCCGCGGACCTGCTCAGGAGCCGGACTGGCGCCCTGCACGTCGTCTACGCCGACCACCCCCTCATCGACAGCGACCTGGCGGGATTCGGCCGCACCGAGATGGACGAGGACCGCGATGAGAAGGCCGCCCGCGTGGCTGAGGCCGCTAAGGAGGTCGCCGCCGCGGCAGGCACGCCGTACACGTTCGAGCGGCGCCAGGAGTCGCCCCCGGACGCGATTCTTGACGCAGCAGGCAGTTACGCCGCCGCCGAGCCCGCCAACACACCCATTATCGTGAGCGGCCGCTCTCATCATGTCCCGCACCGCGTCATTGGCTCGGTCCCGGTCCGGCTGATGCACCAGTCGCCCTACCCGATAGTCACGATCCCGTGATCACCGGTCCGTCACCCGGCCCGGCCCCTCAAGGTGATGTGGCCGCTGAGGCCGCCCACCGCTGGAACTCGCCGACTTTTTGCTGTGCCCGCGACGGAGGGGCCCGGCGGGCGGCTAACCCTGGCGAGTCAGCCGGGACCGTTCGGTGGAATGATCTTTTGCATGTTGCCGTGGAGCGCTGAGCTAGCCGGACGGATAGACGAGCACGTGATCAGCAGCAAGCTGCTGCGCGACAATCCGCTGGGGGACCCCCACGACCGGCCGCTGCTCGTCTACACGCCGCCCGGCTACGACGACGAGCCAGGCCGCGCGTATCCCGCCGTGTACGTGATCCAGGGCTACACCGGGCACGTGGCGATGTGGCGGAACAGGATGGCGTTCAGGCAGCCGTTCCCCGAGACCGCCGACGCGATGTTCGCGCGCGGTGACGCGCCGCCCGCGATCGTCGTGTACGCGGACGCCTGGACCGCCTATGGCGGCAGTCAGTTCGTCGACTCGCCGGGCACCGGGCGCTATCACTCATACCTGTGCGACGAGGTCGTGGCCTACGTGGACGCGCGGTACCGGACCATCCCCGACGCCGCGCACCGGGCGATCACGGGAAAGTCGAGCGGGGGGTTCGGCGCGATGATCACGCCGATGCTGCGGCCCGATCTGTTCGGCGCGCTCGCGACCCACGCCGGCGACGCGCTCTACGAGTACTCCTACATCCCTGAGTTCCCCGTCGCCGTCCGGCACCTGCGGAGGTACGACGGGAACATCTTCCTGTGGTGGGACGACTTCCGGTCCAGGACGTCGTTTACCAAGCCGGAGGACATGTCCCTGCTCGGGCTGCTCGGCGTCGCCGCGTGCTTCTCCGCCCGCGACGACGGCACGCCGGAACTGCCCTTTGACCCGGTCACCGGCGTGCTGCGGCCGGAGGTGTGGCAGCGGTGGCTGGACTGGGACCCGGTGCGGATGGCACCGCGCTACGCGGCCGACTTGCGGGGGCTGCGCGGCATCTGGATCGACGCCGGGACCAGCGACGACTTCAACCTGGATGTCGGGGCGGCGGCCTTCCGCGCGGCACTGCTCGACGCCGGGGTCGAGGAGGACCTGATCCGCTTCCAACTGTTCGACGCGACGCATTCCGGCATCGATTACCGGTATCCGCTGTCGCTGGCGTGGCTGTGCGAGCGCATGGCTGATTTATTACGAGGCAGCGCCCGGCGGGGTCGGGTTACGGCAGGGAGGTGAGCTCGGCCACGATTTCCGCAGCTGACTGTGGCTGCCTCGCGAGTGCGACGCTTTGTCCGGCCCACATCGAGAGCGCCTCGATGTCACCGGTGGTCCCGACCATCGGCGGCGCTGGCTCGTAACGAACGATCGCCTCCCCTGAGGCGAAGTGCGCGATCACGTCGCCCGCTCCCGGCCGCTGCGCGAGCGGCGGGCGGCCCGCGGCCTGCCACGCGTCGGCGGTTGAGTTACGGAGCGCCCGGTGGGGAGAGTCGGGCCACCCGACCGAGTACAGGTTGTCGTACCGCTGCGAATCGGTCTCGGCTGCGGCTATCAGCGCGCGCCGGTAGTCCTCGTGGATCGGCATCTCCTCGGCCAGCAGGAACCGCGTGCCCAGCCACGCGGCCTGGGCGCCCAGGGCCAGCACCGCGGCCACGCCACGGGCGTCACCGATCCCGCCGGCCGCGATCACCGGCACCGGCGCCACCGCGTCCACCACCGTGGGCACCAGCGGCAGGGTCGCGATGGTCCCCCATACGTGGCCGCCGGCCTCCCAGCCCTGCGCGACGACCACGTCCACCCCGGACGCCACCGCCCGCCGCGCTTCGTCGGCGGTGCCGACCGTGTGCATGACTATCCCCCCGGCGTCGTGTACGCGCTGGACGTAGCCGCTTGGATCACCCATGAAAAACGAGACAATGCGCAAGCCGGCGTCAAGGGCCTGGTCAAGGCGACGGTGACGATCTTCGGTGAGAACGAGGTTGCCGCAGAACGGCCGCGCGGTCAGCGCCGCCGTCTCCCTGACCACGGCTCCGACGTCGTCTGACCACGTCAGCGTCAGCATGCCGAGCGCGCCGGCATTCGAGACCGCCGCGGCCAGCCGGGGCACCGCGACCATGGGCGCCAGGACTATCGGCTGTTCGATTCCGAGCAACTCGCACACCGGCGTGCGTATCGCGGTCACCCCGTGCTCGGTTCGACGTACGAGGTCGGCATCGCTGCGGAGCGCCGGTCCCAGCCGTGAAACTTCGAGTAGTCGCCCGCGTCCCAGGCTTCGCGGAGCCCCGGAGTGCTCAGATCCCAGTCCGGGCGGATTTCGCTGGTGGCGGCGCGCAGGTCATTCCACAGGTCGTAGAACGACGGGCGGCCCCAGAACCAGTAGCCGTTGTAGACACTGTGAATCACCAGCCCCGGCTTGAGCACCAAGGTGTGCGGGATCATGGGATTGTGCTCGGGGTCGGTGTACTCCTGGATGTCGAGGTCCTGCTGGACGGTCCTACCGGGATCAGCCAGGAAGGGCCACTGGGCGCCGACCGACGCGCGGAATTCCTGCAGGGTGTGATGATCGTCGGTGGCGATAGTGGCGACCTGGGTGTAGGCGACCGCGATCTTCGGATAGTTGGCCGCCAGCTCAAGGTGCTGCTGGTGCTCTTTGGGGCAGTAGTTGCCGCGCGCCAGGGTGAGGATCAGCGGATCGCCACCCTGCAACTCGCTGAGCGTTCGCACCGTGCCGGTGTGATCAGGGAGAGCGTAATCAGGGAAGGTGCCGCCAGGTCTGATATCAGGACGCATGCGTGACCGCCTTTCACAGCCTCAAGTCGCTCACCCTTTGGATGAGCGTCGTCACTGACCCCCCGGCGCGCCAGGTATCGCCTCGGCTAGGGCCGCGCGCGAGGCAGGCGCAGGGAAGGGGTCGGCGAAGTACTGGGTCTCGTGCGCAACGTGCTCGCCGGTGAATTCCATGACGCTTACCGAGTACGTGGGCACGCCGTCGTAGGTGATCACGCACTCGCTCACCCACAGGTCGCCGCCGCCCCGGATCCGCAAGACAGTGAAGTGGCGCTCAGCCGGGTGGCCGCCGCGCTGCGCCTGGATCTTTGACCGGCCCCGGAAGCGCTCCCCTGACTGCGGGTAGTCCAGGATCGCGTCTTCCGCGTAGATCGCGTGCTCAGTCTCGCCGTCCCCGCGCTCTGAGGCCTCCCAGTGCTGCTCAATCCGGGCCCGGGTCTTGGCATCACGATCCATGGGCTGTTCCTTCCCCCGCCCGATGGACTGAACACCGCCTGACGGCTTCAGCCGGGGCGGGTTCCTCGCGCGGTCAGCGGGGCCGGATGTCACGAGCTCGTAATGGGCGGTCTGTTACCGATAGTCCGGTTCCCGTTGCTGGACCGGGTTAGCCTCCGCAGAGGACAAAGAACATGACCGTACCGACCAAGGAGCGTGATCCTTGATGCCGGAACTGGAGGCGTTCTTTCATGACCTCCGGGCCCTGCGCGCGAGCGCGGGCCTGAGCCTGGCCGAACTCGCCGAACGGGCGCATTTCCCTGAGGAGACGCTCGCGGCGGCCGAGGCGGGCCCTGTCCTGCCGCCCAACCCGGTGCTCGTCGCTTACGTCCGGGCTTGCGGTGGCCCCGTCGGACAGTGGGAAGACCGCTGGCGCGACGCGGGCGCCGACAGGTTCCTCGCTAAAGTCCCTAAGCCCGCCGGCGCCCCGCAGCCCGCTGCGCCGCGCGGGCGCCAGGCGCGGCGCGCCGCGGTCGCCGCCGCCGTCGCCACGCTGGTCGCGGCAGGGACGGCCGTCGCAGTGACGCGCCCCGCCGCTCACACCAACGCCGGCGCCAGGCCGCGGACCACGCCGAGTGCCTCCCGCCCGCGGTCCCTTGCCCCGCGGGCGGCCGCCCCCGCGCCGCGGATGACCCCCGCTTCGAGGATGACCTCTGCGCCGCGGATGACCTCCGTGCTGCGAGTCGCCGGCGTCGGCTGCCCGGCCGGCCAGGACAATGGCGTCACCCTGACCACCGACAGGCCCGGGCCGCCGTGGACCGCCGCGCAAGGCGGCTGGGCCGGCAACGGCTGCGACGGGGCGTCGGTGTGGACCATGAACCCAGCAGGGAAGCAGCCAAGCCCGTCGACGCTCACCTGGTGGTTCGGCGCGCTCCCGGGCGCTTCCCGCTGCACGCTATCGGTCTACGTGCCCACGCGGAACGCCCTCGGCCAGGCCGGGTACGCGGTCTCCGCCGGCTCCGGCAGCACCCTCGGCACCGTGACCATCGACCAGGCCGCCGAAGCCGGGTACTGGGTCGTCCTTGGCACCTTCCCCGCTGCCAGTTCCGGTTACCAGATCCGGTTGATGCCCGAGGTGACGGAACTCACCGCAGCGGGCCCCGCGGCCAAGGGACCGGGAAAGGCAGCACCCAAGCCTGTTCCGCCAGGCCACAACTCCGCCATCGCCGCCTCCGCCGCCGCCGCGACCTGCTTCGGTTCACCCGGCTAACGCGGGGAAGTCACGGCGTGGCAGCCGTAGCCACGATTAGTAAGGCGTTTCTGGTTTCTGCCGGTCGATCTCACTCGGCCGGGTTCCGGCCCGCCTGGTCCAGCGGCGCAGCCAGAGCAGGCCGAAAACGGGCAGGACGAGCGGAACGTATCCGTAGCCGCTGCCGTAGCCAGACCACACCGTGGCATCGGGGAAGGTGGCCGGGTCGACGAGGCTCCAGGTGCCGACCGCCAGCACGCCGGCGAACTCCACCGAGCAGGACAGGACCGCGATCCGGCGTGCTGCCGGAGTCCCGGCGGCGAGGGTGACCGTGGCGAGGATGTAGACCGCGGCGGCGAAGGCAGAAAGCAGGTAGGCGACCGGGGCGTGGCCGAACTTCGTCGCGATCTGCACCGCGGCCCGTGCGGAAGCGGAGAGCGCGAACAGGCCGTAGACGGCGACAAGCAGCCGGCCAGGACCTGTCCTAGTCGACTCCGGCCGCGATACCGCGGGCTCGGGCAATGCCCCGGGCTCAGGCGATGCGCCGGGCTCGGGCGATGCCCCGGGCTCGGGCGGTGCCACCGGCTCAGACATGAATGGCCGGCCAGATCTCATGCAGCCGGACCATCAGCACGGCCGCGACCAGTCCGGCCACGGCGTAGACCGCCGGGCCCCACCGTGACCGCTCCATTGCCCCCCAGAACCCCGCGATCACCGGGACGAGCGGCATCGCGATGAGGTATCCGATGAGCGTACCCAGTGAGGCCGGGCGCCCGCCGCCTATGAGCCGGGCCACGACAATGCCGACCAGGACAAGAAGCAGGATCTCGAGGACGCCAAGTGCGGCGAGCAGGCCAAGGCCCACTCGCCGGTTGAGTGCGGTCATCAGCAGCGCATACCCGGCAAGCGCAAGACCGGCGACGATGATCGTCGTGGGAACGGCACCGTTCACGGACGACACGATACTACGTTTCGTAGTAACGAGCGCCTGCTCGGCAGTACGGACTCCTCGCTCCTGGGCGGCCAAAGTCCACTCGCCGCCCGGCCCCGGGTCATGGCCGGGCCTGCTTTTCGGCCGCGCTCTTTCAGGGTATAGACCATCGCACTCGGCGCAAACAGCCGCTTTTGGCTCCTGCCCGGGCGCCGACGCCGTCGCCTGCCGAAAGTGAACACATGGAAGCTAACGCAGACAGCTTCCTCGAACTCCTCCATCAGTTCGAGGACTTCACCGACGCGGTCTCCCCCGAGCAAGCGCACACCGAGTTCGATGAGACGACTCTGCAGATGTTCTGGATGCGGTGGCCGCAGCTTTCCGCATGGACCGGGTCGCTGTGGCGCATGCTGTCCGAGGAACTGTCCGGCCCGTCCACTCCGCACTCGGACCCGGAACTCGATGAGGTTGGCGAAAGTGGGTTACGATCCTAGCCGCCCAGGCCGCGCGCTGACCGTTCGTGACGTCATGACCACCCGTGTGGTCACGACCAGCCCTGACGACCCGGTTGCGGACGCCGCGGCGGCCATGGTCAGGCAGAAGGTCGGATCGGCACTCATCATGCAGGGCCGTTTCCTTACCGGCATTCTCACCGAGCGGGACGTGCTGCGCGCTGCGGCATCCGGTAGCGACCTGACAAATTCCCCGGTTTCCGCCTGGATGACCAAGGACCCGGAGCAGGCGTCCCCGGACACTACGGTCGAGGACGCCCTCCAGCTCATGCTGCTGCACGGCTTCCGGCACCTCCCGGTGCTAGAAGGCCGCGAGGTGCGCGGCGTAGTCAGCCTGCGTGACCTGGCCGCCGCCCGGATCACCAGGCACGCCGCACGAGGCTGACCGCGATCTGCGCTTAACGATCCCTGGCCCGGTTTGCGCTGCCTGGCCAGATCGACGGCCTGCCGGAGCTGATCCTGCTCGGGAACCGACAGGTCGCTCCGGATGAGCTCCATGTTCTGGCCTTCGAACGCATGCACTACGGCGTCAATCTCGGCGCCTGAGCTCATCAGCACGACCGCTGATGTGCCGGGCCGCAGGTCGCCTTTAACGCTCTCGATCATGGAACCGTCGATAACAGGGCGCTGCAGCCGGCGCACCATCGAGGCGACCTTGCCGCCCTGCTCGTGCACGTGCTCCTGCGTCGTCGGCTCTGCCGCGTACTCCGGCCAGCGGAGCACGGCGACGTCCATCAAGTGGATGAGATCCTGAGAGTCCAGCTGCTTGAGCCGGGCTACCGCGTTGTCGGCTCCCTCGGTACCAGGGAACCGCCATGCCGTTGTAGGCACCGAATTCTCCTCCCTTGGCAGGGAAAACCAGGTTTGCAGCCGACCGCAACGGGGCCGGCCCCTGGTTACTGGGCTCCATGATCTCGCCGCGAACGCATCACCGGCCTCACCCTTGACAGGTGATTGCCGCAACCGCCCGCGCCTGAGCGCATGTATCAGGCACGGTCAGCGGTACAAGGGACTTACCAGCGGCCGCGGTGCACAACCTCAATGAAAAGGCGCCGCTTCGGGTTCTTGATCGGCGCGAGCGGCCGGTCAGCCGGGTAGCCGAGCGATACAAGCAGGGCCCAGTTGCGGTCGCCGGGAAAGCCGAGCAGGTCGCGGGCGAGTTGCATGTCGGCGACGCCCGCGTGGCAGCTGCCGATCCCCAGGTCGGCGGCCGCGAGCGTCATGGCCATCGTCGCCTGGCCCAGGTCGAACTCGGCCCGGTGGAACTCGTTGTCGGCCGCGGGGCCGATGACGACGATGGTCGCC
>Ga0210389_10002513_pt1 | contig 14432 bp, 11 predicted proteins | sample IncBWH28OmetaG_FD_160127 | JGI IMG/M metagenome (GOLD analysis project Ga0210389, IMG submission 160127) | Forest soil microbial communities from Barre Woods Harvard Forest LTER site, Petersham, Massachusetts, United States - Inc-BW-H-28-O ...
TGCTGGCCGGGCCGTCCAGGGTGCGGCCCGGGCCGTGCTCAATCCAGATCCGCAGCGCTTCCAGGCACAGCCAGGCGTTGGTGGCGTGGTCGGCGACGGCGAAGGTCGGCGACAGGACCGCATTGATCAGACGGGATATGGCGAGCAACGCGGGGTCGGTGATGTCCGGCCGCGCCAGATCGTCTCCGACTTCTGGTTGATCCAGCCAGCGGTACAGACGGTCGAACTGGCGGCCGGGCTCGGCGGGAAGGCGGTCCCCGGCCGGGACGGTGATGCCGAGGTCACGCAGTGAGTCCAGGCCGAGCCCGATCGCGTCCGCGTAACGGGCCCGGGCGGCCAGGCTGTGCACCTGCACCGCCGTTGCGTCCGCACGGTCCAGCGCGGTGGCGCTTGCCTCTTCGATCGCGCGGTACTCCTCGTCGGCCTCCTCGAACCGCCCCAGGCTGTACCGGGCGGCGTGCCGGGCGGTACGCGCCTCGATCAGCGTGGCGGTCTCCTCCGGGTCGATCAGCGGCAGCGCGGCGGTGAGCAGCGCGTCCACCAGGGAGTAATCGCCGATCAAGGTGGCCTGGCCGGCGGCGCGCCGCAGCAGTCCCACCACCCGGTGACGCTCGGCGGCATCTTCGACCGCGCCAGCCACCGGCAGGTACTGCTCCGCCGCGGCCGCGAACAACTCCGGCACCCCGGCCAGCTGCCGCGCCATGGCCAGTTGCAGGGCACGGCGCCGCTGCGGGTCCAGCCCGGCCAGGAGCACCTCGCGGATCCGGTCGTGGCGGAACCGCACCGCCGAGTGTGCCCCGGGCTCCCCCACCAGGAGGCCTTCGTCAAGGGCAGGCGCCAGGGTTTCCTCCACTACGTTCGCCGGCTCGCCGACAGCGGCCTGCAGCAGGCTCAGCTCGGCCCGGCCACCCAGGCAGGCCATCGCCTCTAGCAGCTGCCGGGAAGTCGGCGGCATGGCCGCGACGCGCGCCGCCAGCAGCCCGGCGACCTCGGAGTGTCCCAGGTGCGCGCGCACCGCCGCCTCGTCCCACCGCCACCCGGCGGCCGTCGCGGTCAGCAGGCCATCGCGGCGCAGCGCGTTGAGCAGCTCCACGGTCTCGTACGGATTGCCGCGGGTATGCGGCTCGATTGCCCCGGCCATGCCCGCCACGGTGACCAGGTCCACGTGCAGCATCTCGGCCGCCATGGCGGCCAGGCTCGGCCCGGGCAGGTTGTCCAGGCGCAGGTGCTGTACCGCGGCCTGGTGCCGCCACCGGGACAGCGGCGCCGCCAGCGGATGCGCCTCGTTCACCTCATCTTCCCGGTAGGCACCCACCAGCAGCAGGCCCGCCACCGGTTCCTCGCTCAGCACTAGGTCGACGAAACCGAGCGGGGTCCGCCCGGCCCACTGCAGGTCATCGACGAACAGCACAATCGGCCGGTCCCGGGAAGCCACCGCGCGCATCACCGTCACGGCCGCGCGTTGCATCCGTGTCTGTGCCGTCAGGGGATCTCCAGGATTTGGCGGCGTCCCGAGCAGCGTCGAAAACTCCGGCACCGTCGCGGTCAGCAGGCCCGCGTTCGCACCGACAGCCACCAAAATCCGCTCGCGGACCCGGGCGAGCTCATCGTCCGGCTCGGCCAGCAGCAGCCGGCCCAGCGCGCGAAGCGCCTGATGAGATGCGTCGAACTCCAGGTCCCGGCGGTAAGCGTCGAACTTGCCCGCCACGAACCAGCCATTGGCTCCGGTGGCCACTGGCCTCAGCTCATCGACCAGCGCGGTCTTCCCCACCCCCGGCGCCCCGGCGACCAGCACCCCCTGGCACCGCCCCGTCAGCGCGGCCTCGAACGTCGCCTGGAGCGCCATCACCTCCGCGTCGCGTCCCACCAGCCGCGATGGCGGCAGCAGCCGCGCCGGGAAATCGTGCTCTCCGATGCGTAGCGGAGCCGGCCCCGGGCGCGCGCCTGCGCGCCGCACCCATTCCAGGTCATAGGCCACGCCGTCGGCGGTCTGATAGCGGTTGTCTGGTTCCTTCTCCAGCAGGTGCATGATGATCCCGGACAGCGGCCCGGGTATGGCCGGTTTGACCTCGGCGGGCGGTACCGGCACCCGGGCCAGGTGATCGTGGATGAGCTGGAGAGGATCCCCCGAACCGAACGGAGGCTCGCCGGTCGCCAGCTCATACAGGGTCGCGCCAAGCGCGTACAGGTCGGCCCGCTGGTCCACCGGCCGCCCAGTCCGGCCGGTCTGCTCAGGTGCCAGGTACGCCAGCGTTCCGGCGATTTCGGTGTGGTGGGTGAACCCGGGGCGGACCTCGGCGAACGACGTCGCCAGCGCGAAGTCCACCAGGCAAGGGGCGCCGTCGCGGGCGAGCACGATGTTGGCCGGGGCGATGTCCCGGTGAATCACCCCGCGGCGGTGCATCGCCGCCACCGCCCGGGCCAACTCCGCTGCCAGCCTAGTCAGGTCGGCAACGGCCAGCGGCCTGGGCACGCTGGCCAGGCTGATGCCGCCCGCGTCCTCCAGCACAATCGGCCCGGGATCCGGCGGCCCCTCCGCCAGCTGCGCCACCCCGGCGGCACCGCGCAGCCGCTCCAGCATCGCGACCTCATGCCGCACCTGGCGTTCCGCGTCCGGTCCCAGCGGTTCCTTGCGGATGACCGCGCGTCCCGTGAAGAACAGCCGGGTAACGCGCGTGCGTTCGCTGGCGTGCACGATCTGGGCCTGGACGGGCACCCCCCCGCCCTGCAGCACTTCGCCTGATCCCATCAGGCACCTCCGCACCTGTCAGCCGGCCAGTAACCCTGGGATTGAGAATGCCGACCGGGTCGAAGGCATCTTGCTGCCGTAGACGGGTCCTGCTCCTCGCCCGCCGGATGCTGGCGGTATCAAGTTACGCCCCGTCTCGGCAAGACGGCATCACGTAATCCTTGTGATTTCCGTACCTCACGCGCGTAGCCGGTGCCACTGGCCGGGCACAGTGCCGCCCGGGGCGGGTAGCGGCGCCTACCTGCCCCGGTTCGCCTGGATGATCGGGTCCCGCACTGCCGGGGCCTGCCCTGCTGACCGTCCGCGCGGAACCACGACGAGCAGCCTGAACGGCTGCGCGAGGGAACAGCACGTCCCCGTGGAAGCTCCGGTACCGAATACAGGGACAGGTGGCTGTCAGCGGCGATCCAAGGCCGTCCGGCTCGTCACGGACCTAAAGCCGGTAGGCGTCCGGTCGGCGGTCTGTGAGCAGGATGCCGGCTTCTTGGCGTGCGGCATGGAGTCGCTGCGCGAGCTTGATCTCTGTGACCAGGTACTCGACTCCGCCGGAATCGGTCCGGGGCAGGGAGGCCACGATCTCACCATCCGGCGCGATCACGCGGCTGCCGCCAAGGAACTCGATGCCGCCGTTGTGGCCGCACTGGTTCGCCATGACCCACCACTGAGCGTTGCTCAGCGCCTGAGCGGGATAGAGGATGTCCCACCAGCGCTCGGCGGCGGTCTCGTACGCGGCGGGCAAGATCACCAGCTCCGCACCGGCCAGCGCCAGCGTCCGCGCACTTTCGAAGAAGTCACCGTCGAAGCACACCAGTACGCCAACGCTGCCGAGCCGGGATGTGTGCGCGACCCGCAGGGAGGAGCCCGCGCCGAACGCGATGTCCTCCCCGCCGGGCCGGTAGAGGTGCACCTTCCGGTGCGCCATGAGTAGCTCGCCGTCCGCGTCAATGAGAACCGCGGTGTTGTACACATCGGATCCGGCCAGCTCGGGGACCGTGCCGGCGCACAACACGACCGACTGTTCCCTGGCCCACGTGCGCAGCCGCGTGACCAGCGGCCCGTCCAGTGGCTCCGCGGCCCGGCGGCTGTGCTCCGCCAGCTGCCCGGGGTCATAGCCGGTCAGCCACATCTCCGGCAGCACGACCAGGTCGGCACCGCGCGCGGCCAGGTCCGCGACCGCCTGGCGGGCCGTCTGCTCGTTGCGCTGCTCCTCGCCCGGGACCGGCAGCCACTGGGCGATGCCGATGGTCACCGTCTCCGGACGTGCGGTCATGCGACCTCTTCGGCGGGCTCGGCCGTCACAACCCCGGCGGCCCGGTTCGCTTGCAGGTGGGCGGAGCGGAACCGCTTGGCGCCGAAGTAGTAGAAGGGCGTGACCACGAGGACGCCGACGATCCACGAGAGGTCCACCCCGTCGAGCGCCTTCCCGACCGGACCGGTGTAGAGCGTCGTGACGACGAACGGCACTTCAACGGCGATGCCAAGCAGGTAGGAGATAATCGCCACCCAGTTGACCCGGCCGTAGCGCCCGCCGTCCGCACGGAAGAACTCGTCGACGTCATAGTCACCGTGCTGCACCAGGTAGTAGTCGACCAGGTTGACCGCCGTCCACGGCACCAGGACGTACAGCAGCAGGGAGATGAAGTTCTCGTAGTTGACCAGGAAGTTGCTCTGCGCCACCAGGGCCAGGATCAGCGCGACGCCGAAAAGCAGCACCGCGATCACGGACCGCGACCGGGCCTTGGGTGACCAGCGTCCCAGTAGGGTCTGCCCGACGGTGAGCGTCGACAGGGAGCCGCAGTACAGGTTCATCGCGTTGGTGGCCGCGATGCCAATCGAGAACACGACCACGACGAGGACAGCGATGCCGCTCGTCAGCGTCGTCAGGCCGCCGATGACGTTGTCGCCGCCGACGGCCAGGCCGATCATCGCGCCGAGGATCATCGGCAGGATCGAGCCGATGCTGCAGGCGGGGTAGCTCGCCCAGAACGCGGGGCGCGAGCCGGTCAGCCGCGGCATGTACCGGGAGTAGTCGGACACGTACGGCGCATAGGCGATCTGCCAGAGGGCGGCAGTCGAAATCGTGCCCATGAAGCCCGCGGCACTGACATGGCCGGCGGTGAGGAAGTTGCCGGGGAGGTGGTGGACGAAGACAATCCAGACGAAGGTGAGCAGCAGCACGGCCCCGGAGAAGTAGGTCATGATCCGGGTGTAGGCGTGAATGAGGTCATAGCCGAAGATCGTCGCCGTGACGCTCACCACACCGACGATCACGATGCCGGTGTTGGTGCTGATGTGCGAGCTTATCGAACTCAGCGACTGCCCGCCTAGCACGAGGTTGGACGCGAAGAAGCCGACGTACATGATGATCACGATCACGACGACCAGCAGCGACCCGTAGGAGCCGAACTGACCGCGGGTCTGCACCATCTGGGGCACGCCGAGTCGCGCTCCCTGGGCGGAGTGCAGCGCCATGAAGATGGCACCGACGAGGTTGCCGATCACGATCGCGACCAGCGCCGACCAGAACGGCTGCGAGAACACGGTCGTGGCCAGGGCGCCGGTGACGATCGTGAGGACCATGATGTTGGAACCGAACCAGATGGTGAACAGGTCCCGTGCCTTGCCGTGCCGCTCCGCATCCGGGATCGGCTGGATGGTGGCATCCTCGATCCGCTGTGGGTGTTCGCTCGTCGGCGATGCGACGCTCATTCCTGTGCGCAGTCCTTTCACGAGACAATGTCCCGCCTCGCGAACCGCGTCGCTGCGAACCCCGTAGGCGTTTCAGTAAAGATGGACCCAGGTTAACCGAACTGTAAAGATGCATCTCAGCAGCGTTTTCCGAACCCTTGCATCTACTGAACCGATGCAGCGGGTGCTCGGTCCTGGCCGCCGGGGCGCGTGTGCCCCGCCTTCGCCTGCTGGTTCGGCGATATGAAGCCGTGGCCGTCGGCCGCCATGGGCGAACATCTGATTTTTCGATGCTAAGTGCCACCAGCATCGATTTGCTATCTGCCTCGCCTTCAGCCGAAACTTAAAGGACTGGAGGGGGACCGCCGTGCCGCCGGATGCCCGGTGGGGCGTCGATCCGGCTGTTGCCGCCAACTTCGGCGGGCAGGCGGGTCGGCTGTTCCGGGATGACCGGCGGGCCGTGCAGGCCCGGTGCCTGTTGGAGTGGAGGTTGGATGTCGAGCCAGGAGATCGAAGTCCTCGTCGTCGGCGCGGGCCAGGCCGGGGTGGCGATGAGCGAGCACCTCAGCGGCTACGGCGTGCCGCACCTCGTCGTGGAGCGCAACCGCATCGCCGAGCGGTGGCGCTCGGAGCGGTGGGATTCCCTGGTTGCGAACGGACCCGCCTGGCACGACCGCTTTCCTGGTCTGGAGTTCGCCGGCCTGGACCCCGATGGTTTCGCCTCGAGGGAGCAGGTCGCGGATTACTTCGTGGCCTACGCGGAGAAGATCGGCGCGCCAATCCGTTGCGGTGTCGAGGTGACATCCGTGCGCAGGAACGCCGGCCGGCCCGGCTTCCGCGTGGAGACCTCGGACGGAGTCATCGAGGCGCGCTACGTGGTGGCCGCGACTGGACCGTTCCAGCGCCCGGTGATCCCGCCGATCGTTCCCGACGACGCCGGACTCCTGGAAATCCACTCCAGTTCCTACCGCAACCCGCGGCAACTGCCAGACGGTGCCGTCCTGGTCATCGGAGCCGGGTCATCAGGGGTGCAGATCGCCGATGAGCTCCAGAAGTCGGGTCGGCAGGTTTACCTGTCCGTTGGTCCGCACGAGCGCCCGCCGCGAAGGTATCGCGGGCGCGACTTCGTCTGGTGGCTCGGAGTCCTCGGCAAGTGGGAGGCCGCAACCCCTCCCGCGGGCGCGGAGCACGTCACCATCGCGGTCAGCGGGGCACGTGGCGGCCACACTGTCGACTTCCGCGACCTCGCCGCCAGCGGCATTAAGCTGGTCGGCCTGACCGTCTCGTTCGATAACGGAACCGTGCGCTTCGCGCCGGACCTCGGCGACAACATCGCGAGCGGCGACGCCAACTACCTGTCGCTGCTCAACGAGGCCGACGCCTATATCGAGCGCAACGGCCTCGATCTTCCCGAGGAGCCGGACGCTCACCTCCTGGGTCCTGATCCAGAGTGCGTGACCAGCCCCATCCTCGAACTCGACCTCGCTCGTGCCGGAGTCACCTCGATCGTCTGGGCGACCGGCTTCGCCGCCGACTACAGCTGGCTGCAGGTCGGTGCGTTCGACGAGAACGGCAAGCCGAGGCACCAGCGCGGTGTGGCGTCGGAGCCCGGCGTCTACTTCTTGGGACTGCCCTGGCAGTCCCGGCGTGGATCGAGCTTCATCTGGGGTGTCTGGCACGACGCCAAGTACCTCGCCGACCACATCCAGATGCAGCGTGGCTACCTCGGTTACGGGTCCGCGGAGATCGACGCGCTCGCCTCAGCTGAGGGCGACGTGGCTAAAAACATCGAGCAGAAGGCGGCGACGCTGTCCGACGGCGTCGTCTCCGGGAGGTGACCGCGGTGAACACGCCGACACACACACGCATCCGCCCGTTCAACACGAAGGACACCTACCCGGAGCAGAACCTCGACAACGACCTGTGCCAGGCCGTTGTCGCGAACGGCGTCGTCTACCTGCGCGGCCAAATCGGGCAGGACCTTGAAACCCGGGAAAGCGTGGGCATCGGGGACATCGAAGCGCAGGCAGAGAAGGCGATGGCCAACATCGACCTGCTGCTGCGCGAAGCGGGCAGCAGCCTCGCCGACGTCGTGAAAGTGATCGTCTACCTCACCGACATCCGATACCGCGAACCGGTGTACCGGGTGATGGGCCGGTGGCTGAAGGGCGTCTACCCGGTCTCGACCGGGCTCGTCGTCGAGGCTCTCGCCCGGCCCGAGTGGCTGGTGGAAATCGATGCGACCGCCGTGATCAGCGGTAAGGCGTCATGACGTTCTCGCTGGCCGCGCGCGACCCCGCCACGGGTGCGTTCGGGATGGTGCTTAGTTCGTCGAGCCCGGCTGTCGCCTCGCGTTGCCTGCACCTGCGCCCCGCCGTGGGCGCGGCGGCCTCGCAGAACGTCACCAACCCGGCCCTCGGTCCGCGCCTGCTCGATCTACTCCAAGCCGGGGCGACCGCCGAAGAGGCGATCGCACAGGTGGTTGCGGAGGAACCGCATCCGGAGAGCCGCCAGCTCACCGTTGTGGATGCCGCCGGCCGGGTCGCGCACTTCTCCGGTGCCCGCGCGCTCGGCACCCACGCCGCCGCGACCGGGCACCAGGCGGTCGCGGCCGGCAACATGCTCGCCGGTACCCATGTGGTCCAGGCCATGATCGACACCTACCAGGCCAGTACGGCGTCGACCTTCGAGGAGCGCCTGCTGGCCGGGTTCCTCGGCGCACTCGCCGCGGGCGGCGAGGAGGGGCCGGTGCGCTCCGCCGGCCTCGCGGTAGCCGAGGACGCCGCATGGCGGGTGACGGACCTGCGGGTAGACGACGCCGACGACCCCGCCGCCGAGCTCAGCCGACTGCTGGCGCTGTGGCTGCCGCAGAAGCGGGACTACCTCACCCGTGCCCTCGATCCCGGGGCCGCACCCTCCTACGGCGTGCCCGGGGACCTCTGATGCTCCAGGAGGCGCTGAAGCAGCGGGCGGCCGAGATAGTGGATGCCCGGCTTGGCGCGCTGCTCGGCATCAGCCGCCGGCTGCACGAGAACCCCGAGACGGCCTGGCGGGAGAACGCCTCATCGGCGTTCCTTGCCGATGAGCTGGCGGCCCGCGGTTTCGCCGTGGAGCGGGGGGCCTCGGGCCTGCCCACCGCGTTCGTCGCCGAATACGGCGAAGGTGCCGTCACTGTCGGCCTCGTCGCGGAGTACGACGCCCTCCCCGGACTAGGCCACGCCTGCGGTCACAACATCATCGCGGCGGCCGCCGTGGGCGCCGCCGAGGCCCTCGCCGGTGTCGCCGCCGACCTGGGCATCAGGGTCCGCGTCGTCGGTACCCCTGCCGAAGAGGGCGGCGGCGGAAAGATCCCGATGCTCGAGGCAGGGTGCTTCGACGACCTGGCGCTCGCGATGATGATCCATCCCGGCCCAGCCGACGCCGTCTACGCCCGGCCGCGCGCCGTGGCGCATTTCGACGTCTCCTACCGGGGCGTCGCCTCACACGCGGGCGCCTACCCCCATCTCGGTCGCAACGCGGCTGACGCCTTCACGGTCGCGCAGGTCGCCATCGGCCTGCTTCGGCAGCAGCTGGCCCCGTCGGTGCGCGTGCACGGCATTGTCACCGAGGCCGGCACGGCGCCTAACGCGATCCCCGACTTCGCCCGTGGTTCCTGGTACGTGCGCGCGGACACACTCGCGGAGCTGGACGGTGTTTTCGAACGAGTGCGGGCATGCTTCGCGGCGGGCGCCCTGGCGGCCGGATGCGAGTGGGAGCTGATCGAGACCAGTCCGCGCTATGCGGAGTTCCGCAACGACGAGCAGCTGGCAAGGCTCTTCGCCGGTAACGCCGCCGCGCTGGGCCGCGACATGGATCTCGCCGAGACCGGGCCACGGGGCATGGCGACCGCCTCCACCGACATGGGCAACGTCTCACAGCGGGTGCGGGCCATCCATCCGTACCTCGGCATCGGCTCGCTGCCCGCGGTCAACCACCAGCCCGCTTTCGCCGCCGCCACGGTGACGCCCGCCGCCGACCTAGCGGTGCGCGACGGCGCCGTGCTGCTGGCACAGACGGCGATCGACGCCGTGCAGATCTGACCACCCGAGCCGAACTCCATGCGCTCATCCCCGGTTTCGGGACGCTCGCCTCGACCGTCCTGCGTGGTTCCACGGGGAAGATCGATATAATCGATGCTTCCGGTCTTTAGATTCGGCATGATCGGTACATGGAGGCCGGAATTCCCGAGTACACACTGCGTCAGTTGCAGTACTTCGTTGCTGCCGCCGAGGCAGGGACAGTCACCCAGGCCGCCGAGGCGATGCACCTGTCCCAGTCGGCCATGTCCACAGCGCTTGCCGACCTGGAGAAGGCGTTCCAGGTGCAACTGCTGGTGCGGCATCACGCCCGCGGGATCAGCCTCACCCCGGCCGGCCGGGAGCTGCTGGTAGCCAGCCGTCAGCTGCTGGCTCAGGCGGCAGACCTGCTCGGCGCCGCCCAGGGCCTCGGCAGCTCGCTGACCGGAACAGTTCAACTCGGATGTTTTTCCGTCCCCGCTCCCTACGTGCTGCCGGAGTTGCTCGCGGCCGCGGCCGAGCAGCTTCCGGGACTGCAGGTTGAGACGGCTGAGGTGAACCTGGCCGAGCTTGCCGAGGGCGTCGCCAGCGGAAGGTTTGAACTCGGTATCGGCTACGACCTCCTCGATGATGACCGGCTGACCCAGCACCCGCTGTACAGCCTGCCTCCTTACGTTCTGCTCCCCGGCACGCACCGGTGGTCCAGGCGCCGCTCGGTGCGGCTGGCTGAGCTGGCCGAAGAACCGATGGTCCTGCTAGACCTGCCGCACAGCCGCGACTACTTCCAGCGAATCTTCACCAGCGCCGGAGTCACCCCTACCGTGCGATACCGCTCAGCGAGCACGGAGACCTGCCGCGCGCTGGTCGGCCGCGGGCTGGCTTACACGGTTCTGAACCTGCAGCCGATGGTCTCAGTCTCGCTGGACGGGCACCCGGTGGCCGCCGTGCCAATCCACGACGACGCCCCCGCACTTTCGGTCGTGCTGCTGACCGCGGCCAACACGCGCCCGACGCGTCGTGCGCAAGCGATCGCCCAGCTATGCCGCGAGCGCCTCTCCGCTTCGCACAGCGGATAAGTAAGGCCCTCCAGGTATAGTCGCTCGCGACAGCACTTCAGAGGGAGACGCGCAGCAGTTGCCGCGAGGCGACGAGATGCTCGCGCATCGCCTTTTCCGCTTGCTCGGGGTCGCCCGCCTCAAGCGCGGCGAGCAGGCCGGCGTGGCTGATCATCGTCGCATGCTGCGCCGGGCGTGACGCCCAGTACATCCGCCAGAACCGCAGGTTGTGCAGCAAGAGGCGGTCAGCCGCATCCTGAAGCAGCGAGTTGCGCACCATATGCACGAGGAACGAGTGGATCGCGTGGTCGTCACGCAAGAACGCCTCGTGGTCAGTGCCGTCGCGGGCGCGGTCGGCCGCTTCGATGAGGCGTCGCAGGGTCGCGAGATCCGCACTCGTCGGGCGGTTGGCAACGATGTGCACCACGCCGCACTCGATCGCTTCCCGCGCCTCGAAAATGTCGAGGACGTCATCGAGCCCGACTTGGGTCACGACGGTCCCGCGCCGTGGCAGCACGGTGATGAACCGGTCGATAGCCAGCCGGGCAATGGCCTCCCGCACGGGCATGCGACCCATTCCGAGGTCGGAGGCGAGCGCGAGCTCGTTGACCAGCGAGCCTGGCGGCAGCCTCAGGTCGAGGATTCGCTCGCGGAGTTCGTCATAGGCGAGGTCGCTGGCACGTGGCTGCCCTGCGACCACGTCCACCTCCCTCGCTTATCACCTAATCCGCGCTTATCACGTCATCCGCGCGTCTGCTATCCAGCCTACTGATACGTCGAGAGTGTCCCGCCGGACGACAAGGATCTGGCCGTTCTCCAGCGGCGACCACCCCGTCCCCCACCCGCTGGAGGACACAATTACCGCGCCCGGGGTGACTCGGTAGCCCAGGTGATAATAGTCCGGCTCTTCTTCCTTCTCCTCGGCGACCGGATCGTAGCAGCACACGGCGATCAGCTCGTCCGGCGTCGCGATCATTGCGTTAAGGCTGGTGAACGCCTGTGATGCCGCGATCCTCTCGACAGCGGCGGCCACGCTGGCGGCTAGCCGGCCCCGGTCGTTCGGGTAAAGCTGGTTTTCGCTCATTATCTCGGCCAGGACCGCGAGGAAGTAGCGTTCGCTGTCGGTGGAACCCATTCGGAGGCGCCGCAGGTCCGCGGGAATCAGCGCGTCGAGCGACGAGGACGAATCGATCGACCCGTTGTGGGCGAAGGCGACGGTGCCGTCCGTGAACGGATGCGTATTCTCCGGCGCGACCTCAAGTCCCAGCGTCGCCCAGCGGAGGTGGACGATACCCAGATCTCCCGCATGCTCGTACACGTGCCGCCCGAACGCGCTGCTCATCCTCGCCGCGTCGGGGGCCTTCACCACCTCGACTCCCGTGTCAGTGGCCCAGGCGACGCCCCAGCCGTCACCGTGCTTGCATGACAGCTCGGTGAACTCGAAGAGGTCTGCTTCGCCTAGCAGTTCGGCGAGCGCGGCGGGAGTACGCGTGACATAGCCCAAAAGCCGGCACATGCGGTGTATTGCCCCTCAAAGGTAGTTGCACGAGATGCCGCCGTCGAGGACGACGACCTGACCGGTGAGCCACGAGGCGGCGTCCGACGCGAAAAAGACCGCCAGCGCGGCGACATCTTCCGGCGTACCGAACCGCCCGAGCGGAACGCGGTTGAGCCGCAACTGCCGCGCCTCGGGGTCGGGGAAGAACTGCTCGACATGAGCAGTCATGATCGGTCCCGGGGCGAGGGCGTTCACCCTGATCCGCTGCGGCCCCAGCTGGACGGCCATCGACCGGGTCAAGGCGGCGATGGCGCCCTTGCTCGCCGCGTAGGCGTCCTGCGGGTAGCTGCACCCCATCACGGCGAGGAACGAGCTCATGTTCAGCACCGCCCCGCCGCCAGCTTCGACAATGTGCGGGACCGCGTACTTGGAGCACAACGCGGTGCCATGCAAGTTGATCGCCGTGATGGTCTGCCAGAGCTCAAGGTCGGTGTCGAGCACCGAACGGTCCTGATGAGGCATGACGCCGGCGTTGTTGAAAAGCGTGTCCAGCCCGCCCAGTGCTTCGACGGCTTCGGCCACCGCGCGCCGGACCTGCTCTTCATCACGGACGTCGGCAACGATCGAGACGGCCTCGCCGCCTTGCGCCACGATCTGCCGGACGGTCTCATCGGCCGCGTCGGCGACAATGTCGACGACAGCGACCGACGCGCCCGCACCCGCGAAGGCGAGCCCGCTGGCCCTGCCCAGCGCACCCCCGCCGCCGGTAATGAATGCCCGCTTGCCCGCCAGCTGCCCCGTCATGAAGTCACCTGGCTGGCGAAGCCGTAGAGCTCGTAGGCGTTGTCGTGCAGGATCCGCTCGCCGGCCCGGCGCGCCTCGCCGACGTCGAGGTCCCCGTCGGCGACAAGCTCGCCGAGCGCCGCCGAGAGGGCGCGGCGGCCATCGCGGGCACCGAGCCAGTGCAGTTCCGGGATCCGTGCGCCGTCCGAGCTGTACATCACCTTGGTGAACGGCGCGGCCGCCAGCGCGCCCCGCGTCATCGCGAGCATCTCGCCGCGCGACAGGAACGGGATCGCATACGACACGTCCAGGTAGGCATTCCCGTAGACGGCCGCCAGGTACGCTCCCTCGCGGACGTACGGCCAGCAGCCGTGCAGCAGCACGACCGGCATCGACCGGTAGGTGCTTTCCTCGAGCACGTTGCGCAGCTCCAGCGGCGACGCCTTGCGCAGGTCGGCATCGGGGTCGCCGTAACCCACGTGGAACTGGACCGGCAGCTCCTGTGCGGCCGCGATCTCGAACGCCAGGTGCAGCAGCGTGTCGAGCAACGGCTTGTGCCCGAGCCGGACAGCACCCAAACGCGCTACTTCCTCGCGAGCGCGGTCGAACGCGCTGTGTGCATCCTCCGCCGGCCAGCGTTCCACCGCCAGGCCCGTGCGGTAGCCGACGACGCTTTTGAATCCGGCGTACCCCGCGCCACGCGCACCGGCGAGCTCGGCACGTACGGCGCTGACGAGGTCGTCATACGTCTTATGCTCGGCTACCAGCTCCTGGAACCGGACCTCCAGGCGCAGCAGGGAAGCGCGGCGGGCAGCGCTGGCGGAACGAAACGCCCCCTCGGGCAGCACCTTGTCCGGTTCGGGGTAGCCGGTGTCGATGACGACCCCGGCGATCGAGGCGTCCCGGAACATGGAGGAGACCAGCTCCTGCGTTGTCCGCGCGGCCCGCGCCTCGAGCACGGCTTCCTCGCTGCACGCGACCCCGAAGTACTGGCTCATCGCGCGGATGAGTCGCCGGTAGAACGCTGTGTGCGCGACGTGATGCGCCCGCATCGATTCGTCGGGTGACTCGGTGAAGTGCCGCCGCCAGGATCGCACATCCGCGGCCTGTGACGCCTCAATGGCGTGGCAGTGGTTGTCGATGACGGGAACGTCACCGAGGTCGATTAGATCAGCCATGGCCTCAGAACCGGTAGAAGTGGTTGCGGATCTCGAATTCCTTGTCGCGCGCGGAGAACGCCTGGTCTTCCGAGTGGCGGACCGCAAGGTAGCAGCGAGACAGCAGATCGCCCATGGTGGAGAGCAGGAACTGGTCCTTCTCAAGTTCGCCCAGTGCCGCGCTCATCGACGTCGGCAGCGGCCGGACCCGGCCAAGCGCCAGTTCTTCTGGCGTCAGCCGCGCGGGATCATGCTCGCAAGGCTCACCGGGCTCGAGCTCACGCTCGATACCGTCGAGGCCACAGGCGATGAGCGCACCGAGCGCGAGGTAGGGGTTCGAGCTGGCGTCGACGGTCTTGAACTCGACGTTGTAGCTCTGTTCCTCGCGCTGGTAGAAGGGCGAGCAGACACGCAGCGCCGCTTCCTTGTTGTCAAATCCCCATGCCG
>Ga0210389_10002515_pt1 | contig 14426 bp, 9 predicted proteins | sample IncBWH28OmetaG_FD_160127 | JGI IMG/M metagenome (GOLD analysis project Ga0210389, IMG submission 160127) | Forest soil microbial communities from Barre Woods Harvard Forest LTER site, Petersham, Massachusetts, United States - Inc-BW-H-28-O ...
GAAGTAAATCTGATTACTGTCAGGAGCCCACCAATAATTGTCAATGAAGTAGCTCCCCTGCCCCAGCTCGACCGGTGTTCCTCGACGAATAGGCTTGGAATACAATTTGTAAATAACCCTGGGCACCGCCAGTGAATCGTCGACCATTCGATACGCGACCTTACGACCATCGGGCGAAACTTTGGCGTCCAGCAAGTGATGACTGCGAAAACTCGTGGCTCCGTTGTAGTATTCTTCCCCGATGTCCGGGATCCATGGGCCAACGGAGTCCGCTTCTGCTTTCGTCTGCCTCCGCTCGTCCCCAGTACTGATCTCATGTATCCACGTTTCCATCTCCTTCGGCTTTGAAGCGAGTACCTCGCTGACAACTGGCCGTCCCGCCGCAGCGTCAAAACCTCCGTCGTAAAGAATTCCGCCCTCAGACAACCTCTGCGCCAGAGTCGTATCTCTCTTTTTTTCGAAGGTCACCACGATCTTGTCGCCTTGTGAAGTCCAGTGGTAGTTCTGGACGTCACCCGGGACATCTGTCAACTGCACCGGAGTTCCACCGCCCACGCTCCATCGCCATACCTGCCAACTTGCATCCGCATCCATTTTCGTCAAATAGGTAACGAACCTGCTGTCCGGTGACCATTGCGGTGACTCCGGAACCCATTGATTGATCGGATCCCATCTGGGTGCACCCGCAGTTCCGAGACAGACCGGGACACTTCCTTGAGCGGTCCCAACGATGTACAAGCCACTGCGATAACTATTCGTTTCATACACCGCCTGCCCAACTGCAAAGGCAATGTATTTGCCGTCGGGAGAAATGCTGATTCCCTTCTCGTCTCGTATCTGCACCAGATCCATGTTCGTGACGGGGCGTGGCTCGCCCTTCACAGAAGACGGGATCTGCACTGGCGTTGGGTCAAAGCGAACCGCATTGAAGTCTTGAGAACGAGCCGGGAAAATCGTATTCGATAAAAAAAAGCACAGAGCGCTCAGACTGCGGGCGTAGTTCATCCAAAGTACCTCACGGGAATTTACTTGCTCAAGAATCGTGGATGGCAGACTGGGGGGAAAGACCGTTGCTGGTTTCGCAGATTAAAACGCTATCCTCAAAGAGAGTTGCAATGAGCGCGGGCCGCCTTCCTGAAAAATGGGACTGAGACCACCAAGCCCCGTGTTGAGCGTTTCCCGAGATAGCAACTGCGGGGGGCCGCCGGACAAGTAGCCACCAGGGTTCGTAAAATTCGGATGATTCATGAGGTTGAAGGCGTCAGCACGAAACTGCACTTTTAGGCGCTCAGTGATCGAGAACTTTCGGCCGCTTGAGAGGTCTACCTGCGTCAGGCCGAAACCAGGAATGGCATTTCGACCCAGCGTTCCCTGTCGATTCTCGGCTACAGGAGTATTCCAGTCGAAAGCTGCCGGATTCAATCCCATTCCACCTGGGCACGGCTGGCCCGCCTCAAGCGTCCCATTCCCGCCCTGGGAAACGGTGCCAAAAATCTGCGCGCACTGTACACCGTACACATAGAATGGCTGCCCGGTCACGACATCGGGACGAATGTCACTAGCACCCAGCGAAGACGGCGCCGACACCAGCGGGTTGAACGGAAATCCGGTTCTCGCGACGATCACGGTATCAAGCGACCAGTCTCTGGTCAACCTGGCCAGCACGCCGGACTTTCCGACGGATGGAACGGCAAACGTCAACGCGCCGGAGAAGCTATGCCGCACGTCGAAATCCGAGGATGAATAGTCGTTCGTTGCCGAGATTACTGTGTTTGAAAGCCCGGCGATGACGTCATTTGAAGCATTGTCCAGGGAATGCGAATACGTATAGTTCAGGAGCGCTTGAACTCGGGACGTAAGGGGCCTACGATACTGCAACTGAAATGCATTGTAGTTGGACCATGCATTGTTTCCGGTCAGCTCAAAGCTTCCTGAAAAGTTTGGGTTTGGTTGATACAGGGCTTCTTGCCGTAGCAAATTGCGCCCCGCCTGTCCGACGTAGGTCGCAGAGATGGTTTGGCGGCCTCGAAATGACTTCTCCAAGGCGACGTTCCATTGGAAAGAACGAGGTAACTTCAGGTTCGGGTCAAACCCCTCAGTGTTAGAGGCTGGATACGGAGGCAGCGATGAAACTGTCGGCACCAAGGACTCGATATTGGCCACCGGGAAAGGCTGGTTGAGATAAACGGCGCTCGCGCCATTCGGAAAATCGGCTGCAAGGTTCGCAGATTCACCAACGCCTAGATCATAGAACACACCTGCCCCGGCCCTGAGGACCGCAGTGCCCGGTTGATCGAGGCTGTAAGCTATACCCAGACGCGGAGCAAAGTTTCCGTAGGTCGTGTGCCACAAGGAAGTCCCCGCGGGCGCCAAGGCGATTGCCGAAGGGTTTCCCACATTGAACCAGGACGCCAATGTTGTTGAACCCAGCCCCTCAGGCGCAGGACTAAGTTCCCATCGGACTCCGTATGTCAGAACAAGTTTTCGGGAAGCTTTCCAGGTGTCCTGAGCATAAAGCGACGTTGACTGCGAAAGTGTTCTCGCAGGAAGTTCGGTTTGGGCAGAAAATAGTAACATCTGCTCGGTCGCAATAAGGTTCTCCACACTCAGTGCGATATATGTGAATTGATTCTTGTAAGGAACGTTATCGAGAAAGATCGCCCGATAGTCTTCACCGAATCTCAGTTGATGTGCACCCAGCGTGAAACTAAGGTCATCCACAAAATTCAGCTGCTTGGTTTGGTTGTCTGCGTTTGGCCCCGCGAAATATTGTTGGGTGTTATCCAACGGCAGGAAAAATGCCGCAGTTTGCGCGGGCGGGAGCGAGCCGAAAAGCACGCTCGGATTGGGCGGGGTCGCGCCTCCGAAAGAATCGAGACCCTGAGACAGGCCTGCCCGTTGGGTAGAATAATTTCCTCGCAGTGTATTGAATAATCGACTGCTTAACGTCATGTTCACGCCGACAGTCAGAGTCTGAGTGTTCGTGATCGTTGTATCAACTTCCGATAGGCTATCGGAACGATTCTTGAGTTGGGACGGAGCATCGTTATAGCGCCCGAAGACCGAAAAACGCTCATTGAGAACATGGTCGATGCGCAGGCTTCCCGCATCCAGCGTTGCCTTATTGGCGAATGAACCTGTGAACTGCCCCTCACAGGACGCGGACGAAACTGGACCGTTGGGCTTCGGGTAAGCTTCCAGAAGCGGCGCGATCGCTGGAGACGGGGAACAGGGTGCTGTGTCAGAACTCAGGTATGGAACCGTAATGACCTTTGTCGACGGGACGTCCAACCGTGCTCCTTCGTAAGAGGCGAAGAAGAACGTTTTATCTTTCCAGATCGGCCCACCCACCACTGCTCCAAAGTCGTTGTGATGCTCAGGCGCTTTTGGAAGCTGGGGAAGCGCTTCATCGTTAAACCAGTTGTTTGCATCCATGACCGTATTGCGAAAATAATCGAAAACCGCACCGTGGAACTCGTTCGTTCCCGAACGTGTTGTGAGAATCACCTGTCCGCCTGGGGATCGTCCGAACTCCGGCGCAAACGAAGAAGTCTCAATTCGGAACTCTTGCAGAGCATCCACGGAAACCAGACTGCTCGTGCCTCCGAGAGCGCTAAACGCTTGCGCTGTTCCAGTTCCCGACTGACCCATCGCGGCCGTCGGACCAGCACCGAAATTCGCTGACACACCGTCGACTGAAAAGCCATTGGTGTCCGTTCTCTGGCCCGCAATACTGAACTGTCCGTACTGGAAGCCATTGGAATTTGAGATTGAGGCGACAACCACCCCCGGTGTCAGTTGCAGCAGCGTATTGAAACTGCGCCCATTGAGCGGCAGGCTTTCCACGAAATTGCGATCAATGACCGTACCCACCGCTGCATTCTCAGTGTTGATGAGCGGTGCCCCGCCTTCAACTGTCACGACTTCTGAAGCCGCCCCTAACGGCAACGTAAAGTTGATGGCGAGCGCGTCCTGCACGTGCAGGACGATGTCCGGTTTGATCAGCGTCTTGAAACCCTGCTTGGATACCTGAATCCGATAGGGACCAGGGGGGAGGTTGGGGATCGCGTAGATGCCCTCACTGTTTGTCGCGCCCGGATAGGACACCCCGGTGCCATCGTTGACGATCAAGATCTCGGAGCCGGGGATTGCTTTGCCACCGGGGTCAAACACGATGCCGCTGATGACCCCGTTGGTGGATTGCGCGGAGGCAATCTTCAGTGCAAGAAACACGATCAGCAGCAGCCGGATGACGTCTGTCCGTCTCACGAGGAGGCTCCTTCAACAAAAGCCAGGATGATGTCCTGTCATCCGGTCTACGGAAGAACCTTCGCGTTCTATATCAAGATTCTCTCAGAGATTTTGTCCAACGACGTTTCCGAATCGCATTGCCGGGGTCTGACCGCCGTCGTTGCAACCTTCAGGGATGGTTGGGCTGAACTCGAAGATAGGCGAAGAGAAGGGGCTTTCCGCTGGGACGCTGACTGCCGCCGTTCGGCTCGACAGTGACAAACACTGCATCAATCTGGGCCAGTGTCTTGGGGTTATCGGACTTCACGACCCAACGCTTCTTGTTCGCGTTGTCCTGATAGAGGATACCGAGATTCACGGCGTGATCGCGATCCGGTCCTCTGCGCCCCCAAGCCTGGAATGTGCTCGCGCGCTCGATGCCCGGCTGTTGATCGAGATCATAGGCATAAAAGATGAGCGATTTCCCACTGGTATAGAAGACCCGCCCAAAGGGTTTCTGCGTATCTCCGGTCTTCGCGACGTCGTAAACCTCTGCAATATAGAGATCGCGCGAGCCCATCAGTTCTCTGATGTCGCGGTCGTGATCCAACAACTCCTGCTCGCGGGCAACTTCCTCATCTCGCTCGCTCAACGACGTCGTAAGCTGGCCAACTTTCCCTTCAAGCGCAGCCGCGTGAGCATTGTCCAGAGAATTTTGATTGCCAAGCGAGTCCAATTTCTGCTGATCGCTCTCAAGGTTTGCGCGGGCCAGTTCGAGTTGATGGGACAGATCTGCACTCTGCTGTGCGAGACGAATACGGTCAGCTTCCTTGTCGTTGAGATCTGTTTGGGTCTGGGTGAGTTGCGTCTTGAGACGATCAATCTCGGCCAGTCTCTGCTCAAGCTGGGTTCGGAGCGTGGCTAGCTGTTGGTCGGTTCCCATCTTCGCTGACACAGGGGCTCGGTCCGAAGCTGCGCTCTCGGGACCGGTCTGGGCGCCAGAAGCCGGCCTGGGAGAAGTGGGCATCGACGCGCCAGGTGCCAAATCGAGTCCTCGACGAATACCGGTTCGATAGGCAATCAGCCCCAAGGCAGCAACAAGAAATAAGGCGGCGGCAAACTGGACCCACACGTGGCGCCACAATGCGTCTCCCGAAGAGACGCGAGCATTCAGAGCTGCCGGCGAGACCGACGGTAAATGCGATTCCCTGGATGGACGCTGAACTGGGGTGGATTCAGGTTCGTCGAGGCGCGCGAAGAGTTGTTTCTCAGCCTCTTCCAGTGACCAATCGCCTGAAGCACGCTTCCCCTCGGCAGGATCGGCAGCCCAGGAGGGAATCACGCGATCGACAATGGCCTGATACTGCGCCATGATCTCCCGGCAGGAGCCGCACTGCGCCAAGTGTTCTCTCAGCCTTCTCCGCTCCTCCTGGCTCAGAGACCCGGTTGTCGCGGTGGCGCAGAGATCCAGAAACTCGTCATGAGATTCGCTTGGCGGCAAGGGTTCGGCTCCTCCGCTGGCGCCATGTTCTAGCATATCGCTCATTTCTCTCGCAATTCCGGCGCAAAAACGAGCTTGCGGATTTTATCAAGGCCACGGTAGTAGTGATTACGGACGTTCCCGACCAATTGGCCGGTGAGGCCCGCAATTTCTTCGAAGGTATAGCCATCGAAGAAATAGAGTTGCATCGTCCTTCTCTGATCCTCGGAGAGGCCATCTTCGATTTTTCTGATCATCGCGCTTCCGAGTGCACCCTCGATCGACCGTTCGTAGAAGGTAGCGTCGGTCATCGGTTCTTCGATCGTGTGAAACGTCTCGTCGAGTCCCGTGTTGGTGTAAAAATTGCGGGATGTAAGATGCCGACGCCGGTCGATCGCCCGATGATAGGTTACCTGGACAATCCACGAACGTGCCGAGCCACGCGTCGCATCGAAGAGCGACCATTTGCGAAAGACAAACAGGAAAACTTCCTGTAGCAAATCATCCGCCTCCGCCGCGTCACGAAGGATGCGATATGCGACGCCACGCACCATGCGCGCGTAGCGCCGAAAAAGGAGCGTCAGTGCGCCGTGATCCCCATCGCGGAGTCGTTCGAAAAGGAATTCGTCGGAAAGACTCTCTTGTGACCGTGAGCAGGCCCCGAGATCTACTTCTCGAGAAGCGTGTTCCGTGGAAGGAAGAGTGGCGGAGACTTCCCCTTTTGCCGTCCTAGGCTCGCTTCCCACGGTATTGAAGAACTGCGAGGCAGCTTCTGATGTCATCCTGCCTCCGAGAGCGGCTCTACTCGACAAGCCAATACAGTTGCAGTCCAGAATCTGGCCCTTGAGCCACTACACGACCTCAAGTCATCATTGATTTTGATTGGTAAATACCTTCACTTAAGTGACATATTGGCAAAGGTTCGAAGCACCTGGATGAAAATCCTCTTCGCAGACGATTGGGATTCTTTTTGATCTATCCCTACTATAGTAGGGATAGCGTTTCAACACTAATCCGACTATAGTGGGGATGGCAAGGGACATTTGCATCTCGCTTGGTAAGCGGATTCGCGAATTGAGAAAAGCTCGCGGGTGGAGGCAAATCGACCTAGCTGAACAGGCCGGGATCAATGAAAACTATGTCTCAGACCTAGAACTTGGCCGGAAGGAAGTTTGCATACGCACTATGCAGGCTCTTGCTCAGGCATTTGACATAAAGACCGTGGAACTATTGGAAGGGATCGAGTGATCGCGATTTTGAACTGCAAGTCGTTGTTCTCTAAGGCGCCTATGACACAAGACTGACTTTGGCGCATTGTCCATTTGATGGGACCGCTGGAAGACGGATAGGGCTCCGGCAAATGGTCGGAGGGGCACAGGTCTGTTTTTCGGAAATCTCGATTGCAAACAGCGCTTTCACGACACGGGAGGATGGGAAACTGTATCGGTCAAGCCTTGATATTTCTCTGAATCTGCTTGGCGAGAAGACTTGCCACCTCTTTTGATGAACTAGTGATTGCCACTTAACTCCCAGAAAGCTGACTTTGTCCAGCTATATTGGTGGCACAATGGATCGACAAGAAGTCGGTTCCCGCCCTCTTCCTCGCGGGCGCCCTTGTGCATCATGTTATGGCTCAATTCGCGATTCGCAATTTCGCAGAGTCTCCGCCTCAACCGACGCCAAGCAGAGTCTGGAGTATCGGTTCAGCTGCGGCCAGTTTGACCGCGTTCACTGTTTCAGTGATTTCGTTTCTAATCCATGGTGCAGATCTTGGGCATGGAGCACTTATCTTTGCTCTCGCGCTCCTCTGCGTCGTCGCCGTTTTTCATGCTCGCTTCCTCCAAATGGCCAAAGAGCAATACTGTCAATCGAATGAACTCTTATTTGGCAAGGAGCGGGAATATCAGTCGATTTTTGAGAATGCATTGGACGCAATTCTGGTTGTCGATGACAAGGGTGTTTGCCGAGAAGCCAATCCTTCAGCCCACGAATTATTCGATTCGCGCCGCGATCGGGTTGTTGGACATCAGGTCAGGATGTTCTATTCGGATCCGCAAGGTTTTGATTCAATGTGGACTCTGTTGCTGGAAAGCCACAAGTATCAAGGTGAAGCTGAACTGATACGTTCCAATGGAGCGACGGTCTTCGCGGAATTCACCGCCGCGGCCCATTTCCTCCCAAACCGGCATCTCATGATTTTCCGCGACATCACGCTGCGCCGTCGTGCGCAACAGGCAGTCAACCAGAGCCTTGTTCTTGCAAGGTCATCCTGGCAGGAGGCGGAGGCGCTGCGCAGAGCCACTCTGGCATTGACCGAAGACCTGCGCATGGATCGTGTCCTTGATACTCTGCTGCAAACATTGGCCAGGTTTGTGCCCTACCAGCAAGCGCAACTGCTACTCCTCGAAACAGGTTCGAGGCTATTTGTGGCTCGAGAGGCGGCGCCGAATGGCGAATCTACCCGGGAACGGGGCTTTCCCGAAGCCTTGGAAGTTTCCGAATTCCCCATACTTGTAAGACTGTTCCAGAGCCAGGAGGGGCTCCTTGTCGAGGATACCCTTCACGAGAAAGATTGGAGACTACTAGCCAAGAAATCGTCGGTGCGGTCCTGGATAGGCGTCCCGATAAACTCTTCAAATCAAACGCTGGGGATACTTTCTCTTTCACACTCCTGCCCCGCCTCTTTTTCCTATAACCACCTGCAGCTTACCCGTGCCCTTGCAACTCCGGCGGTTGTCGCCATCCAAAATGCCCGACTCTATGAACGCGCGGAAATCTATGGAGCCGAACTCGAGCACCGGATCGCCGAGCTGCATCGGGTCGAACGGACATTGGAAAAATCAGAGCAAGGACGACGCGCATCGGCGGATCGCTTTCAGAAAGTGTTCCAGTCAGTCCCGATTGCGATCTCAGTGACCTCGCTCGCCGAGGGAGTCTTCATTGAAGTCAACGAGACATTCGAACGCTGTTGCGGCCTCGCGCGCACGGAGCTGTTGGGCCGATCGTCCACCGAGCTCGGCTTCTGGGAAAATCCACAGGAGCGTGCAAGGTTAGTCGAACAGCTCCGCGGCGGCGCCAGGGTTCACGACGCAGTCGCCCGCCTTAAATCGAAGTCTGGGCACTATGAACCTACGCTCTTTTCTGCAGAAGTGATCGACCTTGATGGTCAAGCCTGTCTCCTAGTTGTGATCGAAGATCCTCCCCGTTGCCCTCCCAACGTCTGCAACTGATCTGCGCGGTCGCCTTCGCGGCGCGTGAACAAAGACACTTGAACAGGCCCCTGGTCAGATTCACGACCACAGGAGTCGTCGAAGGGTGAATATCTCCGTCTTTCCACGCTGAGTTTTCAACGTGTATGGCTGGAATGGTCGCAATGCCTTCCAGTCATCGTTCAGATGATTTGAAGTGGAAATCGTGGGTTTATCTTCTTAGCAGAAGGACCGCATACCCTTTCAAAAAGAGAGCGTGGGTGTGCCTTTCGAGCAGACCACGTCGACTTTTTGTGAGCCAAAGAGAGTCGACGAAAAGCTTCCCTCGCTAGATCTAGGGCCTTGCATGTAAGCCCGCCCGTGCGGAAATTCAGCGAGGTTTATGCGCCACCAGTCGATGTACTGGTTGCATGACGACTCACTCAAAAGATGAACCCGCGAAGGACGTGGCCTAAGAGATTTCTCTCGCCTTCGCAGCAGTCCACAAGCGTATCCGTAGCGTGGAAAGGCAACGACGGAACAGTGAGCAGATTTAGATCGACGACCCGGATCCTTCACACGCTTCAATTCAGTAACGTCAATTTACTCGAAGATCTACAGAAATCAACCCCAGGACTAGCTCTCCACGGTCCGCTTACATTTGTTGTGTTCTCCAAACGTCTATAGGCTAGGCCTTTTTCGGCCTTTGCACGCTCCCTTCTCGAGGTGCATATGGCAGTCGCAGATTCTACACCGGACTTCCCCACCAAGTGGGGTCCGGAAGCATGGGCATTGGCGCAACAGGCGAGGGTGCTTTCAGGAACCAAACTCGCCCAGCTCGTGCGCCGACTCCAGCGCCAGACAGGCAGTCCACAGGAAGAATGCTGGCGCTTCGTCATCAAGCATGGAATCAAAGGAGAGGTCGATCACCGTCGCTGGCGCGAAGAAGAAGTCGATGAGGCGCGGGAACTCCTCACGAAATACTCGGTCGAAGAAGTCGCCAAGAGATTGCAAAGAAGCCCAAAGGCGCTTCGAAATGCGCTGCAGAGACGGCAGTTGAGTGTTCGCGAGATTCGCTTCGATTGCTTCTCATTGGGATCGGTCGCTCATGCGTTGCACGTTCGCCGCACTGAAGTGCGCCATTGGATCGAGCTTGGCTGGCTTCAGGCGTCAATCACGAAGCAAGGTGGCCGAATTTCTTACCAGGTCACGCCTGAGGCGTTAGGCGACTTCTACAAGCATCATTTGCGAGACATGCTGAGGCGATGCATCCCGAATCATTCTCTCTTTGAGGCATACGTTCAGTACTGCTTTTCGCCAAAACACACCACGGGCGAGCAACTGCTGGATGTCCGCCGCGATAAACGCGAGCGAGAGGCATTCACCGCAAGTCGCAACGGGAAGTCCTCCGCTCATGAAGACGAAGAGAATGACGATCGTGCTTTCGACGGTTGAATCTCAAGATCGCGATTCCAGCATTCAGTTGGTACTCCCCGGTGAAATCCGGCGGATCCGGGAAGCTCAAAATGGGAATCCTGAGCGAGTTCGCAAGTTGGGTGGGTTGTGGCAGATTGAAGGAGCGGCCGCGAGCCCCTGGGGGAGTTAGGGATGCAGATCAAGCGAGGCGCGCGAAGACGAAGGGCACATTGAAGAACTTGCATTAGCCGGAGGTTAGTCCCGGTGACTATCCCAGACGGCACGAATCGCCTCCTCATCGTCGAGTCCCTCCGGCACCATGGCGCTTGGCGAATTCGCGTAATACCAGGGCCGGCCATTCAGCGGTGAAGTCTCTGTCCGGCCGCCGGGCATCTCCAGATAGCCATTTGGATCCGTCCTCCGGACCCAGTTCCAGGCGTAGAGGAGCCATTTGCGGCGATACTCTCTGCTCTGATTCGCAAACCAGCTGATTTCGTCGTATCCCCAAACCCAGTCGTTACCCTGTCCGGGCTGTCCCGGATGCCTGCTGACGCCATAGTTATCGAGTTCCACCAGATACGGAAGGTGCTTGCACTCCCAGCCGCTATAGGTCCGTCCCCCTTTGCTGCGGAGAAAGATGCTGTCCATATAGCCGGCCTGCAGAATTGCTTCCTGCGGATGGTCGGGCAATTCTTTGACCCTCAATGGGAACGCATGGAAGTCGAGCAACAACTGCCCATCGCGGACCAATCCACCGCTGGGCACGTGAGCGTTACAAAGCACCATACCGCGACGCGCATGCCTCTCCGCATAGGCACGCACAATGGCAAAGACGCGCGCATAATGGTCCAAATGGGGATCATTGCCATTCATGATCTCCATTTGTCCCCAGTGAATGCCCTCAAATCCAAGATCGATGTACGAAGCCGCTAGGAAATAAAACCACAGTTGAGTTTCACTCTGGCTAACGTCGGGAACGCCGCCGCCCTTTCCCCATGAGCGCGTGCGTTGCGCCGGAGGATAGAGCATTGCTTCATACCGGAAATTGCGCTTCTCCATCGGCAGTCCCAGGGCGGCAAATGCCCAGTCTGGCACGGGAACCTGCTCCACCTCGGTAGTGACAATCTCGAAGATGCACGCTTCAAGGATCATCTCCGGATCGGCCGCTCGGATTTGCGGAAGTTGTTGCCTGGCCCGTTCAAAATTCTGCAGCAGTTCGGCCTCGCGGCCCCACAGACAAATGCTGCGACCTATATATTTCGCACCGGCATGGGTAAGCATGCGGATGTTGTCGTTGAAGTCTCCTTTGCCGTTGAGCAGGCCCTCCATCGAAATTGACCGCAATAGATAATTGCCCAGAACCCCGCGCGAGATGACCCGATGAAATTCATAACGGTGGCGATGTTCCCATGGGCGGGCTTTGCCTGAGGCCTTCGACATCATGCAGGCAAATAGTGCACAGGAAGAACCAGTCAGAAACCGACGTCTCTCCAATCGGCCTCCTGGAAGTTCCGCCCCTCGAATTCCGAAGCCGATGCGGCCACCGATGGAGCGAGGACGTTGCAAATGAGCCTCACCGGTGAGCGATCTTCTTCTTTTGGATTGTCCCCGAGCACGCTGTTCCTTGTCATGGTTGAGATCCACTTCCCAGACGTTTACTCTATGAAAAAGTCAAACACAGCGCAAGGTTAGGCGCGCAGCCACGTACACGCAAGCGGCAGAAGATCTACCGTTGCATCGCATTTGTCGAAGCAGACTTTTCTAAAGTCATACATTTGGACTTCGTTAGATTTCCACATCTTACGTTGTCCGGCGCGATGGACCTGGACAGCAAAGATTTTGCCAAGCTATTGGCCGAGGAGCAAACGGTGCACGGCATCATCTACGTGTTGCGTCTTGCACATGACGAACTGCTCTACGTTGACCCGCAGAGTGTAAGCCAGAAATGGAGAATCCTCAGTGAGAATCAAATATCAACGGGGCACGTGGAACCAAGCCTCAGATGTGGTATGGACGGTTCCTGCTCTCTCAGCGGGACAAAAATGGAAAGGAGGTCCACAAGCAACGCAAGGTCCCGATTTGCCCCAGGTCTGGAGTCTCCAAGACGAAGGCGCCCCATATGCTCGAGCAGATTCTTGTGAAAGCCGAATACTTGCAACGTGAACGACAAGGCCCTAGCCGGCAACGTTGATTTGCCTGGATCAATGACAGTCTTTACGGAATTACGCGCGGATTGGCTTTTTGATGGAGTTTCGTGTGCCAGATGTGTGCGCGACCCGAAAGGTTCGTTAGGGAATTCCGTCGGGCAGTTGCAGGATGGGCGGCGCCCTTCCTGACCCCGTTAAGTTAGAGTTTCCCTCGCCTCGCTCACGTCGATGTCATTATCTGCAATGCCGACACGGAGCCTGACGGAAACCCGGCTCTCGAGAAACGCGCGATTACGAAGCTAGTGTGTAGACCAGGGCTTGCCAGGGATAAATTGGCTCTCGCCCGGCCCATCCAGTGGGAACGGCCCTATTCTCCGTGACCTCTCTCCAATTGCTGCCGGTCGGCACACTTGGCCAGTTATTGACGACATATTCCGCACCGGCAACCGACACGTCACTTCCCCAATCGGAAAAGTTGGCTACAACGACCACGGGCGTTTGACCCTCCGCGCCACGTCGCCACGCCATGACACGCTTTCCGTCGTTGAAATCAACATGAATGAATTGCGTGTCATTCACCGATAGCGCTTCGGCTGAGGTACGGAATTTCACCAGATGCGCGACGTATTGGAAGATGCTGTTACGCCACAGGTCTGTCGTAACGAGATCGTAATTGATTGGATCGGTCTGCTTCAGGCTCGTGAAATTTGGATCGCTCGGCGAGATATCCATCGGGTCAGCGAATTCGTCCCCCCCAAAAATCATCGGAATTCCGACAGCGGTGAACAGGCAAACAAAGGCAAGCTTAAGCGGCTTGTCCTTAAGAACAACGCCGAACCGATCGAGAAAGTTGTAGACGCGATCATTGTTGGTCCCATCGCTATCCGTATTCCCGGTGTCGTGAGAGCCGATGTAGTTGACCGCTTGTGAGCCGTCGGTAAAGAGGACATTGTTCTCGGAGTCGCGCAGGTTGCGGCAGTCGATCATTTCACGCACAGTCCACTCGAACGACGGTTGACCTTCCCCATTTCGGCCAATGATGGCATTGCGGACCCGGTTTCGGAATTTGTCATTCCACAACGCGTCGATGAATCCCAAGAGGGCGGAGGGTTCTGAAAGCTCTTCTCCGATGGTGATGAACCGGGCGTCAGCGGTGCCGGCGGGATTCCCTTGCACCTTCCATCGGACATTCCACAATGCGCGTGCTCCGTTGCGGAACTGATTCACGAATTCGTAGTTGTTGACGTTGTTGACACTGTCAATGCGGTAGCCATCGAGGTGGTAATAGGTCATCCACCAGTTCATGTGCGCCAGCATGTGCTGCCGTCCGGGATAAAACTGCCCGGTTGCGCCAGAAACTGGATCATAGGTATTTGTGAGGTAGGCGTATTTCCAGAGATCCCCACCAAAACCGTCACGCCCATTCTGTTCGGGGTCTGGCGGGCTGGCGCCCCACTGCACGTGAAAATCCAGGAAATTCGCCGTTCTGTAGGCGTCTTGATCAGAAAATGCCATTACAGCGTCGTAGATATACCGGATTCCGTTGGTGTGACAGCTACGCACCAGGTTGAGGAAGTCACTCGTGGCTGTCGGCACAAGCTCGGAGAGCGGCCGCCCCAGATCGAAGTCCGGCGCGAAATAGTTGCTGGTCGCGTAGCCCCAGGAACTGCGATCGGCAAAGGTATCTGCGGGAGGCAGCAACTCCAACGCATTGATCCCCAGGTCTTGAAGATAGGACCGGCCCGCCCCGAGTACGGCGATTGTCGGAAAACTCTGTGAAGTTGCTTCCTCGACGATCAGCGCGAGCACATCTGGCCAAGGCCAGTTGCACGCTTTCGAGTAGTAATCCGGGGTGGATGAGTGACTTGGCGATTTGGCACCAATGGAGAATCGTTAACCAATTGTTTGATGGGTCGGTGGAAGTAGGCCTTAAGGCAAGGCTATGGTAGAAATACTATATCCGGT
>Ga0210389_10002516_pt1 | contig 14426 bp, 9 predicted proteins | sample IncBWH28OmetaG_FD_160127 | JGI IMG/M metagenome (GOLD analysis project Ga0210389, IMG submission 160127) | Forest soil microbial communities from Barre Woods Harvard Forest LTER site, Petersham, Massachusetts, United States - Inc-BW-H-28-O ...
AGGTCCCTGGCCCATCGCGTGCCGACCGTCGGCTACCGGCTCACCGAGCCCGATGGCCGGCGGATGCGCCCGGACCTGCTGGTCGCGCACGGCATCAGCGGCCCGGACATCAGCAAGGTCCAGAAGATGGGAAGGATCATACGCAACGGGCGCGTGGTGCACCTCGCGGAGGTCAGCGAGGCTCGCACCGGCCAGAAGTTCGCCTTCGTCATGGACACCCGGCTGTGCGACGCGGCGTTCGAGCTGGCCCAGGACGCGGACATGCTCGTCTGTGAGGCCACGTTCGTGAACGCGGACGCGGAACTGGCCGATGAGTACGGCCACCTGACCGCTGGCCAGGCGGGCCGTGTCGCTGCCGAGGCCGGCGTGCGGCTGCTCGTGCTGACGCACTTCTCGCAGCGCTATGGTTCCGGGGAGATGGACCGCTTCGCGTCTGAGGCGGCCGAGGCCTTCGACGGCGACATCATGATCGCGAACGACCTCGACCGCATCCCGGTTCCGCGGCGTCTGCGGTAACGCGATGGCGCCGGCAAGCACCCGGGTCGTCCTCATCCATGGCGCGGCGACCACCAGCACCTCGCCAGCCCCGGGGCGTTCGCGGTCGCGATCCGCCGCATCGCGGCGGATCGCGACCGGATCGCCTTTACCTAAGCGGCCGAGGGCCCGCAGCAGTGCCGACGACGGGGCGATCGCGCCGAAGACGCCGCCTTGCATCGTCACCATCTTCAGCGCCGCCTGGTAGTTGCCGTAATCGGTCGCGCCCGTGCAGTCCGTGAGCAGCAGGCACTCATATCCCCGGTCGTTCGCGTCCCGCATCGTCGTGTGCACGCACACGTCGGTGGTGATTCCGGTGAGGATGATGTGGGTGATGCCCTTGGTCCGCAGGAGCAGGTCGAGGTCGGTCGCGTAGAAGGACCCCTTGCCAGGCTTGTCGATGATCAGCTCACCGGGAACCGGGGCGACCTCCGGGACGATGTCCCACCCGGGCTCGCCGCGCACCAGGATCCGGCCCTGGGGACCCTCGTCTCCGATGCCGGCGCCTATCGACTTGCTGCGCCAGAGCTTGTTCGGCGGGCAGTCGGACAGGTCCGGGCGGTGCCCCTCGCGGGTGTGGATCACGGTGAAGCCGAGGGGCCGCACCACGTCCAGCACCCGCGCGGTGGGCTCCAGCCCCGCTCGGGTCAGCTCCAGGTCGTAGCCCATCGCGTCGACGTAGCCGCCCTTGCCGCAGAAGTCCGCCTGCCAGTCGATGCAGATCAGTGCGGTCCGCGCGGCGGTGAAGGAGCCGTCATACGGCCACGCGTACGGCTCGGCGGCAACCGGGCCAAAGGCAGGCACGGTACCGAACGACTCCGCCTTCATGCCCCCGGCACCGCCTCGGTGACAGCGGGCGCGTCCGCGACTGCCAGCACCTCGGCGTCCTCAGTGGCGCCGGCTGAGACTTCCGCCGCCTCCCGCTCCGCCTCGGACATGGCACCGAGGGTGTCGGTGCTGGCGGTGTCGGCCTTCGCCGACCGCAGTTCCCGCAGCCCGAACGCGGCCAGGATCACCGCCGCGAACAGGTACCCGAGGGCGATCTGCCCGCCGATGTCCCAGCCGACCTTCGAGCCGTGGACGAGCCCGATGAACCCGAGCACCGCGCCGCCGGCGGCGTAGCCTGCCGCCCAGAAGAACTTCTTGTCGATGAGGAACGCGGTGATCGCGCCGAGCACCAGGCCGGCCAGCACGGCACCGCCGCCGAGCAGCATGGTGCCCTTGTAGATGGTGCCGTTGGCGGCGATGTTCGCGTACCCGACCTTGGCTGCGGTCGTCCCGGCCGCCGCGAGCGCGTTGTCGATCTGGCCCTGCGCCCACGACGCCACGTTGGGGATGATCGCCATGACGACCGCGACCGCGTGCCGGGCCGGCACCGCCTGGAACGCCTGGGCGCCGATCAGCAGGCCGATGTAGAGCAGGATCGGGACGATCGCCGGGTTCGGCAGTAGCGCCCCGAGCAGCGAGAACAGTCCCGCGAAGCAGAGGATCGCGATGACCACGCCGCTGCCCATGGAGTACGACGCGCGGCCGCCGGCCGACTTCCAGCCGGGGTGCCCGATGTAGACGGCCGGCGGGAACGGGGAGCCGAGCACGGACCCGACAACCGCGCCGGTGCCGTCCGCCAGCAGGATGGACCGCAGGTTGTAGGAGTCCCCGGCGGCCGCGGCCGATTCCACGTTGGACATGCCCTCGGTGAAGTTGTAGATGCCCAGCGGGATCGCCGTCGCCAGCAGCGGGGAGACTTCGGACAGCCCCTTGCCGAGGCGGCCAAAGTTGAACGACGGGAACGAGAGCGCGACGTTGTGCGCGGCGGCGGTGACGTCAGCCGGGTGCATGTAGCCGCCGATCCAGCCGATCGCGGTGCCGACCAGGAGCGCGGCGAGGCCGACCGGAAGGCCGCCGGGCAGCTTCAGGTTGGTGAAGAAGCCGATCAAGATGATGATGAGGACCGGCAGCGAGATCCAGAGGGCCTCCCACATCTGAGCGGCCGGGCGCATCGAGATGAACGCGATCGAGATGCCGGCGAGAGTGCCGAGCAGCGCGGCGCGCGGCGTGTACTTGCGGATGAACGGGCCGATGAACGCGCCGATCAGCACGATGCAGCCAATGATGAAGCACCAGGCCAGCCCGGCGGCCCAGGCGTCGAAGGCGTTCTTCGTCGCCAGGTACGTGGGCAGCATGATCACGAACGTCACGATGAACATGTGCGGCACCGAGGGGCCGTACGGCATCGCGGTGACGTCGTCCCGGTTCTCCTTCCGGGCCAGGCGGCGCGCGAGGTAGGTGTAGTACACGTTGCCGATCAGCAGCTGGATGCCCATGGCGGGCAGGATCACGCCGTAGACGTCATGCGCAGGGATGTTGACGACGCCGAGGCACAGGCCGGTGAGGACGAGCACGTTCACCATCACGTTGAAGCCGAGGCCGAAGAACGCGTTGGTGTCGCCGCTGACCCACAGCGGCAGCTTGAGGGGGGCGGGGGTAGTCATGGGGCGGTCAGCTCCTTGATGGAAGAGAGAGCCGTGAGGTAGTGCGACGACGGGGCGACCCAGCCGAAGATCCCGCCCTGGGCGGCGATCATGGCCAGGCCAGCGCGCTGGAACTCGGGGAAGTAGGAGCCGACGCAGTCTGACAGCACCAGGCACTCATAGCCCCGGTCGTTGGCCTCGCGCACAGTGGTGTGCACGCAGACCTCGGTGGTGACGCCTGTCACGATGAGGCTGGCGATGCCCAGCTCGGCCAGGATGTCCCGCAATCCCGTGTTGCAGAACGAGCCCTTGCCGGGCTTGTCGATGACGAGCTCGCCCGGCAGTGGCGCGAGGTCGTCGATGATGTCGTGCCCGTACTCGCCGCGGATGAGGATCCGGCCGCGTGGCCCAGGGTCGCCTATCCGCATCGACGGGGCGCCCCGACTGAGCTTGGCCGGCGGGCAGTCGCTCAGGTCGGGCAGGTGGCCCTCGCGGGTATGGATGACGGCGATGCCGGCTGCCCGGGTGGCCGCGAGGACCTCGCGGAGCGGCGGGATGACTGCCTGCAGCAGGCTGGTGTCGTTGCCCAGGCTCTCGCCGAACCCGCCGGGCTCGACGAAGTCACGCTGCATGTCGATGATGAGCAGCGCGGTTGAGGTCGGGTTGAACTCGAATGCGTACGGCTCCGCCGTCATGCTGAGGGGCTGGGACATCAGGTGCCTCCCTCCAGCCGCGACTGGTTGGCTCGGCCGCGGCCCGGTCCCGTTCATCTCCGGGGTCCAGGGGTCGCCCCCGGTTCCCGTTTCGTCGATTGTCGACAGTCGACGTAACACGGAAAGGCCGGGCCTTGTTACGTTCATGTAAGCCGGTGCGAGGAGGGCGCTAGCCGATGTACGTGCGCGCCCCGTGGCTCGCCAGGGCATCGAGCGCCGTCGTTACATCGCCCGTGGTGATTGCGTCAAGGAGTCGCCGGTGCCGCGCCACGCCCTCGGTGGCGTCCGCCCGGTACTCGGCCTCCAGCCGCAAGTTGGTCGCCATCCGCAGCTGCAGCTTCAAGATCACCGGCTCGAACGCCTGCAGCAGGTGCCGCTGCCCGGCCATCGCGACGACCTCGATGTGGAACTTCTGGTGCGCGTCGTTCTCCCGGAACGCGTCCGCGGCTCGCGCCGCCTCCGCCATCTCCTGCCAGGCTGCCGTCAGCCCTGTCAGGCTCGCCGCCCCGGGCGAGGTCAGCGCCGTTTCCAGGGCATACCGCTCCAGCACGTCCCGCAGCCCGAACAGCTCATCCGCGTCCGCCGCGCTTAGCTCGGCGACCCGGACTCCGCGCCGCGGCAGGTGCTCGATCAGCCCCTGCTGGGCCAGTTCCCGCAGCGCCTCCCGCAGCGGCGCCCGGGAAATCCCGAACCGCGCCGTCAACTGCTCCTCGATCAGCCGCTCGCCCGGGGGCAGGATGCCTGACAGGATCTCATACCGAAGCCGTCGCACGCACAGCTCCACCAGGCTGGCAGCCTCCAGCGCCCCGTCCGTCATCAAGCGCCTCCACTTCAAAACACCCATGTCACCCTACAGCGCCGCACGAGACCCGCCGGACCGCCCGAGTCAGTCGCGCGGCTGGACTCGCAGGACCGGTGTTGGCGAGCCGGGCGGGCCGGCAGGCCTGGACGTGTTGCCCGGGACGCCCACGCAGGTGAAGATCAGGGCGTCTCGTTGCTCCCCGAGCAGGGCGGGAATGTCGCTGTCCTGGAACGTCATGCCGGTGGCGCTCGCGCCGAGGGCGTAGGCCGCCAGGTGCAGGCGGCCCTCCACGAGGCCAGCGGCAAGCTGCGCCTCCCGGTACCCGTGATCCGGCAGCCGGGCCACGTCGGCGGTGGCGATGGTGACGAACGCCGCGTCCCGCGCGAGTCCCTGGTCCAGGGCCACCCGGTAGACCTCGTCGCGCAGGTTCTCCGCCCGGACGGGGGAGGACAGGTCCGGCCAGCGGTACAGGCCGGGCACCAGTCCAGTCACGTCGTGGACGGCCACCCAGTGCTCGACGCTGATGCCGCGCATCGCGACGGCCATGCAGGCCCGCAGCGTCTCCTGCGGCAGGCCACGGTCGGGGTTCATCCGCCGCTGTGACCCGCGCGCGGTGATGACGGCGTCCACGGACGCTTCCGCGGAAACGCCTGCCGGCAGGGCCGCGGCTGCGCCCATGTCCCAGGGCTGGTCAAGCAGCTCCCGGTCGCCAGCCCGTTGTGCCGCCGTGACCAGCGGGAACTCAAGCGGGGCGGCATCGGTCTCGCCCGTGGCCGCCACGCCGGATGCTTCGGTGACCGGGGCGGCACCCGTCCCCAGCGCCACCAGCGCGACCGGCCACTCGTGCACCTGGTCCGCCCCGACGAGCGCGGCGACCGCCGCGTCCGGGAAGCCGGTGTAGAGGCGTGCGGCCAGGCCCGCGGAGTCGGCGAGCGCCAGCACCTGCGACAGCATGGTCCCGGCGTCCCAGTAGACGTGCCGGTACCCGCGCTCCCGGTACCTCCATCCCGTCCGCCACGGAACGCCGGTCACGATCATCGTGACCGCGCCACCACTGCGCGGTGCGGGCCCGACCTGCACGATTGCGTGCGCGACCGGGTCGTACCAGTGCACGCCCGCGGGCAGGGCGGGGGTCCCTTCCGGGACGGCGACGTAGAGCTCCAGCGGGAACCGGCCGCCCGCCGACCCGGCCGCCCGGAACAGCTGCGTGTAGGTGGGCCGCTCCGACGTCCGCACGACCCCCGCCGACAGGTACAGCAGCCGGGCCAGGCCCGCTAGGTCCGGCTCTCGCGCCGGCTGCCCGGCGGCCCCGGAAAGGACGGCCAGGGCCGGCGCCGGCATGGCCGGCAGCTCCCTGGGCAGCGGCACCGTGGGCAGCCCCGGCGGGTAGCGCTTGACGAACCAGGGGAGCCGGTCAAGGTCGTTTGGCTCGAGGTCCTTCCGCACGCGCGGGTCATCGATGGGGTCGGTCCACTCCCGGCCGGGCTCGTAGGCGGTCAGCCGGTGCAACGTCTGCGTAGCGGTCTCCACCGGCTAGTGATACCCGCTCGATCGCCCGGATGGCAACCTAATTAGGCAGGCTAGCCGGGCTGCGCGGTCCCCGGCCGGTGCACCATGGTGGCGCGGCTGAAGTCCTGCGGCGCGAGGTCCTCAGCCGCGGGCCCGATTTCCGGCGCCGGCCCCGCGGCACCCGTCACGTACTTCTTGCCCGACAACCGCACGATGATCGCGTCGCCCAGCACGAGCCGTTCCCCCGCCATCACGATGGCCTGCTTGCCGGGCTGAACCCGGCGCGGCTTGCCGAACGCCTGCTGGCCGGTCCCGCCTGGCACCGGCTGCTCCACCCGCGTCCCGTTGCTGCTGTCCAGGTCGGTCACGATCAGCCGCCGCACGTCGGGGCGCGGCTCCTCCACGCGCAGCAGCACGTGCCGACGGCTGACCTTCCCGACATCCTGGCGAAACCGGCTCCCGTAGACCTCGAGGTTGACCCCCTTGAGGTGCATTCCGCGTCCCAGGGTCACGGGAACGTCCACCTCCAGGGGAAAGCGCATGATCTCCTCGCCCGCCGCGTAGTCCTCGACGACCATCTCGTGCAGCCGCCCGCGTGGCCCCAGTTCCAGCAGCGGGCCATCGCACGTGGGGCAGCGAGGCTCGCCCCTGCTGGTCATCATGGGCCACACGAGCAGGTGCCCCTGCCAGTGCGCCGCCTCCGGGCACAGCGAGTTGGTGCACTGCCAGCTGGCCTGCAGGACGCTGCGGTACCGGGGGTTGTTCGGGTCAAGGCGGTGGCGCTTGAGGTCCTTGATCTCCACGGCCCGTGACACGTCCTGCGCGCTGCGGCTGGTGATGCCAAGCGGCATGAACTCGATCTTCTTGCCCGTGGCCCGCCAGCGATGGAAGCGCGAGCCCGCGGACTCGATCCACGGGTGCGCGCGGCGATGGTCAACATAGTGGTCCCGGGTGAGCACGTGCAGCCCGTGCTCCTGGGCCAGGGCGAGGATCCGGACATCGGCGACCGGCTCGACGGTCAGGGCTCGGGCCGTCAGCAGCCGTCCGTACTCGCGCGCGTCACCCACGAGGTCATGCGCGAGCGCGTCGTCCGCCACCAGCTCGAACCGCACCCGGTCCCCGTGCACCCGCCGCCAGGCGTCCATGACCAGCCGAAGCCGGCTCCACACCGGCCGCCGCGTCCCGGTCGGCTGCAGCTGGTGATCCCAGCACACGTTGGAGACGTCGATGACGGCGTCCCAGCTACCCGCGCCCATTTCGGAATGCTAACCCGATTCGGGCAAGGCGGCAGGCGTAGCCGGTTGTCCTGGACGGCGGATCGCGTGACAGTAGTGGTGCGACGGGAAGCACGGAGCATCACCGGAAGGACCCCATCATGACCGCGACCGCACTCGAGCCAGCCGCCTACGCCGCTGAAGAAGCACGCCTCCGTCGCGAGCTCGCCGCCGTCTACCGGCTGGTCGCGCACTTCAAGATGACCGACCTCATCTTCAACCACATCTCGGTCCGGCTGCCCGGCCCGGAGCACCGGTTCCTGCTCAACCCGTTCGGGCTGCTGTACGAGGAGATCACCGCCTCCAGCCTGGTCATCGTGGGCCTCGACGGGCAACTCGTCACCGACGGGCCGTGGCGGGTCAACCCGGCAGGCTTCGTGATCCACTCCGCGATCCACGAGGCCCGCCAGGACGCGCGGTGCGTGCTGCACACGCACACCAAGGCGGGCTGCGCGGTCGCTGCTCAGGAGCAGGGGCTGCTGCCGCTGAACCAGATGTCGCTGGAGTTCTACAACCGGGTCGCGTACCACGACTACGAGGGCATCGCCGTGCACAGCGCGGAGAAGAAGCGCCTGGTCGCCGACCTCGGGGACAAGCCGGTCATGATCTTGCGCAACCACGGGCTGCTAACCGTCGGCCGGACGCCAGGCCAGGCTTTCCTGCGCATGTTCTACCTGGAGCGCGCCTGCGAGATCCAGGTAGACGCCCTGGCAGGCGGTGCGAGCCTGGTCTTCCCGTCGCCGGACGTCTGCGAGCACACGGCCCGCCAGTTCGCGGGCAACACCAGCGACGACTCCAGCCTCGACGGCCGGCCCACCCTGGCCTGGGACGCCCTGCTGCGCCTCGTCGAGCGCCGGTACCCGGACTACAAGGACTAACAGTCAAGCAACCGGTACCGACCGACTCCGGGTCCCGGCCGCAACTTCCCCCAGCTCACGGAGGGAACCGTGTACTCGCTGAGGATGCGAGTCTTCTTGATTCCGCTCGTTGAAGTGGTTGCCACGTGAGGACTCCCTAGGCCGCAGACCTGTCGGTTTATATAGGATGATAAATGTGGTATGACTGTTTCGTCCATATTCATGGGTGATCTCACCGCGCCATCAGGCGCTGGCGTGCGCCTCGTGGGCGGCGGTGCGGGTGTCGGCGAGGATGGCGTGATACACCGACCGGAGCCGGCTGCTGGGCTCCAGGCCGAGCTCACGGTGCATTCTCTGCTGGCCGGCCTGATACAGGCGCAGTGCGTCCGCGCGGCAGCCGTGCTGGTGCAGCGCCACCATCAGGAGCGCGCGCAGCCGTTCGCGGAACGGGTAGGAGGCAACCCACGCAGGCAGTTCCGCCACCATGTCGTCGTAGCGGCCAAGAGCCAAGTCGGCCACGGCCTTTGCCTCGACCGCGAGCGCCCGCTGCTCGTCAAGGAGCCGGCCAGCCGCGCGCAGGACCGGGGAATCGAGGCCGGCGAACGCTGGCCCGCGCCAGAGGGCCAGGGCCTCGCCGAGCATCCTCGCCGTCGTAGCCGCGTTGTCCGCCCGTCGTGCGCGCGCTGTGAGGTCGGCGAACTCGGTCGCGTCCACCGACGCCCGGTCGGCGGACAGGACGTAGCCGGGCCGGATCGTCAGCAACGGGCTGTTGGCATCGTGGACCTCCTGGCCGAGCGCCAGCCGCAGGGCGCAGACATGCGACTGAACCTTCGTTCGCGCGGTCGGTGGCGGCGCGTCGCCCCAGAGGGCCTCAAAGAGCCGGGTCACCGGCACTACCGAGCCGTGCTCGGCCGCGAGGGCGGCCAGCACGGTCCGCTGCCCGGGTCCGGACAGCGAGGCCGGCCTGCTGTCCCTGATCACCTCGATCGGCCCGAGGACACAGACTCGCATTGTGCTTCCCTCTCACAGGTCCCCTAGTTCCTTCACGCTCTTTCAGGTTGAACCAGATTGGTAACAGGTCCGTAGCGTATGGGTAGGAGAGAGATGTACCGCCGGGAGGTGGCTGGCATGTGGCTGGCGGTGCTAGGTCCGCTGTCCGCGCACGTCGGGGACAGGGATATCGTGATCAGCGCTGGGAAGCAGCGCGCCGTTCTCGCCGCGCTGCTCGCGCGGGCGAACCACGTGGTGTCTTTCGATGAGCTCGCCAGCGCCGTCTGGGAAGGCGACCCGCCCCAGACGGCGCGCGTGACCCTGCGCAACTACGTGAAGGAACTGCGCCGGCTCCTCGGCCCCGCCGCCCAGGAGCGGATCGTGACCCGGGATCCGGGCTACCTCGCGAGGTTCAGCGAGGACGAGGTGGACATCCTCCGTTTCGGCGCGCTGTGCCGGCGCGGCGGGACCCTGGTGCGGGCGGATGAATGGCGCGCGGCCGCCGCCGTGCTGGCCGAGGCGCTGGCCCTGTGGCGGGGCGAGCCGCTCGCGGACATCCCCGCGACGACGCTGCACCGCGACACCGCCTCCCGGCTGGAGCAGCAACGGTTGCAGGCCCTGGAGTGGCGGGTCGACGCTGACCTGCACCTCGGTGACCACGCGGGCCTCGTCGTCGAGTTGCGGGAGCTTACGGCACAGCATCCGCTGCACGAGCGGTTCCACGCACAGCTCATGCTCGCGCTGTGCCGCAGCGGCCGGGCTGCTGAGGCGCTCGATGCCTACGAGTCCGCTCGGTCGGTGCTCGCGGACACGCTCGGCGCGGACCCAGGGCCGGAGTTGCGGCAACTCCACCAAGGCATACTGCGTGGCGACGCGGCCCTGTGGTCCCCGCCATCCACAGCGGGCCCGGGAGGGGGTGCTGCTGACGGGCTGGGCCGGGGCAGGACGCGCCGGCCCGTGGTCCGTCCCCGGCAGCTGCCGAGTAGCTCCCGGCACTTCGTGGGGCGAGTGGGCGACCTGGCGACCCTGTCCCGGCTGCTCGATGAGCAGGCCAGCGGCCCGGTGATCTGCACGATAGGCGGCACCGCGGGGGTCGGCAAGACAGCGCTCGCCCTCCAGTTCGCCCACCAGGTGGCCAGCCGGTTCCCGGACGGCCAGCTGTACGTGAACCTGCGCGGGTTCGACCCGGTCGGCCCGCCAGTCACGGTGCACCAGGCCATCACGGGCTTCCTGACCGCGCTCGGGACCGACCCGCACCACGTCCCGGCGACCCTGGACGAGCAGTCTGCCCTGTACCGGAGCTTGCTCGCCGACCGGCGGGTGCTCATCGTGCTTGACAACGCGCGCGACGCCAGCCAGGTCCGGCCGCTGCTGCCCGGCGGGACCGGGTGCGCGGTGCTGGTCACCAGCAGGGACCAGCTCGCCGGGCTGGTCGTGCGGGAAGGTGCGTACCCGCTCGCCCTTGACCTCCTCCCGGCGGACGAGGCTGTGTCGCTGCTGTGGCAGCGCCTCGGCGACCGGATCACCGCCGAGCCGGAGACCGCCGCCGAGCTGGTGCGGCTGTGTGCGCGGCTGCCACTCGCGCTGTCCGTCGCGGCCGCCCGGGCGGCCGCGACGCCGGGCCTGCCACTGGCCAGGCTGGCGGCGAGCCTGCGGCATGCCCGCCGCCTGGACGGGCTGAGCACGGGAGACACCGGGAGCGACGTGCGGGCCGTGCTCTCGTGGTCGTTCCGTTGCGTGGGGGCGACCGCCAGGCACATGTTCCGGCTGCTCGGCCTGCATCCGGGACCCGACATCTCGGTGTCGGGTGCGGCCAGCCTGGCCGGGGTCACGGTGGCGGAAGCCGAGGCGACGCTGCGGGAGCTTCGCGACGCTCACCTGGTCACGGAGCAGGCACCGGGCAGGTTCGGCTGCCATGACCTGCTGCGGTCATACGCGGCGGAGCTGGCGCAGGACTTGCTCGGCGCGGCGGACCGGCAGGCGGCCATCCGGCGGGTGCTCGACCACTACCTGCGCACCGCGTACGCTGCCGACCGGCTGCTGTCCGCGACCCGCGACCCGATCACCGTGGCCGGCCCCTTGCCCGGGGTGGCCGTGCCGGACCTAGGCGTGAGGGAGGACGCGCTGGAGTGGTTCGGCGATGAGCGTCATGCCCTGCTGTCGGCCATCGCGCTCGCCGCCGACTCCGGGTTCGCCGCGCACGCGTGGCAGCTCGCCTGGTGCCTGGTGACCTACCAGGAGTGGCAGTGCCACTGGCCTGACTGGGAGGCGACCCAGCGGTCAGCCCTGGGGGCTGCCCGGCATGCCCGCGACACCGTCGGGCAGGCGCACGCGGAACGTCAGCTCGGCAGGCTCCGGCTGAAACGGGGCACGCCCGCAGCGGCCGAGACGCACCTCCTGCGGGCGCTCGCACACTTCCGCGACGCAGGAGACCGCGTCGCCCAGGCCCGGGTGGAGCTGGACATCGCCATGGCCTGCGAGCGGCAGGGCAGGTACACCGACGCGATCCCGCACATCCTGCGCGCTCACGAGGCGTTCCGGGCGGCTGGCCACCGCAGCGGCCAGGCACGGGCGCTGAACGGGGCCGGCTGGTGCCTGGCCCACCTCGGCGACTACCAGCAGGCGCTGTCCTACTGCACACAAGCCCTGGCGGTGGACCGCGAGCTAGGGTCGCGCACGGCGGAACAGGACACCTTGCACAGCATCGGCTTCATCCACTGCCAGATGGGGGACACCGCCACGGCAATCCGCTACTACCTGGAGTCCTTGCGGCTGTGCGCGGACCTCGGCGACCGCTACCGCCAAGCCGACACGCTCGCCTCGATGGGCGACGCGTACCACGCGCTGGGAGACGGGACGCGGGCGCGGGACGCGCTGCGGGAGGCGCTTGCCATCCTGGTCGAACTGGAGCACCCCGAGGCCGAGGACGTCCGCGCCCGCCTGGCGGTGGCCAGCGCCGTCACCGCGGCGTGAGCGGGGGTGACGGCGCTGGCCGGCGATGTGGCTGGGGCACCTCAGTCGGCATGGCTTCCCGCGTCGCCGGCCTGGTCCGTCACGTCCAGGGCCTGCTGGCCCACGGAAGCTGGCGCGGTCTTATCGCCGGCCGGGTGGCAGCGTGCCCCCACGGCCGTGCTCCGCAGAAGGCCGCCCGCATGAGCGCTGCCCCGGGTCACGCGGCTGGGGGGGCCAGCAGGGGGAATGCCTGCACGAACCCGAATTCCTCGGGTGACCGCCAAGATGTGACGCCAAGGAGGTCGGCGAGCATGTCGATCCTGGCCACGGTGACCGACGCCGGGGCGGTGCCGGTGTCGCAGTACCGCAGTTGCCGGTGGCGCAGCGCGACGTTGAGGTTCGCTGCCCCGCTGAGCACCCGCTCCCAGGTGGCGGAGGCCCCGGTGAGCTGCCAGGTGATGCCGCCGGACGCGGCGTCAGCGGACGCGCCTTCGAGGGTCACGGTGCGCTTCGCCAGGTCAACCCGCCACCGCAGCGTGCCGTCGTCGGCCTGGGAGGTGGCCGCGATGAGGAAGGATTCCCTGGCGCATTGTCCCCACCTGCCGGTGAACCGGTCACTGACCCGGAACAGTCCCGCCTGCAGCCGGTCGCCGAGCATCAGGGTCCCGCGTGGCATCGCCCGCGTGCTGGAAGCGATTGGCGCCGGGGCGCGAGGGGGTGCTCCGGCTCGCGGTGCCCGCAGGTCAGGCGGCATGTCGGCGACGCTCCACGTCTCGTCGACCCGGATGTAGCCGAGCTTGTCGGCAAGGTCGTTAACCCGTGCCCGGACGCCTGCTTCGAGCTGGTCCGCGGGGACCGACCAGCCGCGGCCTACCGATTCGGCGCTGACCCGCGAAGTTTGCCAGATCTTGTAGTCCCCGGGGCCTATCCGCTCGCGTTCCGGGGCAAAGCAGCGGAGGGAGATTCCCGGCGACGATGGGACGCCGACGAACCGGAAGACACCGTCGGCGACTGCTTCCGGCTCGTCAGCCAGATCCTCGTAACGGACCCGGAGGCATGCCTGCGGGTATCGTTCCTCGACTGCCAGGATCTCGGCGCAGTGATCGGCCCAGTAGCGAGCAAGCGCGAGGACATCGCTCCCCGGTGAGCTTGCCGCGTAGGCGTCGAAGCCGAATCCTTTTAGCCCCCACGGGCACGCCTCCATCCCCGATGCGATCACGTCCATGGGGTGCCGGTACAGGCAGATGAACTTCGCCTCGGGGAATACTTGGAGCAGGAGGCCGGCGTGCCTCGCGGTGAACAGGCTCTTGTCGCACAGCCGCTTCTTCCCGCGGCGGGCCAGGTGCTGGCCGATCATCTGGCCCATGACATCCCTGATGCACGCCCGCAGCGGGTCTGGGAGCACGGGCGGCTCACTGGTGCGGCTCTTTTGCAGCGGCATCCCGGCGAGCAGCGACCAGGCCTTCGCCAGCTGTGAGCACAACAGTGGCAGTTCGGCCTCCGGCGGGCAGGCCAGGTCCGGGTGAGCGTCGATCAGGAACCGTAGCAGGGTCGATCCCGTCCGGGCCGCGCAGAGCACGAACACCGGGTCGGCTGGGCTGTTGCCCTGCGGGGTCAGCAGTGGATTCTGCATGTCGATGGCACCTTTCCCGTCTCTTTCCCGTCTCGTCGGCCTAGCCGTAATAGAGGCCGCCGCTGAAACCGCCGCCGCCCAGGTCCGGCGAGACGCTCGCCACGACCGGGGCCGGCACCGCATCGGCCTGGTCGGGTGGCGGGGCCGGGGCCTGTGCCTGGTCGGGTGGCGGGGCCGGAGTCTCGGCCTGGACTTGGGCTTGTGCCTGGTCGGGGGCCGGGGCCTGGGCCTGGGCCTGGTCGGGTGGCGGGGCCGGTGAGGTGGCTTGGGCGCCAGGGGCGCCGCTTGCTGGCGATGGCTGCTCAAGGCCTAGTGATTTCGCCAGCTCCGGGTCCCCCTGGTTCAAGAGCGCCTGGATCTGGCTGGCGAATCCGGCTTGCCCGGAAGTCGCGTCCGTGAACGTGCGGGCCGGAACGTCGTCGGCACCTGGCTGCGGGGTCAGTTCCCCGGGCAGGGTGATCCTGCCGAGGGCTTCCGCGGCCTGCCCGATCTGCAAGCCGGCCGCGGAGACGGCCTGGTCCCCGGCTAGCTGGCTGAGAGCGCCGGGCAGGCCGGAGTACTGGGCCGCGATGGTGTCGGGCACGGTGGGCAGCGGATCGAGCTCGAAGGTTGGCCCAAGCTCGGCATTCACCGCGTCGGACGGCAGGACTCGCGCCCCCGTGCTAGTGGCCGGGATCCCCGTGCCGGTTAT
>Ga0210389_10002517_pt1 | contig 14425 bp, 15 predicted proteins | sample IncBWH28OmetaG_FD_160127 | JGI IMG/M metagenome (GOLD analysis project Ga0210389, IMG submission 160127) | Forest soil microbial communities from Barre Woods Harvard Forest LTER site, Petersham, Massachusetts, United States - Inc-BW-H-28-O ...
CATCACCGGCTGCACCGTGGTTGCGGCTTTCAAGACCTGACTGGGGGCGTGCCCCCCGCTGAGCACACCCTGGCCGGCGGCTTGCAGCGGCGTGCTGTTCGCGGCCTCGGTGAGCGCATATTGCTCCGAGCCGACACTCATCAGCTGGACAAACTGGGTGTGGAACGCCTGTGCCGCCGCGCTGAGCGCCTGATAGGCCTGGGCGTGCGCGTCGAACAGCGCCGCAATGCTCGCCGACACCTCGTCAGCTCCGGCGGGCAATATGCTCGACACCGGCCCCGACGCTACGGAGTTGGCATCGCTGATCGTGGATCCGATATTCGCCAAATCTGTTGCGGCAGCGGCTACAAACTCCGGCGCCGCGATCACGTACGACATCCCGCTCCCCACCTGCCTGGAGTTCGCGCGCCCTCCCCAGGGCGAACTCCGCTCATCCGGATGGTAACCCGACCACCGCATCCGCCGAGGCGTTTTCAGGTGAACTTCAGTAGGCGGATTCGGCGCGGCTACCTGCGGCCGTCGAGGCCCGGCGCACCAGGATTAGCTGTTGCACGTCACGTCCTGGGGCCCACCGCCCGATCCGGAGTGCGGAGACCGCGACGATTACGGCCATCACGGCCATCGAAGCGTGCGTGGTGGTGAGGAATGCTGATTTGCTGACCTCGGCCATCGCCGTGGCGGCGAGTCGGTTGCCGCGCTGCAAACCGGTCCGGTGCAGCCCGCCGGCCGCGGCGATGCCCACCGCTTAGGCGACGCCCTATTTCTAATCCCGAACCGCACTCAGGATCTCCGCGGTTCGTAGGTGCGGTGCAGAACCCGACGGCCGTGCTGAATATCAAAGTGAACCAGGTTAATTCGCGCAATGTGGAATGGAGGTCAAGTATTGGCATGCACGCGAAGCCAACCGATATCAACAACGTGCCCTCGAATAGCACCAGCCGAAAGTTTTGGTACGTACCAGAATGACAGTGCCGAGAAAATGCCCAGCGCCGGCCGTCATCAGCGGGGGATGACCCGTGATCTGCAACTACGGCCTGCCGAGACGGACGAATTCGAAGGTTGCGCCGAACCGCGCGGAAACGGCTAGCGCAGCGAATATCGAATAGGCAGGTGCTTGAGGCCTCCGACGAACGTGGTGGCGATGAGTTCGGGTTCGCCATTGAGCTCAATCGATTTCAGTCGCGGCAACAGTTCGCTGAAAAAGCTGTTCACCTCCATGCGGGCCAGTGCGGCCCCGAGGCAGAAGTGGATGCCGTATCCGAATGCCAAGTGCTTGTTGGGGTCTCGTCCGACGTCAAAACTGAACGGATCGTCGAACATCTCCTCGTCGCGGTTGCCCGAGACGTAAGCCAGATATACGGCTTCGCCTTCGGCGATCGGCACCCCGCGGATGGTGGTGTCCTTAGTGGCGGTGCGCATGAATTCCTTGACCGGCGTCACCCAGCGGATCATTTCCTCGGTGGCCAACGGCATCAAGTCGAGGTTGGAGGTCAGTCGTTCCCGTTGGTCGGGGTTTTCGATCAGCGCGCGCAGGCCTCCGGCGATCGTCGCGCTGGTGGTGTCGTGGCCAGCGGTGGCGATGATCACGTAGTAGGACGCGGTGTCGACGTCCGACAACGGCTCGCCGTCGACGCGGGTGTTGGCGATCGCCGAGGCCAGGTCTTCGGTCGGAGTCTCGCGGCGCGAGCCGGTGAGCGCATTGAAGTATCCGAAAAAGTCGAGCAGAACCTGGAGTTGCTCGTCGAGGCTGGTGCCGCGGCGAAATTCGGCATCGTCGCCGCCGAACAGTTCCTGGGTTAGCTTGAGCATGCGCCCGAAGTCCGACTCCGGCAGGCCCAGCAGCGACATGATCACGTACAAGGGGTAATTCACCGCGACTTCCTGCACGAAGTCGCATTCGTTGCCCGCCGCCATCATCTTGTCGACATAAAGTTTGGCGAGTTCGTCGGTCCGGACTTTGAGCGCCCGCATCGCCTTGGGCCGAAACCAGTCGGAGCCGATCGCGCGTACCACCCGATGTTGCGGATCGTCCATATGGATCAGCGTGCGCAGCCCCATCCCGGCGTCCAGCTGAGCCCGCGCGACGTCGTCGGCGGCGGCCGTGCCGAGCAGCGGCCTCGGTTCATTGATGAACAGATTGTTGGCGCGCTCGATCTCCATGATGTCCGCGTGCTTGGTGATCGCCCAGAACGGCCGGTAGGGCGCACAGTCGACTGGCACCACCGGTGCGTGGGCCCGCAGATGGGTCAGCGCCGCGTGCAGCCGCGGCTCGTCCGCGTAGGCGGTGGGGTCGGCGAATACCTTGGCGGCCTCGCGCGATACCGGGTCGACCGTCGGTGTGCCCATCGCCTGCCTCGCCTCGCGATCACGGAATTTCCTCAACGGGTGCCAGTCTGAGCGAGGGTGGGTCTGTACCTCAAGAGGACCCCTGACCACCGGGTTAGCGGGCCTGCGAAACCGTGTCCGCGACCATGCTGGCGATGTTTGCCCGAGATTTGGCCAAACCCATGATCTGAGGCATACTGTTCAGGTTGCCTTGCGCCAGGTCTGTACCTGGTCGGGCATACGACCAGCGCCTAAACGGGCGCGTCCGGTCCCATCCTTGGCGAGCGACGAATTTCGGCCGCGAACAAGGCTGCGTAAGGGTGACACACCCGACCGCGGGGGTCGGTGGACCACGACAGGTAAACAGCGGCGCAGTACCGGCGCGACGCTCGACCGGGCCAACATTGGCCGGGCCGATTGGCGCGCTGGGGGGCACCAGGCCCGGGGACGGGCCTCAACAGGAGTGAGGGTAGGAGAAGCGTGGCGGGACAGAAGATCCGCATCAGGCTTAAGGCCTACGACCATGAGGCCATCGACGCGTCGGCGCGCAAGATCGTCGAGACCGTCGTCCGCACGGGTGCCAGCGTCGTAGGTCCGGTGCCGCTGCCGACTGAGAAGAACATCTACTGCGTCATCCGCTCTCCGCACAAGTACAAGGACTCGCGGGAGCACTTCGAAATGCGCACTCACAAGCGGTTGATTGACATCCTCGATCCCACGCCGAAGACGGTTGACGCGCTGATGCGCATCGATCTTCCGGCCAGTGTCGACGTCAACATCCAGTAGGAGATTCCAGAGCAATGGCGAGAATAGGCATTCTGGGTACCAAGCTGGGCATGACGCAGGTATTCGACGAGAACAACCGGATCGTGCCGGTGACGGTGGTCAAGGCGGGGCCGAACGTGGTGACCCGCATTCGCACCCCGGAGCGCGACGGTTACAGCGCCGTTCAGTTGGCCTACGGCGAGATCAGCCCGCGCAAGGTCAACAAGCCGGTGACCGGTCAGTACACCGCCGCGGGCGTCAACCCGCGCCGGTATCTGGCCGAACTGCGCCTGGACAACCCGGACGCGGCGGCCGAGTACGAGGTCGGGCAGGAGTTGACGGCTGAGATCTTCGCCGACGGCAACTATGTCGACGTGACGGGCACGTCCAAGGGCAAGGGCTTCGCCGGCACCATGAAGCGGCACGGCTTCCGCGGCCAGGGCGCCAGTCACGGCGCCCAGGCGGTGCACCGCCGTCCCGGCTCCATCGGCGGCTGCGCCACCCCGGCGCGGGTCTTCAAGGGCACCCGGATGGCCGGCCGGATGGGCAACGACCGGGTGACCGTTCAGAACCTGTTGGTACACAAGGTCGATACCGAGAACGGCGTGCTGCTGATCAAGGGCGCGGTCCCCGGCCGCACCGGTGGACTCGTGATGGTCCGCAGCGCGATCAAACGAGGTGAGAAGTAATGGCAGCTCAAGAGGACCAGAAGGGCCTCAAAATTCAGGTCAAGACGCCAGACGGCAAGGTCGACGGCTTCATTGAGCTGCCGGCCGAGTTGTTCGACGCTCCGGCCAACATCGCACTGATGCACCAGGTGGTCACCGCTCAGCGCGCGGCCGCCCGCCAGGGCACGCACTCGACCAAGACCCGTGGCGACGTCCGCGGCGGCGGCAAGAAGCCCTACCGGCAGAAGGGGACCGGTCGGGCCCGGCAGGGCTCGACGCGCGCCCCGCAGTTCACCGGTGGCGGCGTCGTGCACGGTCCCAAGCCACGCGACTACAGCCAGCGCACGCCCAAGAAGATGATCGCCGCCGCGTTGCGCGGGGCGCTGTCCGACCGGGCACGCAACGGGCGCATTCACGCGGTCACCGAGCTGGTCGCGGGCCAGACCCCTTCCACCAAGAGTGCCAAGGCATTTCTGGACGCCTTGACCGACCGCAAGCAAGTGCTGTTAATCATCGGGCGCACCGACGAGACCGGCACGAAGAGCGTGCGCAACCTGCCGGGTGTGCACGTCCTGACGCCCGATCAGCTCAACACCTATGACGTGCTGCGCTCCGATGACGTGGTGTTCAGCGTCGAGGCGCTCAACGCTTATATCGCGGCGAACACGGCCACCGACACGGCGGCCGATACGGCGAGCACCGAGGAGGTTTCGGCCTGATGGCGACCATCGCTGATCCCCGCGACATCATCCTGGCGCCGGTCATTTCGGAGAAGTCCTACGGGCTGCTCGACGACAACGTGTACACGTTCGTGGTCCACCCCGATTCGAACAAGACGCAGATCAAGATCGCTGTCGAGAAGATCTTTTCCGTCAAGGTCGCATCGGTGAACACCGCCAATCGGCAGGGCAAGCGCAAGCGCACCCGGACCGGCTTCGGCAAGCGCAAGAACACCAAGCGCGCCATCGTCACCCTGGCGCCGGGCAGCAAGCCGATTGACCTGTTCGGAGCGCCGGCCTAGCCGCGCGAGAGAAAGACCTGATTAGACATGGCAATTCGCAAGTACAAGCCGACGACCCCCGGGCGTCGCGGCGCCAGCGTGTCCGACTTCGCCGAGATCACCCGCGCGCAGCCGGAGAAGTCGTTGGTGCGCCCGCTGCAAGGGCATGGTGGGCGTAACGCACACGGCCGCATCACCACCCGTCACCAGGGTGGCGGCCACAAGCGTGCCTACCGGGTGATTGATTTCCGGCGCAACGACAAAGATGGTGTCAATGCCAAGGTCGCACACATCGAGTACGACCCCAACCGCACCGCCAACATCGCGTTGCTTCATTTCCTGGACGGCGAGAAGCGCTACATCATTGCCCCGCAGGGGCTTTCGCAGGGCGATGTGGTGGAGTCGGGCGCCAACGCCGACATCAAGCCGGGCAACAACCTGCCGCTGCGCAACATCCCGGCCGGTACGTTGATCCACGCCGTCGAACTGCGGCCCGGTGGGGGTGCCAAGCTCGCGCGTTCGGCCGGGTCGAGCATCCAGCTGCTCGGTAAAGAGGGCACCTACGCGTCGCTGCGCATGCCCAGCGGTGAGATCCGCCGCGTCGACGTGCGCTGTCGCGCAACGGTCGGCGAGGTGGGCAACGCCGAGCAGGCGAACATCAACTGGGGCAAGGCCGGTCGCATGCGGTGGAAGGGCAAGCGCCCGTCCGTCCGTGGTGTGGTCATGAACCCGGTGGACCACCCGCACGGCGGTGGCGAGGGCAAGACCTCGGGTGGCCGTCACCCGGTCAGCCCGTGGGGCAAGCCCGAGGGCCGCACCCGCCATCCGAACAAGCTCAGCAACAAGCTCATCGTCCGACGCCGGCGCACCGGTAAGAAGCACTCGCGGTAGGCCGGCGACGATGCAGAGCGCAGCGATGAGGAGAAGTCGGGCAATCGGACGTAGGAGTAGCACATGCCACGCAGCCTGAAGAAGGGCCCGTTCGTCGACGACCACCTGCTCAAGAAGGTCGACGTTCAGAACGAGAAGAACAGCAAGCAGGTCATCAAGACCTGGTCGCGCCGTTCGACGATCATTCCGGACTTCATCGGCCACACCTTTGCGGTGCACGACGGCCGCAAGCACGTTCCGGTGTTCGTCACCGAGGCGATGGTCGGCCACAAGCTTGGCGAATTCGCGCCGACGCGCACCTTCAAGGGGCACATCAAGGACGACCGGAAGGCCAAACGGCGATGAGCACCACCACTACTGAATTCCCGTCGGCGACGGCCGTCGCACGGTTCGTGCGGGTCTCGCCGACCAAGGCGCGCCGGGTCATCAACCTGGTGCGTGGTCGCTCGGTGACGGACGCCCTCGACATCCTGCGCTGGGCGCCGCAGGCCGCCAGTGAGCCGGTGGCCAAGGTGATCGCCAGTGCCGCGGCCAACGCCCAGAACAACAATGGGCTGGACCCCGCGACCTTGGTGGTCGCGACGGTGTACGCCGACGAGGGACCGACCGCCAAGCGCATCCGTCCGCGCGCGCAGGGCCGCGCGTTCCGGATCCGCAGGCGCACCAGCCACATCACGGTCGTGGTCGAGAGTCGGCCGGCCAAGGATCAGGGTTCGGCGAAGTCGACCCGGGCCCGTCGCGCCGAGGCCAGCAAGGCCGCGGCGAAGAAGGCGCCCGCAAACAAGACGGCGGCCAAGAAAGCACCAGCCAAATCCGCTGAGGCTAAGGCAACCGGCAAAACTACTGGAACTGCTACGGCAACCGCGCAGACTTCGGAAGCGAAGGGGGGCTCAGACTAGTGGGCCAAAAGATCAATCCGCATGGCTTCCGGCTGGGCATCACCACGGACTGGAAGTCCCGCTGGTATGCCGACAAGCAGTACGCCGAGTACGTCAAGGAAGATGTGGCGATCCGACGGCTGCTGTCCAGCGGCCTGGAGCGCGCCGGGATCGCCGACGTGGAGATCGAGCGCACCCGAGACCGGGTCCGGGTGGACATCCACACCGCGCGTCCGGGGATCGTCATCGGGCGCCGCGGCACCGAGGCCGACCGCATTCGTGCCGACCTGGAAAAGCTGACCAAGAAGCAGGTCCAGCTGAACATCCTCGAGGTCAAAAACCCTGAGTCGCAGGCACAATTGGTGGCGCAGGGGGTGGCCGAGCAGCTGAGCAACCGGGTGGCGTTCCGCCGCGCGATGCGCAAGGCCATCCAGTCGGCGATGCGTCAGCCGAACGTCAAGGGCATCCGGGTGCAGTGCTCGGGCCGCCTCGGTGGCGCCGAGATGAGCCGTTCGGAGTTCTACCGCGAGGGCCGAGTGCCGCTGCACACGCTGCGCGCCGACATCGACTACGGCCTGTATGAGGCCAAGACCACCTTCGGCCGGATCGGCGTGAAGGTGTGGATCTACAAGGGCGACATCGTCGGAGGTAAACGCGAATTGGCGGTCGCCGCACCGGCGGGCGCCGAGCGTCCGCGCCGCGAGCGCCCATCGGGTACGCGTCCACGGCGCAGCGGCGCGTCGGGCACCACCGCGACCAGCACCGAGGCCGGACGGGCCGCCGGCGCCGAAGAGAGCACGACATCCGGCGACGCTGCGCCCACTGTGTCCTCCTTGGAACCGCAGAGCACGGAGAGCACGGAGAGCACGGAGAGCTGAATCATGTTGATTCCACGCAAAGTCAAGCACCGTAAGCAGCACCATCCCCGCCAGCGCGGTATCGCCAGCGGTGGTACGTCGGTGAACTTCGGTGATTACGGCATCCAGGCTCTGGAGCACGCCTACGTCACGAACCGGCAGATCGAGTCGGCGCGTATCGCCATCAACCGGCACATCAAGCGTGGCGGCAAGGTGTGGATCAACGTCTTCCCCGACCGCCCGCTGACCAAGAAGCCCGCCGAAACCCGGATGGGTTCGGGTAAGGGCTCCCCGGAATGGTGGGTCGTCAACGTCAAGCCGGGTCGGGTGCTGTTCGAACTCAGCTACCCCAACGAGCAGATCGCCCGTGCTGCCCTGACCCGGGCGATCCACAAGCTGCCGATCAAGGCACGCATCGTGACCCGAGAGGAGCAGTTCTGATGGCAGTCGGAATTTCGCCTGGCGAGCTGCGCGAGCTGACCGACGAGGAGTTGGCCGAGCGCGTGCGTGAATCCAAGGAAGAGCTGTTCAACCTGCGCTTCCAGATGGCGACCGGACAGCTGACCAACAACCGTCGGCTGCGCGTGGTGCGTCACGAGATCGCGCGCGTCTACACCGTGTTGCGTGAACGAGAACTGGGCCTGGCTAGCGGACCCAACGGGTCCGACGGAAACAAGGAAGCGTGATGGCAGAAGCGAAGGTTGCGTCCTCGGCGGCCAAGTCCGCCCCGAAGGCGGCCCCGGAAGCCGCCGGATCGAAAGACAAGGGCCCCAAGCACACTCCGCCCACGCCGACAGCGCGCGGCCGGCGCAAGGTGCGCATCGGTTATGTGGTGAGCGACAAGATGCAGAAGACCATCGTGGTCGAGCTGGAAGACCGCATGCGTCACCCCTTGTACGGCAAGATCATCCGGACCACCAAGAAGGTCAAGGCACACGACGAGAACAGCGTCGCCGGCATCGGTGACCGCGTCTCGCTGATGGAGACGCGTCCGATGTCGGCCACCAAGCGCTGGCGGCTCGTCGAGATTTTGGAGAGGGCCAAGTAACGGCCAACTAGCCGCAAAGTCGCAACGGAATCGCCCGGGACCTTACGAGGTCCCGGGCGATTCTGCGATTGCAGTTCGGCGAGCGTAACGCCGCTGCGAAAATCGGCCGGCGATTTCGCGGTGGCGTTACGCTCGCAAGCGGGCGGTGCCCCAGATGGGCGCCGCTTGGTCCCGCCGCCGTGCTGGACTTTCGGCCAGTCGCCATGTCGCCGGTGTAGTCTGCACGCGACCCTCGGTAGGTCCACCACGGAAGTAAGGCTGACGATGGCGACAGAATTCACGGGCAAGATCGCGCTGGATATTCGCGACTCGGAACCGGACTGGGGTCCGTACGCCGCGCCCACGGCACCCGCGAACTCACCGAACATCCTGTATCTGGTCTGGGATGACACCGGGATCGCGACGTGGGACTGCTTCGGTGGCCTCGTCGAGATGCCCGCCATGACGCGGATAGCCGCACGTGGCGTGCGACTGTCGCAATTTCACACCACCGCCCTGTGCTCGCCCACCCGGGCGTCCTTACTGACCGGCCGCAACGCCACCACCGTCGGCATGGCCACCATCGAAGAGTTCACCGACGGGTTCCCTAACTGCAACGGACGAATCCCGGCCGACACCGCGCTGCTCTCCGAGGTGCTCTCCGAACGTGGTTACAACACTTACTGCGTCGGCAAGTGGCACCTGACGCCCCTCGAGGAGTCGAATCTGGCGTCTACTAAACGGCACTGGCCGACGTCGCGCGGCTTCGAACGCTTCTACGGTTTCATGGGCGGCGAGACTGACCAGTGGTATCCCGACCTGGTGTACGACAACCACCCCGTAAACCCGCCGGGCACACCGGAAGACGGCTACCACCTGTCGAAGGACATCGCCGACAAGACCATCGAATTCATCCGTGATGCCAAGGTGATCGCGCCCGACAAGCCGTGGTTCAGCTATGTGTGCCCAGGCGCCGGGCATGCGCCGCACCACGTGTTCAAGGAATGGGCGGACAAGTACGCGGGCCGGTTCGACATGGGCTACGAGCGCTATCGCGAGATTGTGCTGGAAAACCAGAAGTCCCTGGGGATCGTGCCGCAGGACACCGAATTGTCGCCCGTCAACCCGTATTTGGACGTCAAGGGACCGCAGGGCGAGCCATGGCCGCTGCAGGATACGGTGCGGCCGTGGGACTCACTCAACGACGAAGAGAAGAACCTGTTCAGCCGGATGGCCGAGGTTTTTGCCGGCTTCCTGAGCTACACGGATGCCCAGATCGGCCGCATCCTGGACTATCTCGAGGAGTCCGGCCAGCTGGACAACACCATCATCGTGGTGATTTCCGACAACGGCGCCAGTGGTGAGGGCGGGCCCAACGGATCGGTGAACGAAGGCAAGTTCTTCAACGGGTACATCGACACTGTCGAAGAGAGCATGAAGCTGTTCGACCACCTGGGCGGGCCGGAGACCTACAACCATTACCCGATCGGCTGGGCGATGGCCTTCAACACGCCCTACAAGCTCTACAAGCGCTACGCCTCGCACGAAGGCGGCATTGCCGACACGGCAATCATCTCCTGGCCCAACGGCATTGCGGCGCACGGCGAGGTGCGTGACAATTACGTCAACGTCTGCGACGTCACTCCGACCGTGTACGACCTGCTGGATATGACGGTACCCGAGACCGTCAAGGGCATCACGCAGAAGCCGCTGGACGGCATCAGTTTCAAAGCGGCCCTTGCCGATTCGAACACCGACACCGGCAAGGAAACTCAGTTCTACACCATGCTGGGTACCCGCGGGATTTGGCACAAGGGCTGGTTCGCCAACACGGTGCACGCGGCAACCCCGGCGGGTTGGTCGCATTTCGACGCCGATCGTTGGGAGCTGTTTCACATCGAGGCGGACCGCAGCCAGTGTCACGACCTGGCTGCCGAGATGCCGGACAAACTCGAAGAACTCAAGGCGATGTGGTTCTCCGAGGCCGCCAAGTACAACGGGTTGCCGCTGGCGGATCTGAACCTGCTGGAAACGCTCACCAGGTTCCGGCCCTACCTGGCCGGCGAACGGGACAGCTACATCTACTATCCCGACTGCGCGGACGTCGGCATCGGCGCCGCCGTCGAGATTCGCGGGCGCTCGTTCGCCGTGCTCGCCGACGTGACCGTGGATACCACCGGTGCCGAAGGGGTGCTGTTCAAGCAGGGCGGTGGCCACGGCGGACATGTCTTGTTCATCCAGGACGGGCGACTGCACTACGTGTACAACTTCCTCGGCGAGCGTCAGCAGCTGATCTCTTCGTCTGGTCCGGTGCCGCTGGGCCGCCACGTGTTCGGTGTGCGCTACGAGCGGACGGGAACGGTCGAAAACAGCCACACCCCAGTCGGGGAGGTCACGCTGTTCATCGACGACGCCTTGGTCGGTTCCCTTGCCGGCGTGACCGCCCACCCCGGAACTTTCGGGTTGGCGGGGGCCGGCATCACTGTCGGGCGCAACGGCGGTTCGGGAGTGTCGAGCCGCTACAAGGCGCCGTTCGCGTTCACCGGCGGCACCATCGCCCAGGTCACCGTCGACGTGTCGGGCAGGCCCTATGAAGACGTGGAAAGGGAACTCGCGCTGGCGTTTTCGCGCGACTAAACCGGCGGCGCGGGCTAAGTGCGCGGCCGTCGGCGGGGCGGGCAGGCTGCGGCTGTCGGGCGGTACTACTCCGAATTCGTTGTCCCCGCAGCGCTGATGGCGTCGACGGCGTTCGAGACTCTGGCTTGGAAGTCGGGCGACAGCGGGATGTAGCCGATTCTGTTCAGGTCGACCTGGCCGGGCCCGATCGCCGCCTGCAAGAAGGCCTTGACGGCCTTGGCCACGTCGGCATTCGGGTATTTCGAGCAGACGATCTCATAGGTGGCCATCACGATCGGGTAGACGTCGGGCTGGGCGGGGTTGTAGAACGACGAAATGTCGAGCACCAGGTCGTTGCCGCTGCCGGTGATCTTGGCGCCGGTGATGGTCTTGCCGACCGTGTCGGTGCCGATCCGTACCGGACGTAACGACCTGCGGCTCGCCGGGGTCTTGATCTCGGCCGCGTACAACCCTTGCTGCAGCGCGAACGACAACTCGTTGTAACTGATGGCACCCTCGGTGGTTTTCACCAGTGCGGCTGTGCCGTTGTTGCCCGCGGCCCCGGTGCCGACGCCGCCGTTGAACGTCTTGGCCACGCCCTGATTCCAGGCGCCGCCGGACGCGGCCTGCAGGTAGGACTGAAAGTTGTAGGTCGTACCCGACGCGTCGCTGCGGTAGATGACACGGATGTCCTCTGCAGGCATGGATGCGTTGAGCGCGGTAAGCGCCGGGTCGTCCCAGCGCGTGATGGTGCCGTTGAAGATCTTGGCCAGCGTGGGCGCGTCGAGCACCAACGAATCGACGGCGCTGAGGTTGTAAGTGATGGCCATCGGGCCGAACACGACGGGGAGGTTCCAGGCGTCGGCGCCGCCGCATCGCTGTTTGGCGGCGGTGTATTGGTCCCCGCTCAGTGGTGTGTCCGATCCGCCGAAATCGGTCTTGCCGGCGAGGAAGTCGCTGATCCCGGCGCCCGAGCCGTTGGCGGTGTAGCTGAGGGTCTGCCCGGAGCAGGCATTGTGGTAAGCGTCGATGAATTTCGTCATCGCGTTTGCCTGCGCGGTCGACCCGCTGGCCGCCAAGGTTTGCTTGCCGCCGCAGTCCACCTTGGCCCCGGCCGCATAGGCCAGGGTGGTGTGGGAGTTACTGCATGACGACAGCGCCAGAGCGGCCGCGGTCAGCAAGCTCATCGCGGCGGCTGATCGACTGTGCTTCACCTTGATTGTCTCCTTGAAAAACGGACGCCGTGTCGCCTATTCAGCCCGGGTAGGTGATGGTGGGTGTGCACTCAGCCTCCGGCGGTGTAGATGTCGGGCACGTTGCGGCGCGTGGCCTCGTTCGGCCACGATGGCGCCCGGCGTCGGCGGCGAGCTCGGTGTCGGGGAGCACGCACACGTCACCCCGGTTTCGACACAAATCGACATTTACAGCAAACGAACTAACACGCAAACAAACATCAGGTGAAATGGTTAACAGCCGTGCGGAGGGAAGGCGCGTTTCCATCAACCGGCAGCAGGTGGGCGTGGCATCACCGTCGGCTGGAATCCGTATCGAGGCCCATGCCCGAAGCTGTACCCGGCGGTGCGGGCCATGGGCATCCCCGGCATACCGGGCATGCCTACCGAGCTGTCCGGGACGGCGGTGCCGATCCATCCGCCTCCCGGCAGCGCCGCACCCGAATGGTTCACCACCGAAACGGCCTCGGTCCAGCTTTGGGGTACTGACAATCGCCCAACGAACGCCGCCCGGCTGATGCCCGCCGAAACCCCGCTCAGGTCTGCGCCCGGCACGCCTCCGACGCCCAGGCCGGCGGACCCGATGGGCAGCCACGTGCCATTCCCGGAACCGGACCCCATGGGCGGTAATACCGTGGCCGTCGGCTGTGCGGCGACGGATACTGCGTTGACGTCGGCCATCGCGGCAGTGACGGCCGGTTCGATGATGGCGGGGTTGAAATACCCGGCCGAGACCCAGCCGTTGACGAAGTTGGAGTCCAGGAAGTCCCAAACGGGGCCGGTTTGCAAGGACGCCAGCGGTGACCCGAGCGATTGGAGCGCAGCCGGCACCGCGGACGTCAACTGTGTCAGGGTTGTCTGCGTCCCGGTGCCCGCCGCCGTGCCGGTGGCTTGGGCGACGGCCGCCGCCTGGCCGGCCTGCGCGGACGGGTTGGTGACCTGCGCGGGCTGGGTGAACGGCTTCAACACGGATGCAGCGGCCGAACTGGCCGCGTAGCCGTACATCGCCGCGGCATCCTGTGCCCACATTTCGCCGTACTGGGCCTCTGCGGCCGCGATCGCGGGCGTGTTTATCCCGAGGAAGTTGGTCGCGATCAGCGACAGCAGCTGAGCGCGGTTGGCCGCCACCTCAGCCGGGGGCACCGTCATGGCGAACGCTGTCTCGAAGGCTCCCGCCGCGGCCGCCGCGTTGGCGGCGGTCAGCTCCGCTTGCACCCCGGTGACGCTCATCCACGTCATGTAGGGGGCGACCGCGGCCGCCATCGAGGCTGACGCCGGACCTAGCCAGCCTTCGTCGACGAGCTCCGAGATCACCGACTGATAGGTGGATGCTGCCGAACGCAGCTCGTCTGCCAGCCCGTCCCAGGCCGCAGCTGCAGCCAGCATCGGTGTCGAGCCCGGCCCGAAATACATACGGGCAGAATTGATCTCCGGTGGTAGTGCTCCGAAATCCATTGTTCAGCACCCGCTAGCCGGCAAACAAACTGGCAGTGACCGTCGACGGGGCGGTGAAGTGTTCGGTAACGGCCCAGCTTGGGCGCTCGCCCCCTGATAGATTTGCGCGTGCGCTCCGAATTGCGCTGTGGTAGAGGCGGATACGTCGCCGGCGGCCGCGGAACGTATCCCGCTTGCCAGCAATTCTGGTTGTGTCGTCACAAGACACATCGGACTTCTCCTTGAAAAGGTGGTCCGATCCAGCTGCAAGCCGATGAGACGGCAGAAGCACCGTGGCCGGATCGGACAGAAACGGTCATCGATTTCGCAAAGTCAATGTCAACTGGACCAGTCCGCCCACCTCCCGTCACGGTCGGTGTACGCGGGAGTTCCGCCGTGGTCGCATAGCCGAGACGAGGTCATTCATCGAGATTTGCCAGACGCGGCACCCCACTCGTCAGAGATTCAAAATCCACAGCGTTAGTCGGCCGCGGCGACGCCGCAAGCCATCTGGCCGAATTCATATGTTAATAACGGCCACGCTGGCCCCGGACGGGTGCGACGTTCGAGGTCAATCGGCTATTTCGCGGAAACCTGAGGTAGCGAGGTTGCGGTTGGGGTCGTGACACCAGGGTTAGCCGCTGAGTCGCTTCGGCGGCCGAGGCATGAGGAGCACCAGTTCGCCTTGGTCGCGCGTACGACATCCAAGGGGACCCGACCGGCCGTGACCAG
>Ga0210389_10002520_pt1 | contig 14418 bp, 13 predicted proteins | sample IncBWH28OmetaG_FD_160127 | JGI IMG/M metagenome (GOLD analysis project Ga0210389, IMG submission 160127) | Forest soil microbial communities from Barre Woods Harvard Forest LTER site, Petersham, Massachusetts, United States - Inc-BW-H-28-O ...
ATCGTCCTGCCCACGATCCAGAGCCCGCCCTCCCTTAGACTCTGCGCCACAGCTCGGGCGCCTTCGAGCATCCGCTCCTTCGAAAAATACGAATGGTTGAAGATATTCATCGTGCGGATAACGTCGGGCAGCCCATCTGACGATTCAAATACCGAATGGCGCCGAATCGCGAACCGGCTGCAGGAAACGCGCAACGCCTGCGCCTCGGGATGAATCAGCGGTATTTTCCGAAAGACAAACGGTGGCTGCTCAAAAACCTCGGGGCACTCCGAGTTGAGCCACTCCGACGGGATACGCCACGATTGCTTCAACGGGCGAAACCGTAACCGGGCGCCCCTCTCCAGCAATGAATTCACGGGCAGGAAGCGGGATTCCGGAGGATTGAGCCGAATAACAAACGGTGGTTGGATGTACTGAAGAAGTTCGCCATTCGCTTCCATGATGTAAGTAGAACCATCCGGCACGCAGACTTCGATCAGAAAAAGGGTGAGATCCGAAGCTGTCAGCGTGGCGAGGGGGAACATCGGAAAAAGACTCGCCGTCCATTCGCTCGAAGCAAGGCAATCCGAGGCGGCCCAGTCCTCGATTCGCAGCGGCGCGGAACGACCAAATCTCTCCGCCAGCCGCTCATTCAGGAGGGGATCGAAATTACGGAATCGTCCACGGTAAGTGGTCCTGTAGACACCACTGGAAAGACACAACTGAGGAATGGTGTTTTCGAAAAGCGCAATCTGCTTTACGGTGGGCGGCACCGTAGTGCGCAGAAGGGTAAAAGCGATCCGATTGCGTGAAAGAGCCGTTCGCAGCGCGGCCCGCCAGTCGGGAGCGGTTCCCGAATAATATTGATCCAGCTGGTGGATACCGAGCTTCAACAAAGGGAAACCTTAACAACGCCGTCCGTCCGGGCGTGCCGCCGACTGGACCAGTCTAAAGTATGACAGAGGGACGCGGGGCTTTTTGGCACGGCATTATAATTGAGTCTTTCTTCCACCCTGAGTAGATGAGCCGGATTTTTCGAGTCTTCGTCCCCGCAAGTGTCCTCGGGCTCATCTTCTCCGAGTTCCTGCTCATTCTTCTTTGCTACATCGCTGGTTCGTGGCTGGTTGGGTGGTTCATCAATCCCGATTTCGACCTCGCCATTTTCATCCGCGACGACGCCGGTCTCGCCAAGATCGCCGTCGTGGCCTTGTGCCTCGTCTCGGGGATTTATTTTCAGGACCTCTACGCCACGTTCCGGATCAAGTCGCTGACAGTTCTGATTCAACAACTCTGCCTGGTAGCCGGATTTGCGTTTTTGATTCAGGCCCTCTTTGCGTACGCCCGGCACCCGGAGTGGAGCTTGCCGCGCTGGGCCATGATCTTCGGAAGCTTCCTGATGCTGCTGGTGCTGCCGGCCTGGCGGTCGTTCTATGGGAGCGTTGTGGTGCGAGCGCTTGCCGGTCAACGAATCCTTTTCCTGGGCGCTTCCCCTGTTATTCAGGAGATCGCTTCTCATCTGGCGGCCCATCCCGAGCTCGGAATTCGAATCACTGGCTACGTCGATAGCTGCGACCGGAAGGAAGAGCTTCCTGGAGGCTCCATCGTTGGCAAAACGGAAGAACTTCTGGGCGTTGCGAGCGAACTCAAGCCCGATCTGATCGTGGTCGGGATGACTGAGCGCCGCGAGGAAATGCCGATGGCCGATATGCTCCATCTGCGTTTCCAGGGCGTGCGCTTCGAGGAAGCCGATGTGACTTTTGAGGCGATTTTCGGACGAGTTCTGACTCGTCAGATGCGGCTCTCGCAACTGATTTTTTCCGCCGATCTGGGACCGCGGAAACACAGCGTGTTCTGGCACTCTGTTTACTCAACGGTGATCGCCGTCGCGCTTTTTATCCCAGCCGTGCCGGTGATGTTGATCCTGGCGATCATCGTAAAGCTGACATCTGCCGGCCCCATCCTGCATCGTCAGGTTCGGGTCGGGCTGAACGACGCGCCATTCACGCTCTACAAATTTCGTTCCATGTATGCCGACGCAGAATCGCGAACCGGGCCGGTCTGGGCGAAGCGCGATGATCCCCGTATCACAAAACCGGGCAAATGGATGCGACGCCTTCGTCTCGACGAATTGCCGCAGCTCCTGAACGTGCTGCGTGGCGATATGTTGCTCGTCGGACCGCGTCCGGAACGCCCCGAGTTCGTTGCGGCGCTTGAAAAAGAGATCCCGTATTACAGCTACCGGCACTGCGTAAAACCGGGCATCACCGGTTGGGCGCAGATCAATTACAAATATGGCGACACTGTACAGGATGCCATCATGAAGTTCGAATACGACCTTTACTACATCAAGAACCTGGCGGTCTCGCTGGACATGTTCATCCTCTTTCACACTTTGAAAGTGATGCTGTTCTCGGAAACAGCCCAATAGCCAGGATTTACCCGGCCTCCCCGCTCTTTTGCTATACTCGTACTAACTGTCGAACTTCAAAGTGGGCGGAAGCCCACTTTTTTATTGGTTTGAGGATGAAGCGGGAGGAGACCATTTCGAGGATCACGGCCATTGCCGAGAAGGCTGCTGCCCCAGCGGGCATCGAGATCGTTGACGTGGAACTGAAAGGTTCGGGACGCCATCATCTGCTCCGCATCTATATCGACAAACCCCAGGGCGTCACGCACGCTGACTGCGAACTCATTTCGCGCGAGGTTGGTTCTGTGCTTGATGCCGAGGATCCCATCCCGGGTACATACGATTTGGAAGTCAGCTCTCCGGGTGTTGAGCGCAAACTGGGAAAGTGGCAGGATTGGCAGCGTTTCGCGGGCAAGAAAGTGAAAGTCGTCCTGAAACAACCCCTGCAGACGCCCGCCCTGAAGCATTTCGACGGCGTGATTGAGCGCGCTGAAGACCACAATGTCACCGTTGAGCTCTCCGGCGGCGACAGGGTGACCTTTCCCGTCGAGCAGGTTGACCGCGCCAATCTGAAGTTCGAGTGGTAGCCGCCGCAGAGTCGCCATTATCAGCTTCCAGTTATTGATATCAGAGGCAAATCGTGGACAGCATTTATCAATCAATTGAAATACTCAGCAAGGAAAAAGGCATTGACGCCCAGATCGTTCTCGATGCGGTCAAGGACGCGATGCTCATTGCCGCGCGCAAACACTTTCGCACTGTCGAGAATTACGAGGCGGAATTCGACGATAAGAACGGAATCAAGCTCTACGCCGTGAAGACCGTAGCCGACCCGGTCATTGATGCGGCGATCGAAATCAGCCCGTCGGACGCGCGGCGTCTCGACCCACAGGCAGAGATCGGGACCATCATTCGTATTCCGAAACCCACGGACGCCTTGGGACGCATTTCGGCGCAGACCGCAAAGCAGGTCATTTTTCAGAAAGTTCGCGAAGCCGAGCGTGAGACGATCTACCGCGAGTATGCCGACCGCGTCGGCGAACTGGTCAATACGACGATCAAACGCGTTGAAGGTCTGGACCTTGTGGTTGACCTCGGCAAGACAGAAGCGCGGTTGCCCAAGCGGGAGCAGTCCCGGTTGGAAAGCTACAGTGTTGGCGACCGGGTGCGTTGTGTGATCAAGATTGTCGATAAGTCGGCGAAGGGGCCCGGCGTGGTGGTTTCGCGCGCGGACGCCGAACTGGTGAAGAGACTTTTCGAACAGGAGGTTCCGGAAATCTACGACGGCACCGTGACCATTCGCGGTTGCTCGCGTGAAGCCGGCGAGCGAACCAAGATTGCTGTCTCCAGCCGGGACCGCGACGTGGACAGCGTCGGCGCCTGCGTGGGTATGAAGGGAATGCGAGTGCAATCGATCATTCGCGAACTTCGCGGAGAAAAGATCGATATCATCGAATTTTCCGACGATCCGGTGACATTTGCCACACATGCGCTGAGCCCCGCGAAAATCAGCCGGGTCACCATACTCGATCCGGTCGAGCATCACATGGAAGTGATCGTGGACGATTCGCAGTTGTCGCTGGCGATCGGGAAAAAAGGCCAGAACGTGCGGCTGGCCGCGAAACTGCTCGGTTGGAAAATCGATATCAAGAGCGAGGAAGAGAAACGGCAGGAAGTACAAAACGCCATTGAACAACTTTCCACTGGAGCGCCCGTATCTGCGCTGATCGATCATGGGCTGGCGGAGACTACGGTCGATGCGCTTGTCAAGGGCGACATCGGTACCGTGGAGCGGCTGGGCAGCATGACCCCGGAAGAGTTGGAAGCGCTTGAAGGAATCGATGAAGAGGCTGTCAGCCGCATTCAGCAGGCGATCAACCGCTTTTACGGGCAGGAGTACGCCGAGGAACCGGCGCAGGATCTCATTCAGGATGCGACGGCTGCGGGCGAACTGATCGTTGGGATTGTCGAAGCTGAAACGGCCGAAAACGCTGAAATTGACGCAAATAATGCCGGTTCCGATCCGGATGATAGGATAATGGAAACGGCGGAATCTTTACCTGACGGGGCAGCCGATGGGGGCGTAGAGGGCCATTCCAAGGCGGAATCAGGCGAGGAGCAGGTTTCCTGAACGGCGCGAATGAATGAGGTCAACCGAGTACAAAGCGGGAACTGTGCCGGATGGGAGTGGTAGCAGGCAGTAAACGAAACGCTTCAATATGAGTAAGATTCGAATCAATGAGCTGGCGCGGCAACTGGAAGTCAAGTCGCGCGAGGTCATCGACAAGCTCCACGAGCTCGGCATCGCCGAAAAGGTCACCCATTCCAGTTCCATCGACGAAGAGAAAGCCGATCAACTTCGCCGATACTACAAGGGCGAGTCGTATGCCCCGCTGACGGCCGCGCATCCAAATGGCGCCGGCGCTGCAACCGAAGAGCATCACGCCGAGGCTCCATCGGCCGCCATGGCGGTCGAACCGGAAAAACCCGCGCGTGCGCCGCGACCAGAGCCGGCTGAAGCTGCCGCGCAAGCGGAAGCGCGGGCGGATGCCATGCGCGAGTCTGCTACCCAGAGTCCGTCGGCAGCTGAAGAAAAGCTTTCAGAAGACAACCGGCCAAGGGCGCTGCCTCTGCGTCCGCCGATTCTTGCGCGCGGTGCTCCGATTCAACCGCCCGTTGGAGCACCAAGGCCTGCACCGGCTGTTGCGCCGCCCTCTCCGCCGAGACCGCCCATGGCGGCGCCTTCCGCTGCGCCTGGACGCCCAACTCCGCCGCCGGCGCGTCCAATTCCGCCGGCGGGCGCGGCGCCCCGGCCAGGACAAGTCCTTTCCGGACCGCGACAACCTTTGCCAACGCTGCCCCATGGGGTCGCGGCGACTCCGCCGGCGACAGGCCTGGCGCCGGGACTCCCCCGCCCAGCCGCGCCGCCAGTGACTCGGCCTGGCGTACCTATTGCGCCATTGCCCCGGCCGGCTGCCGGACTGCCCGGTTCTGCGCCGGTTCAACCGCGCCCGGCTGGTGCGCCTCAGAGGGGACCGATCCAGCAGGTTCCTGGTGCCCAAGGTCCCCGAACGCTTGCGGGGCAGCCTGTGGCGCGTCCCATCGTTCCACCCCGCCCCGATCTGGTCGCGAAATTACAGCAACCGCGCCCGCCCATGCCCGGGCAGGCGCCGCCGCGGCCCGGTGTTCCGTTGCGCCCACAGGCCCCTCGGCCCGGTCAACCCCTCTATCAGGGCCCCCCGCGTCCGGGAGCCGCGCCCATGGCGGGACGCAGCATCGGACGGCCGGCTTTGCCCGGACAGCGGCCCGGTCCGAGGCCGATGCATCCTACTTCCCGCGGTGGACTCATTGGTCCGGGAGCGCCGCCGCCACCGCCTGATCAGGCGGCGCGCCGGCCACAGCAGCGGGGCCGCGTCAGCCGGGATCGCCAGAAGGAACCGGAAGAGCGCATCATTCGTCCGCAGACCCGGCGCGAATTTGCCGCGCCTCCGCCCATCAATCGCGATATCACGATTTCCGAAGGCATCACTGTCAAGGAACTCTCCGAGAAACTCGATGTGAAGGCCAATTTCGTCATAAAGAAGCTCGTAGACCGCGGAATTTTCGCCACCATTAACCAGACCCTGGAGGCGAAGCTGGCGACTGATATCGCCCGCGAATTCGGTGCATCCACTTCTACCGTGACCTACGAGGAAGAGGCGATGCAGGACATCCAGATCCTCGAAGAGTCAAAGGATCTCTTCCGCCGCCCCCCTGTGGTCACCATCATGGGCCACGTCGATCACGGCAAGACCTCGCTCCTCGATGCCATTCGCACGGCGCACGTTGCGGAGAAGGAAGCCGGCGGCATCACCCAGCACATCGGTGCTTATCACGTCGATCACAACGGCCAACAGATTGTTTTCATCGACACCCCGGGCCACGAAGCGTTCACCCGCATGCGCGCCCGCGGCGCAAAGGTAACCGATATCGTCATTCTGGTCGTTGCCGCCGACGATGGCGTGATGCCGCAGACCATCGAGGCAATAGATCACGCCCGCGCGGCGAAGGTACCGATCATCGTCGCGATCAACAAGATCGACAAAGCGGATGCCCAGGTTGACCGCATCAAGCAGCAGCTTTCCGATCGGGGTCTGCTGGCGGAAGACTGGGGCGGCGATACTGTAATGGTGCCGGTTTCGGCCCGCACCAAGCAGAATCTCGATCTCTTGCTGGAAATGATTCTGCTGGTTTCGGAACTGCAGGATCTGAAAGCCAATCCAACGCGTCCGGCGATGGCAACCGTTCTCGAGGCCAAACTTGATCGAGGCCGGGGTCCGGTGGCCACCGTTCTGGTGCGCAACGGCACGGTGCACGTGGGTGACTACTTCATCTGCGGAGCCGTATTCGGGCGCGTTCGCGCCATGCTCGACGATCGCGGGGAGCAGGTCAAGGATGCTGGCCCTTCGATGCCCGTCGAAGTTCTCGGCCTCGACGAGTTGCCGGAGGCAGGTGACAGCTTCCAGGTTGTGACTGACACGGCCAAGGCGAAGCAAATCGTCATGTATCGGGCTGAAAAAGAGCGCGCTCTGGCTTTGGCCAAGACAGGTCGTATCACGCTCGAACAGTTCCACAAGCAGATGGCGGCTGGCGAGATCAAAGAGCTGCCGATCATACTCAAGACCGACGTCAGTGGCTCCGCCGAAGTGTTGCGCGATACGCTCGAGAAGCTCTCGACCGACAAGGTAACCATTCGGGTTATCCACTCGGGCGTTGGCGCAATCAACGAATCCGACGTCCAATTGGCCGCGGCTTCAAATGCCATCGTCATCGGCTTCAGCGTGCGTCCCGAGCGCAATGCGGCGGCTGCTGCGGAGCAGGAAAAGGTGGATATTCGCCTCCACACGATCATCTACGAAGTTGTGGATGAAATGAAGAAGGCGATGACCGGGTTGCTGGCGCCCGTCTTCAAGGAAGTCTACCGGGGCAAAGCCGAGATTCGCGAGGTCTTCCGCGTCTCGAAGGTCGGCGCCGTGGCCGGCTGTCTGGTCAGCGACGGGAACATCACACGCGATTCGCAGGTTCGCGTAGTGCGTGACAACATCGTCATTCACACCGGCAAGATCGGTTCGTTGCGCCGGTTTAAGGACGACGTCAGCGAGGTTCGCGCCGGCATGGAGTGCGGCATCACGCTTGATAATTTCGCCGATGTCAAACAAGGCGACGTTATAGAGGCCTTCGTGATGCAGAGGGTTGCCACTGAAACGGCGTAATGGCCGTCGTCGGAGTTGCAACGATCGAGTTGCGGATCGAACACGCGCATTCGCTTAAAGAGAAACGGCACGTCGTCAAAAGTCTGAAGGATCGGCTCCGGGGCAAGTTCAACGTCTCGGTGGCTGAAATCGACGATCAGGATCTTCACAACAGCGCCGTGCTCGCAGTCGCCACGGTTTCTTCCAGCCGACCCTTTGCCGAAAAGGTGCTGCAGGCCGTGGAACGCGAGGCTGCGGAACTCGTCGGTCCTATGCTGATCCGGTTTGAAACAGAGTGGTGGTAGTCTTCTTTCTGATTCTTTGTCCGCGGTGGAGACAACAGCTGATCTGAGCGGTATCCTGGAGTCAAGCTATGGAAGAACACCGGGCGCGGCGCGTCTCCGAAGCTGTGAAGGAAGAACTGGCCGAGTTGATCGGCTTCGAAATGGACGATCCCCGGCTGGCCTCAGTTAACGTCACCGGCGCCGACGTCTCTCCTGATATGCGAACCGCGCACGTCAAAGTCGCGGTTGAGGCGGGCCAGGAAAAAAAAGCCCTTGAAGCATTGGATCACGCTAAAGGCTTTTTGAAGCATGAGTTAGCTTCCCGGTTGAATCTGCGGCGTATTCCCGATCTGCATTTTTCCACAGATACCCATTCCGATGCCGAGAGTCGCATCGAATTTCTCCTCCGGCGCGCTCGGCGGACCCGTGCTCGAGACTCATAATTAGTACGCTAATCCTGCCGAAATCCTTGCCCTGGGCTGCGACCATGGCTAAACTGGTTTAAGTACTGTAGCTTTCATTCCACGACAGTAGTCGTTGATTGAAAAGTCCCACAAATCAAACATTTTGTGATAGTTTTGTCTTTGTTACCGGGGCGTTCTTCCCCGGTGTTTTATTGTGGTGATTGTGGTGATTGTGGTGAAGAATAAGGCGGTTTAATGATGCGCGTCGCTCCCATGACCAGTCGTTTCCTCGATGCTTGCCGTCGTCGGCCAACTGACGTCCGGCCCGTCTGGTTCATGCGTCAGGCTGGCCGTTACATGAAGTCCTACCGGGATGTTCGGGCGCGCCATTCGCTGCTGGAAATCTGCAAGCGTCCCGACCTGGCCGCTGCCGTGACCCTGCAGCCTGTCGAAACTCTCGATGTGGATGCGGCTATCATTTTTGCCGACCTGCTGCTGCCCGTCGAACCTATGGGCCTGAAACTCGCCTATTCAGCCAAAGAAGGTCCGATCATCGACAATCCCGTGATCTCGAGCGAGGATGTGGATGCGCTTTCCACCTCCAATACCGACGATCTCGGCTATGTCGGCGAGGCGATCCAGCAGGCAGTGCGCGCGCTTGCCGGCCGCGTTCCCGTGATCGGATTCTGTGCCGCACCCTTTACTCTCGCCAGCTATATGATCGAAGGCGGCGCGTCGAAGAATTTCATCCGCACCAAGCGAATGATGTACTCGGACGAAACGCTCTGGCGGCGCCTGATGGGCAAGATCGTCGACGTGCTCGCGCCGTTCGCCATCATGCAGGTCGCTTCCGGAGCCCGCGCAATTCAGGTTTTTGACAGCTGGGTCGGCGCGCTGGCCGCCGACGACTACGTGCGCTTCGCCCAGCCGTATTCCCGGGCGCTGATTGAACGTATCAAATCGAGCGGCGTCCCGGTCATCCACTTCGGCACGGGCGCTTCAGGTTACTTCCGCGAACTGCATGCGGCCGGCGGCGACGTCATGGGCTGTGACTGGCGCATCAACATTGACCAGGCATGGATGGACATCTCGTATCGCTCTGCAATTCAGGGAAATCTCGACCCGGTTGCCTTGTTCGCACCGCTCACGGAACTCCGCAATAAGGTGCACGACATGCTTCGACGCACCGGTACACGCCCGGGCCATATTTTCAACCTGGGGCACGGCATTCTGCCCGAAACGCCCGTGGATCACGTGAAGGCCGTGGTGCAGATGGTGCGCGAGTTCCGCCCCTAACGTGAAAGTCGGCATCGTCGGAGGCGGGATCTCGGGCCTCGCCTGCGCTTATTATTTGAAGCGCGCCGGCGCGGAAGCCGTCGTATTCGATCCGACGCCAGGCGGTCTGATCGGCACCACGCACATCGACGGATGCACGCTCGAAACAGGACCAGAAAGCTGGTTGGGATCGAAACCCTGGGCCGAGCAGCTCATTCGCGAACTTGGAATGGGAGACCAGATCGCGGGCTCAAACGATGCGAAGCGGCGTACCTACGTGCTCCGGGCTGGCCGATTCGTTCCGTTGCCCAAAGGCCTTCAGATGGTGGTGCCCACGCAGCTGATGCCTCTAATTTCCACGGAGCTGTTCAGCTGGTCGACGAAGTTCCGCATGGCCACCGAGGTCTTCCACAATCCAAGAACCCGGCGCGACCGTTCGGTTTCTGAATTCGTGACGGATCACTTCGGACATGAGGCAGTCGACTACCTCGCCGAGCCGCTCCTGGCCGGCGTTTATGGGGGATCTCCTGACGCGTTGAGCGCCGTCAGTGTGCTGCCAAAGTTCGTCGAATACGAACAACGATACGGCAGCGTTGTGGTGGGAGCTCTTCGGGAGAAAAAACCACCGTCCGGTGAGCCGGTATTCAAGTCCCTGCGCAACGGTATGGGCACACTGACCAACGCGCTTCTGGAGCACACGACCGTGATTCCGGCGCGCGTGGAGTCGATTCAGCAACAGGAAGGCTGGGTCATATTCGCCGCCGGCGAATGGCGCCAATTCGATCGAATCGTACTTTGCTGCGGCGCGAACAACGCGGCGCCGCTGATTGTGCCGATCGATGCTCGTGCGGGAGAATTGCTGGCGGAGATCCCATACACCGGCAGCGCAATCTGGACGTTCGGCTACCGGACTGAAGACGTCCCACACGCCCTCGACGCCTTCGGATTCCTGGTTCCAAAGCCCGAGCGGAGCACGATCATGGCCTGCACCTGGGTGGCGACGAAATGGCTGGGGCGTGTTCCGGAAGGTAAAGCCGTTCTGCGCTGCTTTTCGACAGATCCCAACGCCACTGAAGAGGAGATGCGCTCCGATTTGCGCAGGCTCATGGGCGTCGCAGCCGAACCGCTCTTCGCCCTGTGCAACCGCTGGCCCGACACGATGCCTCAATATACTGTTGGTCACACGCTGCGAGTGGAAGAGATCGAGGGGAGAATCGCGGCAATTCCGGGACTGTATCTTGCGGGGAACGCCTGGCACGGTATCGGCATTCCGGACTGCGTCCGCAGTGCAAAGCAGGCAGCCGAACGAATTGCGAGGGAAGGCTGATTATTGTCGGCCCTTTTGTTCCACTGACCGGCGTATCCCCATGCCAGCGAAGATCACAAGAATTCCGGCTCCGCAGAGGAGCATAGTCGCGGCTTCCGGCGCCGGCGTTGTCGAGCCGGGATCGGGCATGGTTTGGGTGGAATTCATTGAATAGTCTGGCGCAATCGTGCTGTAAATAGAGTCGGCGGCGGCGCCACGGTGCCATTGGAATGTTTGCGTAAACTCAGCCCGCACCGTCAATGCCGAAGCCATCAGGACTGTGAGATAAAGCACCGCACTCTTGATCGGTGCGTTCATGAAATGTTCCTCCGACCGCGATTTTAACTTTTGGACGGCGACAAATCTTACCCAAAAAGGCGCGACTCGTGCGGGAAATCCCGGTTCTACGTTTAGAATTGTGCACCCAATTACGCGCGGGTTGCAGTGCTTCCCAATGCTTTACGGGTGCGAAAGTCTTGAGACAACGCGCAGGCGCCGGTAATCGGCCCACCAGGAACCATCACGCCACAAACTGGCGCGGAGCCGCGACTCGATCTGTGCCACGATGTCTCGTCTCGCTTGCGCCGGAACGCCCTCAAACCAGGGACCAGAGAACATTTCGAGCCACTCCCGCAGTCCTTTCTCCGGATGTTCGAGCTTCGTCCAGCGGTCGAACATCCACAGCGCTTCCACCTGGAAGCCATGTTGTTCGAGCAGTGTCGCGTATTCGCCGGCGCTGGGGTAATACCACGGATTGACCGCCGGATACCCGAATCCTTCCAGAACCGAGGTGAGGGCATCGACGATGCGCGAGATATTACCTTTTCCACCCATTTCAAGCACGAATCTGCCCCCCGATTTGAGCGCCCCGCCGACACTGGAAACCACTGCCGCCGCGTCAGGAATCCAGTGCAGTACGGCGTTTGAAAACACGGCGTCAAAATGCTCGTCAAACCGGAAGGAACGCGCGTCACCGAGCACAAACTTCAGTTTTGGATAATTCTGGCGCGCCTGCGCAATCATGGATGCAGAGGCATCGAGGCCAACGACGTCGGCTCCTCGCCCAGCGATCTGCGCAGTCAGATGCCCGGTCCCGCAACCGAGATCGAGGATACGTTGACCCGGCCCCGGATTCAGTAGTTCCATCAGATCGCCCGCTTTTTGCCAGACGAACGAGTGCCGGTCGTCGTAAAGGGCACTGTCCCAGCGATCGGTCATCAGCGCGCCGGCACGAGCACGAAGTAATCGTAAATCGTCCGCGCGATCTCGGCGATGGCCCTTTCAGACGCATCTTCAGGCCGGGTCGATCCCTTTGTAAATACCGATATTGCGATATGTCCACTATCGCCCGGTAGCGTGATAAATCCGACATCGTTGGCTACGCCCCCGAGGGAACCAGTCTTATGCGCAACGTCCGTCCCTTGCGGCAGCATTCCTTTGATACGCGAGTTGCCGGTCTCGCAGCGCTCCAGGATCTCGAGCAGGAGGGAAGCGCTCTGCGGAGTAAGGATTTCCTTCTTCCAGAGTCGCAGCAAGAGATGTGTCATTTCGTCCGGCGCCGCCGTATCGCGCGGATCCGCTGTCTCTGCACGCCGCGCACGCATATGATCGTTTTGCGGAACTGCCCCATAGAGTTTGTCCCAGAGGTCGCGATTCCATTGCGATTCCGGCGGAAGACTCTTCACGCCCTGCCACGCCGAGATCAGAACCGCGGTGGAGCGATCGACACGAATATCCGGAAAACCCAGCTCCCGCATACGCGCCGTGACAGCGGCAGGGCCGCCGGCTTCGCGCAACAGCAGATCGGCCGCAGTATTGTCGCTGATAACGAGCGCCAGTTCCAGCAGGTTGGCGATCGAAAGCGAGACGCCGGGATGGAAGAATAATTCGGTCAGCTTGCCGCTGCCAGGATGAAGGTCCGGCGGCGAAAGCGACACTATCTTGTCGAGCGTAAGTTTCCCCTCGTCCACCAGCGAAAAGATCTGGATCGCCATCGGCAGCTTGAATGCGCTCGCCATGGGGAAACTCTCCGATCCGCGAAGAGACACCGACCGCCCCGACTCGACGTGTATGGCGCTGACTCCAGTGACGCCGTCAGTCGCATGCGAGACATATTCGATCTGCTGCTCGAGACGCGACAACCCCGCGTCGGTCGCGGCCAGCAGGTACGACGCCGCGGTCAACATCAGACAAACAGCCCGCATGAGTTGAGTGTAATGCCTCACGGACCGCTCCATGCCAACATATCAACCGCTTGACCACTAGATCATAATCCGATATAACATAATACGACTGACTGTGAAGCGCGTGGCTCTCATATTCGCGGTTTTCGCTCTCGCCGGAATTATGTACGAGCACGTCGGCGAGCGTACGGACCGAGCGCGCTACCCGCAGATCGGCCGTTCCGTCGATATCGGCGGCCGCACGCTGAACGTCGACTGCTCCGGCCAGGGTCAGCCCGTGGTGATCTTCGAGGGCGCGGGCCATACTGCCGGTTACGCATGGAGCGCCATACAGGCGCAGGCGGCAAAGTTCACACGCGCTTGCTGGTACGACCGCGCCGGATACGGTTGGAGCGACCCCGCTCCCTCGCCGCGCACATTCAAAGCCATCGCCGCCGATCTCCACACCTTGCTGCACGCGGCTGCAGTCAACCCGCCTTATGTGCTCGTCGGCGCCACAGCCGGAGCTTTTCATGTGCGGGTCTACAACGGCCTTTATCCGGATGAGGTCGCCGGGGCCGTTTTGATTCACGCGGACGATCCGGACGTATTCGAGCATGAGCCTTCGTACATGAAGGGGAATCTGGCCGCGTTACCGCCGATCGTCAGACGCATAGACTGCAATGTCGTGCGGCCTGTGATGGTCCAATCGGGCGCGATCCGCCTGATAGGAAACCCTGGAGCGGGGCGTCCGTTCGGGCTGGAGAATTTGACCCAGCCGCAGGCTGAGGAACTGATCTTCCTTTCCAACAATGCGGCAACGGCGGAAACGGAAGGGGAAGGCTGTCACCTCGACGAGAGCATGGGCGAAGTGCGCGATTCCGGTAACTTCGGCAACCGCCCGCTCCTTGTGCTCGCCAGTTCGACGCCGTTTCGCGCTCCGACTCCGCAGTATGAAAAAGAAACCGCCGCACTCAACGACTATTGGTTCCACCAGTTGCAGCCCCGGTTGGCTGCCCTGTCGACTCGGGGCCGTCTGGTGGTAAGTGAAGATGCCGAGCGACCGGATTCGATCATCGAAGCCATTCGCAGTGTTGTCCGTCAGGTTCGCGAACGGAACTGATCTTTGCCGTCACTGCGGCACGTTTTGAAGCGTGAGTTTCACCTGTGCGCTCTGTCCGGACGCGACCGACACATCACTAACCGGGCCTGCATAGCGCCGCATCCAATCGGCATCTGCGTAAGGAACCTGCGATGAATCGTCCCACGCATAGACTTTGTAGTCTCCGGGTGCAAGATTCTGCAGTTTGAAGTGGCCGTTGGCCGGGATGATCGTCGCCCTCCCATTTCGCAGCGCTATGACGCCGCCC